>Ga0193743_1001019_pt1 | contig 21335 bp, 19 predicted proteins | sample L2c2metaG_FD_143038 | JGI IMG/M metagenome (GOLD analysis project Ga0193743, IMG submission 143038) | Soil microbial communities from a riparian zone of the East river system, Colorado, United States - L2c2 | ecosystem: Environmental > Terrestrial > Soil > Riparian zone | place: USA: East River... | reverse complement strand
GACGTCAACTCTGCATTCCACTAATGATACAAGCATCACATGCCCTGTAACAATAGTCGAGTCGTTACAGGGACGAGTCACGACGGTGCGACTTGATCAAAAATTAAGTATGTCAACTATAAATAGACCTAGCAGCACTATGCCTCGCGATTGTACTTTCAGACGGCACCCTCGATGGATCCCGGTAGTAAGGTCGCCAGGTTTGGTTTCTCGATGGATCCCAGTAGTAAGGTCGCCAGGTTTGGTTTCCATACACCTCCCTGGCGTGGCCGCTGACTAGTATAATTATTAGCGAGGATCTCGAACAGGAGATTACATCCTACTGCAAGGCACTCAGTGCGCAGCCTCTTGGTCACCCAGATCGTTCCATTTCCCTGTACAACCTTGCCAATGTTGTCCTTACCCGTTTTGAGCAGTCGGGGAGAATGGAGGATCTCAAAGACGCGATCGAATACAACGGCGAAGCATTGACTCTCCGTCCTCGTGGTCACCCAGATCGTTCTACTTCGCTCATTAACCTTGCATGCTCTCTCATGAACCGTTATAAGCAAGCTGGTGGAATGGAAGATCTCAATAATGCGATCGCATGCAACAGAGAAGCACTCGCACTCTGTCCTCCTGGTCACCAACATCATCCCCTATCCCTCAACAATCTTGCCATTACCGTTCGTACTCGCTATAATCAGTCAGGCCAGATGGAGGATCTAGAAAATGCCATCATATACAACCGCAAAGCACTCACTCTCCATCCACTTGGTCACCCAGATCGTTCCATGTCCCTCACCAACCTTGCCAATGCTGTCCTTACTCGCTATCAGCAGTTGGGCAGGATAGAAGATATGGAAGATGCAATCACATACAGCAGAGAATCACTCACCCTCCCTCCTCCGGGTCACCTACGTCGGTCCACTTCCCTCATCAACCTTGCCGGTGCAGTTAGAAGTCGCTATGAGCAGTTGGGCAGTATGGATGATCTGGATGAAACTATCAGTTGTAACCGTGAAGCACTGGCTCTCTGCCCTCTTGGTGACCAATATCATTCTACTTCCCTCAACAACCTTGCCGCCGCGACTTTTTCTCGCTATAAGCAGTTGAGCAGCCTTGCCGCCGCGACTTTTTCTCGCTACAAGCAGTTGAGCAGGATGGAGGATCTAGAAGATGCAATCACATACAACAGAGAAGCACTTGCTCTCCGTCCTCTGGGTCATCAAGGTCGTTCCATCTCGCTCATCAACCTTGCCATTGCAGTTAGTAATCGCTATGCCCGATTGGGCAGGATGGAGGATCTGAATGAGCTGATTAAATACAACCATGAAGCACTCACTCTCTCTCCTCTTGGTCACCGACATCATTCCACTTCCCTCAACAACCTTGCCTCTGCCATTCTTACTCGCTACCAGCAGTTAGGCAGGTTAGAGGATCTAGAAGATGCAATCACATACAACAGAGAAGCACTCGCTCTCCGTCCTCTTGGTCACCCAGATCGTTCCATTTCTCTCAACAACCTTGCTAATACCGTTCTTTATCGCTACAGGATGGAGGATCTAGAAGATATAATTACATACTACCATGAAGCACTCACTCTATGTCCTCTTGGTCACCTGCTTCGTTGCACAACCCTCGCCAACCTTGCCAATGCTGTTCTTCGTCGCTTCGGCCAGTCGGGCAATTTTAAGGATCTCGATGAATCTATCATGTTGTATGCACAGGCAGCAAATGACTCGGCTGCAACCTCCAAGAACCGGCTTGATGCTGCTATAAAGTGGGCAGATGTGGCACGACTTTTTCATCACAGCTCCATCGTACGGGCCTACTCAACATCACTTCAGCTTCTTGACCGTTGCTTGATTTCATACCCTGATGTTGACTTACAGCAAAAGTTCCTTGCCACTGCGCAAATACCCAAATCTCTCGCTTCCGATGCCGCTGCCGCTGCGATTGATGCACAAGACCTCGAGGCTGCAGTTGAATTACTTGACCAGGGAAGAGCCATACTGTGGTCAAAGATGGAGGGTTATAGATGTCCACTTGACCAACTTCGCCAGGTTGATGTACAACTCGCGGATCAATTTGAGAGCGTAAGTGTACGACTTGAACATCTTGCGTTGTCTTCAAAATCTGGGCCAATGGATAGTGAAATCCCCACATCACTCACTCGTTCGGAGGTTCAAATGCGGAGATGTCGCATCCTTTCAGAAGAGTGGGACAAGTTGATTGGACAGATTCGGAAAATTGAGGGTTTCAGCAATTTTTTGCAAGCTATCCCATTCGCCACCCTTCGAACAGCTGCTGCAGAGGGCCCCATCATTCTCGTTAACGTCAGCAATTACCGTTCCGATGCCATAATTCTTCACATTGACAACCCCCCGATCCTCGTAACACTTCCTAACGTACAACCTAAGCATCTTACCCATTTGGGCGAGCAGCTTGCTCTCGCACGAGGTCTAGATGCTGTTCCCAACCCCCCGAAACTTATTCTTCCAACACTGCGCGATCTGTGGAACAATATTGTTTCTCCTGTGCATGATTGCCTGACCAAGTTGGCAGTCCCGCAGAAGAGTCGTATCTGGTGGTGCCCAACATCTGAATTGTGTGCTCTACCCCTCCATGCTGCAGGTCCATACCAGCCCAAGCAAAAGAACCTCCCCGACATCTACACGTCTTCTTATATACCAACATTATCTGCACTAATCACTGCGAGATCCAACATGGTTGTTGGACAATCCATTGCCCCCAACTTACTTCTTATTGGTCAACCCGGCGAAGGACTGGAGAATGTCCAGGAAGAAATTGACATTATTCAACGACTCGGTGGCTTTGTGGATGTCATAGTCGGTGCAGATGCCAGTCGTGACGCAGTCCTCCGTCGTCTTCCACAACACTCCTGGGCTCACTTTGCCTGCCATGGCCATCTAGGAGACAATTCTCAACCCTTTCATGCATCATTTCAACTTCATGGTGGCAGTCGCCTCACTTTGCTCGATTTGATACAGGCTCGACTTCCAAATGCAGAATTGGCATTTCTATCAGCATGTCACAGTGCGGCAAGAGATCTCACTACACCGGACGAGACCATTCATCTAGCAGCTGCTTTGCAGTTCTGTGGATTCCGAAGCGTGGTAGGGACTTTGTGGGCAATGGCAGACAAAGATGGACCAATCATTTCAAAGGAATTCTACAAGTATATGTTCCGCAGTGGAAATAAGGTAGACTTCAGAGATTCAGCGGAGGCGCTCGGCGTGGCTACTCGGGCAATGAGGAAAAATCGCGTGCCTTTGAGACGCTGGATAACGTTTGTTCACATTGGCGCTTGACAAGTTTTCCCACTGTCGCGCAGGTTTTTAGCAATTCACCTTTGTAAGTATTTTCTGGCCACAGTAACGAATATGCTCTGATGCTATTTCTTTCTTAGATCTTGTATCTTGCCTCTTCAATCCCCACGCTTCCATCCAGAATAACTTTCGGCGAGCTTGTGGCTCCTCCCATACGGTCCGTCACGATATGCATGGTCGAATTACTACTATGCTCATTCAAATTTTGTTAAAAGAATCCTGGCTAAGAGGTGTCGTCACCACCCACAGATTCCCGAAGAACGGGTCGTTCAAGTAGACCGGTGCCATTACTGATCGCCCATCGTGTAGAGCAGAACAGTCACCGTAGTCTCTCATTCAAGAATATATGGTCACCGGTGGCACAAAGAAGGGTCCACTTTCCATTCAGTCGAGACGAAGCGTGGCATGCAGTATCTGCTTCAAGATATTCCTCAACCGCTGAGGATATACTGATACCATATGCGGGTTATCTTGAGTCAGAACGTTCGTCGGATTATCAACCTGGACATTCAAATCATTGAATCCGAACTGCGGAACACAGCGTGGCTTCCGCAAAAATCAAGGTGCCTCGTCCCAGATCGCAATAAATCCATAGGACAACAACGATTGCCGCCATTGTTTTCGAGAAGTAAGATGGTAAAATAAAGCACCAAGTTGGAAATCTCTCATATAATGAAAGGGATTCGTCCTCTAAGGAACTGCTTGCCAAATTCTTTTTGGTAATTCTTTCGTTTCTTCAGAGCCCATATCGACATCGTCACAGCAAAAAATGATAGCTATAAGGATTTAGATTCATATTAAAAACTTGGAGAAGAAAATGGCGCATCTGCAATGCTGCCCGTCGTGATAGCGATTAATACCCATCCCATGACTTCAAAGAAGCAAGAAACTAGGTTGAATTCATATCCGTGCGGAATAGCACGCTTTCGTGTGCCTTGAGGCCTAAAGGATCGGAGGGTCACATTAGTGTGCAAATTCGAACATTTCTGTAAACTAGTTGGACATCAGGTGGGTGATGAAGGAGAGAATAAAAAAGGTGAGGGAACTTACGGCCCATAGTCCCATGCATATCCAAAGATGACGTAGCGCGGAATCGTGGAGATAGATGTCCAACGCAAGAAAAACACCTGGGCAGTAAGAGATAAATGGTTTAAAAAGGTTGAAAAATGTCCATATGATAAAATCACCAGACAGAATGCGGTGATGCGTCGAGCTAATAACAGATAATTAGGAATTCTTACGATGAACGACTTACTGCTTCACGATATTGAATCAGGGTATAGTTCCATGCGAGAGACGATGAACGCTTGAAAAAAACAATCAGTCAGGTGGTCTTCGAAGTCAGAGCAAGAAACATTCTACTCACAATACTGTTTCAGTTCCTCGTTTGAGAAAATGAAAGCGTAAACGTACCTGTCATACCGTTCCAAGATATCAGCTCATGGACGACCGACAAAGAAAGTTGCATATTCTCACTTTTGCAGCTCGCTATATTTCACATCTTTGGCCATACCAAAACCGAGGAAAATAATAGACTAGTGGGTGGATAATCAAATGACCAATCTAGAAAGATATTAAGAGGATGCATGAAGAGAGGTTAGATCAAGGGGAGAGTGTCAACGCACGTATTCCACGATCATGATGAAAACTGTCCTCCAGCTAATTTGAGCGCCCAAACTTTTTACTCGCAAATCTCCATCTCATAGGTTGACTCCGAGTATAGTGCCGAACTCGGTTTCGCCTGGCCCCAAACTACTTCAAGAGGTCAATTAAACATGGTGATGATACCACGAGAGAAATTTGACATAATGAAATGTCATCGGAAAAGCGTCTGGATTTTTTCATAGAAGTCTAACCATTTCCTATAGCTAGAGATGCGAGAGGATAAAGGGTATATGAACATTCAGAAAGGTACCAGTAAAGCTTGAAATTGAAAAGCTTAACGGGTTATGCATGTCCTAAGCATTTTCTGGCCACGTTCTGATTTGCGTTAGCCTCAAGCCCTCAGAGTGCTTTACCCACTAAACTTAGAAAGAATGCGAGCGCGTGCTGGTGCATTTCGTATTGAATATTCCGAGGTTCATTGTAGAAAGTCGCTTTCACAACAAAAACGGTCTGACAGTGACTTTGCCAAGGGCCTATTTGGCACTCAAAAAAGAATCAATTCTGCTGTCGTCCATTTTGACTACGCACAAGTGCACACCGAGTCTTGTCCGTTTCCGACTCTTCCTACCAGTATTGGTCCCTTTGAACATCATCCAATTCTCAGCGGCATGGGGAACACCCGTTCCTGCTGAAGTTGGATTTCTCTGGCTATATCGATATGTCCAAGATGTAGCAGTTTCGCCAAACTCTTCACCCATGATCTCCCACTAGAAGAAAAATCGAATAAGATCTCTTCACACAAGAAAAAAAAATAGGTAGGTGTTGATCCAGACTCACAGCGCATCTGGGTTCCACGTCTGTAAGAGTTTTGAACTGAAGATCCGCGGAGGAAGCAAAGGACGATACTGGATAGGCCTGAACAAAAAGATTAGTGTTGAAACTTTCACTCTGAGCATAGGTTTGCACATATAGGTTGACAAACAATCCTCGCTGCCAGTGTTACCTGTATCAAATGGTGTAATCACTTACCGCCAGTACAGAGTTTTCAGATTCTAGGGATCTCAAAGCATAAGAGCTTCAGGCCCTTGCATGATGCGGGTCTCTCACTCAGTGAACCCCATGTCGGCGGAGAGGGAATTAAGGAGTCGATCCCTCCATTTGTGAACTAATTACACCTCTTTCATACATTACTGCTTGGGCTTTGCCTATGCGTACTAACCTCTGTGTCTTCCTCTTTGGAGTATGTCTGATAGGATACCTCAAGATCTGCAGACTAGCCCACCCCAACGATACTTGCCGACCCGTTCCGCGTTGGAAGGTATCACCAATATTGCCTAAACTCGATTGAAGATGCGCAGTATCTTGTCTACCGGTCTGCTCAAGAGTTTTTTCCAACTTTTGTATCCACTACAATGCCCCATATTCAGATTCAGATTTCTTTGGATCATCCGGTCGGTTTGGAGATATAACGCACCTCCGTCGACCACGCCTACCCAAATCATTCAAATTGCCTAAACCTGCCGGACCCATCACTTGCACCTCTGGCATCGTGATGCCTGTGGCGGCCAAGTACCTAAACGAAATATCCGGACGACTGCGAAGAAGAAGTTTGTTCTTTTGTTCTTTAGAGTTGAGGCTGGGATTTTATGATAAGGAGACTTTTTTTTGGACATATTATGGTCGTCCCCCTTTGCATTTCTTGTGCTTCTGCGGAGATGGGACTGAGTATATTATAGTAATACGTTTAGTTATGGAACGAGTCATGGATCACATCTTGTCCTCGGCTCTTTGTACTATCTGTCGGACCTCCTTAGATACATTCACATAAGAAAAAAAAACGCATTGTCTCATGAATGTCACTTATTTATTCAACTCCATTCCCTTTGTTTACTGGACTCCCATCATTTCCCACCAATGTTTCAACGCCCCACAAGGCCCTCATCAACTTGAGCTTCACCTAGGTTTCCCGTATATGATTCTGGAGACTCTCGAATTCGCTCTGCCAAATCCGGCAGCGAACTGGGGCAAACACGAACTCACAGCATGAGTGCGAGGCTGTTTTTCTTTGAAGTCGACCCTCTTCCCGGATCCTGTGCCCCTGCTGATATGCTGGACAAGCTTGAGGCGGAGGACGCTAACGATCTTGATACCTGCCGCACCCTCTCCGCAATGGATCTCGCCATGAATTCTGCGCCGTTGGAGGAGTGGGCGGTCGATGATTTTGCTTTACGCCTCTTCGACATGCTAGGCTATACATATCGCAATCTCTCTGTACGCATCCGAAAGGACACCGAGGTTGTCATCTGTGGAACGTCCATGCATGCAACAGCGGATGTATGCCTGTTGATGAGTCGAGTCTAAATTATTCTCTTAACTCAGGAGGACAAGCGGCAGTTGGAGGAAAGGAGAGATGCAGAGTCTATTGCTGTGTTTCGGAGCAACAACATTCTGGCTGGTCTACCTACTCTCCAGCAGCGTCTAATTGTCGTGGTTGGCACCGCACCTGTGGTTTACAAGATTCTTGTTACGAAGGAGTTGGCAGATGTTCATGTTCGGCATCTTTTCCGCTACACCCACTGTTGTCCATTTCCATGTCCCTTCCGTTCCTCGCCCTTATCGTCTCTTGAGCGAGGGCATGGAACCTTTGGACAACCATCGCATCGTACTTCGCTGTTATGAGGCTTTAAAGAGGTCAATCATTCCACACTAAGCCATTATTTGAGCTGATACATTGTATGGCCGACTCGAACATATAAAACCTTCTTTTTCCAGTCACTTATATGGATGTGTATTCACTTCGCTAGAGTGGTTCCCAGGGTTGGTTTTGGCCATCCTCTGTTCCGTTTTCCCCACATATTTTCTGCTAGGCCAATATTTCGGCTTGGCCAGGGCCTCGCACTCAGTTAGCGAGGTCATCTCGTTTACTGGAAAATCAAGCCGCGGATGGTCTGGCGGACCGTCCAGCAGACTCAACACCTCTTTGAAGCAACACACAGCAATAGCCTGCATAGGCTTTCCACGTGGGTGACCACTCCTACCAAAACAATTATGGAAGGGGTTAATTGTGCAAGCTTTGGCTCTGGGTGTGCCCTTTGCCATTGTCGGCCCAGTGTTTTGTAATGCCAAAGCCACGAAGGCGCAGCTGATGTGGTGACCGTGGCCTGGTCGACGTGCCAGGTGGCATGGGAGAAGGGTGTGGTTGTCGGGGATGGTGGGGGATGTCACAGAACCGTCACTGAACAGGCTGGTACTACAGCAAGTCTGCCGGACAGTCCGGCGGACGGTCTGGGCTTGATATTTCTCATAAACGAGATTTCCTGCGGTTAGCGTATGTTCCATAGATTCCGTATGGCAACGTTTACATTCGCTCCATTCCTGGTACTCAGGTGCAAAGCCTAGCTCTTGCCAGTCGGTCCCAACCATGTACGCATCATGGAAGGTTATCCAGAGGAAATATCTTGCTCGACTCGATATATCTTTGTGTCTGATCGCCTTCCAGATACTTCCCTCTGAAGGCTCAATTCCAGATACTCGTTTTGCCTCAGTCTTGGCCTTTCGCAGGTTAATTTCGGTCCGTCTCCTCTTTCTCCATTTTTCGTGATCGTATGGCTTTATAGCATAAAATTGTGTCATTTTGCTCGGTTTTGCACCAGTTAGTTTTGATCTGGGCGGTATTTCCAGAGTATCAGGTGTGTTGTCTTTCTCGCACTGTTTAGAGCTAGAATCTTCTCTTGCTCTTCCAATTTTTGGGTGTTCATTTTTGGTATTTGGGCGTTTGATTTTTTGACTTTTTCCCTCTCTGGTGGCTACGGTCGCCTGGATAACTTGAAGGTTCCTAATCCCTATATAACCGGTATCTTCCATTTTCTCTAGTTTTTCGTCAGCAGTGATTCTGTTGATTTTAATTTACAATACAGGTGGAGTGGGTTCTCATAATCAGATCTTCAAGTTTAACTTCTGGTAGGTCACCTGTAGCTTGCGTTTGACTCATAGGGTCTGGAATGCAGATCGCTTGGTTTCTTGGGCTATCATTCTCGAAGACTGTCTGGATTCCTTCGCTTGGGTCTCTTCTTTGAGGTAATAGATTTGTGGTTTGTTCTTCTGTAAAGATTTGAATTTTTTTTAATTCGCCTGTAATCTTCAACCCTTTGGAACTTAGTGCCAGTGGGTTGACTCTCCGTCGCAAATTTCTGAGTTCCATTTCGGAAAAGCTTTTAGTGTGTCTTCGGCTTTTTTAAAACAGACAAACAGACAGGCGGATCTCCTAACCTTTGTTGTCTCCTTCAATTTCTTGGTTAAGCTACCCCATCATCTTCAAGAAATGGTGATACGGATTACACCCCCGGATCTCTCGGACGCTGTGACAAGCAGGGGCCACCGGCATTGTGCCATCAATAAAACAAAGAAAGAATGCATATGGCAATGTTTAATATTTTCGGGAAAAGCGTTTAGTTTGAACTGGCTCATTCAGCCTCCGCCGCCACCGTGGCCTCCTGTGGCCTGGAGGTTGCAGTTCCCAACACATGATATTCAAACTTTCTTTTCCTGGAATTCAAGTGTGCATTGTCCTCATAATATGCTATATAAACCCCCCACGGCATCAACAGTTGCCCACATCTTCTAAGAATTCACTGTTGTTTATTCTTTTTGTCTTTGCCATTTTTTCTCACCAACCTCTACTAAACATCCTCTGTGACGATGTCTTATCTCAACTCCTCGAGCTTCTACCCTGTTGACGAGTTTGCCTTCGACTACCATCTGGCTATGGATCAAGATTCAGCGCCGACCCGTTTTTTGGGGGACAACTCAATCTCCTTCCAGTCGACTGTCTTCTCGGGCCTGGATTCCACCGGCGTATTATTTCCTGGCGACCCTCCTCATTTTTCTATGGATGCAACAAACCACCAAGAGCCTTCTGGCCAGGTGCCTTACGATTCTATTGGCTTTCTTGAGGAAACCCGCCGCCACATTGGAATCCTTCCACCTTCGGCGGCCGACTATGTACCTGCTACATCTCAGCGTTCTAACGCTAAAATACCCACCCAAGACGCCTACCGGAAGGACGTCAACAGGTACACAGATAAACACGGAAAGCCGCCTCACCTTGGTGCCTTCGTTCGAGAAGACTTCGGTTTCCGGTGCGTATATATCGCTATCCGTTTCATAACCTAATGCCTACGCTTCTATGTTTACTTTTGCCTTGAAGACCTGTTGCGGGTTCCAAGTCCAACCACGTTCCTTCCTATATTCCACCCACTCCCGTTCTAAAACCATTTGACCCCCTTTCCCATTCATCAGCTGTTACTGTACCTTCCGACCATACCCCAGTCAATCCTGCCACTTCGAAGAAGCAAATTCATTTCAGAGACCTCGTAATGGTGAAAGACCCGAAAGTAACCCATGCAATGGATGCTGCGACCCAGAAGAGACACCTTCAGCCTGTTGTTCACCAAACCAATACTTTTTTATGTACTCGGCCTGGATGCGGCAAGGCCTACGCCCACTTTGACTCGTTAAAACGGCACATGAAAACATGTTGGAGTAACTGACCAATGTCTATTGCGTTCACCTTTCCTCCGTAAATATCCCACTCGTTTGTCTTTACAGCGTTGCTTTTATTTTTCAATACCATTGTTTCTCTTTTCTATTTATGTGGGTCAGTACCAGTACATAGCAACGTGTTATATTTTATGAATTCATGCTTTATAACATTGATAACCTTGCGGAAGCTAAGAATAGTCTTTCGTTGGAGTAGAGCGGAGAACGATTTCTAATTTTTTCTCACACGCCACCCCTGCCAGGACTTAGCGTCACTGGATAACAAAACAAAACGATATATCCTTGTTGCCCGTCTATCCAAGTAGAACGCAATTTCGAAATCCATCTTCTATAACCCTCAATTCATATACAACTCAGTGAGTAATATTCTACAATTTATAGCTCTCAATTTACTGCATTTAATTTCACTGCTCATCCATGTTTCCTCATTTTTTTCACGCAACGGGTCAAGCAAATTATATAAAACTGATTTTTTTTTAAACAAACAGTTTTTTTATATATATATATAAGATGGATAATTCCATGCAGACACCCACTGCTCAGAGCAACCATCCGTTCTCAGCGGACCCTAATGTTAACCACAACCATGGCAATCCGATGGCTGGCGTCGACCAGCAACAGCAAAATCATCAAATGGGCCAGCAGATGCCCATGAATCCTGATGGAAGCCCAGTAAAACGACGGCCTGGAAGGCCCAAAGGCAGTACAAAGAAGAATTTGCTGGCTGGGTCACCTGTGCCACCAAAAATCAAGAGGCCTGTCGGCAGACCTCGGAAGGATGGGTACCCAGCTGGGTCAGTTGGATCACAGAGGGCGAAGAGAGAGCGAACACAGGCACCACCTGTAGGTGCTTTTTTAGGAATTTTCGGGTAGTAATCTAGTTATTAATGCTAGTGGAAATAGTTGCAGTACCCTAGCGGATCGTTAACCGGCGTTGGCTATCCGGCAATGGGTTATGGACTCTCTATCAGTGCACCTGTGCCCACACCGTCTAATTGCCAGATCGACCCCAGTTTGGACAGGGATGAATGGGCTGAGCTAGCCCGCAACAATCCCAATGCATTCCTTGCTACTCTACTCTCCTCCCTCGCAGCTCCCAACCCCGTTTCTAGTGCAGGTCCCACGGTTGAAGAAGCATTCAAATCACACCTCGTGTCTTTGGCACCTAATCCTACACAAATGCAACCGATTCCTTCGCTTTATTCTATTCTCAAAACATTTTGGCTGCCTTCTTCCCCCTCATATTTCTCGCTGACTGCATCGGCGTCGACGGCTCGTACCCCTTCTGAGCACCGGTTCCTGTATTGGGATCCGCAGCCTTTGGTGTTTAACGGCATCGCATGTCCCAGCTGCTCCGCACCGTTGACGAACAAGGGCAGGATTAGCTCGGGTCCGATCAAGATCTACGACATCGAAAAACCATTCTTCGTCGTTGGATGTGAATACATTTGCCAGACGCCGCAATGCATTGCTGCCACCTCTCCGGAGGGGCGGAAATTTGCGAGCACCGATTCCTCCATCCTCCGTAGTCTTCCTGTACGCCTCAAAGACGAGTTTCCCGCAAAATTGATGTACAACGATACAGATGCGGGCAGTGGGCCGAATATCTGGAATTGGAAGGCTTTAGGTATATCGTTGAGCTTGTGGAACATGGTGCATGGGTGTTTACGCGTCGGGTTGAAGAAGGATGTGATTTTGCATCTGATACAGTCAATTCAGGCAGGTGCGCCGGATATGCTGGAGCCAACTCAAGGTCCAAGTAAGGAGGGCGATAAGAAAATGGAGGAGGAGGAAGACGAGGAAGACGATGAGATGCAGGATGATGAGCAGCAGCAGCAACAACAACAACAAAAGGTGTCAATTAGTGTAACACCTGCACCAGCACCTGTTCCGGATCTTCCTTCCGGACCTGACGTGCGTTATCCTTGCATATCTGATCTTTTCTCTGTTTATTGACCATGAATTAAAAAGAACTTTGCCGATGCATACGGTGACGCTTGGAAAGAAAACACAGCGGTCTCGACTATTACCGACACCTCCAAGCAAACCCCTGTAACCACACCTGCGCCTCCCCAAGTTCCAGTTGTTCAAGCTCCTCAGACGAATCCAGTTACCCAGAGCAATCCGACACACAATTACAGCTCGTATGCCACCTATCCGTTTCCTCCATACCCATACCTACCTCAACAGATCGTGAATGACATGGTTTCTATGGTTTCACCTCAACAGCATCCTGTAACTGCCAATAACAGTGCTGGACCTTCGACTTCTAACCTGAATGGTAGGTCTTGATTCATCTGCCTTGGTATTGGAAGCAATCCTTCATTAACACCGATTGTTGGCGCTCAAGAAGTGGCGCATAGCAAAAGAAGCCCTCGACATTGTTGTAAATGTGGCTCGCAAGATTGTAAAGGGAAGGGTGGACGTTCTTTCTGTATGAATGGGTGCCAAGATTGTGGGAAGTTGGAGTGTAAGGGGAGAAATAGTCGAAGGCCTGATAAGAAGTGCTCTGAAGGTTGGTCTTAATTATTTGTTTTCTAGTTGTATTCCTTTCTATCTTGTCTTTCTCGAGTTCGTTTGATGTTATGTAGCATTTGTGTATTTTATTGTAAAGTACCCTTATTATTGCTTTTTTTTTTTCTGGCTGTCGATCCCGAAGAAATATCTATAAATGGTCACCCGAATTTGGCTTCGCTTCCGATAAGCTCGTTAGTGCATCAATCGAACTTCTAGCTGTCATGCATCATGTGCCACCAAAAAAAATACAATAAAAAATAAAATAAAATAAAACCTCTTTCTCAAACCATCATCATCACCTCAAAAAAAGGAACATGCCTTCTCGCGAAATTATTAATATCCAGGTTAGTCTTGTCCTCAGTATGTTTACATCAATGGAGCCGATATCTGATGAACAATCAATCATATTACAGGCTGGTCAAGCTGGCAACCAGGTATAATATACTCTCGATATCCTGGCATGTAAACTCAAATATCTCTCTTGTGATAGGTCGGGGAGGCATTCTGGCAGATGCTCCTTGCTGAGCATGGGTTAGACATGTCTGGGGTAAGCGCAAGCGCAGCATGGACGATGAAGCCATCATCCCCTTTTGACGCATCCCTTTTCTCATGTTCGAGCACGTGCTGACCGCCATACTTTCTTCGCAATTAGGCGTACCATGGAAAGGACCCATTACAACTTCAAAGGGTAGAGACACGAATCAGCTTTCCGATATCCAAGTACGACTACTGACCACTGTTGTATCTGGTCACGAACAGGCTGGAGTATACTTTGACGAAGTAGTAGGAAACGTAGGAATTGGTGCTACGAGATATGTACCACGGAGCGTTCAAGTGGATTTGGAAGCTGGCGTCTGCAATAAGGTGTGCAGAGACGTTTCATCTGAGAGGGTTTCTAGGCTGATACTATGTTGTTGAAAGCTTCGGAGTGGCATTCTTGGAACTCTCTTTCGTCCTGATACATATCTAACCTCAAATTCCGGAGCTGGTAACAATTGGGCAAAAGGATGTGAGTACTTAGTTTTGTAGATTGGGTATCGCGGATTGACTATATTCATAGATTATACTGAAGGTATCAACATCTGGTACATTGGCATTTCCGTGATTCTCTAATCTATTTCTGCAGGCGCCGAGCTAGTTGACTCCATCCTTGTACGTTTTTGCATTAACACGTCATGTCATCTTTCCCAATCTAACTCGGCTTATATTTTTTCTTTCCTTAGGACATCGTTCGAAGACAAGCAGAAGCGTGTGATGCCCTACAGGGTTTCCAGATTCTTCATTCATTGGGTGGTGGGACCGGTGCAGGATTGGGAAGTCTCATGCTCTCAAAACTCCGCGAGGTATGTGCGGACACTGGGTAGATTTCAAACAAATACCCTTATCATCTCATTACTTCAGGAATTTCCAGATCGGATGATTGCTACTTTCTCTGTTTTACCCTCGCCGAAGGTAAGCAGTCGAAATTTTTACCAGCACAGACTAACTTGACAATGATGGTTTTCTATATATAGGTCTCCGAGACCGTTGTTGAGGTATGAGCTCACTGCAGTTTACGCGGATCTCCCCGTTTTGACGGCACTCATCTAGCCATATAATGCTATGCTCTCTGTCCATCAACTGGTCGATAACGGCGATCTAACCATCTGCATTGACAATGAAGCTTTGTGCGTGTGTTTAGTTCCTGAGTCCACTCGGATCACTGACGCGTTGTTGAGCAGGTATGACATCTGTGTCCGCACCTTGAAAGTTAAGAGCCCTGCGTTTCCAGATTTGAACGGCGTATGTCATTCTAAGAATAATTCGGACCTGTTTGCTGACATGACGGGTCAATCATCTTCAGTTAATTGCCCGTGTGATGTGCGGTGTTAGCACAAGTCTGCGTTTCCCTGGACAATTGAATGGGTCAGTGCTCTCGCCATAGTCGTTTTTACAGGGTCGCTGAGATCGTGAAAATACAGCGACCTCAGAAAATTGGGAATGAACCTGATCCCTTTCCCTCGTGTAAGCATGACATCGAAGCACTTCGTGCAAATTGATGAATGCTGATGCACTCTCCATTATCTAGCTGCACTTTTTGATGCCCAGTTATGCACCCTTCTATGATCCAAATGCGAAGCATTTCGAGAAAAACTCTGTATCCGAGTTGACGAAAGCGTGCGTTTGATTCTTGAACTCCACCCCTCTTGTATTGATCTCCACATAACAGTCTATTCGACCGCAAGAACTTACTCGTGGCGTGTGACCCTAGCTTTGGGTAAGCCCCTGCCCGCAGCCAAGATCAACAGGCTAAACTCTTTTTCTCAGTCGTTACCTCACAGCGGCTACGATTTTCCGTGGTGATATCTCATCTCGAGAAGTAAGTGCCTCGGAGAGCTCTACCAAAGAACATGATGACATTCGTCCTTTTTACCTAGGCTGAAGTATGTCCCTTTGTGGCCATGCTTTTCCCTATTTGCGGTTTGCTCAATATGATCGCTGCGTTGGCTTGTTGTGTTGCTAGGTCGCAGTACATGACCTCCAGATGAAAAATTCGCAACACTTCGTGGAGTACGTAGACAGTTCGTTTGGTGGGCCAAGCAGCTAACTTGTTTCATTTCGTGAAGGTGGATTCCTGACAATGTGTCTGTCTCACTTGTCAGAGTCCCTCCTGTTGGACAGACTCAGGTATACCGTCATGCTATTCTCAACTCACAGAAATCAACCTTTGTTTCTTTCATCCTTTTTTTAGTCCGCTACTGCGCTTGCCAACTCTACTGCCATTCAGGAACTGTTTAAGCGCACTCTTGTTGGGGTACGTATAATCCATTTCGGAATCGAGCTGGTCTGATGTCAGTTCATAACTTTAGTTCTCGGCCATGTACAAAAGACGTGCATTCTTGCATTGGTGAGAAATAGCTGGTCACTATCTGATTGGACATGGTACTGATTGACGTTGGTTCTACAAGGTACACTGGAGAAGGCATGGATCTTATGGAGTTCACGGAGGCCGAGAGCAACATTCACGATCTTATGTAAGCTCTTTCCTCTAAAACACTTGGTGCATGTTCTGCGCTCATCACTGCGTTCCCTATGGCAGCGCTGAATATCAACAGGTAAGTACCGCACCATGTATCTCTTCAGACTGCTAACTTAGTTCTTTACGTCTTAATAGTACCAAGAGGCAACGAACGAGGTAGAGCACGAAGATGTGGAATACGAGGAGGAAGCCTCTGTCGCCCAATAATATTACGTCCATGAGTCGTGACTGGCAGAATGCTCTAGCAGGATTACTTTATATGCGCGTTTTTCTTCTTTAACTTATTGCATAGATTTTGATTTTACATAATGTTCACATTTCTATTTTTTTTTTAATAATTTCTCTTGGTTGCGATTTTGCTGGCATAGTATACGACGCCCGTTGCAATCACATCACCTCTTACTCTGCTCTCAAGTGATCTGTTTGAGGTTATCCTCGTTGGGCATAAGTTTTCTTCTTCCTCTCAACTTGACAATTTTTTGTCAGTGCTGCTTTTCTGTTACCTCGGTCCCAGCACCTCCTTGCCCTCGGGATCCATTTGCGATGATCTTCAACAGCATCTGAAGGTCAAGATTGAGCTCATGATCGTCAGACGAAGTTGAACAATGATGTAAGCTTCGCTCTATCATCCCCGATTTCGACTTGACTTTCGTGCTTGAGCGCCGTCAACTTTTGATCCTACGTCGAAAGCAGCCTTGGCAAAGGAAAATGCCAATGATTGAACCTCTTGACAATTGACTCAGACGCACTCTCGGAGGGGTCGTATTACGGAGTATGCCCTCCACCCCATCTGAGGAGATCCTCAAGCCCTCGAATTAACCCTTAGCCAGGCTGAGAAGAAACAGAAGCCTACCAAGGGCAAAGAAAACAAGCAACCCGAGGGAAAACGGAACGTGAAATGAACAGCAAATCCACCACTCCGTAAGTCCCAACGTCATGTCTGCGCATGAAACAATGGCGATTTTGGCCTGTCTAGCAGGTCTAAAACAAAATACCATTTACTACACAGACCATCTCCTCACTGTCATCGAGGAGAAACGTCGCTATCAACAGGCATATGGGTCCTCCAAGGATCCTTAGCACCACTGTCAACACAGGTAGTCAGGCCGTTGCAGATCTATATGCTGAGGTTGCGGAAGCGGTATTCGTCACCCTGGTCTACCTTTGTAAAGGATGATATTCCTTCTTTTGTGGAAGGGTCAGCAGCCATGTCAGCCAGTGAGTAAGGCCACAGTTTTTAAGGAAACTGGTGTTCTTACACGGTCATACAGCTCAAGAAGGCATATTGAAAACATAGAGATTCCCTTGGTGCAACAGGTCGAGCATTGATTGAGAACAGGAGAGAAGATGAGGTCATCGCAGGTAGGGAGCTCGAAAACATGTGGGGTATGCTTCTATCTCTTTTGTGGTTACTGATACTCTGATCTATAGCTGCCTCTAAGACCCAATTTTTTTGGTACCAACGAATGAATGAACTTCTCGGTACCAACCCTGAAGGAGACTACACTCGTGTCTCAATATCCTATTTTCCTTCAGCTGGGATGTTGAACTTCTGCGGTACTTCCGTGGCCGCCGCTCTCTCCGCTTTTTCCTGAAATGAGCCCAGGTCGAGTCGCTCTCAACCATGAGCAGAAAGTAGCTTTGGATGCATGGACTCTTCTCTACCTCTTTCCCTGTGAAACGCGAGCTGATTGATTCTCCCTGGGCACACGCTTCATGGCACCGTTGAAAGGGGATGCAAATAAAGGAGTATACGCCTGTCTGATCCATACCTACTAGTACGTGTTTACAGATATTCAAGTTCTCTTGTCAACTCGGAAAATCAAACCTAGCTTTTGAAATCTATCTCACGAAGCGTAGTGACAAACAAAGCGAGAAAGCGTCTACATGACTACTTCTTAGCCTTACAAATGGTGGTCACATTTGATGGATTACCAGGTCTCCCCGCCCTTCAAGCTACTTTCTACGATCCTGATTGTCCTCTTCGGCTATTCTTATCTTGATCGTATATTCCAGCTCAAGGGGACATTGTCGATAATGGCTATGTAAGCTATCTCAGCAATTGTTTTTTATACAATCACTGTCGCCCACTCTATGCATAGCCTTCAATTGGAGATTGCAACTATTACTACCAACCTTCCCAAAGGTTGGTGCACGTCGTGTTTAATCTGGCAGGAAGATATACTCAGACTTCCATGAGAAGATCCGGGCGGGCGCCTTTTCATATGTCGAATTTCTCTCGTGGTCATAATCGACCTTATAGAGTAGTCTGGGCCCGCACGACAATTAAAGGAGACACGAAACCTCTCGCAGATGAAACAGACTCAGCATTGTGGGAGCCACCCTACAAGATGGAAAATGCAAGTGAAGCAGTTGTCGACGGCAGAATGAGAGGCCAAACACAACCTTCGCATCCCTTTACGGTATATCTTTCTTTACCAGTTTATAAAGTTTATAAGTATCTCGTCCATCGGCGTCTAATGCCAACTGTACGACACCCTGGTATAATGTTTCCATCACCAGTATCTCAAACAGTATGATATCAACATATGTCCACACCTCCATGTTCGACTGACTCGACTCCGCCTCACTCGTTGGACTGTCTTGTCTCTCGATACTCGTCTCGACAAGAAAGCTGACCATGACGAGATTATCATAGATCAAGCCGTTAAGTGTGTCGAGGGTGAGCTGGGAAGGCCAGATGGTGAGACGAATAAATGAGATTCGAGTGTCACCTCGACAGCCGTTTCTAGCGAAGATGCAGTCATGAATATCATAGATGCAACAACAAGGACGAGGAAGTGTTTATATGAAACAACAATGTGATATCGTGACAGACTCTTTATACGGAGTAGCCTCAAGCTCCCCGAAAGTTCAAGTTCCTAAGAAAGATATAAAAGCAGAAACATTTTACTCGCTGTGGCCAGAAAATACTGACAAGGACAATCGCTAAAACTTGCGGCGGTAGGGATGTAAGTCTTCAAGCACCAATATGAACGAACATGATCCAGCGTTCCAAAGGCGCATAGTTTTTCCTCATGGCCCGAATAGCTACGTTGAGCGCCTCCGCTGAGTCTCTGAAGTCTACCTTATTTCCAGGATTGCGGAACATATACTTGTAAAATTCCTTTGAAATACTCGGTCCATCTTCGTCTTCCATCGCCCACAAAGTCCCTACCACACTTCGGAAACCACAGAACTGCAAAGCAGCTGCTAGATGAATGGTCTCATCCAGTGTAGTGAGACCTCCTGACGCAGTATGACATGCTGATAGAAATGCCAATTCTGCATTTGGAAGTCTAGCCTGTATCAAATCGAGCAAAGTGAGGCGACTGCTGCCATGAAGTTGAAATGATGCATGAAAGGGTTTAGAATTGTCCAGGCGACCATGGCAAGCAAAGTGAGCCCAGGAGTATTGCTGAAGGCCACGGAGGACTGTGTCACGACTTGCGTCTGGACCGACTATGACATCCACGAAGTCACCGAGTTGTCGAACAATGTCAATTTCGTCCTGGACATTCCGCAGTGTTTTATCAGGTTGACCGACAATTCCGCAGTGTTTTATCAGGTTGACCGACAATGAGCAACTTGGGGACTAGGGGTTGGTCAACCATGTTGGATCTCGCGGTGATTAATGCAGATACAGTCGGTATATAAGAAGACGTGTAGATGTCGGGGAGATTCCTTTGCTTGGGATAGTATGGACCTGCAGCATGGAGGGGTAGAGCACATAATTCGGATGTTGGGCACCACCAAATACGACTCTTCCGTGGAACTCCCAACTGAGTCAGGCAATCATGCATAGGAGAAACAATATTATTCCACAGATCACGCAGTATTAAACGAAAAAGGTCTGAGGAATTAGTGGTATATGGATGTTGCGCAAGTGCAAGCTGTTTACCTAGGTGGGTAAGATGCTTAGGTTGTATGTTAGGAAGGGTCACCAGATTCGGGGGTTTGTCGATATGAAGAATAATGGCATCGGAACGGTAATTGCTGATGTTAACGAGAATGATAGGGCCCTCTGCAGCAGCTGTTCGAAGGGTAGTAAATGGGATAGCTTGTAAAAAGTTGCCGAAACCTTCGATTTTCCGAATTTGTCCAAGCAACTTCTCCCACTCTTCTGAAAGGATACGACATCTCTGCATTTGAACCTCCCAATGAGGTAGTGATGTGGGATTTTCACTATCCATTGCCCCAGATTTCGAGGACAATGCAAGATGTTCAAGTTGGACACTTACGCTCTCAAATTGATCAGCGAGGTGTACATCAACCTGGCGAAGTTGGTCAAGTGGACATCTATAACCCTCCATCTTTGACCACAGTATGGCTCTTCCCTGGTCAAGTAATTCAACTGCAGCCTCGAGGTCTTGTGCATCAATCGCAGCGGCAGCGGCATCGGAGGCGAGAGATTTGGGTATTTGCGCAGTGGCAAGGAACTTTTGCTGTAAGTCAACATCAGGGTATGAAATCAAGGAACGATCAAGAAGACGAAGTGACATTGAGTAGGCGCGTATGACGGAGTCGTGGTGATGAAGTTGTGCCGCACCTGCCCATTTTATAGTAGCATCAAGCCGATTCTTGAAACTTGCAGCCGAGTCATTTGCTACCTGTTCATACAGCGTAATGGATTCATCGAGATCCTTAACATTGCCCGACTGGCCAAAGCGACGAAGAACAGCACTGGCAAGGTCGGCGAGGGATGTCCAACGAAACGGGTGACCAGGAGGACATAGAGTGAGTGCTTCATGGTAGTATGTAATCGTCTCTTCTAGATCTTCCATCCTGCCGAACTGACGATGGCGAGAAAGGACGGCAGTAGCAAAGTTGTGGAGGCATATGGAACGATCTGGGTGACCAAGAGGACGGAAAAAACGATCTGGGTGACCAAGAGGACGGAAAATGAGTGCTTTGGTGTTATATGTGATTGCCTCTTCCAGATCCTCCATCTGGCCTGACTGCTTATAGCGAGTAAGGATAACAACGGCGAGGTTGCTGAGGGAGTTAGAATGATATCGGTGACCAAGAGGACAGAGAGCGAGTGCCTCGCGACTGTATTTGATTGCCTCATCCAGATCCTCCATCCCGCCCAAATGGTTATAGCGATCATGAATTGCAATGGCAAGGTTGATGAGGGACCTGGAATAATCCGGGTGACCCAGAGGACAGAGAGCGAGTGCTTCTCTGTTGTATATGATTGCATCTTCCAGATCCTCCATCCGGCCTGACTGATTATAGCGATTAAAAACGGCAACGGCCAGATTGTTGAGGGAAATGGAATGATATTGGTGACCAAGAGGAGA
>Ga0193743_1001018_pt1 | contig 21339 bp, 16 predicted proteins | sample L2c2metaG_FD_143038 | JGI IMG/M metagenome (GOLD analysis project Ga0193743, IMG submission 143038) | Soil microbial communities from a riparian zone of the East river system, Colorado, United States - L2c2 | ecosystem: Environmental > Terrestrial > Soil > Riparian zone | place: USA: East River... | reverse complement strand
GATGAGCGCAAACGTGAAGAGGACAGAAACAGCGTAGAAAGCAAGAAGCAATTTCTTCAGCAGCATGGGGCCTCCAGGCAGACTTCGAGTCGAACCAGTGAAAAATTAAGAGCGAACCGCCTGCAGCCGCACTCACAGAGAATCGATATGCATGTCATCGTCATTTCCTTTGTTGCCCTCGGCGGTTCTTGGCAGTTTCCGGCCACAGAGTGGACAGATATCCAGGCATTGTGAAACCAGAAACGTTCGTTCTTCCCTCGCGACCGTGATCTCTTGTCGCATCGTGCGCCTGCCTTCGTGTTTCCATGTGGTGCGACGGAAGAGACTCGTGTGCTGCTGGAACCACCGGTAAAGTTGGACCATCGATCCATCCCCTCTGCCTCTGTCCGTGAGCATGATGGGTACGTCGCAAAAATCCCAGTGACGGCTTCTGACAGGTTCTGAATACGCATCAACGTGATGAAAAAGAAGCTATTTCGGCACAAGAAGATCCGTCCTGATTCTGGACAAATCAAAACTGACATCTGGCGAATGGACCTTCCGGTAAATACCTACGTTGGTCACTGTCTTGCCGGAAGCATCCTGCGATGTGGTTGTGACGGTCATGACTCGACCGTTTGCGGAAATCGCTCTGCGGCTTGTTGCTGCTACCTGGAACCCGCTTGTGTACGTGGCAACGACAATGTTTGGCGCTGTTCGTTTGAGTGAGACAGGCAGCAGCATGCCTCTGGCACTAAGAACAATCACAGGTTTGCCGTCATACTCTGCGGTGTAGTCGGCGTTGATTGTTCTGCCGCCTGGATACTGCGCTTCTGAGTGGTAGTGAACTCCATGTCCTACGGCGCTCATCTCGATCGTCATTTGCTTCGGTTGAGCCCCTGCGGGATACTTCGACCGCTGGACATCAAGCATCCATCTCCCCAGAAAGGGATCTTCCGCCCGAAGCGAGACCGTGGATAAAAAGAGCGCTATCGCTGCAAGTTTTCGTATCGCTCTCATCTCTTTTTCACTCCTAAAGCGATCGCAGGAAGTCGAGAACAGCCTGCTTATCGCCTTCCTGCAGCGCGTTGAACCGCATGACAACTCCATTCGCCTCCGAAGGGCCGTAACGGAAGGAGTCGCGGTCCTTTACGGGGTTGTCCCCACCATCGAATCCCGGGAAGGAGAAGTGGTCCTGAATTGCGGTCGTCAGGTCCTGCGTTCTTCCGTCATGCAGGAAGTAGAACCGTTGGCCAAGCCCCCAGAGAGGCGTTGTACGGAACTCATCCGGCCCGGCATTTCCCTGCACGATGTTGTCGGCGAGCGTCGCTCCCATGTGGTGAACCAGAAGGTCGGAGTAGAGGTTGACCGCTTGTCCTCTCAGTGCCACCGTTTGCGGACCGATCTCCTCCGAGGGGTTTGAAGGATTCGCGACCCCGGGAATCCGGAACGAAGCGGTGTGGCAGTGTGCGCATCCGACCTCGTTGAACAATTGCCTGCCACGGACCGCGCTTGCGGACAGAGGAGCCGGTTGAGGCGCGTCCACAAAGCGCATGAACACTGTGAACATCAGCCATGCGGGCATGATCTTGAGTGGATTGTTGTAGCGCTTATCGTCCGTGCGCGGAATGTCGAAGGCTTCGTAGGAGAGGTTGCAGTCGGGATTTTCGCTACGCATGATGGGAAACAGATCGTTGCTGATCCCCATCTCCACGTTGTAAGCCTCACCCGCAAACATCGTGATCGAAGCGTTCTGCGCCTTCCAACCGAAGCGGCTGATCGTCCCGTTGTTGGGAACAATGTTGGGATGACCATGGATCCCAAGCCTCTCCTTGATCTCGTGATCGGTATTCATGTTGGAGAGAATTGCAGAGTCCTGAATGGCTTCAATCAAACCAAGACCAAATAACTGGAGCGGAATGCGGTAAGCGATGTTTCGCTTTTGCAGTTCCTTATCGAAGTCGGGCTGTTCCAATCGGCACGCGGGAGCATCGGAACGCCCTTGAAGGGTGAAGAGGCTGTGCACACCTCCGTCGCGGCTACCATCGCGGTTGAATTTGAAGCGCACCTCGCGAAATGCTCCATCCGGCTCCTCGAAGTTGGGAACGGTGTTTGTCCCGCCAAGCCTGTGTGCAACGGTCTCGGCCGGGTTTTTCCTGGGAGAGCTGCCGCCGATCATGGGCTGGAAGTGGCAGGTAAAGCATTGGTCGGCGTTGAAGACAGGCCCCATGCCGGCGGAGTTGACCAGCCTCAATGGAGAAAAGGGATTCTGCGGATCCGGGTCAACCGGAAGACCATCCTGTGATTGTTGCGCACAGGTGTCGCAGGTTCCCTCAAGTTCCGACACGCGAAGAAGGCTCTCATTAAAGAGAGCAATCTCATTCGCACTTAGACCGGGAACCGAATTAGGAACTGTGGTAGGTGGATTCGGCCGCGGTCCGGGATCCTTGGCGCGCCCCAGGGGTGCGCCTGGTGGATTTCCGTGTCTGAATTGCCCGAATTGAGCTGAAGAGGTTGTTGTAGCAATCAGGTAAAAGAGCACCACAGAGAATCCAAGGCAGTGTTTTGCTCTTACATATTGATCTGGCTTCACCTGGCGTTCTCCTTTGTTCTGATCCGGTGATTGGTCGTAGTAAATGCCAATGACTTGCAAAAAGCATTGTGGTAAACATCACGTTACGAAGCACTCTGGAATGCGAATAGGACAAAAGCGACAGCCAGTTCTACTGTGCGAAGAATTGCCGCCTCTTCTGACCGCTGCTACAGTCGAACTGTCGAGTGTTCCCCGGTTTCGTTTGTCAGCATCGTGGCTGGGGCTTGCATGAAATACCAGTGACCACTTCTGACGAGTTCTGACAAGGCAGTCTGGGTTTTTCAAGTCAATGGAAACACTTGAGATATTTCAGTTTGGCGAGTTTGAGATCGACCCCGGTTCGCGATCTGTCAGCCGGGGGAAGGAGAGTCTCGTCCTCAGCCGGCGCGCCTTCGATGTGCTGCTCTATCTGGTGCGACATTCCGGCAAAATATTAAGTAAGGAAGAATTACTCCGAAATGTGTGGCCGGATTCCTTTGTGGACGAGAACAGCCTTGCCCAAAGCATCTCCGTCCTGCGTAAGGCGTTGGGAGAGAAACCGGGGGAGAATGGTTATATCCTCACCCTGCCCGGGCGTGGGTACCAGTTCATCTGCCCGGTTCGCTCCATTACTTCGGAGACCACCCAGCCGGAGCCTCAGCAAGAACTCCCCAACAGAGTTCTATATGAGCAGCACACAGTTCGAACGAGTGTCGTCACCGAAGAAGAGGAGCTTGTCAAAACCTCAAGCAGACGGGCCGGTCTCCGAATTGCTTTAGTCGCTGGAATCCTGACCGGGCTTGGGGTCGCAGGATTTCTTGTATGGAAACATACGCATCTGGTTCCTCCATCCCCTCTGGTAGTTATTGCCGATCTTGAAAATGCAACAGGCGAATCCGGCCTGAGTCAGGTTTTGGATAGCGCGATTGCTGCGGACTTCAAACAGTCTCCATATCTCAATTTCCTGTCTCAGGTGCATGTGCAGGAGACATTAACCCAGATGCAACAGAAGAACGACGCTCTCCTAACGCCGACTTTGGCGCGCGAGGTCTGCTTGCGCAATAACGCACAAGTCCTGCTCAAGGGTGTCGTTGCAAAATTTGGGCAGAAATACCTGCTCACCCTTGATGCCATCGATTGCGTTTCGGGCGATTCACTGGCAACCAGCAAGTCCGAAGCAGCGACGGCGGATGCGATTCCCCATGCGATCGACACGGTAGCAACCAACATGAGGAAGAAGCTTGGCGAGTCGAGGTCTTCCATTCACCGGTTCGACACGCCGCTCTTTGCCGGAAATACAGGTTCCCTTGAGGCGTTGCGGAATTACTCCAATGCCCGCCGCCTTGCGCTGCGTGGAAAATATGCCGACGCTATTCCCCTGTTCCAGCACGCAATTGAGCTGGACCCGAAGTTTGCTACCGCCTATGCCGATCTCTCGGCCTCTTATCGCAATCTTGGCGACCGTGTTCAGGAGATCTCCAATCTCATCAAAGCCTATGAGCTGCGCGATCTGGCTAACGAACCGGACAGGCTCTTCATCATTGCCCGGTATCACCAAAGCGTGACCGGCAACCTGGACGAAGGATTGCGGAACTACCGGGCATGGACGGAGATCTATCCGCGCAGCTCGACTGCGTGGGGAGCGATGGCCGACCTCTACATACAGCTTGGTCAGCCTGAGCTGGCCATCCCTTCGGCAAGACGATCCTTGGAACTTAGCCCCGACGATGCAGTCGACTATGTTATTCTTGGCCGCGCGCTGATGCATGCTGGACAACTGGAGGAGGCTAAGTCAGTTTGCGAGCTGGCTGTTGCAAAGGGGCTCGATGGCGATGACCTGCACTCACTGTTGCTGCAGGTTGATATCGCCCGAAATGATATGGATGGGATAAAGTCACAAATCGCCTGGGGAAGAAATCATCCCACGGCGACACGGATGAGACTGAATGAGGCACTTCTCGCTGCCTCCCAGGGCCGCATTCTGCAAGGCAAGGAGATTCTGGAGACGATCTCATCTGCTTATAAACAGCAGGGGCTTGAAAATCTCCATACGTTCTATCTGCTGGCGGGCACACGCATATTAGCCGAGACAGGACATCCCCAGGAGGCCCGCAAACTCCTCGATTCACTTTCCCCTATACCGGGAATGACGGATCCGATTGTGGCAATGGCGGAAATTGGCGAGGAAGCCCGTGCGGAAAACATCCTGAAACAGGAACTGGCGCAACATCCGGATGACACGATGTGGAAGAACCTGAAAGGGCCTCAGATTCGTGCGGCGATTTTCATGGCCCGACACAAACCGGATGAAGCAGTCAAGCCATTGCAGTCAGCACGGCCATATGACCTGAGGGAAATGGATACCCTTTATATGCGAGGGACAGCATACCTCGAAGCGAATCAACTGACCGCTGCGGAACAGGAGTTTCGCCGACTCATTGATCATCAGGGCGTTGACCCGCTGTCTTATCTCTATCCTCTTGCACATCTTGGCCTGGCCCGAACGCTTGCACGTGAAAATAAAATAGCGGATAGTTTGACAGTTTACGAAAAATTCTTTGCGCTCTGGAAAGATGCAGATCGGGGCGAACCGCTGCTGAACCAGGCACACACAGAGAGCGACTCGATAAAGGTGGCACGGAATATTGTCACGGCAGCTGCACGAAGACCTAACTGATTTCGGTTCCACCGCGCATACCAATATTACGAATTTGCAATAAGGGGTCACTACACCAAACGTCAAAAATCGTACGCTTAGCTGCAATCCATCGTCCGCGAATGGGCGAACAAGCTCCAAGCCACGTAGTGGTATCTGGCTTATACGTCGAATACAGCTAGGGGAGCGTATCTCCGAAGATCGGCAAGGAAATGGTCACGGTCGTCCGGGTTCGCGATCACGCTGCCCTGGTCCGACATCGGGGCGGAACGGGCATAATGAACGGCTAAGAAGTCCGATGAGGGCCGCTCGTTCCATGCGCTAACACGAGTGACTTCCTGCCACGGAATTTTCTTTTCCCCCAGAGTCGTCGCTCGTGAAGACCGGCAGAGTCCAGATCCCAATAGATGAAAATCTGTGCCAATATCTTGAAGGCGGCGAAGACAGGCAAGAATACAGCGAGAGTTGTCAGAACTTCGTTGTGGTGTCCGCGCTGAGCCTCAAAACAAGAACGAGCAAGGCCGATCCAACGTGGACCCAACCGAGAAGTCCGAACTTTGCCCGAAAACGCATTTGGGACAAATAATAAATGAATCTGAGCGATGCTCCCGCTTCAGTCTACCCACGGAACGTGCTTATGTCCGTTTGCGTTTACCTCGATAACCATAGATATCGTGGTTCCCGACAATAATTGATTGGGTGCCTGGTATCAAATTCCCGGAGATGGAGTTATGGATGTGTTGATCAGTGTCCGGCGCTAGAATCGACTTGTGCGAATCCCTGTCATTGCTGCGAATTTTCTCTTGTTTCCTCTGTCTCTCGCTTTGACCGGCTGCGGCAAGCCTTCTTTGGATGTTGACCCATCCCTGACCACCATCGGACAGACGACGTCCGTTGCCGTCCACGCCCACGATCCCCACGGTGTCAACAAACTCAGCGCGACCTTGGCGCAGAATGGCAAGCAGTATCAGGCTTGGCAGACTTCGGCGCCCTCCAAAAGCGCCGACACCACGTTCAACTTCAATGTGGGCACCAAGATCACCCCGCAGCTGCTCGATGGCTCTGCCCGTCTGATTATCGAAGCCACATCCGGAGGTCCGTTCCACCGCACTGCCCATTGGGAGCGCGAGGTCAGCGTGGTCACCCAACCACCCGCCGTTAGCGCGGACTCCGACCAGCACTATCTGTACCTCGGCATGGCTGATTTGGCCACCATGAACGTCACCGGTTCATATGCCTCTGCGGGTGTTCGGGTTGGCGACCAGACCTTCCGTGCCTGGCCGATGCCCGGCGGCAAGTCAGGTCTCTTTTCTCTGTTCGCGTTTGCCTGGAACATGCCTCCCGGTACGATACCTGTGGCCTACGCTTCGAACGCAGCCGGTGACGATGTGACGACGCCGTTGACCGTCGTCTTCCCTAAGAAGGAGCAGCCCGTTTACACACAGCACGAGATTCAGATCTCCGATCAATTCATGCAGAAGGTTCTGGGCGAGCTTGATCCCAATAGCACTGGCGACCCTGTCGAGCGTTTCGTCAAGATCAATACCGAAATGCGCAAGTCCAACAACAAGACTCTGGCCGACCTGCGCTTTAAGACTGCCGAACGATTTCTCTGGCATCAAGCCTTCGCGCGACAATCGCACTCCCAGGCTGAGGCCACCTTTGCTGATGTGCGCAGCTATATCTACCACGGCAAGAAGTTCGATCAGCAGGTGCACCTTGGATACGATCTCGCTGTCACCCAGCATGTCGGAGTCGAGGCTTCGAATGATGGCCGTGTCGTCTGGGCCGCTCCGCTCGGTATCTACGGCAACTGCATCGTTGTCGACCACGGATATGGTCTTCAGACCATCTATGGTCACCTGAGCCGGATCGACGTACACGAAGGCGATATCGTCAAGCGCTCGCAGAGTATGGGATTGAGCGGCATGACTGGGATGGCAGGAGGCGACCACGTCCACTTCGCGATGCAGCTCGATGGTGTGCAGATCGACCCCAAAGAGTGGTGGGACTCACACTGGATCCAGGACCACGTGGTCCGCCGCGTCGATCTGCCCGACTTTGGCAAATAATTGCAGGGCTAGCATGTAGGTTTGCGAATCATTTGGCGTGATCCATGCGTGTAACTTGAGGAACTATCTGTCGTAAGCGTTAGGCCGCTATTTGTCGCGTCGGGTCTGGACGTAGGTAGCTCTCGTCGGACTATGGACCTGATCTCGTTGTTCAGCAGAGACTTACGTAAACTCACGTCCTCTTTGGTCGCGTGGAGCATTCGTTCCGTACGACAGATAATTCCAGAATATCTACGACAAATAATTCCACAAACTACAGAGTTGATTGCCCAAGCGAAGCTTATCGCGTCAAGAACTCGTTGAGTGGGTAGTTGCGGCCGTCTTGTCGGCGGACATGGCCGATGACCAAGCGATCTCACCCCCGGACTCCGCTGCACTCAAATGCCGGAAAATGCGCAAAACAACATTGAGTTGCCCCCGTTTATATCGGCAGCTACAGTGGTGTTAGATACGAAGCGGAGAACGATACGTATCACTTTCCCGGCTTCATGCTAATCGTTGGCACGATAAGAAGGCTATGTGCCCCGAATTGGCAGTTGGAATAATGAGATTCTTTTTACAGCATGGCAACCATTTCCTTGCGGAAGAGATTAGAGTCCATTTGCTGTGAAACAAAGACTTGGGCATGGTGCTGAACGCTCTACCGAGCTCCTCAGAAGCGCGTAGACTGGCTCTATGCAGCGTTTTCTCCCCAACTCGGAAGTGCGTTTGGCGTCAATAGACTCGCTGATTGATTCGCTCCAGTCGAGACTAAGCGGAGCGATGATTGATGGCCGTAGACAATCTATCGGCCCTGTCGAAACATCGATGCTGGAAATAGAACTGGCCGAGCTTCGAATAGAACACGCTAACATCATAGCCAAGCTTCCTATGTAGGAAACTCGCTCGCCGTATTGCTCTGTTCGACGTAAGCGATTTGTCCACGAACGCTTGGGGCGTCAGAGCAAAGGGATGGGTGATACCAAACGCTCTTCTCGTCACTTACTCCCGAGTTGTCGGGCAAATCGGGAGTAAGTGAAGCTCAGACGAAGCTGACTTGAATATGCAGTTCCGAGTGAAGAATTCCAGCTCGTTCAGTCGGATATGCGCTTCTAACTCCGCCGCAGCACGACGACTCCTCGTCAGCGTCAAGAGTTGAATATTCATCATTCAGCCGAGGAATGAACTCTTGGACAGTTATCGTAGGATCATCCTCTTCAAGAAGTCGCTTAATCTCCGCAATTAGATCGTCCATAGGGGACTTGATGCCGGAGTTTCACCGGCTGTTGTTTGTTTTGATGAGATCATTGCAAATCCAATATTTCAGATATTTGCGGAAGACTTTTGGAGTTCGCTGCCCCGTTGTCCGCCGTTGGCACATCCGCTGAACAATCCTTAGACTCGGATGCAGTTCTAACATGGGTCGCGAGATCGAAGGTCATGATGAGCCGGATACCGTAATAAACGATTCATCGGAGTTCTTCCAAATAGTATCTGTTCGTGGAGATATGAAAGCTGTGCAGTTTTGCTCGATAGTAAGCAGAACAGATTGAATACTGTAGCCGCTCGATTCGATGAGCAGGTCTCAGCGAAACAAGGCGTGAATTGCTGTCTCTCAACTATAGTGTTGGTAGGCTTTCCCCTGTACTACGGATCGCGGGCGCGCCCCTGCTGAACTACCCGGGCAAGACCGCCTCCATGAAGGGGAATATTGAGATGACCGAGCTAAAAAATACAACCTTCGACGCCGCCACCTTTCTGGCGAACGCTGGACTGGGACGAAGAATCGTCCAAGTGAAGCCAAAGCAGGCTTTTTTTTCGCAGGGAAATTCGGCAGATTCCATCTTCTACCTTCAGAAGGGCCGTGCAAAACTCACTGTCGTTTCAAAAAACGGGAAAGAAGCAACAATTACACTTCTCTCTGCCGGAGACTTCATTGGAGAGGAATCAATCGCCGGAGCGGTCGGGCTTCGATTGGCGACTGCCACTGCGATTACCGCCTGTACAGCGCTCAAGATTGAGCGCATAGAGATGCTCCGCGTACTGCACGAGGAGCATGCCTTTTCCGACTTATTCTTGAAGTTTCTACTGGCCCGCAGTATGCGAATCCAGGCCGACCTTGTTGATCAGCTCTTTAACTCCAGCGAAAAGCGCTTGGCGAGAATCCTCTTGCTGATGGCGGAATTTGGTAAGCCGGGTGAACCGGAGACCTTGATTCCGAAGATCACGCAGGAAACCCTGGCGGAAATGATCGGCACGACCCGATCCCGCGTCAGCTTCTTCATGAATCGCTTTCGCAAGCTCGGCTTCATTGAATACAACGGTCGCGTTCGGGTTCACAAATCGTTGCTTAATGTGATTCTGCACGATCAATTACCCGAGCAAAACGCCGTAAGTGCTTCTCTCTTAGGGAAATCCGAAGAGTGAACCAGGGCCGATCGGACGCAAAAGCTGCAATTGTGTTCAAAATTGAACAGTATGAGATTGAGCACAAATGGGACACTTCTCCAAAGCTCTTATGTATGAAGCCTTGTGGAAGGTGAACGATGCCCCACGCGAAAATAAAACTCCTTATCGTAGACGATGAGCCGTCGACCCGGATGTCGCTCTCGCACATCTTTACGGAGTTGGGACATAGTGTGCGGTCCGCTGAAGACGGTTTCTCTGCTTTGTTTGAGATCCGGCAGGAGATCCCCGACGTTATTCTCTCCGACCTGAACATGCCGGGCATGTCAGGCTTCGAATTTCTCTCGGTAGTCCGTCGCCGGTTTCCCGGAATCCATGTAATCGCTATGAGCGGTGCGTTTTCGGGCGACGGCGTACAACCCGGGGTTGCCGCTGACGCTTTCTACGAAAAAGCAACCGGCCATGGTTCCTTGTTGCAGATCGTGGAAGCCGTGACCCACCACCAGAGGCCGACCATCCAACTACCCAGCAGGTTGGCTCCCATCTGGATTCAGAGCAATGGACATGACCCTTCCGGCGAGGCGTACATTATGATTGCCTGCCCGGAGTGCCTGAGAACATTCCCACAGGTCCTCGGCAAAGCAATCAGCCCATCCACGAAACAGCTTGCGTCCATTGTTCCAGCTTGATTCACTATGCAATCGTCCAGCCGATGCACCCGGCGTCTCCGCAGGCTTTTCAGAGAAAGCCAGGTGCGGTCATACCGATGCCTCCAGCCGTGCCCGTTCTTAACTAGTAGAGGCAGGAAGAATGAGCCGCCACGATGCGCAGTATTGTTGAACGAGCCATGCTCATACGCGGGTCCGTTAGACTACCCGGCGACCTCGAACTTGAAACGGAAGCGTTCGGAGAAGGTTTGAGTTTCGTGCAGTCCGGAGATTCTCACTGGCTGGATAAAGAGATCCGGGCAGCGGATGGCATTTCATCCGGATTGCTGAACACTGCTACGAAGCGGAGTAGGCAAAACCGCGCAGGAAGCCATTTCCGGCACGCTTGAAGGTGGCTCTTCGCCGCGTAAGCGACCACTTCAGCACGGCGCAGGTTGGGCATTTTGAAGTGAGCAAGTATCCGGGATTCTTTCTTGCCAGAGTGAAGATATACCCGTATTAGATTCAGCAGAGTGCAACGCTGCTTGTGTCCGACGAAGCCGCGGCCCCTTTGGTGTCTCCGCTGGTTGAGGCGGCTGCGATTACAGGCACTCAGGTTGCATCAACAGCTTAATGGGGTCCCTCTATTTCACTGCCAAACTGAGCTATTTAGCTCAGTCATTGTTCTGCGTCATTTGGAACAATGAAACCGGTATTCAAGTGTTTGCATAATGACAACACCGTTGATACTTCGTTCCCTTTTGTTAATTCCGCCGCTCCTGTTCTGCATGGGCCCACGCCAGTCTGCAAATGCACAACAACGAGGCAGGTTCGCCCCGGTTGCGAATGCTTCGCTCAGGACAGAACAAATCGTAGAAAATCTGGTTAAGAGGAATCTTCAGCGGGCCCAGGCGCTCCATGCCTACTTAGGGACTCGAATTTACCAGGTGGAATACCGCGGTTTTCCAGGCGGCCGCAGTGCGGAGATGGTCGTAGACGTAAAGTACCAATCACCCGGAACGAAGGAATTAACGATTCGGTCTGCGACTGGGTCCAAAATCATTATCGACAAAGTATTTAAGAAGCTCTTGCAGGCTGAAAAAGAGGCGTTGGCCATGGAGGCTCAAAGGCAGACTGCATTGAACGGCGACAATTACAATTTCACGCTGGTTGGATACGAAAACACGCCATCTGGGTTGATGTACGTGCTTACCGTAGAGCCCAAAACGAAGGATAAGTTTCTTTATAAAGGTCGCATCTGGGTGGATGCAGAAGACTTTGCGGTAGCCCGGTTAGAGGCAGAACCCGCAAAGAACCCCTCCTTCTGGACGAAGAATAGCGAAATCGAACAGGTGTACATGAAAGTGAATGAGTTCTGGCTCCCTGTACGCAACCACAGCATCAGTGAGATCAGGCTTGGTGGAACCGCCGAATTGACGATTCGCTACAGCAACTATCAGATCATCAGTAAAGAGCAGGTCAACAACCTGGCGACGTTGGACTCGGCTCAGTCCGCAAATACTATCCGCGCGCAACGCTGACTGATCATTGGTAGCACGATTCCACTGTCGCGTATTTAGTGAGCAATCGCGGCATGGCACTCGTTTCTTGACTCCCGTGAAAACGCAAGTCCCACCCATGTTGTATTGACTCCCCGCTGACGATCTCCCAATACGCTCTCGAAGGCAGCTTCAAGACCCAGCTAACGGTGCGGCGAGGCTGACGTGAACCCGCCGACACGTCGTAGAGCGGTTGGGCATGCTGCGACCAGCGGATCCTCCGCGCTGCTTGACGGGTCGGAGCCATCTGTCCGGCCCCATAATTGCACTCGATAGAGGGTGGCCACCTTCCGAGCTTCAACGACGTAGGTGCGCGTACGGCTGCAACTTTTGGGCCAATTACAGTCCCTAAGTTCTTATGTGAGTATAGGTACCCATGTTGCCAGAGTGATTAATGAGCAAGAAGGCTTCCCCAAGAATGCAAAAGCCACCAGTAATTTTCGAAGGGAACCCCCTGGCGATGTGGATTTATGACCTTGAGTCCCTTCGTTTCCTTGAGGTCAACGAGAGTGCCGAGCGTCAATATGGGTATACCCGTGAGGAATTTCTCACTCTAACGGTAAATGATCTTCGTGATCCACAAGAGAGTGCTCCTGTTCAACCGATCCTCAATATCGACATGACGGATCCGGATATAGTCTGCGTTCATCGCAAGAAAGATGGAACGAGGATCTATGTAAAGGTTCGCGCGAACAATGTGCCTTGCGACGGGCGAGCGGGGAGATTCGTCGTCGCTGAAGATGTCACGGAGCGCCGTCATGTACATGCACAACTTTTCCAGTTAGCCCACCATGATCCCCTTACCGGATTGCCCAATCGAGTTCTGCTCGAACAGCGGATGGGCGACGGGCTTGCCGTGGCTGGGCAACGAGGACAACGCGCAGCGATCATATGTCTCGATCTGGATCGATTTAAACAAATCAATGACTGGTATGGACATGCGGCCGGAGATGAGTGTCTCAAACAGCTGGCAAGCTTGCTGACCCGAAGACTACGCGGAATGGACACTGTTGCGCGTACGGGAGGAGAAGAATTCACTATCGTTTTAGGCGAAGTAGACAGCGTTGCTTCAGCGGAGATAGTCGCAAAGGTGTTGATACAGGCTCTTTCGAAGCCGATTGAGATCGAAGGTCACAAGATTGTTCTTGGTGCCAGCATAGGGGTAGCTGTCTATCCTGACCACGGCATTGGCGCTGCTGAACTCTGGAGAAGCGCGGACGCAGCCATGTATCACGCGAAACGTGCAGGCGGAAACCGGCACGCACTTGCAACTTCAGGCAACAACAAACTAATAGTCGAAAGTCTCGACGTCGACGCTCAAATGAGATCAATATTGCACAACGAGGGCTTCCAACTGCATTATCAGCTCCAGTACTATCTCAGTCGCGAGATACGGGGTATGGAGGCTCTGTTGCGTCTGCCCAGTCTGAAGGAAGCCGTTGTCAGCCCGGACCGGTTTGTCGCGATTGCTGAAGAGCGCGGGATGATTCACTCTCTAGGGAAGTTGGTGCTGGAGAAAGCATGTCGACAACTAATGATATGGAACTCGCAACGTGATGTTCCTGTCCGTATCGCCGTGAACATCTCACCCTTGCAACTGATGCGATCCGATTTTGTCAGCGAGGTTCAAGAAGTTATCTCTGAGTCGGGCATAGAGCCTAGTTGGCTGGAGATGGAGATTACGGAGAGGGTGGTCTTGAACATTGATGAGATCGCACCGCGAATGACGGAGCTGGCAGATATGGGCATCCGCTTCGCCGTCGATGATTTTGGTACGGGATATTCTTCCTTGCAACACCTTCATCGCTTACCTATTTCAACTCTCAAGATAGACTGTTCTTTTATTCAGCAGCTCTGCGAATCCAGCCGCAGCTATTCGCTCGTAAAATCCATCATCGCAATGGGGCATAGCCTTCAAATGGAAGTCATAGCGGAAGGGGTCGAACATGAAGACCAGATGCAGGTACTTCAAGACCTTGACTGTGACTGCATACAAGGCTTTCTGTTGTCACAACCTTCATCCCCTGAGACGGTAGAAGGTTTACTCAAATAGGAAGCGAGCTTCACTCAACTATGGACGATCGGTACAGAACTCGCGGTTCCTGCTTTGCTTCTGGGCTGCAATCGCGCTTCTCTTTACTGCGGTAGCTCCTCCACATACATTATTCGAGCAGGGGCATACTTACAGAGCAGAACTGAGCGGGTTGCGGCCTTGGGAAGTGACAATGGCGCGCCACTACTGACCGTACCTAGAACAAATGAGCGAAGCTTATGAAGCTACACTCCGTTTGTCATGTCGAACCGATTTGTTCCCGGAGCCGATGGTTCCTAGTTGTGTTTCGAACAACGGCCACAATACGGTACCAGCAAGCCTCCGGAGTAAAGACCATGCTCAAATTCCGCCGTCGACCTCTCAAGGCATCTCTGAGCTAGCCGCTTTCGACGCGCGCCTTTATATCCGAGTATGCCGCATCAATGAGCCTACATAGCGCTACGGCGTCTGTGACCGTTCCCGGTCTCAGCTTCACATGGCGCATGAACCTGCCGGCGCCTTGCAGTAAAAGCGCAGAATCCCCGGACTCAACGCTTGCATAACGCAGACCATCGCTGTTCTCCAAACTCATCAGCGGGCAATCCAGAGAACCGCTACGCGGTCCGACAGACCAAAGTTGTATTTGGCGAAATTTCGATTACTGCTACTCTTTGGGTGCGAGCACAATAGGCATTGCCGGCTCCGAGCTCAGCTGCAAAGCTCCCCTCTCCTGACAATCCATCGATCGACCTGCATCGTGCGCTTCTAGCGCATCCCGGATGCTTCACGTCTAGAGAGGCGTCACATTTTTGCTGCCCGACAAAAGCAAATGTATGGAAATCGGCAGCCCATCAACAGAAACGCGCTTTATGTATTCTGCGCGTACGCGGTTAGCCGAAATCGGCAGGCAGCCGCCCAACCTTTCAATTTCTAGTTTTCAACCCGTACTTTTCAGGAGCTACACCATGACACGTTCGTATTCCATGAAGTCCGCATTACCCGCCCTCGTTCTCGGATTTTTGGCGTTGAGCTTCAGCGCCACGTCGGCTGTTGCAGCAGCAACCACCACAACCTTCGGCGTCAGCGCCACCGTCCAGGCCACTTGCCTGGTCGGGGCTACACCGCTGGCATTCGGCACCTACACCGGCGTGGTGGCGAACTCGACCTCCACCGTCTCGGTCACTTGCACCAACTCCACGACTTACAATGTCGGGCTCAGTGCTGGACTCGCGACCGGTGCAACCGTCACCACGCGACAGATGACCGGTCCTGCCGCAGCCTTGCTGTCCTATGCGATGTTCTCGGATGCCGCAAGGACGGTCAATTGGGGTGGGACGGTCGGCACCGATACAGTGGCCGGCGTAGGTAACGGATCGGCACAGGCGATTACTGTCTATGGCCAGACCGCCGCTGCGCAGTATGTCGCTCCGGGTGCATACGCTGACACGATTACTGCGACAGTTACCTACTAATCATGACGCCCACAACAAACAAAGCCGCCACCTCGGCATGCCATCGCCTGGTGGCGGCCTTAGGGCCTGTCGCTGTTCTCGTCGCTGTTCTGGCGGCGGGTTCAGCCCAGGGACAGTCGTTGATGGTACTGCCCGTCAACATTCTTATGGCGCCAGGACAGAGTGCCGCCACCCTGACAGTGATCAACCAGGGAAACAGCGAGACTTCTATCCAGATTCGCGCCTACGGGTGGAATCAGCAGGACGGCGAAGATCAGCTCACGACCTCGGACGCTGTGCTGGTGAGTCCGCCGCTAGTCACGATCGCAGCGGGAGCATCCCAGGTTGTGCGCCTCGTGCTGCGCCGTCCGGTGCAGGGACGAGAGGCCACCTACCGCATTTTGCTTGATCAGATCCCACCGCCCGCTGTGCCGGGGATGGTGCGAGTGGTGCTGCGCCTGTCCATTCCGATCTTTGCCCAACCTTCGACTCGTGCTCTCCCGCATGTGCGGTTTCACATCGAGCACGATGCTGACAAGATGTTTCTCGTCGCCATCAATGATGGCAGTCGCCATGAAGCGATCCGGGAGGTTGGACTTTTGACGACCGACGGACGCAAGCTGAAGACAGCAGCTGGCACAACGCCCTACGTTCTCGCTGGCGCTACTCGGCGTTGGCCCATCTCCGCGGAGGGTTTCGCTCCGCTTTCAAACGAAACCGTGCATATGACAGCGCACACGGATGCCGGTGTCATCGAACAGCAAGTTCCCATTGTCAGCGCTCCTTGATTCAGGACGTGCAGCAGTCAGACGGCTTGGCTATGGCGGGATTCTTGCCCTCATGCTGGCTTTGATGACGCGACCTGTCCGCGCCGCCGATCAAATACTGCTCCTGGATGTACAGCTCAATGGACGTTCCATCAACAAAGTCGGCGAGTTTACTCTACGGGATGGCGAGTTGATGGCACGGTGCAGCGAATTGCGCGAGCTCGGTCTACGCGTACCTCTGGCTACCAAGTCTCGGGGTGGTATCCCCTGTCCCGACACTGAATCCGATGGCCTGGCGGCGCTGACCGACCTGCGGGGATTGACTTGGCATCTGGATCAGAAGACTCAAACGTTGTACCTCACAGCTGCCGACGCTCTGCTACTACCGACACTGCTACAGGTCGATCAAAGGTCGATTATTTATCGCCGGATCGAGAGTGGAACGGGCATGACGCTTAACTACGACATCGTTAACACCTTCGCCAGTAGTCGGAACAGTACCAGTGGAGTGCTGGATTTACGTACTTTTTCGCCGTTGGGCGTGGCAAGTTCGGGATTGCTTGTCTATGCTGGTGGCGGCGCAACCGGCTCTACCAGAAAAAAGACGATACGTCTCGACTCGGTCTATACGTTTGGCGATGCCGTGGCCCTACGTCGGTATAGTATTGGGGACTTCATCACGGATAGCCTTGTCTGGACACGCCCTGTTCGCCTCACAGGGGCGCAGATTCGTTCCGATTTCAGCATGCGCCCTGATCTGATTACCTTTCCCTTGCCTTCCATCCGTGGTTCGACCGCCGTTCCATCCACGGTGGACGTATTGGCGAACGGCAGCTACATTTCTTCGCAACAAGTCGATCCTGGCCCCTTCCAGATCCCACAGCTCCCGGTAGTGTCTGGCGCGGGCACCATCTCGCTGAGGGTGACGAACGCGCTGGGTCAGCAGGTGATGGTGACGCAACCCTTCTATGCCAGCTCCGCGCTGTTGAAGCCCGGTCTGCAGACCTACTCGGCGGAGGCCGGCGCGGTGCGACGCAACTGGGGCGCAGTCAGCAACGACTACGGTAAGTTAGCAGGTACCGCCACCTACCGTCGTGGTCTCACCTCGACATTGACTGTCGAAGGCAGCGCTGAAGGCACGCCGGGCACGGTCAAGGCGGGTGCGGGAGGCGTAGTACAAGTCGGCAATTGGGGAGTGCTCAATTTTGCCGCAGCCGGCAGCACAGGCAGCGGCCTCTCGCTGGGCGCACAATATTCTCTCAGCGCTCAGCGCATCAGCCGAAAATTCAGCCTCGGCGGTTCAGCAACGCTTGCAGATCGCAACTTCCGGGACGTCGCCGCGGCGAACGGTGATCCTGTCCCTCGGCGAGAGCTTAGCGCCAACTTCGGACTCGCACTCGGCTTGTTCGGTTCTATAGGCATCGCCTACGCGGGACTCGACCGCGACGCCGCCTCTGGTCCGATCCAGATAGCCATTATGCCGGCCCAGCACTCCCGAGTATTCTCTGCCAGCTACTCTGTCCAAGTACATCACATGTCGGTATACGCCACGGAGTTTCAAGACTTCGCCAGTGGAGGTGGCGGGGGGCTTCAATTCGGAGTGACAATTCCGTTCGGCAGACGCAGCTCCGTCAGTGTCAGTGGGGGTACGGGTGGTGGTTATGGGCAAGTTCAGGCACAGCAGTCGGCAGTGTCGTTCGGCGACTGGGGTTATCAAGCCTATGTGTCGGCCGATCCTCGCGGACACGAATTTATCCAGGCACAATACAAAGCGCGAAGGGCCCTACTTTCGGCCGGCGTCGACGTTAACAACGGGCAGACAACGGTGAATCTGGAATCCCAAGGGGCGCTCTCGCTGATCGGTGGCGATCTGTATGCCTCGAACACGGTCAACGATAGCTTCGCCGTTGTGGACAGCGGTGGGCTAGGTCATGTTCGGGTCCTGCAGGAGAACCGCAACGTTGGCAGCACCAACTCGAAGGGGCGGCTGCTGGTTCCTGATCTGAGGGCCTTTGATATTAACCGCCTTGCAATCGATCCGACCGACATCTCCCAGGACGCTACTGCTGATGTCACGGCGCGTGAGGTGCGGCCACAGAATCGCTCCGGGGTCTTGGTGAAGTTCCGAGTGAAAATGAGCCATGGGGCTCTGCTGCGGTTGGTCAATGAGGCCGGTGCGGTGGTGCCCATGGGTAGCACCGCCACTCTGCGGGCGACCGGCGTTACGGTCCCCGTCGGATACGATGGCGAAGCGTACATTCAGGATCTTGATCTCCACAATGAAGTTTCCGTACAGGGCCTGGACGGTCGTCGCTGTACTGTCCTATTCCAGTACCGGTCAATCCCGGGAGAGATCCCAACAATTGGCCCCCTGCCTTGCCGGGAGCAAAAGCGATGAGGCGCGGGCTCGGACTAGCGCTGTTGATGCTGTTCGCGTGGACATTTCCAGCTGCGGCGCAACTGCTCTGCTCGGAGTCGGCCGTGAGTATGAGCTTCGGAAACTATACGGGCACGGCGCTACCTGGCGTTACCCAGGTGACGGTCAATTGCTTAGTCTTGACTGGCTACAAAGTCGGCCTCAACGCCGGGACAGGAACCGGCGGGACAGTGACCACACGAAAGATGACCGGTCCGGGCGGAGCCACGCTTAGCTACAAGATGTTTCAAAATTCCGCACGGACTGCGAATTGGGGCAACACTCCGGGTGTCGATACTGTATCCGGCACCGGCAGCAGCTCCCCTCAGCCCATCTCAGTCTATGGCCAGATCACAGCGGGACAGTCCATCGCGCCGGGCAGCTACACCGACACGGTCACTGCGACCACAAACGGCCTCTTCACTACCGTCACCGCTACGTTCACCGTTACAGCAGTTGTTCCGGCTTCCTGCACGATCTCGGCGAGTGCCCTGAACTTCGGCAATTACTCGGGCTCACTGATCGACGCCTCCTCAGCCGTTACGGTTAACTGCACCAATCTCACGGTTTTCAATATCGGTCTCAGTGCTGGGACGTCGAGTGGCGCGACCGTGACCACCCGGAAAATGACCAGTCCTGCCTTGGGCAAGCTAAATTACACACTATTCCGAGACAGCCCACGTACTCAAAACTGGGGCAATACCGTGGGCATCGATACCCTCGTATCGCAGGGCAACGGCACTGCCGTGCAGTACAGTGTCTTTGGCCGGTTGCCGGCCGGGCAGTTTGTCACCTCCGCCACATACACCGATACAATCACCGCGACCGTCACCTATTGACCATTAGACTGAGATCACTTCGGTGGGGTCGATGCGGTAGTGTTCGTCCGTAATGATATTGCGATTCGGCGTCGCCAGCGCGTAGCAGAAAGCGTCGCGCAAACCTTCGTCGCAGCGGGAAGTTCGTCGAGTTTCCAGAGCGAGAGGAACGCCTCTTTGTCGATGGCGACGTCACATGCTCATATGCGAGGCTGCGTTCCTGCTTGCGCATGTCGGACTCGATCTACTCCTCACAGTGAGGACAGGGAATGGCTCCAGATGTCCACGAGGTGGAAAGACCTTCCCATCTCACTTATTGGTCGTTGGGTTCGATTTGGCATAGATTCGGGATCAATCGGTGGATCATCCGGATCGTCTGGATCGGGCTTCTCCCGAGCTGGAAAAGTCGACATCTCGCTGCGACGGTTCGCGTCAGCACCAACGTGCACACGATTGAGACTAATTCGTCAGATATGACTGTCTATCACGCAGGCAGGGCATCTTGAACGGATTCGGCGATGTAGCTTTTCATCGCTTGACTCAACTGCGAATCCACCTCATCGGCAATCGTCATCACACCGAGGAGCAGAACGCTGAAGTCGATCGTTCCTAAGTTTTTCTGGAGCGTATGGAAGATGGTCACTTGAAGAATGCGGCTCTCTTCAACCATCATCGCGGCGGTGTATCCCTGTCTGCGCCGCTCCAGCCCATGATTCGAAGCCGAGGCGGACTTCAGTTCCTTAGTACCAAGCGGCTCAAAGGCCTGCAGACGCCTTGCAAGGTCACGGAAGAGCTGAGGCAGATGCTTGCAACGCGCCTCGCGACTGAGAGGAACCGCCATCAAAATGGCCTCTTTCTCTACCCCTTCATACCAATCAGCAATGCCGGCCTCCGTAGTACGTTCCAGGATCGTGGCCAAAGTTTCTACCTTGCGCTTGTGCAGCGGTCCCTTGGCGAGCCGCTGTGTGATCGCAAGGATGAGGTCGGGGACATTCATCGGCTTGACCAAGATCTCGTCCGTCTGCATCAGGATGGCGTTGGCCGCCGCGGACATCTCAGGAAACGCACTCAACAGCAGGGTCACGGCTTCGGGATTTGCGTGACGCATGGCACTCACCACGGTGAGGCCGTCTCCGGCGCCAGGCATGTGCAAATCGCTTAGCAAGACATCGTATTTTTGTGAGCTGATATACCGTAGTGCTTCACTGACGTCGCGGGCACAGGTAGCTTCGAAGCCATGATCTTCGAGAATGGCGCCCAGGCTCAAACGGATGGCTTCGTTATCGTCAACAACCAAAACCCTTGCTCGTGCCATCGATACCTCCAAGTGGTTCGCAGGCGAGTGTCCAAGTGTCCCGGTTATCTCTAAAATACACCCTTTGTGCATAGCAACCGAAAAAATAGCCAGACGTACGAATAGCCTCCCACACGCGCTTCTCATCAATTAACTCTTCGTTGTCGACGAATCGGAGGCTACCGGTGATTATTCGTTCCTGCCAGATCGGAACTGCAGATCATCGAGCAAATAACGGTCTATAACCACTAGTACACTTTCAAGAATTCCTGAAACGGCTGCGAGCCTGCCAGCGATGTCGGCGGCGGCGGGACGGTCCCTGGTGCCTGGTTGAGCTTCGGAATCTGATCGCCTCCAGAACCGTCCTAGCTTCCTGCTGAATAGGATCCAGCACGATACTCATCATTCTTTCGCGCGCCAGCTTGATGTCGATGTCAACCCTGGACGGAGTATTGACCACAGAAGTTGTGTAAAGCAGGGTGTCGGCAGGACGATCATCTGTTACTTCGCTCGTCCAGCGATCGCGCCGAACAATCTGATCCACGCGGCTGTAGCGCACGGCGGAGAGTGTTTTGCCGATGCCGGGTGGTCCGTAGCACAGCCCTATGTAGCGGAAGTGACGACATGCATCGCAGAACTCGACAAATCTGTTGTGTTCGATCGTCTCGACAAACCCGCGGTTACTCGTTGC
>Ga0193743_1001017_pt1 | contig 21342 bp, 23 predicted proteins | sample L2c2metaG_FD_143038 | JGI IMG/M metagenome (GOLD analysis project Ga0193743, IMG submission 143038) | Soil microbial communities from a riparian zone of the East river system, Colorado, United States - L2c2 | ecosystem: Environmental > Terrestrial > Soil > Riparian zone | place: USA: East River... | reverse complement strand
GCCTGCGATGCCTGCGCGCGGTCGCCATCGTAGCCCTGCGTCCCTGTCCCGGCCACGGTCGTGATGAAGCCGGAGCGATCGACTTTGCGTACGACGTGCCTTGCAGTCTCGGCGATGTAAAGATTGCCGTCCGCATCGAAGGCAATTGCCGACGGAAGCAGTAGAGGAACACTGGTTGCGCCGACCTGGGCAGGCAGGGAGACCACCGACAGCGCCACGACCGCGCAGAGACAGACCCAGGCACGGCAGGCCTGTCGGCAATGCGAGGGAAAGATGCGCTCGAAACCCATGGGTCAGGCTGAGACTACATGAGAGCGCCGCCGGATCGTATCCCCTGTGAGGGGGATACGATCCAGCAGTTTCAGCAAAGATTATTCGGCTACGGTGCGATTGCGAAGGCTTCCCAGCTTCTCGATGGTGATCACTATCTCCTCACCGGGTTTCAGCCAGCGTTGCGGCGTACGGCCAAGCCCTACGCCTTCCGGCGTTCCTGTGCTGATGACGTCGCCTGCCTCCAGCGGCGTCGTGCTGGAGATGTACTCGATCAGCGCTGGAACCTTGAAGATCAGATCGCGCGTGTTCGCCGATTGCAGCGTCTCGCCATCGATGGTCAGGGCTATGTTCAGCGTGTGTGGATCGCCCACCTCATCGGAGGTCACGACCGCCGGTCCCAGCGGAGTAAAGCTTGGGAAAGACTTGCCCAGCGTCCACTGCGAAGTGGCAAGCTGGATGTCGCGCGCACTTACGTCGTTGACGATGGTGTAGCCATACACATACTGCTGCCAGTCTGAGGCTGCTATCTGGTAGCCGGATTTGCCGATGACTACGCCGAGCTCTGCCTCATAGTCCGGCTGGCTGCTGATCTTCGGCAGAACGACCGGAACATCCGGCCCGACGACTGAGCTCGAGAGCTTCATGAAGACCGTCGGGACCTTCTGCACCGCCATCTTGGACTCTGCGGCGTGGCTCGCATAGTTCAGCCCAACCCCGAAGACGCGTGGCGGACGGAGAGGAGCATGCAGCGTGACCTCAGAAAGCGAGACGCGAGGAGCCTTGTCGAGCTTCGCCTTGATCTCGGCAAGTGCGGAGTCTCCTGCCTCGATGATGGCAAGCACGCTGGAGTGTGCCAGTCCAGTAAGATCAACGATCTCGTCGCCAAGAAGCACGCCGGGGGTGGGGACATCGCGGCTCAGGATCGCCGAGGGGTTCTGGGTGGAGGACTTCTTTCCGGAGAATGTAACCAGCTTCATGCCTTCGTGCTCCATGCCTCGCCCTGCGGATAAGCAAAGCGGTCGAGAGATTCTTCGCGTATCTCAATACTGTATCCCGACTCCGTGGGCACCTGGTAGTGGCCGTCGCGAATATGCACCGGAGTCACGAAGTGTTCGTGAAGATGGTCGACGAACTCGATGACGCGGTTCTCCATGCTGGTGGAGACGGAGAGGAAGTCGAAGATGGAGAGATGCTGAACGTACTCGCAGAGACCGACTCCGCCTGCGTGCGGGCAGACAGGAATATTGAATTTCGTCGCCAGCAGAAGGATTGCGAGGTTCTCGTTCACTCCGCCGACGCGGCAACTGTCGAGCTGCACGACATCGAGCGCCTTCGCCTGCAGGAATTGTTTGAACATCACGCGGTTGTGGCAGTGCTCTCCAGTTGCGATGCGGACCGAGGGAACCTCACGGCGAATGCGAGCGTGACCGAGGATATCGTCAGGATTGGTCGGCTCCTCCATCCACCACGGCTTCAGCTCGGCAAGCTGGCTGGTGCGTTCGATGGACTCGAGCACGCCCCACTTCTGATTGGCGTCGACCATCAATTTGTTGGTCCACCCGATCTCCTCGCGCACAATACGACCACGGCGAAGGTCTTCCTGCGGATCGCCGCCAACCTTCAGCTTGAAATGCGTCCAGCCCTCGGCGAGAGCCTCATGGCAGAGCCTCCGAATCTTCTCTTCGGAGTATCCGAACCACCCGACCGAGGTCGTGTAAGCGGGATAGCCATTCTTCTTGAGCAAAGCAAGCCGCTCAGTCTTCCCTTCCCGCGCCCGCTCAAGAATCTCTCTTGCTTCTTCTGGCGTCAATGCATCGTCGATGTAGCGAAAGTCGATCGCCTTGAGAATCTGGCAGGGTTCGAGATCGGAGAGTAACTGCCACAGCGGCTTCTTCTCCGCGCGCGCATACAGGTCCCAGACCGCATTGATCAGAGCGCCGGTCGCGAGGTGAATAACCCCCTTCTCCGGCCCCAGCCAGCGGAACTGCGTGTCCTCGGTAAGCTGGCGGGAGAAGGCGCATAGGTCGTCCGTGATGGAGCTGAGCGAGCGATTCACGACGTAGCGCGAGAGATAGTTCGCCGCCTGGACGACAAGATCGGTGCCGCGACCGAGCGTAAAGGTCAATCCATGACCAGTCAGCCCGGCGTTGGTCTCGAGGATGCAGTAGGCCGCCGAATAATCCGGATCTTTGTTGACGGCGTCCGAGCCTATATGGTCGCGCGAGGTTGGAAAGCGAAGGTCGACGACGCGAACATTTGTAATCAGAATCTCGCTCAAGGTTCAGGCATTCCCTTCTTCATGGTATGGAGAGTTCTGTTGCAGAAGACCATTGGCTGTGCTCATGCGGCCGTCCACCCACCGTCGATGGGGATGACGGCGCCGTTGATGAACTCGGCCTCTTTAGAGCACAGATAGCGGACGAGGCTGGCGATGTCCTCCGGCGTGCCGAGTCTTCCGATCGGCTGGCGCGCCACCAGCTCCGCGCGGACCTTTTCTTTCTCGTTAGCGTGATACTTCTCCAGGTATCCCTCGACGAACGGAGTCTGGACAGTTCCAGGAGCAATGCAGTTGACGCGCAGCTCCTTTGGGTAGTCCACGGCGATCTGCCGCGTGATCGCCTGCACGGCACCCTTGCTTGCGCAGTAGGCGAATCGCTGCTTGACCCCTACTGATCCGGCCACCGATCCGATATTCACGATCGAGCCGCGCGAAGCCAGCAGAAGCGGCAGGGCGGCCTTCGAGACCAGAAAGACACTGTTCACGTTGACCCGCATGACCCGTTCGAAGTCCTCCTCGGAGGTGCCTGAGATATCTCCCACCAGGCCGATGCCGGCGTTGTTTACCAGAATGTCGAGATGCGGGATGCTGTCGAACGCGAGCCGAATGGAGGCCGAGTCGGTGACGTCCATCGCCACAGCCCGCGAGCCGGCAAGCTCGCCGGAAAGCGATTCGGCTTGAGCGAGGTGGATATCGGCGAGGATAACTCTGGCCCCAGCCCGCGTAAGCTCCCGTGCGGTCGCGGCACCGATCCCGCTTGCGCCCCCTGTCACGAGTGCTACTTTGTTTTCCAGATAAAAGGCTTCACTCATATATTGAAATTCCATCCCTCAAAAGAATACCTTGTTTTCGATCTACGGCGTAGCCGAAATAGGCTTCCGTTTACCGGTACTACCTCTATAAATAGAATGCATGAGAATTGCGAGGAGTCATGAACCGATATTGTTTGACACTTGACCTGAAAGACGATGCCACCGCCATTGCCGAGTACAAGCGGCACCATGAGAAGATCTGGCCCGAGATCCGGGACAGCATCTTTGGAGCCGGGATCGTCGACATGGAGATCTATCTTCTGGGCAGGCGGCTGTTCATGATCATGGAGGTCGATGAGACCTTCTCTCTCGCCGCCAAGGCCGCCGCCGATGCGGCAAACCCCAGGGTGCAGGAGTGGGAGGCCCTCATGGGTCAGTTTCAACAGCCTCTTGCCGAGTCTCGCCCCGGCCAGCGCTGGGTCTTGATGGAACGCATCTTCAGCCTGAGCGAGCAGAGCGAGTTGTAGGTGGCGGAAAGACAACCTTCGCCGATGCACTTAACGTTCCCTATCGCCCGCGAGACTGATATCGTGTTCTGCAAAGATCAAATGGACGGGACGTCCGCTGGCAGCCGATTGCACGCTACGCTGCGGAAGATACTCTCCGTGGATCTGGAAACATCTGAAGCCCTGCTGCACCTTTTATCGTGGACCCTCGCATCGCTGTATCAACGAGTTCAAATTCAATTCCAGATGGCCTATGACCAATAATGTGTCGAGTTCTGCCCCTGCCTCGTCCTCTCTGGGGATGAAGTCCAGTTACAACCGTTTTCTTCTTCTCGTGGCAGGACTCGGTGGCCTGTTATACGGCGTCGACGTCGGCATCATCGGAGGGGCGCTTCCCTACCTTGAGGCGACCTCACGGCTCAACGCCAGCCAGCTCTCGATCATCGTCGCTGCGGTGCTTCTCGGCAGTGTCATCTCCACGCTCTTTGCCGGTTTGCTCGCTGACTGGATGGGACGCAAGCCTCTGATGATCATCAGTGGACTGACCTTTGTGCTCAGCATTCCGGTGATCGCGCTCTCCCAGGGTTACGGGCCTTTATTTTTTGGCCGGTTGTTGCAAGGCATCAGCGGTGGACTGATCGGCGTGGTCGTTCCTCTGTATCTAGCCGAGTGCCTTCCGGCATCCAACCGCGGCAAAGGGACGGCTGTCTTTCAATGGCTCCTCACGCTAGGCATCGTCTCCGCAGCGCTGATCGGGATCTACTACAGCTACCGGGTCGAGGCCGTGGCCAAAGCCTCCGATGCCTTGACGGTCTTCGCCTTCAAGGACCAGGCATGGCGGCGCATCTTCTGGGTGTCTTTGCCTCCGGGACTTCTTTTTGTTCTGGGCAGCCTGTTCGTCGCGGAGTCTCCGCGCTGGCTGTTCCTCCGCGGCCGGAAAGAGAAGGCTCTGACGTCATTGCTGCGGTCACGCGAATCACAACAGGCCGAGATGGAGCTGAAGGAGATGGAGCGGGTGGCCGCAACCAAGGCTCCCTCCGGGCAGGTCGTCAGGGACTCCCTGGTGCGAAGAAAGTATGTCATTCCCTTCGTCCTAGCCTGCCTCATCCTCGCCTGCAACACGGGGACCGGAGTCAACTCCATCATCGGATACAACACGGCCATCCTGCTTCAGAGCGGACTCTCGGACCTGCACGCTCACTGGGGATATGTCCTGTTCACGACGGTCAACTTCTTGATGACGATCATCGGCATGTCCCTGATCGACCGCAAGGGGCGCAAGTTCCTCTTCATCCTGGGAACCTCGGGCATCATCGTCTCGCTGATCGGCGTGGGGCTGCTGTTTCTGGGCACCGAGAAGTTGAATCAGGACTGCCGCGATACGGTTCAGGCCATGGTTGCTCCCGACCAGACGCTCAAGCTGAGCTTTACCCCAGAGGAGGCCAGGCGTCTGCTCGACGCCACGGGCAAGGGAGGCTCAATCGACAGCCAGCGCTCATCGCTGGCCGTCATCTACTCGTATGGCGATTTCACTGCGGCCACAAGCTTTGTTCGCTCCGATGATCCGAGCGCTGCTCCTATCGAGATCACGCGCGAAAGCGCCGTTCCCTCCAACAAGGTGGAAGCGTTTTTCAAGAACCCTTTCGCCGATGTCGATGCCGCGCGTACTGCGCCACTCAAGATTGATCGGGCACTGGTGGGCAGGGTTCCGGACTCCAGCCATGGCTGGATGGTCGCAATCGGGCTTTACCTGTTCATGTCGTTCTACGCCATCGGCCCGGGTGTCGGTGTGTGGCTGGCTCTGTCGGAGCTGATGCCGACACGCATCCGGTCCAACGGCATGAGCATCGCTCTGGTCCTGAATCAGCTGGTCTCGACTACGCTGGCCGCTATCTTTCTGCCCGTGGTCAGCAAGTATGGCTACTCGTTTATGTTCTTCCTCTTCGCCGGATTTACGGTGATCTACTTCACGGTAGTCACGTTCTTCCTGCCGGAGACCAAGGGCAAGACCCTGGAGGAGATCGAACAGTACTTCGAGGGAGGGAAAGCGTGAAGAATCTTCTCTCTACGAAACTCCGGAAATCGTGAAAAGCGGCTAGAAAACGAGTGACATACAACTTTCATCCAATCATGTGTACTCTATCGGGAGTATATTGCTACCGAGATTTGCAGCATCAGGGAGAAGATGATTCATGCGAACAATGCAACGAAATCTGGCAACAACGTTTGCTCTGACTACTGTTCTGGTCCTGGGAGGATGCAAGAGCTCGACGCCAGCCGCGCCGACGAATGAAGCAGCTTCGTCAGCCGCGCCGGCAGCTCCTCCACCGGCGGATCAGTCGGCGGCGTCTGCAGCTGCTCCAGCTTCGACCCCGGCAGCAGCACCTGCTCCTGCTCCAGCTCCCGCACCGGCGCCTGCTCCTGCACCGGCGCCCGCACCGGCTGCTGCCGCTCCGGCTCCAGCACCTGCGCCCGTTCATTTGACGGTACCGAGCGGATCGCGGGTTTCGGTGGTGATCTCGCAGCAGATCAGCTCCAAGACCAGCAACGTCGGCGATGCGTTCAGCGGTGAGCTTTCCTCGGCGCTTACTACTTCGGGCGGCAAGGTTGTTCTTCCCCGTGGAACCCGTGTGGAAGGAACTGTAGTCGCCGCCAAGGGCCGTGGCCGCTTCAAGGGCGAGGGCGACCTGGCGATCCAGGTGAGCTCCATCGGCGGGCACTCAGTCACGACCAGCTCGTACCTGCGGCAGGAGAAGGGTAAAGGCAAGCGGACCGCCGGGATCATCGGCGGCGGAACCGGCATTGGCGCCCTGATCGGCGGCCTGGCCGGAGGCGGAAAAGGCGCTCTGATCGGCGGCCTGGCCGGTGCTGGCGCCGGAACTGCCGGAGCTGGACTGACGGGAAACAAGGACATCGTGATCCCGGCAGAGTCGGTGGTTGCCTTCACGCTCCAGACTCCTATCACCATCACGAAATAACGCGGTTTGTTTTACAAAGAGGCGTCCCGAATGGGACGCCTCTTTTCTATCCGCTTCGAAACTTGGCCTCTACCCGATAGACTTACATTCATGCGGTTGAATCCTGTCTTCCTGCTCTCTGCGACCGATGCGGCTCACTTCCCCGCGGAGTCGAAGACACACGGCGCTCCCGAGGTGGCTTTCCTGGGCCGCTCGAACGTGGGCAAGTCCTCGCTGATCAATGCCCTGCTTGGCTCCAAAGAGGCCCGGGTCTCCTCAACACCGGGGCGGACGCGGGCGATCAACTTCTTTGCGCTGCATGAAGCTTCAGGGGGGCGGCAGAAGGCCATTCCCTCACTGATCTTCGCGGACCTTCCCGGATACGGATACGCGAAGATCTCGAAGTCGATCTCGGCGGAGTGGCCGAAGTTCATCGAACCCTACCTGGCTGAGCGGGAGACGCTGGCCCTGTGCATCTGCCTGGTGGATACCAACATTCCTCCGCAGCCGAGCGATGGGCAGTTGATCCTTTACCTCAAACAGACCCAGCGACCGTTCCTGGTGGTGGGAACGAAGGCGGACCGCCTGTCGAACAACGTGCTGGGCAAGAACGTGGCTGCCCTGAAACGCGAGCACGACGTCGAGGAGATCCTGCTCATCTCGGCGAAGACCGGGGCGGGAGTGCCGGCACTATGGCAGAAGATCATGGCCGTGGCGGAGTAGCCTCCCCCCACTTATTTGCGCAAAGTCTTCCAAAATTTAGGTTTAGCCCTGGACCTCGGTTGGACGAGTGCTCAGTATCATCTTCTTTTCTCTTTCTATTTTACGGGATGGAATGAAACTGATCGGCAGGATCTATCCCTTTTGTTTTCAGATAAATAATGGGGATTCCTGCTTGACAGGTTTATGAACGGAAGGATGTATTCAATCGAGGGCTTTTGCCTCTTCCGAGGTGAGCCAGTGAGAGCGCTGGGTGGGCGCTGGCGCTGGAGGATACGTGGAGCGGACGGAGCTATCGGCGGCGTAGGGTGTCGTCCGGTGAGAGGGCTTCGAGCGCGTGGGCACTACGGATTCCACGGGAGGTGACCTCCGTGCTTCTCTGAGGTCACTTCCGGAGAGCGATTTCCACTATTGGGTACTAAAGTTTGGCAGGCCACCGCCGATGAACCGACGTAGCTGGAGGAACAAATGAGCTACCCAAATGGAATCGGTGATTGGAAGGGACTGAACCCGATCACCCCGACGTCGACCTCGGAGACGCGTCCGGCGGTCAAGACGGCAGAGACAAAGACGGCTGGACGGACCGAGACAGATGAGACGAAGCTGAGCCCGGCGAGCGCGCAGATCGCCCAGGCGCTTGGAGAGTCGGATGTAAGGACCGAAAAAGTAGCAGCGCTGCAGAAGGCGATCGCTTCGGGATCGTACAGCGTTTCGTCCTCCGATGTTGCCGACAAGCTGATGCAGACGATGCTGGGTTGACGCCATGACCGGAGCCGCCATGACCGCAACTGAAGAGACGATCGCAGGAGTTCTCGAAGGGACGATGGAGGCGTTGTCGCACTTCGACCTGGAGAGGCTGCTTACGCTCGAAGAGCGGATGATGCTGCTGGCAAGGTCGGAGAAGAGCATGAACATCTCCCCTTCTCTTCTTGAGAGCCGGAACAGGCTCGGCCGGGCTCTCGAAGAGACCCGGTGCAATCTCGATGTACTTCAAAGACTGCGCTCCAGAAAAGGTGAGGATCTATGGGAACGTTGAACTCGGCACTGGCGCTGGCCCAGCAGGCCCTGATGGCAAATCAGGCGGCGCTCAACATCACCTCCAATAACGTCGCTAACCAGAACACTCCGGGATACACACGGGAGGTCGCGACGTGGCAGGAGAACGACAGCGTCACGATTGGGAATGTGACCATCGGCGGAGGAGCGAGCGTGGGAGCGGCAGCCTCGCAGCGCGACCGCATTCTTGAGAAGAGGGTGCAGCAGCAGACCCAGACCCAGACGCAGAGCGAGGCTCTGTCAGACGCTCTGAGCCAGGTGGAGAGCATCTTCGGGCTGAGCTCCAGCTCGAGTTCAGCCAGCTCGACCGCGCTGGGCAGTGCGATGAACGATTTTTACAACTCCCTCTCGTCGCTGACGGCGAACCCGTCGGATACGGCGACGCGCCAGAAGGTGATCTCGGCGGCGAGCAACCTCGTAGGCGCATTCAACTCCGCGGCGAATCAAATGGCGGGGGTTGCGCAGGACCTGGATCAACAAGTCTCCGGCTACGTGAGTACGGTGAACGGCCTGCTGTCTACGGTTGCGACTCTGAACCAAAAGATTTCGAGCACGAGCCCGAACGCGGATGCAGGCACGCTGGAGGACCAGAGGCAGCAGGCCATCGCGCAACTGTCGCAGTACATCGGGCTGGACCAGATCACGAATGAAAACAACCAGATTACGCTGACGACCACGAATGGAGCGTTGCTGGTGAGCGGAGCCCAGTCGTACTCGTTGGGAACGACCCAGGTCTCGGGCAAGACAAACATCGTTGCAGGCGTTCCTCCCACGGATGTGACCTCGGGTCTGACCGGTGGAGCTCTGGGGGGTGCGCTTGAGGCGAGAGATCAGTTGATTCCTCAGTATCAGAGCGCCCTGGATAATCTGGCCTACGATATGGCTTCAAAGGTCAACCAGGTGAATACGCAGGGTCTCGATGCGAGTGGAGCGGCGGGACAGGCGATCTTCACCCTGCCGACGAGCGCGAGTGGCGCAGCCAGCCAGATAGCGATGGCGACGACAGATCCAAAGGCGATTGCGGCAGCGGCTGTCGGCGAGGGCTCGCAGGGGAGCAGCAATGCCCTGCTGCTGGCAGGATTGGCGAACGGAGTCGATGTTGCAGGACAGACGCCTTCGGACTTCCTGACGGCGCTGCTGGGAAAGATTGGGAGCGCGGCGCAGGCGGCCTCCTCAGACAACACAACGCAGCAGGCGGCTCTGTCTCAGCTGACCAGCCAGCGCAATGCGCTCTCCGGCGTGTCGCTGGATGAGGAAGCGGCAAATCTTACGATGTATCAGCGCTCCTATGAAGCGGCGGCGAAGATCTTTTCGATTACCGATGAGTTGATGGCGAGCGCGTTGAACCTTGGCGTGACTACAGCAGTCTCCTAAACGAAGCGGACGGAGCGAAGACGATGCGAGCGGATCCTACTTACTACAACAATGTTGTGCAGGCGCTGAACAGCTCGATGAAGAACTCGAACGATCTTGCTGCGGAGCTTTCGAGCGGGTTGCGCGTGGGGTCGCTCTCGGACGATCCCGCGGCGGCAGCGCAGAGTCTGCGGCTGGGAGGCCAGATCGCAAGTATCGATACCTATGTCCAGACGGCCTCGGGGATGGGATCGCGGCTGCAGATGGTGGATTCGTCGCTGGGCGAGGTGGTCACGCAGGTGACTTCGGCGATCTCGCTTGCAGTCGGAGCGGCCAACGGCACACTGAATGGAGCGAACCTGCAGGCGATTGCGGGGCAGGTGGCCTCGATTCGCGACAACGTTCTAGCTCTGGCGAACAGCAGCTATCAGGGGAGCTTTCTGTTCTCCGGGAGCCAGGGAACGACGGCTCCTTTCAGTCTGGATGCATCGACCGATCCGGCGACGACTGTGTATGCGGGCGACGGCAACGTGCAGACGATTACGACTCCTGGGGGCCAGAAGATTCAGGTGAGTCTGCCGGGAGATTCGATCTTCGGGTCGGGAAGCTCGGGCGTGCTGGGAGTGCTGAACCAACTGGTGTCGGACCTGACGAGTGGGAACTCTGCAAATATTTCGGCGGACAGTTCGGCGCTGACCGATGCGATGGGGACGGTTTCGACCCAGCGGAGTCTTTTGAACAACTCGCTGAACACGATCCGATCGACGAGCACCTACGCGCAGACTCAGGAGGCGCAACTGAAGGTACAGCAGAGCGCTCTGGTGGCATCGGATCCGGCGGCGGTCGCGACGGCGCTGAAGTCGAACCAGACTCAGTACCAGGCGCTGTTGAGCGTGATTACGGCGTTGCAGGGAGATAACCTGTTCAGCCATCTGCAGTAGTAAGAATCAGTGCTGGAGCTGAGACAGGGCCTTCTGTGCCTGCTTGATTCGGAGGCCGTCGGGGGCCAGTTGCAGGTAGGTGTTGTATTCGGTGGCGGCCTCATCTTTTTTCTCGAGCTTCTGGGCGACGCGGGCCAGCGCAAAGTGCGTCTCGGGATCGGAGGGCTGGTACTTTACGGCGTCCTGTGCGCGAAGGTAGGCGGCGTTAAGCCTGCCGGCGTCCTCGTAGTACTTGGAGACCTTGAGGTCCTCTTCGGCTCGTTCTTCGTCGCTTTGGAGTTTTTCGATCTTGGGAAGGCGACGTCGGCCCGTCTTTGGAGGGGCGCTTTTATCCCCCGTCGGAGGCTTGTCGGCGGAGGGAGTGTTGCCAGGACTATTTGGGTCGTCGGCACTCGAAGAACTGCTGGACGAGCTCGAACTACCGCTGGAGCCGTCAGGCTCGGAGCCGGGCATGGGAGGAGCCGAGCTGGGGAAAGGAAACTTGTCAGCTGCGTTGGAAGGCTTGCCGCCGCTGGGTGCCGGGGCGTCCGGGGTGTTCTGGGACTGCGGCTTCGCGGGCTGGGATTGGCCGGGAAATGGGAAGCGATCTGCGGCTGGGGGCTCCTTGCCGGAGGAGGCACATGGGTCGCTGCCGGTCTGTGTTTTGCTGTCTGGCGAGGGTTTGCTGTCCGGGGAGTCGGCCTTCTGCTGGGAGGATGGCGGGCACGGAGCAGGAGGTTGCGATGGAGTCTGCGAGCGCACGAAGGCGCTCATCGCAAACATGGCGATGAGCGGAAGGGCGCGGATCGAAGTACGGCTCATCATCTGTTCTTTAGACTACCTGTCTGTGCGGTTTGACGCCTGAGCGCGAGAGTTTGTTATATTTCAGCTAGCTGTGGCTGGAAAAATTTTCTGGCCCGCACGGTGCGTCTTCGCTTCCGAATCCACACATTCAGAATGAGTTCTCGATGATTCCTGGTCTGATGATTCGCTCTTCGTCTATCCACGCGGCGGGCTGCTATACGACGCGGAAGATCCGCAAGGGTACGCCGGTAATTCAGTACGATGGTCCTCGCTTTACCAAGGACGAGGCCGATGAGAGATACAAAGATCGCTTCATTACCTATCTGTTCAGCGTGGGAAGCGGCGATGTGATCGACGGGTTCGGGACGGCGATGTTCATCAACCATTCGTGCGATCCGAACTGCGAGACCGAGCATATCGGTGACGAGGTGTGGATTATCGCGATCCGCGAGATCGCTCCGGGCGAAGAGCTGACCTACGAGTACAACCTGCACGACAGCGACGAGGACGATGCGGATTGCCACTGTGGATCGGAGAAGTGCAGAGGCACGATGTTCAGCAAAGATGAGGTAAAACGCCGCGCGCGGAGAGCCAGGCGAGCGGCACGCGCCTGAACCTCCATCGGACGCTGAACCGGTCTCAAAAACAACCGGAATTTTCGTTTGGCTATTGTGGAACCCGCCGCTCGAGCGGGTTTCATGCTTAACGCGTGCCACAACGGTCAATCTTTGAGATCGGTTCTACAATAGCAAGATGCGGCTTCGGGCCGCCTCGGGTTTATGGCATATCAGGTTTTAGCAAGGAAGTATCGTCCGCAGCGTTTCGCCGATGTCGCGGGACAGGACCACGTGACCGTGACGCTGATGAACGCGCTCACACAGGGACGGATCGCGCACGGCTACATCTTCAGCGGGCACAGGGGCATCGGAAAGACGACGATTGCGCGCATCCTGGCGATGGCGCTGAACTGCCGGAACACGATCGGTTCGGCGGAGAGGCCCACGGCAGAGCCCTGTGAGGTCTGCGATTCGTGCGTGGAGATCCGCGCGGGCAACGCGGTCGATGTGATCGAGATTGACGCGGCGACAAATCGCGGCATCGACGAGATTCGCGAGCTGAGGGACGCGGCGCGGTATCGCCCGGCGCGCGACAAGTACAAGATCTACATTCTCGACGAGGCGCATCAGATTACGGATGCCGCCTTCAATGCCCTGCTGAAGACGCTGGAGGAGCCGCCGGACCATATCGTGTTCATGATGGCGACGACTCAGCCTGAGGACATTCCCCAGACGGTGCGCTCGCGCTGTCAGCACTTCAGCTTTCATGCGGTGAAGCTGGACGATATTCTGACGCAGATTCGCGGGATTGCGGCCCATGAGGGTGTCGATGCGGACGAGGCGGCGCTGGCGTTGCTGGCGGAGGCGGGCGATGGGTCGATGCGCGATGCGCTTTCGATCATGGACCAGGCGATTGCCAGTGCTCCCGTGGAAGATGGACGGGCGCGGCTGGATGCATTGCAGATCCGCGAGCTGATGGGGACGGTGGCGAATACGGTCTTCGAGCGGGTGCTGGAAGCGGTAGACGGCAATCGCAGCGCGGACGTGATGACGATCGCCAACGAGCTGCTGAACGCTGGAAACAGTCCGGCGCAGCTGGCGCGGCAGTTTGTGCGTTACCTGCGCAACTGCGTGGTTGCCAAGGTTGCGGGGCTGGAGCCGGACGGAGGATCGACGGAGCTGTTGCAGATCTCGGCCGATGAGCAGCGGCGGGCGGCGCGTTCTGCCGCGCTGTTCACCGAGGAGGAGCTGACGCGGTTTCTGCAGGTGATGCTGCGCACCTTCGACGAGCTGGGCTATCGGCAGGAGCAGAGATTCCACTTTGAGCTTGGACTATTGAAGCTGGTCCATCTGCAGCGGCTGCTGCCGGTGGAAGAGCTGTTAAGCCGCTTCCCAGTTTCAGGGAGTTCGGGAGGAACGGAACCAGCGCGGCCACGGCCCACAGCCAGCGCACCTTCCACGCCGGTCTCGCGCACGTCGACCTCGCCGGTTCGCGCCATTGCACCTGAGACTGCCGCGAAGCCTGCGTTCTCTCCTTTTGCGGATCGTAGCCCGAGGAGCTTTGCGGAGCCTGTTCCGATGGCGACACGGAATCTTGCTGTCGCGCCGGTCGAGGTTCCGGCTCAGCCTGCTCCCGTGATTGCGATTCGTGAGCCGGAGCCTGCCGAGATTACCGTCACCGAGGTCGCCGTTGATCTGTTGGGCATGGCAGACATTCCTGCCGCGGTGCTGGAGCGGGAGGCGATGCCCGCAACCTCGGAGGTACAGGAAGAGAGTGTGCCGGCCACATCCTCCTCCTCGGCTGAGAATCTGCAGCGCATCGCCATCGAGGCGTTAGGTGCAGCCAGGAGTCAGGGATCGGCAGCCGATGCTCTGGCCGATGCGGAGTGGACGGTCGCAGGGGACGAGATCCGGGTGCAGACCGAGCTTTCGAAGACCATGCTGCCGATGGTGATCAATCCCGAGGCGGAGAAGCTTGTTCGCGCGGCGTTGCGCGGCTCTGAAGCGGGCCGGCTGAAACTGGTGCTTCTGCCGGGTGCGGCAAATGCCGCAGCTGCGAAGAAGCCACGGGCAGCCAAGACCGGAAGCGTTCAGGCGAAGGCGATGGATCACCCCGTGGTGCAGCAGGCGCAGCGTCTGTTCAACGCCGAGATCCGTAATGTGATCGATCTGCGGGACAACGATTAACGAGGTAGCTACAAGGATTCGAATATGGATTTTTCCGACCTGGCGAAGATGAAAGAGATGATGGGGCAGGCCCGTCAGATGCAAGAGCAGATGGAGCGCAAGCTCGCCGAGACGATTGTAGAGGCCTCGACCGGGGGCGGTGTGGTCACGGTGCGGATGAACGGCAAGAAGGAGATTCTGCGTCTGAAGATCGAGCCAACCGCGGTTGGAAGCGCGGGCAGCGACCTGGAGTTGCTGGAAGACCTGATTACGGCCGCGGTCAACGAGGCTGGACGCCGTGCCGATGAGGCCATGAAGGCGAGCGTCGCGGGCATGATGGGCGGACTGAACCTTCCGGGGCTGAGCTAGTGGCGCGTTTTGCCGAACCGATGACGCGACTGATCGACGAGCTGCGCAAACTGCCGGGGATAGGGACGAAGAGCGCGCAGAGGCTGGCGTTCCATGTTCTGCGATCTCCGTCCGAAGATGCGGAGAGGCTGGCTGGAGCGATTCGCGAGCTGAAGGCGCGGCTGCAACTGTGTTCGGTGTGCAACAACATCACCGATGTCGATCCCTGCACCTACTGCACCAGCGCGGTGCGCGACCAGAGGATGGTGTGCGTGGTGGAAGAGCCGACCAATATTGCGACGATCGAGAAGACGCGGAGCTTCGCGGGCGTGTATCACGTGCTGCACGGTACACTGTCGCCGATTGGCGGCGTGGGACCGGAGCAGCTTCGCATTGCCAACCTGATGACTCGCCTGGCTGAGGTGGATGAGGTGATTCTGGCGACATCTCCCACGACCGAGGGCGAGGCGACGGCGCGCTATCTTGTCGATGAGATTCGCCGTGCGGACACGCGCGTGAAGGTGACGCGTATCGCCACAGGGGTTCCCGCAGGCAGCGACATTGAGTATGCCGATGAGGTGACGATGTCTCGCGCTCTGGAAGGGCGCCGCGAGCTGTAGTCGGTGTTCAACGCTGATTTAATTTAGAGGTGATATAAGCACGATATGAATGGGACCCTCAGCCGCCGTGGATTTCTTCGTCAAAGCTTTGTTTTCAGCGCAGTCGCCGGACTTGGCATTGGCTCGCTGCCTTCTCTTGCCAAGTCACGAGAGAAGAGTGCGGACAGTCTGCACTGGTTGATGCTGGGCGACTGGGGCTATGAGAAACCGGCAGGACAGGAGGCCGTGGCTGCAGCCATGTCCTCTTATGTGCGCGAACATTCGATGAAGCCGGATGCCCTGCTGATGCTGGGCGACAACTGGTACGGCGAGCTCCCCGGCGGAGTGGACTCACCACGATGGAAGACGCACTTTGAGGATCTGTATCCAAAATCTGTCTTCGATTGCCCTGCTTATGCGATTCTGGGAAATCACGATTACCAGCGGATGCCGGAGAGCAAGGTAGACTCCGAGCTTGCCTATGCGAAGAAGGGCGGGACGCGGTGGACGATGCCCGCTCGCTGGTACAGCTTCTCCCCGAACCCTCTGGTTACGGTGATCGCTCTCGACAGCAATATGCCGCATCCAGCTGGGCCGCAGGCGTCTGGCGTGAACTTCACGCTGACTCCCGAGGAACAGGCCGAGCAGCTTCGCTGGCTGAAAGCTGAACTGGAGAAGCCGAGATCTACGCCGTACCTGATCGTGATGGGGCATCATCCGATCTACTCGAACGGGCCGCACGGTGACCACAAAGTGCTGATCGCGGACTGGGAACCGTTGCTGCGCGAGCACAAGGCGCATCTTTATCTGGCCGGGCACGACCACGACATGCAGCACCTGGAGTTCGAGGGACATCCGACCTCGTTCGTGCTGTCAGGCGGCGGCGGGGCCGATCTCTACACCCTGAAGATCGAGGAGGCGAAGCGCGGGCCGTATGCGGTGAAGGCCTACGGCTTCAGCCATCTTCAGATCGCTCCGGACAAGCTGACGCTGCTGCACATGGACCAGACTGGCAAGGTGATTCATGGATTCACTAAGACGCCGGACGGCACGGTAAAGATTCTGAGCTAGCCTCGCTTAACGATTGACTTACACATTCTGCATAGCCTCGCCGGTCATCTCCTCTGGCTTCTTCAGGCCGAGCAGCTTGAGCATGGTCGGCGAGATATCGCGCAGGCTTCCTCCGGGACGAAGGATCTCGTGGTGGCTGGTGTCGCGCTCGTCGGTGACGAGAATGAAGGGCACCGGATTGGTGGTGTGAGCCGTGTGGGGGCCTCCGGTGATCGGGTCGATCAGCAGCTCCGCGTTGCCGTGGTCGGCGGTGACAAGAAGGGCTCCTCCGCGCTGCTTGATGGCCTGGTAGATACGGCCTAGCTGGGTATCGACGGTCTCGACTGCACGGACGGTGGGCTCGATCTTGCCGGAATGCCCAACCATATCGGCGTTGGCAAAGTTGACGATGATGACATCGAAGGCTGTGTCGTTGACGGCCTTGACGACCGCATCGGCGATTCCGGCGGCGGACATCTCAGGCGCGAGATCGTAGGTCGCTACCTTCTGCGATGGGATGAGCACGCGGTCTTCGCCGGGAAAGGGCTTCTCGATTCCACCATTGAAGAAGTAAGTGACATGCGCGTACTTCTCGGTCTCAGCCACGCGCAAGTTACGTAGACCGGCGTCGGCCATGATGTTGGCCAACAGGTTGTCCATCGATTCGGACGGAATGACGACGGGTACGGTGAAGTTTTTGTCGTACTGCGTCATGCAGACGTAGTGGATGTTCGCGGGGGCTTCGATGCGGGGGATCTCGAGGTCGAGCTCGTCGGCCTTGGGGAGATCGCGCGAGTCCTTGACGGTGAGACCACCGGGGACGTCGCAGTTGCGGCCAAGCACGCGGGTGATCTGGCGAACGCGATCAGCTCGGTAGTTGAAGCAGATGCAGACGTCGTTGGAGCGGATGGGACCGATAGGGACTCCATGCTGATCGACGATGGTGAAGGGCGGGATGAACTCGTCGGTGATCTCGTTGTTGTAGAGCTCGCGGACGCGCGCCAGAGGATCGCTGTAGACGCCGCCCTCAGGAGTGCCCGTCACCATCGCGTCGAAGGCCTGGCGCTCCTTCTCCCAGCGGAGATCGCGGTCCATGGCATAGTAGCGTCCGGAGACGGAGGCAATCTGGCCGACGCCGATCTCGCGGAGCTGCTGTTCGAGGGCTTCGAGATGACCGAGGCCGCTGGTCGGCATGGTGTCGCGGCCGTCCATAAAGGCGTGGACGAAGACGCGTGTAAGCTTATGCTTTGCGGCGAGGCGCAGCAGAGCGTAGAGGTGCCGCTGCTGGGAGTGAACGCCGCCATCGGAGACGAGACCAAGGAAATGCAGCGCGCGATTGTCCTGCGAGGCGCGGGTGATGGCGCGGACGAGCGTGGGGTCGGTGAAGAAACTGCCGTCTGCGATGGCTTCGTCGATGCGGGTGATGTCCATGCGAACGACGCGCCCGGCGCCAAGGTTGAGATGGCCTACCTCGGAGTTTCCCATCTGTCCGTCAGGCAGGCCGACGAAGTGATCGCTGGCGTGGATCAGGGTATTAGGAAATTTTTCAATGAGCTGGTCGTATATCGGTTTGCGGGCCAGCGCGATTGCGTTGCCGTGCGTGTCGGGGCGATAACCCCATCCGTCGAGAATCGTAAGAACTATCGGTTTTTTTGCCATCGCTGAATGAAAGGATACAAGAGTTGGATGATCGCGAGGAATGACACAGAAGCTACTACTCGAGATCGATCAGGACATCTTCTCCCTCAACTCGCAGAGGAAAGACTTCGACACGCTCATTAGGCGGAAACTCGGCCTCTCCGGTCCTGGCATGAAAGGTCCAGGAGTGCCACGGGCAAACGACGCAGTCGCGCTCGATCCATCCCTGCCCCAGAGGCCCATGACGATGAGGGCACCAGTTATCGAGAGCGGAGAGCTCTCCGCCGACGTTCGCAAGACAGACGGCAACGCCTTCCACCTCAGCCTCGGCGACGTCTCCCGGTGCGGGAGCCTCGGCGAGACTGCACAACTTGACCCACTTTGCCACTTCTCCTCCTCCGTTTCTTTCATGCTACTGAGTTCGGCGGCCCGGCGCGGGATGCTAAAGTCGTAGCAGACCCCACCGATGTCCCGCTCCACTTCAAAAGGAAACCAGAGACAGCAGCGCACGGAGAATGTGGAAGGAGCTTGGCTCCTGAAGGCATTCGCCGCGGTTGTTGCCGCAGCGATCGTGTGCACTTACCTGACGCTGTGTTTTCTGTTCTATCGCGGTCAGTGGCAGGTGGTGCTCCATCCCAACCGAAGCTCCGCTACGGGTCCAGCACCGGAGGGGTTGATCCATTTCGCTCCGGGCGATACCGGGCAGCCGCAGCTTACGGGCACATGGCATGCGGCGCCTGCGGGCAGCCGTTACGGCGGCCTCACGATCCTGTTCCTGCATGGCGGAGATGCGAAAGCGACGGACGGTGCGACGGCGACCCAAACGGCACTGCAGCAGATGGGCCTCAATGTGTTCGCCTTCGACTATCGCGGATATGGGTGGAGTGAGAACATCCATCCCAGCGAGCAGCGCATGGTCGAGGACTGCGAGGCGGCGTGGAGCTACCTCACCGGGACTCGCGGAGTGCGGTCCACCACGATCGTTCCCTATGGTGTCGGCGTAGGCGCTTCGCTGGCGGCCGGACTTGCTGCGGCGCATCCGGAGATCCCCGCTGTCATTCTCGATTCCCCTTACGCCGACCTCACCGAGATCATCCGCCGGGATTCGCGCTTCAGGCTGCTTCCTGTTGGGTTTCTCTTTCACGAAGACTTTCCTCTGGCAGAACACCTCTCGCGGCTCCAGAGACCGAAGCTGCTGTTTGTCCGTGGCACCGAGCCCGCAGCGTTCCGTCGAGCTGCCGACCCGAAGATGACCGTCTCGCTGAAGAACGATTCGGTCCCGGCCTTCGATCAGTCTGTGACGCGGTTTCTCGATCAGTATGTGCCCGTACCTTCTCCGGCACCTTCGGATACAAAGCTCCGCTGAGATCTCGTTGGCTGCGCTAGCCTTTATTTATCCCTGAAGGCGGAACCAAATGTTTACATCGCTCAATCGTCTGCAGCCGTGGGGCGCATTCTTTCTCCGGCTGGTTCTTGGCGCCGCAATGATCTACCACGGCTATAGCAAGGTGGTCCCGGCGGGAGGCTTCCACGGTGGCAACGCCTTCGCTGCGCTCGAGCACCACAGCAAGTTCGTGGCTTCGCTCGGTCTTCCTTACTGGCTCGGAATCGTCTCGGCGCTGACGGAGTTTCTGGGCGGAGTTCTTGTTCTTCTGGGTCTGCTCACCCGCTTTGCCGCGATCCTGATCAGCATCAATATGCTGGTCGCGGTCGTCATGGTGAACCGCCATCATGGGTATGCCGGTTCGGAGTACGTGCTTGCCCTGCTTGCCATTGCGCTGATGATCGCCTTTTACGGCTCCGGAGCATGCGCACTCGACCGCAGGTTCGGACTCTCCTAATATCTTTCTGATTCTTAAAGGCGAGAAGGCCTCCGATACACTGGAGGCCTTACATTGGGGTAGGGAGTTGCCTTGCGGATAGGGGAAACCGAAATTGTGGGAACCGCTAACTTCGGCGCTTGGGTGCTACATCCAATAAGACGCGAACCACAATGAAAAGTTGTTCCGTATTCTTCATTTTTTTGAAGGGACAAACGTTAATTATTCTAAAAATAGAAGATTGCCTTCCGGAAGGGAGCTCCCTGGTCAGCCAAGGATTCCGGGAAAGCTGGTGCTGTCGATCGGTCCGCCCGGAAAGACCAGCCCGAGATTGCGGCTTCCCAGAGTATGGACTGCAGCTTCCGCAAGAACACTCCTAAAGTCCGTGGTTACAGATAGATCCCTGCCTTCGTTCAGCTTGTCGTTATCCAGGCCCGGCCACCTGCCATAGACCTTGCCACCCTTCGCCTGACCGCCCAGAATGAACATTACGTTAGCGTGTCCGTGGTCGGTTCCTCCGGTTCCGTTCTGGCGGGCAGTACGGCCGAATTCGGACATGGTAACTAATGTGACATTAGCAGCATCGTCACCCATATCCTTCCAGAAAGCGGAGATAGAATCGGAGAACTCGCGAAGCCGATTGGCCAGTTGACCCTGGCTGTTGCCCTGATTCTGGTGCGTGTCCCAGCCCCCGATGTCGGAGAAGGCCGCCTCGACCCCGAGATTGGCCTTCAGGAGCTGGGCGACCTGCCGGAGGCTGTTGCCGAAGGGCGTATTGGGGTAGGAGACCCCTGCCGCGGGCTGATACTTCGCCGGATTGGCCGAACGCAGCATCTTTACCGCCTCGAAGGTCTCCTGCCCGGTTCCATGCAGGATGGAGTCTGTGCTGGAGTCGTACATCGCCTGGAAGGCATTGCTAATGGGAGAGGCCTGGGGACCATGACCTGCCACCAAGAAGTCCTTCAGATCGCTGACGGCAACAGCCGGAATCCTTCCCTCCAGGGTTCGGGGCACCTGGGATCCGAGAGCGACGGCGCGGAAGGGAGAGACGGCTCCGGGGCGTCTTTCCGCCTGCAGTGCACGGTTGAGCCATCCGTCCGAAGTGACCTTGACTCCGGGTGTTCCGCTCTCCATGTAATCCTGGGCATCGAAGTGTGACCGGCTCATATCGGGAGATCCGGCAGCGTGGACCATCGCCAGATGTCCCTGATCGTAGAGCGGCTTGAGGGAGGCCATCGCGGGGTGAAGGCCGAAGAAGCCGTCCAGGTCGAGCACCTCCTGCTGGCGGATAGCGATGGTGGGGCGCATGGCGTAGTAATTCTTTTCACGATAGGGCACGACGATATTCAAGCCGTCGGCGGCGCCCCGTTGAAACAGAACCACCAATTTCTTGTTATTCGCCGCTGCGGTTGTAACCTCGGCCATGACGCTGCGCGCAAGAAAGCTGGGAATCGTCGAGGTTCCGACCAGCGCCAGGGCGCCGTTCTTCATGAAGCCTCGTCTTGTGATCGCCTGTCTTGTGATCGGTAGACCCGCCATAGCCAA
>Ga0193743_1001016_pt1 | contig 21344 bp, 17 predicted proteins | sample L2c2metaG_FD_143038 | JGI IMG/M metagenome (GOLD analysis project Ga0193743, IMG submission 143038) | Soil microbial communities from a riparian zone of the East river system, Colorado, United States - L2c2 | ecosystem: Environmental > Terrestrial > Soil > Riparian zone | place: USA: East River... | reverse complement strand
TGTGATGACGCTTCACACCAGAACCACACTTGTGGCATTCGGCGCCACAGCGATGATTCCTGCCGTGCAGGCGGTGTCCTTCTTCGTCGAGATCGGCCCCCTCGTGGCAGGCCTTCTCCTTGCCGGGCGAGTCGGATCGGGAATCGGCGCGGTTCTTGCCAATATGAGAGCGTCCGAGCAGATAGACGCAATTGAGTCGCTCTCAATTGATTCATTCAAATTTCTGGTAGTTCCAAGGGTCCTCGCCTGCGTAATCGCGCTTCCTTTGCTGACACTGTTCATGGATTTTGCGGGTCTTCTAGGAGGCTTCTTGTCAGAGAAGCTTTCTTCACATATCGGGCTGCAACTCTACCTTAATAGGGCATTCGATGACCTTCAGTGGTCGAACTTCATCGCTCCAACTCTCAAAACCGCAGTGTTCGGTTTCATTATTGGATCGGTCTCATCTTATTTCGGATACACCACGAACAAAGGGGCGCAGGGGGTGGGCGAAGCTGCGACCAACAGTGTGGTTATCTCATCATTGCTCATCATTGTGGCCGACGTTCTGCTGATCAAGTGCATCTTCTTTCTCTTTCCGGATACTGCCATATGAGTGCAGCGCCTCCTGTGGCAGTTGAGTTCAAGAACGTCATGAAATCGTTCGCAGCGAAACGCATCTTGAACGATGTGTCGTTCCAGGTTGAACAAGGCGAGGCGTTGTGCCTTCTCGGGCGAAGTGGCACAGGCAAGAGCGTGACGCTCAAGCTCATCATGGCGCTGATGCGCCCGGATTCCGGTGAGGTGTGGGTTGACCGCAACAATGTTGTCGGCATGGCGGAAAAGGGGTTATCCGTGGTTCGGAAAAAGCTTGGATATCTCTTCCAGGATGCCGCGCTTTTCGACTCACTCACGTTATATGAGAACCTTTCTCTTCCGCTGCACCGTCTGACCAATAAATCCAAGGGCGAGATAGAGAACGTCGTATACCGCGTCTTGACCGATGTTGGCCTGGGAGCTGACGGAGCGAAATATCCCGCGGCGCTTTCGGGCGGCATGAAGAAGCGGGCCGGACTGGCGAGGGCTCTCGTGCTCGAACCGAAGATTCTGTTGGCCGACGAGCCCAGCAGCGGGCTGGATCGGATTACTGCCTCCGAAATCGACGAACTGCTTATACGCCGCAAAACCGAGCACGGGACGGCGCTGATTATCGTGACCCATGATGTACATGGAGTTCGCAGAGTTGCGGATCGCGTGGCGGTGCTGGACAAAGGAAATCTCGTCGCGTTCGGCTCGGTCGCAGAAGTTAGCCAGAGCGAGAACGATACCGCTCGCAGACTCATCATGGAGTGAACAAATGTCTAGCCGATATTTTGTCGTGGGCCTCTTCATCATCGCCGGTGTGGCACTGTTCGCTGTCGGGATCTTCCTGGTTGGAAATCGGCATGAAGCGTTTTCCCATCACCTGCTGCTATACGCGGACTTTGCTGACCTAGATGGTCTCACTGTAGGGTCGAAGGTGCGAGTAGCGGGAATGGATGCCGGCCAGGTGAGCAAGATCGACGTGCCTGGTTCACCGAATTCTCGGTTTCGCGTGCAGATGAGGATCAATGAGCAATTGCACGGGCTCGTCCGAACGGATTCGATCGTAACGGTTGATACGGAAGGCGTTGTCGGCGACATCTTTTTGTCGATTCACCCTGGAAGCCCAGGTGTTGCCATGGCACACGCCGATGCGATCCTTCAGAGCAAGCCTCCCGTCAGCATCTCTGATCTCCTCACCCATGGTTTAGTGGTCATGGACGACGCAGACAGCACCTTGAAGCAGGTGGGTGGCAAGCTCAATGTCGCGCTGGATGGGGTGAATGGCGCGGTGGGCAACGCAAACGATGTCCTGGTCGGACTCAAACAGGGACGCGGGCCGGCAGGCATGCTTCTCAGGGATGAGAAGATGGCAACTCAGATCCGAGAGACGCTGTCGAATGCGCAATCCGCGACTTCGAACCTGAATCAGGCTTCCGTCCGCGTGAATGGGCTGGTCGCCGACATCGATCAACGTCAACTTCCTCAGAAGGTCGACGACACCATGACTCAGATACGCTCTGCCTCAACAGACGCTAACACAACGATTCAACAGGTGCACCAGACGCTGAATGAAGCTCTTGGGCCGGATAAGAATGGAGTCACGGCAGGACAGAACATCAGCCAGGCGTTGACGAACGTTAATGTGGCGACGGGAAACATGGCTGAAGATACTGAGGCTCTCAAACATAACTTCTTTTTCAAGGGGTTCTTCAATCATCGGGGCTACTACAATCTCTCCAGTCTGTCGCCACAGGAGTATCGACGCAATAAGCTCTTTATAAATACCAACGATCACCGCTCGTGGCTGCCTGCCGACCATCTCTTTCAGGATGGAGGGCACGGCTCGGAAGAGCTGTCGGGGGATGGCCGGAGAGCGATCGATACCGCCATCACAGCTTTCGGCGACGCTGTCTTCCAGCAACCAATCGTGATCGAGGGATACTCGGATGCAGCTAATCCAGCCGACCAGCTAGCCCTCTCCTATACCCGGGCTAACCTCGTCCGAACCTACCTGCAGGCGAGATTTCCGTTTGCCGCAAACAATCTCGGCGTAATGCCCTTGGGCGCTACCCCGCCATCAGGCCTAGGGCATGGGCGCTGGTCCGGCGTGTGCATTCTGATAGCAATGAAGAGCTAATGGCGTTCCTCAGCCATGCTTAAAGTGCTGTGATACGTTCAGTTCCTTCGCGAACTCATAGAGCAAAGTCGCATTTTGTCCAATATGCCGCACGATGAGTCGATCTTTAGAAAACTGGAGATCAGTAAAACCGACCGCGCGAAGACCCCACGGCCCGCGAGTGCCTGGCGGCGTTGTCCAGCCGACGAGCTCGGCCCCTCCTCCGCCAGAAATAATGAACGATGTCGGGTGGCCTTCGAATTCCAGGTGTTGCAGGTCGTGATCGTGCCCGGAGATATACAAATCGACACCATGGGAACGCAGTAACGAGTCCCATTGCTTGATCAGCATAGGGTTGTCGCGGTGAATGCCATTGCTATAGAGCGGATGGTGAGCGGCGACTGCCAAAAGCGGAGTTGTCCGGGGTTTGGCTAACTCCGCTTCAAACCACTCTTGTTGCTCCTCACGCTCCTGTTTGGTTAACACGAAGCTCCATGGCCAAGGATCGAAGCCCTTGCTCCCTGGAAAATTGGAATCAAGACAGATCAAAGTCAGGAGTGGATTATCCTGCGGAAACTTAACCGTATACCAGCGACGAGGCATGGTCCAGCGTGAGCTCTGTTGGGCGTAGGCAAGCTCAGCTTCGACCTTGTTGCCTCGGAGCCTCTCATAGTCGTGATTTCCCAGGACTGCATAGACTGGCCCGGGAAAGCGTGACGATGGATACATCTGTTCGAACTGTTTGATCCACCGGTCCGAGTTCACTCCGCCTGGCATCTCGCCATAAAAGTTATCTCCCAACATGAGCAACGCGTCTGGGCGTATGCCATGATCGGAACACCATCGCTGCATCGCGCTGGCGACCGCAGTTTGCTGTTCGGGTTCTCTTACGGTTCCCCAATCACCAAGTGCGAGGAGATGATTTGATTTCGGATCGGGCGGCGTTCCGGTAACGGAGAACTCCGCAACAGAGAGCGGGGAAGTGAGGATTGCCAGCGCCGAAAACTTTGCCGTCTGTAATAGAAATTGTCGGCGGCTCCATCCCCGGGCGTTATCCATCTCTCTCCAATCATCACTTCACGCTCGATGGTGCCAGTTTGGACGAGCGATCGACACGTTGAGTGTTTCACATGGCTGTTCGTTCAATCTCAACTGGCTGCCATCCGTTTACGTCTCTTCTGAAGATGACGGTCACTCTCTTGTGTGTTTCTTCACGATTGATCAAAGTGCAACCGATAAAAGACCCAACGCCAGACGATGCGAGGTCGGACGGGAGCACGTCAGAAGACCCAGAAGCGGGAGTTTCGTGGCCGGATTGGTTGTCGAAAGAGAACCATGAAAAGTTGTAGGATCCCGCCGGTAACAGATCATATTTCGTTCCCAGGTCGGTATAGTGCAATCTTGCATCGCTGATTGCAAAGTCCTCAAGCGGAGCGACTCGTGAAAACCATGCGCGGCCAATCAGATTGCGTCGCTCGATGAGAACCTTCGTGGCGTAGTTGGTTGCTGCAGGCTTGGAGAATTGTCCCTCTTCGGCGATTGCACGAATATCTTCGTCGCTGAATGACATCACACGCTTGGCCCCCCAGTAACCATCTTGTGGCGTCATTGCGAGAAACGCAGGATTCGGATAGTTAGGCTTCCATGCCAACGGATCGAAAGCGGCCGCTGTGAAATTGCCCACTGCAGGCAGCTCATGTGGGTACTTCACTCCCTCCCACTTGGCCGGAACCAGACCAAATGTGAGGGCACGCTTGCCCTGCTCGCCGCTGGTGGGCAACCAGTCCTCCTGACCATGGCGCGGGTCCTTCGCGATATCGCTATCGCTTCCGAATGAGTCGCCAAAGTCGAGGAGATGATGAACAACTCGGGCATCAGCCCCTTTGCCCACTACCGAGTCCAGGCTGTTGCCGCCCTTGGCGTCCGTGTGATTCAGCCAGGCAAACAGAACTTCCAAGCCGCGCAGATCGCGACGCTGTTGATGCGGGATCAAATCGTTGGGATCGTCGCTGCGAACAGATTCGTACCGGAATGGCCCTATGATGCGGCCTTCCATCGACAGACTCGCCATCAGACGGATCCGGTCGCCAGCTTCTGTTGGCACGGAATCCAGAATCCTGTCGAGTTGAGCATGGTTCATCGGATGTTTCTTGCCGGAAAGTGCGGTAATGGTGGCCTTCTCCGAAAGACGAAAGTCCTCACGGTGTGCAAGCAGAATATAGTTCTCGGAGACGTTATAGCCGGCAGCATATAGGAAGAGGGAGCCCATCACGTCCGCGGCTGTAGCCATCTCCGGATTCGACTTTGGATCTACCTTGATGAAATAGGAGAGACCACGACCGTCCTGGATGCGGAAGCCAGGAGTAACCCCTTCGGTTTTGGCAGCAACCACGGTAAACGGCGGCTGTGGGGTGCCATGAACTCGCGGTCCCTTCTTGAGGTCCGCGACACTTAGTTGCGGCCGATTGCTGAACCAACTCGAATCAGGAACATCACCGAGGGTATTGATGCCGAGACTCGGCGTTGGAGGCGGTGTCTTGTATTTCGCAGAGTGATATACGAAGTCATAGATTGCATTGATGGTCTGGACTGCCGCCTTTTGGGCGGACTCTGTCTCAGGAACCTTTGTGATCGGATCATCTGGCAAAATTCTTTGAGCCGTGGCTGCCATGGTATGGCAGGCCAGCCCTGCTAATACGAGCGAAAAGGTCTTCCAAACACGCTGTTGAAGACGAACCATACCTTAACTCCTTCTGGCGAAACGCCGACATCGAATCGCATGATAGTTTGCTGTTTGTTCTTGAACCTGACACCGAAACCGCCGTCCCCGCGGAGGTCCCGCAGCCCAATCAGACCGGGACGGTCGTAAACATTGCCACCATCGCCAAAAACGGCCAACTCTAGACTTTCGGCGACGGACCAGCGGTATTCGCCACTCAGCACGGATGCGCCGTTACCGTAAAACCGGTAGCGCTCATATCCACGGAGGTCATCCGGTCCGCCGAGCGTGGGCTGCAGATAAAAGGGAACCTGTTGAGTCGGGTCGTGGAACGTCGTTTCGTTTCGTGCGCGAAAGGCGAGAGTTCTCATCCCGTTCATGAACGGAACATAATAGGTGGCTTGTGTCTGCAAACGATGAAACGAGGCATTGTTACCACTCTGATCCCAGAACTGCGTATCGTCGGCCTCGACCACGAGGCCTTTAGGATTGCTAAACCCTTGAGTGCTTAGATTCGCGACCATCGATGCTGTTCCGGTGATAAAGTTCGACTGCTTCTCAAGCCCGGGTGTGTTTGCTTCATTGAAAATCTGGTCGGTGGATGGCCAGCCTCCAAGGTCTCCCGGACCAACGTTTACGAGAAGGCCGCCAGCTGCATATCCAGCCGACAGCCTTTTATCCAGAAAGTGCACCTGTCCACCAAAGTGCGCGGTAGTGAACTCCCGACGAAAGTCACTGCGGTTGCTCTTACTTGAGTCTGGACCTTCTCCGTAATAGGGCATGGAGGCCGCATTCTCATAAGCTCCATTTGCGTTGAACTCGAGATGATTGTTCATGAGACCAACGAAGTTGAGCGCAGACGCGCCACGGTACCATTTCTTCGTTGACCCAACCACATATGTATCGCTGGTCAGGTGTTCCTTTAGCCAGTCGCGACGAACGTAGCGGGGACCGAGTGAGAATCCGCCGCCAGTCGGCAGTCCTCCGAGCTTGAACGTGAGACCATTCGGATCAGTAAGCGGATCGACGATCCGTTCTTCGTACCTGTCGAATGTCTGTTCCCCGTGCGGTGGTGCAACAGGCAGTAAGGATTTGGCCTTCGCACTTTCAGCATCGACGATCGAACTGGATCTGCTCGCCGAAGTCGCTGGCGGGGGATCCTGTGCAAAACTGGCAATGCAGCTCAGAGTGGCGACTGAGCACACTGCAATATTTCGAAATAAACTGTTAGTCATAATTCTGTCTCCAGTTTTGGCATGTGTTATCTCATGCGAGAACCGCGCCCTCACGAGCCAGCTTCTGAAGCGGCAATTCCGTTTCACTCTCAACTGGCTGATCGGCCTTCATGTGCTCGACGCGCTGCACGAGCCAGCGACTGCACAACCAGAGGAAGATTCCCAGGACGGCTAAAACCAGCAATGTGGTTCTGAAATTCAAGCGGGGGTTCGCGATGAACAACACACGCAAAAGTCCCGCTGCTGACATGTCCCCAAGCCTTTCTCCAACTACATCAATAAGCGGGCGCACCTCAACCCGCAGCTTGTCTGGCAATTCTGCATACACCATCTCAATTCCGCAGCGTGATGCTGAATTCCGGAGCGAATACTCGCCGATTCGAAGGAGTTCGAACACATAAAAGACCGGCATGAGCATGCTTCCGATGGCGGCCGCGGTAAAGATGCCGGGATAAAGGGTCAAGCAGCGTTTCGCCCATGGCCCGGAAGTTAGGCGACGAACGCCGAATTGCGAGAGCAATGCACCGAGGCAAAGTACGCCTTGCAAAGAACCCATGAAATGGATTCGCTGCAGTTGCGACGTATAGTGCTCTGCCACGCGGGCACGAAAGATAAGATCCAGGAGAGTTGACGCCGCTGCGCCCACAACCGTCACGACTACTAACATCCGAACAACGGCAGTAGACCAGTGTTTTCCTACCTCGTTGAACACCTCGAATTTGTTCTTGCCCGTCGGGATGCAACTTCCATCTCTGTGAAAGAGCAAGAGTGCGGAAACGACGACATCCATGCCTGCAAGGATCAGCAGAGATGCTCGGAAATCGCCGGCGGAGGGCAAATGCACGAGTCCGAAGCCCGCAAACATGCCTGCCGCCGTTCCAGAGATAAGTACAGACGGAACTTTGTTTGTATTTCCGTAGTTGCAATGGCTGGTCCAATCTCCGACGAGAACCCAGATCAATGAAAGTCCGATCGCTGTCGAGGCGGACACCTCAATGTAGTAGGCCCGAAGCATCCATGCATGTGTCTGGAATTGAAGCGCGATGACCGTTTCCGCTACGGCATTCACCAGATAAAAAAAGCGGACCGCATGAATGCGGGCATCGGATCGCAGGAACAGAGAGCACACTAGGCTGATAGTGATCGCAAGGAGTGTGCCCAAAACGGTCAAGCCAGGAAGCTCAGATATCGATAGCCGCGATCCGAGAAGCGAATCCCTGAATGCCCGGCTGAACACGTAGTGCATCATCAGCACGGAGTAGGACAGAACCAGGATCGGGAATGAGCTATCCCGAAGACGAGTTGTGTAAATCTTCATCACAATCTAGACCGGAAATGTAGCTCTAGCAACAGTCGGGAGCCCTGCGCTTATGCTCGAGATAAAGTTTGTACGCGACGAAAAACCAGAGCAGCGTAATAAGTAGGGTCATCGCGGCAAAGGTTCGTATTTCGAAGTGAAGAGCGGTTCCGAGAAAAATTACGCCCGCTTGCAATACGTCGCCGAGTCGAACGCAAAAGGTGTCAATTGCCGCCTTGGCTTTATATTTGGCTTCTCGCGATGTTGGAAGCATGAGCGCCTGGCGTACGGTATTCTGCAAGGAATAGTTGGTTGAGTTCTCGGCGATTTTGAGAAGTCTCACTACTCGCAGAACTGGACTTGCCAGAATCGTGACAAATGTAGCTATCGATATCGCCGGCAGTATGAACAGCGAGCCTCGCACGCCGATCCGCTTGAAGATGCGCGAAACCAGAAAAGTCTGGATGACAAAGCCAACGATGTTGGTCCACTCATAGTAGGAGGCGTAGTAGCTCCCAATGTAAGCTTTGCGGGCCTTCATCAATGACCCGGCTGTACCCACAACTGCGTTTGTCTGATTGACCAGCAGCTTGCCGAAGATGAAATCCCCAGACAGGCTGACGATATTCAGGAGAACAGTGAGAATCGCGATGAGGAGCAGATAACGATCGCGCATCAAAAGCTCGAAACCGCCTTCGCTACCGAGGGTTTCGCTGTCCTTCTTCTTTTCATGCTCTCCGGATTGGCTCGTGATGACGTGGCCGGCTAGGCGGGTAAGTGCAGCACAGACTCCGAGCGCCGCCGCGGAGATAAGCATGATGTTGTAGGGACCGAGCGGAGCGATGAGGCGGCCCGCAATCCAGGCGCCCCCGACAGCGCCCAAGGATGCCCCGACACCCAGTAGCGGAAATAGCCGTTTACCTTGTGCTTGTGAAAATAGGTCAGTTGCGAAGGACCATAGTTGGGCTACGCTGAAGACGTTGAAGATGCCCACCCAGATGTAGTAAACGACTCCAATTCGAACGCCGCTCCGTCCCACTAAGTAAAAGAGGATCAGGTTCAAGGCGAAGAAGAGTGTCGTCCAGCGCAGGAGGCGATTGCGATTCAAGTGAGTCCCAATCCAGCCGTAGAGCGGGACAACTCCCAGCAGAAGGATCGCTTGGGCTGCAGAAGAGTAGGCTTTCACTTCAGCGCCGCCCTCTGCGAGAATCAGAGACTCACGTACAGTCTTTAGCAGGTAGTACGTTCCAAGCAGTGTGAAGAGATTGACGATGAGTATGAGTGCGCCCCACCCCTCTCCAGGTTGAACGTCACCGATGATTGAGAGCGTCTTTTCAAGAAAGCTCTTTCGTGGCCGTAAGGCGCTTCCGGGCAAGGCTGCATCAGCCACGGGCAGCTCAGCGAAACTCATCTTGTAGGCGTGTGCAGCGACGGTATTCATCAATCCTCGACAAAGTACTTCTATGCCGTGTATCGATGAATCGTATCGAGAGTGCCGGAACAATTCCCATTACATCTTCCTAGTAGATGAGCAAGTGGTCTTAGTCACACTTCACGAGTTAGCGCTTCATTTCGCATCGTGACCTTACTGCATTAGTAGGAACATGTAATGTCGTGTCGGAGGGTGCAAAGGTAGCATCTGATCTGTATTTGGGGCTGACAAGGCACCATTATTTGCCGACAACTCACTCAAGTACGCAAGGCATTGTCGGCTGTGTCTCTGATCAAACCTGGCGCAACGGCAATGCAAGAGGAGCCATAGATGCTCAAAGGTTTTAACTACCCACTGACGCCTCAAGGAAAATCGACCGTAAATCCGCCGCCTCCGTGGCACTATTCGTCGGATTTTCTCAACATTGAATTTTGGTCGGATCCCTCTGCGGTGGCGGCAGTGTTGCCGCCCGGGCTTGATCTCGATCCCGAGGCAAAGGGTCGCGGCAACGCGTTCTTCTATGATTGGCAGTTCAGCGGCGAGAATGAAGAGTATCTTGAGCCTGCTCGGTATCAGTACCGTGAGTTCTTTCTGCTCGTGGACGCACTCTATGAGGGCAAGCCCGTTGCCTATTGCCCTTACATCTTTGTCGACAATGACGCCGCTATTGCTCGTGGTTGGACCCAAGGCTATCCGAAGCGCCTTGGTCAGGTGTTCCAGACGAGGTATCACGCAGCGACCGGCAAAGCTGGCCCAGCTCTTGCGCCCGGATCGAAGTTTGCCGGTTCATTAGCTGCAGGTGGGCAGCGTCTCGCCGAAGGAGTCGTGACACTGAAGCAGCCGGTTACGGATCTTTCGCTCCTCAAGCAACGGCCGGTCGTGAACCTCCTGCACTGCCCCCGCCTCGCCGCGGACAAGCAGGACAAGCCCGCCCTCCACGAACTTGTAGAGAACGTGCCTCATGACGTGAAGATCGAACAGGCATGGGTTGGGGACGGCTCGTTGACGCTGCCGGTTGCCAAAGGAGAAGAGATCTCAGATCTCGCACCTGTACGGTGCGGTAAGGGCATCCGTGCCTCGATGGCATACATCGTCGACGATCTCAAGACGCTGAAAGATCTGACAAGGTAATAGAGGTGGCATAAGGAAACGCTCCTTTTTGCGTGCTTGGGAGTGCGTTTTCATAGGTCAACCGGATACCGGTTAGCAGCGTGCTCCTCAGCACCATCGCCTCAAAGTCGCTCCCTCAATGCTGGGCCCTCATCAATTGCGGAATGAGCCGCACCAGGGGTCGTCCCTGCGTGGAGAAAAAGTATCGATCAGAAACCAGATTAACCGCTGAGTGAAGATCGTGCTGTGATCCGGCACCACGTTCGGATCGATCTCCATCACCCAATATGGCGTCCCGTTACAACGGTTCGGCCGCTCCTGAACGGCGAAAATATCCGGAGGACGGCTACCTTGTCGGTATCCTCGTCGGAGCCGGCGCCTGGAGAACCGCTCCGAGAGATTCTTCAGGGAGTATTTGCCGTTGAGGGAGCGGCAGGGGGCCAGCAACGCCTACAGGACGATCGACGCGCGGTCGCGATCGCTGCGGCTTCCAGCCCCACTGAATAGGAATGAAGGTGATCAATCGATGGCGGCAATCTTCCATCGGCAGTCTGCGGCCACAGCAATTCTCCCTGCTAAGCAATCATTCCGACTAGCTGTTCATCGCCGGACTTCATCTCCCAAACAAGTCGGCTGCCCCGATACGCACGACGCCATGGATGGCTTGCGGTCCAAAATGTGTGGTCGCAGGTCCTTTGAACAACATCGTAATGTTGGAATTCGGCATCGAGTACCGGACCTCGTCCCCACCCGTCACGCAGACCTGCAGCGTCGATGAAGGGGGATTCGTCTCGAATGGAGCGATACTTCCATTTCCCGTCATGAGGCTGACCGTGCCGTTTATCTGAAAGCCGGTTGTTGGGACTGGCGTGAGATATGTGGGGCAGCCTTTCATGTTCCAGATGATCCTGACGTTGGTCAACCGGATGTGGTGCGTGTGAGGGTTCACAAGGGGCTGTGTCGGATCTACCGCATTCGCCGGCGCCGGGGTTCTCCCAAAACCGGACATCGTCATGTCGGCTGCGAAGTCTGCCGTACCCCAGTTCAGGTGGAGATCCATCGACCATTGACCATGCATCTCCCAAGGACTGCCTTTGACGGTCGAACTCAAGGGCGAATAGTCGTTAATCAGGCCGCTGAAGTGCACTGTCCTTCGGTCCTGGGCAAAAGCACAGGTGGCCGAAACCAACAAGAGCAGTGAGAGCAAGCGTATAGCCGAAGCCAGTGTTTTCCGTTTCATGAGGTGTCTCCAGTTTTGGGATCGGCGCCTGAGTTGCCTCAGCAACTTCACACCTGAACCGGTGACACCATCGTCTGCACTGCACCCTCCGCTCAAGCAGCAACTCACGGAACAGCGACGTGCCGTCAAATGCCGTCTATTGCGGCCTTGATTTACAGGGGTAAAATGCCCCGTACCCTCTGCGACAAGCTGGGCTGTGCCGGAGATTTCCATGGATGAGCCTTCGTATGAAATCCCGGTCGCGGAGAAGCCGCCGGGAAAGCGGCTCGATTCGTGGAAGGAAATCGCGGTCTATCTGAATCGCGACGTCACAACAGTCCAGCGTTGGGAGAAGAAGGAAGGCATGCCGGTCCATCGGCATGTGCACGACAAACGCGGCTCCGTCTACGCCCTGACCGGGGAACTCGACGGTTGGATTCGGATCCGAAGTTCGCGGGTGGACGAGCCCGGGACAACACCAGAGACAAAGCCAGAGGTGGAGACCGCCCCGGCGGCCCTGAGCGATCGTGCAGCAATGGCCCCGCGGAGGATTCTCCTATGGTTCGCCCTGGCCGCCGCTGTTTGCCTCTGCCTGGCGGCCATCGCGTGGTTCGCATTCCGGCATCGTGCAACCACTACCGTCGAGCCCAGGATTCGGTCGCTGGCCGTATTGCCACTGCGAAACCTGTCGGGGGATCCTGCGCAGGAATATCTGGCCGAAGGCATGACCGAGGCCCTCATCGGGCGCCTCTCCAGCATTCACGATCTACGTGTGATCTCTCACACCTCCGTGATCCGCTTCAAAAATCCGCAGCTTTCCATTCCGGAGATCGCCAGGACACTGGGCGTGGACGCAGTCGTCGAAGGATCCGTCATGAAGGAAGGCGATCGCATCCGCGTCACGGCCCAACTGATTCGCGGCGCCACCGACCAGCATTTCTGGTCCGAGACCTATGACCGGAATATGCGCGATGCGCTCACCCTGGAAAGTGAATTAGCGCAATCCATCGCCGAAAAAGTGGAAGTAACGGTCACCGGGGAAGAACAGCAGCGGCTCAGCTCTGCGCGGCCAGTTGCGCCTGAAGTCTACGAGAGCTATCTGAAAGGGAGATTTGTCTTAGGACAGGGGAACAGAGCCGGAGCTGAGCAAAGCATTACTTATTTTGAAAATGCTCTCAAAAGGGACGAGACGTTTGCACCAGCCTACCTGGGCTTGGCAGAGGCATACACCAACCTCGGAACGGTTTTTGCCGGAGTGCCTCCGCAAGAAACACGGCCGAAAGTCATGAGCTTTGCCCGGAAGGCGCTGGCCATCGACCCGAACCTTGTGGAAGCCCACGTCGCGCTGGCCTTTGTCCTGGAGGAAGAATGGCACTGGACGGAAGCGGAAGAGGAATACAGGCGTGCCCTCGAGCTGAATCCGAACGACGCACAGGCCCACGCATGGTTTGCTCTGTGGCTGCTATGCCAGGGACGCACGGACGAAGCTGTGGCCGAAGTTCAGCACGCCAGAGCGCTGGACCCGGTTGGTGTCACCGGCGGGACCGTCGCGTGGATTCTCTTCCAGGCACGCCGATACGATCATGCCATCCGCGAGTCACGCAGTGCATTGGCCCTGCAACCGAACAATGCGGGCGATCTTTTGGGATTGGGATTCGCGTTGATCGCCAGGGAGAAGCCCGCAGACGCAATCCCCGTATTGGAAAAAGCGGTCTCTCTTTCCGGCAGTCCTGCCGCGATCGGCGTGCTGATCCGGGCCTATGCTCACGTCGGTCGGCGCACCGATGCACTCCGGCTACTCGCGGAACTGAAACGGCGTAAAGAGGCAGGCTATATTCCTGCAGGTGCGTTTGTGAACGCTTACCTCGGTCTTGGCGACAACGAGCAGGCCTTCTACTGGCTGGAGCAGGCGTACAAAGAGCAATCGAATATCCTGCAGTTCCTCAAAACCCATCCGTATTTCGACCCGATCCGCGTCGATCCGCGATTCGCCGACCTGGTTCGTCGGGTGGGTCTTGGCTGATTCCATTGCATTTAGCAAACACGTACTACCGGCGGCATGAATGGCTGCGTTTGTTGAATCCTAATGAGTGGCCGCCCATTCAAATACGTGGAACAAAATGGACCAGACTACCTTAGCTCCGGGAGCTCTCAATCCTGTACTCCAGGCGTCAGAGCAACGACCCTTGGTGGAGATTGTGGAGACATCTGCCACAGCCGGGGAATGGGCAACCCCTGCCGTCAAAAAGGTCAGCATAGGGGCTTGCGCGCTCAAATTTTTCTGCAAAATGGCGTGGTGCGCGAGGCCTGCGGTCGGAAGATATCAGCGCGGGCACCGTCGCGATCTGTGAGTTTGATCGTTCGCAGCAATTCGAGATGCGAAACGCGGCGGAGTTCGGCATCGCCATGTTGTCGAATGAAGTTTTGGAGCAGGTCGGACAAGAAACGCGTTATCTACGGCCTGAGTTGCAAAAACACGAAGTACTCAAGGATTCGACTCTGCGCCGTCTGATGGAGATTCTCCTTAGTGAAAAACAAGCCAGCTTCCGAAGCGGATTGTTTTTTCTCGATAGCGTAAGCACAACTCTGGCAAGTTATCTTTTGCGTCATTACTCCGCTGCTTCTGCCGTTTTTGAAAACTCCACCGGGGGATTGGCTCCCTCCGTTTTGCGGCGATCCATCGAATTCATCCAGACTCACCTCGAAGGCAATCTTCGATTGAGTGATTTGGCGCATGAAGCAAAGATCAGTACCTCTCACCTCGTTCGCAGCTTCCGCCAGAGCACAGGAAAGACCCCGTACCAATATCTGCTTCATCAGCGCATCGAGCGGGCTCAGTCCTTGATGCGCGATCATCGCACGCCTCTCACCGAGGTGGCGCTTGCGAGCGGCTTCGCCGACCAGCATCATCTGGCTCGCGTCTTCCGACGCATCACCGGAATGACGCCAAGCAGCTACCGTCGCTCGCTCTAACGCAATTTCCTCTAAACCACCTGGAGATCCGAGTCGGAATGTTGCCGGTTCCGCATCTCGAGGTCACGAAACACCTCAAGGCCGTTAGACGTCTCAGCCTGTGGGAAATACATGTCAACTCCGAGCGCGTCTTTCATAATCCCAAGGTATTGATCCGCCTCAGCCACAGTGGGTTCTGACGCGACTGGAAGAGGATCGTCGAAATTGACAGCTACGCCGTATCGATCCAATGCCACCTGATGGTAGTAAACCGACGTGCTGATGAATCGGCTCGGTCTGTCCGTGCGGTTGTGGAACGCATGCAGCGCATTGATCGGTGCCACCAAAGTGTCCCCGGGACCGCAGCGTACCCATTTTTGTTGACCCTGCTCATCGATCCGCAGGAAGTCGGTATGTCCCGAAATGACATAGAAGATCTCCGCGTATGGATGACTATGCACCGGAATACCGACGCCGGGAGCCAGGTCCATCTCATAGAGGCTGGTGCTGTATCCGGTATCTTCCCCGGTAGCCTTCCACGTCAATCGAGCGTTTCCAATCTGGATTGTCCGACCTTCCCTCGGTCCTATTTTTTTCACGCCATTGCTGGCAGCAATTGTTTTCATTTGTTTTCTCCTGATCCTGATTTGTACGAACCACTCAACCTCGGCTCGCATTTCCATCTCAACAGGAGTGGCGAACGCCGGAGTATCTGGAATAGCCATGACGTGCACGATCCGATCACAACTAAAAGTCGCTCCCGTTAGGCGTGCTGTCTGGACGCAAATCCCGAAGTGGGCCAAATCCCGCCGACCCAGGCAGAAACCTGCCAAATCACCCTACCCAATTTGCTATCCTGAAAGTAGAGCGGTATGCAGACACAAAGCCACGGAATCTCTCCGTGGCTTTTTTATTGCAAGTCCTTTAGCAAGAAGAACTTAGCCGCAAGCCTTTTGGAAACAAAGGTTTGCCAGCCGGAGGGTCGGAACGCATCAGAAATGAGGCAAATGAGCGCCGCTAACCCCAATAGATAGACGAATTTACCCATACCTGGACGAATTTAGCCTCGGGAGAGGCCCTAAATGCAAGATGCGGCGAGGCTTAGCGGACACCTCTCCGGTACCGGGAGGGGAGGGGGTCCCCCTCCGAGCCGGGGATTACAGAATCTACCGCGACAGGTCCTGGTTCTTCCCGGTCAACGCAACCATCGCCTGCATGTGTTCTGCAATGTCTCCGCTATCGGCTGACGACGCGAGTCCCGCCCGCAGGGACACTCACATCTGTCCAACTGATGGCTGCGCCTCCGGACAAGATCGAGTGCCTGGCTGTCACTGGGGTTCCATCCACGCGCAGGCGCGATAGAGTTCCGGCAAACGCGGCCCGCCAGCGCAATGCCGGCCCGGACGAATTCGTCAGGCGCGTGGCCGACTTACCGGTATGCGTGATGTCCAGGTGGTTCTTCCTGATCGAAACGGCCGACAAACTCGCGCGGTCATGCTCGCCCGGCAGACGCGACACAGTAAGAACGTCGAAGGGATCTCTATTGTGAGCAGGTTCCAGCCCCATCACCCCACTCACAATCGCTGCGATGACGGAAAATGAGACTTCCGGATATTCGCGTCGCGCCTTTTGCGGACTGCTGATATCAGCCAGCACCTGGTAAGCAGCAGCATCCCTGCCGTAGCGGAACAGCGTCAGAGCTACGTAACTCTCTTCCTCAATATTGAGGTGCTTCCAGTATTGCGGCGAGGAAAGATAGTTGAGTGCGCCGCGAATGTGTGCCGGGTTCTTAGCTGCTCCGAAATAGAGAACGAGCGCATCGCCCGACCCCGTGCCGGTCATGTCTGCGCGGATCGTGCCGAGATAGTGATTTTGCTCTTTCGACCATGCCACGCGTTCCAGCAATGCCTGGACCGCATCAGCGGTAGGCTGCATTCTCAGCGCTAGCTTGCGATCACTCGCGCTCGCTGCGATTTCGTTGAAGGACCGAATAGCTCGGTATTCTGCTGCCAGCAGGTCTGCGCCCAGAATGAAGTCCCTCGAGCCCTCCGTATAGCTCGGGATGCCGCGGGCATGAACGAAGCGGCCTTCCGCCTGGCGCTGGTTGGCAATGCGAGGCCGCTTCAATATGGTTTCCGGCGTAAGCTGCCAAGTCTTGATGTAGTCATCCAAGGTGACGCGGAAGAAGCGCTGGAAGATTGGATCATCGCGGTAGGTGTCATCGCCCGTCCAACGCCACATGCGCACGGTAGCATCGAGCACGTCGAAGTTGGCCGGCAGGTTAAACCAGAAGTCGGTGTCGGAGAGATAGTCGGCAGAAGACGGGCGTCCGTTGCCATCGATCTCCCAATAGGCCGCCCAGTCTCGCTCTTTCGTTGCAGAATTTGCGAAACGGCCCAGCATATTCCGGTTGGCAGCGTAGAGGCCGAGTGCGTCCGAACCCTCCGTCTGGTGCGATACATCGCGCATGCAGAAGGCATTCCTGCCTGGCAGAGCCGCTTCATACCATGGCCCGATGCTGCCTGCGCCGGAGCGCTGATATGTCAGAGCCTGTTTCTTCGCCCATTCAAAGGACTGTTGCAGCGAGGTATTGGTCGACGTGAAACCGAGCGTAGACGACGTCGGCTGCTGCGCGGGTGCGAATCCGCTGCATGCGAGCAGCAGGATCACCAGCATTCGCCGCTTGTTCGTCATCGTTGTTGCCTCTTCGCGCATACGAATACCAGCGGCTCCGGCTATCGAAGCGCAAGAACCAGGCCGGGATATGAGAGATCTCGGGAATTTCCGAGACCATGGCTTTGCTCGTCAGCAGAATGTGAGCGAAGGGCGTGAACCTGGACGGCTAGTCCTTGTGGCCGTAGTCGAGTTTGGGATACCAGTCGGTGCCGCGGCCTTCCGGTGACCAGTCGAGCATGGACCAGAGAGGATCGAGGTCGGGGGCGCCGCGCGGGTCTTGTCCGGGGTCAGCCATCTCGCCGCCCATCTCGCCACTGTAGAAGTGACGAATGGTTCCGTTGCTACGGGTAAAGACGGAGAAGCCGGGGACGTCCGCGTCTTCGGCGTTGACATAGATGCGGGTGTAGTCGCCGGAGGCGTCGGAGAAGAAAGAGAGATTGGCGAGGCCACGTTGCTGCTTGAATTCCTTGAGCCGCTCGATGGGCGAGCGGGCGGTGACGGCGATGGCGGCGCGCTCGCGGAGATTGATCGCGGTGCCGTTCCACGAGTTGAGGAGTGATGTGCAGGAGGGACACGGTGATTTGCGCTGCGGGCCAAACATCATGCTGTAGACCATGAGCGTGTCTTTGTTGCCGAAGAGAGTCGAGAGGCGGACGGGGCCGGTCTCGGAGGCAAATTCGAAGTCCTTGGGAAGGACGCCGCCGGGCGGCAGTGCGCGGCGGTGGGCGGCAACGTGCTCGAGCTGGCGGCGCAGTTTGATTTCCTCGATGAGGAGGGCATTGCGCGCTGCCCGATATTCGGCGCTCTCGTTCGGGAAATGAGCCTTGTTGGTGCCAGCTAGTTCGCCGGCGGGAGTGAGGGCTTCGCGAGCAGAAGCGAGGGTTTGATTGACGGCCATAAAACCTCCAGGGAGCCAATATTAGCTTGGAAGGCTGGAAGCGACCACAGGTTGGAATGCTCGACGTTCAAATCTCCTCAATCTGCCGATCTGTGTCTCGTAATAGCGTTAGCTCGTGCCAATCGAGGTGTTCCTGCAGGCCGAGGTACTCTGTGGGGCCGATGCTGTCGTCTGTACGAAGAGTCTCCAACGCATCGCGCTCCGCTTCTATCGCTTTCAATCCGAGGTCGCGAAGCCGGTCCACGGATGCAACATTCGCATCGACGTTGCAAATCTGCTGATTCATGCAGTTCTGCAGATTGAGCGAGAGCCGGTACCTGAGATTGTCTGCTTCGGGCCCCTGCTGGTCTTCGATGCTCTCGAGCGCTGCTTCGGCCAGAACGACGCGAGCGGATGCCACTTCACCGATAGCTTCCTCTGTTCGATCCAGTTTCAAGAGCCGTACGAGCGGCGCGAGCGTAAGCCCCTGAAGCACAAGCGTGGCAAGAACAACCGAGAAAGCGGTCAACACAACGGTGTCGCGATGAGGGAACGAGACAGGTAAGGCGAAGGCGGCTGCCATGGTGACGAATCCTCGCATGCCGCACCAACCAACGAAAAATGCCTCACCGAATGCAGCTCGGCCGCGGACGCAGTTGAAGCATTCCCGCGATGCCTGGAAGCGGCTGAAGCTGAGCACGACAATGAGCCGAGTGCAGATGACCGCAAGGATGACCAGGGCGGCGAATGCGAGGGCCTCACGCAAATGAGATCCCTCGAGCCTCAGCACGATGGATCGCGCCTGCATGCCCATCAGCAGAAATGCGAAGACGTTGAGGGTGAAGACAACTGAGCTCCACACGGCGTAGGACTGTACACGCATGCGAGCATCAAACTCGGCCGAGGTCATTTTGCGCGACAGAGTCATCGCAAATGCGATCACGCATAGCACCGCGGAAAGGCGGAGATGGTCGGCTGCGATCCATACGAGGTAAGCAAATACGAATTGGAGTAGATTGCCTCCGAGCGTGTCTTTCACCAGCCGATTGATATGGAAGACGACGTACCCGCAGGCGATACCCAGCAACAATCCGCCTGGAGCCGCGAGGCCAAGGCGCAGGCCGACGGGCAAGGTGAGGCCCCGGCCTGCCAAGACCGTCAGAGCACCGCTGAAGAGCAGCAGGGCGGTCGCGTCGTTGAAGAGACTCTCGCCCTTGAGGACGGCGTCCGTTCTGCGAGAGAGGTTGAATTTCCTTAACACTGCAGTGGCAGCAGCGGCATCCGGTGGAGCGACGATGGCGCCTAGAGCGATGGCAGCGGCAAGCGGCAGGCCAAGAACAGAGTGCGCGATCCAGGCCACGATGCCAGTTGTCAGGACGACGGCAACGACCGCGTACATGACCAGCGGAGCGAGGAAACGCCGGGTCGCACCGGGTGGGAAGTCAAACGCAGCATCGACAAGAGCCGGCGTGATGAAGAGTGCCAGATAGGTAGAGGGTTCAATCGCGATAGCGGGCGCGCCGGGTACGAGCGCGACCACAACGCCTGCTCCGGCAAGCATCGCAGGATACGGCAAAGACAGGCGACGAGCTACCTGCAACAGTGCGATCGCGACGAGCAGAAGGACAAGCAGGCTTTCAAAGAATGTCATTGCACCTTCCGTAGCTGCCAATACGATATCGCGTTCCCGAGAGCTTACTCTGGAGGGTTCCGCTCGGCGGAAACGCATATCTCTGGTCTGTTCGTAACTCCAGTGCTAAGAACGCTCAATTAGAAAAGCCCCTCGCTTTGCACGAGGGGCTTTCGTTGTGGCAACCACGGAGATCTGATCGGTCCGGCGTGGGTGACCGGAGGTCGCGTTTGCCGTCCGCGCAGGAGCTATTGGCGTGGTGAGTAGACGAATCGGACGATCCGGTTTTTGCTCCAGCATGCATCGTCGAGTTCGGCACATACCGGATACGTGTGCCCCCATCCGGCCGCCGACACGATCTGATTCTCCGGAACGCCCTTGCTGATCAGAGTTTGCTTGATCCAATCCGCTCGTTGCCGGGAGAGCCTGAGGTTATTGAAACTTGGCTCGCCTTTTGAGGAGGCGTAACCCTCGATGTAGAAGTGATCGTTCGCATGATCCTTCAACCATTGGGCATTTTCATCCAGGGTGTTCGCGTTCTCCGGAGCGTCATAGACATTGTTGGGAAAGAGGACTTCGTGCACGTTGCTGTTGAAGGCTTCCTCGGAAGGACCAAACAGAACCACATCAGGCTTGGCCCAGTAAGCAACCCAGTAGGCAATGATTTGGGATGCATCTGGAGTGGAGGCTTCCGGGGTGGGTTGTTGCGCAGATATCTCGATACTGGGCAAAAAGAGCATTGCGATCACGACGAGAGCAAGTCGGCATTTCATGGGTTCCTCGCAACTTCCGCTTCAGTTTTTGATGAGCCGCCGTTGGGGACCGATTGGGACCGCAGACGCTCGATACGCAGTTGTTTGCAGTCCGCCGCTCCGTAACGGTGCTGCGGCTATCTTTTACTTCTGCGATGCGAATTATGAACCATCCGATTAGCCGTTTCCTGTTAAATAATCAGCAGGCTTCCAGGTAAACGGAAAAGCCCTCGTTTGCGCGAGGGCTTTCTGTTTGGTGCGTACGACGGGTGCTGACTAGTACATGTCGCCCATGCCGCCGCCGTGACCGCCGGCGGGGGCTGCCTGCTTGGGCTCGGGAATCTCCGAGACCATGGCTTCGGTCGTCAGCATGAGGCCGGCGATCGACGCTGCGTTCAGCAGGGCAGTGCGGGTGACCTTGGTCGGGTCGATGACGCCGGCCTTGACCAGGTCCTCGTACTCGTTGGTGGCTGCGTTGTAGCCGAAGTTGGGATCCTTGTTCTCCAGGATCTTGCCCACGACCACGGCACCCTCTTCGCCGGCATTGCCGACGATCTGGCGCAGCGGCTCCTCGATGGCGCGACGGACGATCTGTGCACCGATCTTCTCGTCACCAACCAGGGTCTTCACGAGCTCGTCCACGTCCTTTGCCGAGCGGATCAGAGCAACGCCGCCGCCGGCGACGATGCCTTCCTCGACTGCAGCGCGGGTGGCGTGCATGGCATCCTCAACGCGAGCCTTCTTCTCCTTCATCTCGGTCTCGGT
>Ga0193743_1001015_pt1 | contig 21344 bp, 19 predicted proteins | sample L2c2metaG_FD_143038 | JGI IMG/M metagenome (GOLD analysis project Ga0193743, IMG submission 143038) | Soil microbial communities from a riparian zone of the East river system, Colorado, United States - L2c2 | ecosystem: Environmental > Terrestrial > Soil > Riparian zone | place: USA: East River... | reverse complement strand
GATATTCATGGGCTCAGCTAGCTCCTTGGACAGATGCTTGGGCATTATCAGATACTGACTGTATCCAATCACGTCTGTAAAGACTGAATTGGTCGAAGTCGTAACAGTCTCCCTCAGAAAGTCATCTCCGATAGAGGTCCCCAGTTTGTAGCAGAATTCACCCAGGAACTCTACCGGTTGCTTGGAATTAAGTTGGCAGCCACCACAGCCTACCACCCACAGGGTGATGGACAGACAGAATGGGTCAACCAGGAACTGGAACAGTATCTCCGACTCTTCACCAACCAAAGACAAAATGATTGGGTGGGGATCCTGCCATTTGCAGAATTCCAGTATAACAACCAGGTTCATTCTTCCACTCAACACCCTCCTTTCCTCCTTGACACCGGACATGTTTCTCGGATGGGCTTTGAACCAGACCAGCCTCGGTCTCATGTGGAATCCGTCAATGAGTTCAAAGACCAGATAAAAGACACATCCAGACCACTCGACCTTCAAAGAAGCTTTCTCACCAAAGATTGGGACTGTTCCCGATTGATCGTCAGGTTGGTAATGGTGCGTACTGGCTCCACCTTCCTCCATCGATGGGTTGACTTCATCCGTTCTTCAACGTGGTCAAAATATCTTTGGCTCCTCCGGACCCCATTCCTGGCCAATGGACATCTCTGCCTCCCTTACCGGAAATTGTGGATGGCAAAGAGGAGTGGGTGGTGGAGGAAATCTTGGATAGTAGGATGGTCAACTGGAGGCTTCGTTACTTGGTCAAGTGGGAGGGTTTCGGTGTTGAGCACAATTCCTGGGAACCTTGGGATAATGTTCATGTGCCGGAACTGGTGGCAGATTTTTACTGGAGGCACCCTGGTGCTGCTTGTCACATCCGTATGGTCGACTTCTGCTCCATTCCTTTCCGTTCAGTGTCGGGACGTCACTACCTTGAAGGGGGGGTGGATGTTAGGGGACGCTCCACTTCCTCTGATGTTTCCTCCAATATTTCTCCGTCACCTCTGTACATTCCTCCTTATCATCGCTAGCCCAAGACAGAGTGTACTCGCGGCTCCGATATCGGAGTCCGATGGTCATGTGACATAGCATTCTTATCACCTTTTTCACCATTCTCCATCTTTTTCATCATTTCATTATTTTTCATCATTTTATTAATTCAGCTCCGATTTTTGGTATATAGACATGCATCCCACCTTAGCAGGGCTTTAGCCTTTTCTTTAAGGATCCCCTGCTAGGTGCGCTTTCCTGTTGTATTTTATGTTTATATATATGTTTAGGATCCCCTGCTAGATCTCGACTAAGTTGCAGCCGTAGTTGCCCTAACAATTGTGCACAGTACCAATGATTTTATTACAATGCTATTGTAATTGATTGTCAATGGCCTTTGTAATTGATTGTCAATGACCTTGGATTGTAATTGATTGTCAATGGCTTTGAATTGTGACTGATTGTCAATTGAATATGTTAATTACATAATCTGCTTCAGAAAAATCTATGGCTTCTTTTGCATTTTAGCTCACTGCTGATGTCATTTTATGGCTTCTCTGAATAATTTAGGTTAGGTTAGGGTTTGGTTAGGGTTCAGTTAGGGTTCAGTTAGGGTCCAGTTAAGGTTAGGAGGTATATTAATCAATGTTGGTTTACAATGATTTACAATGATTTACAACCAATTACAATCAATTACAATAGCATTGTAATAAAATCATCGGTACTGTGCACAATGGCCTGTCAACAATGGCCGATAGATTGTTAACAAAAGTGCAAGCCACGACTTGTAGGAGACAGTGTAGATGCTTGAAAAGACATGGTCGAGGTCGGAGTCATAGCTTGCACTTTTGTTAACAATCTATTGGCATTTGTTGACAGGCCATTGTGCACAGTATCGATGATTTTATTACAATGCTATTGTAATTGATTGTAATTGGTTGTAAATCATTGTAAATCCATTGAGTAGATTGAGCCACTCTGCAGGAGGAAATTGTGGGACTGGTAAGCTGCAGTTGAGGGAAGAGCGTGCTCATTTGACATCTCAAGAGAAATTCTCAAGCAGAGAGTGGGTTTTCTGAAGGGATGGAGATAAGACTTCTGACATGAGGTGACCTGACTCTTCCGGTTCATTCCAGGGCAACGAACTGTAGTCAAGGTGTGTTCTTTTTTTGTATTCATCATCTTCATCATCTGATGAGGGAGAACATGGTCACTTAGGCGCCCTAGCAGTGGGAGCCTCACCTGTTGACCACTCATGATCGACATCTCACTCATCTGCTGTGGATTCTGCAAGCTGACACTGGACATCATCGACTCTTCCGATGTTACCTCTTTGATAGCGCTTGAAGTTGTTGAGCATGTCAAAGTAGGGCTCGTAAACTGACAAGAAGATGTTCTCGTCGGTGTTGTTGTGAGGAATGCATCGTTGGAGCAACACGGAAGCTTTGGACTTTGAAATCCGCCCTGCTCTGAAGTTTTGGACAACTTTGGTGCAGTTGTCGATGACTTGTTTTTGGTGTTCAGGCATCTCAGATGCATCATATGATGGGATGCTTGGTCTGGTAGCGCTGCTCGTTGACACTTCACCATTCTGAGACATAGGGTAGATTTGTGACACAATTGATTTTGTGGATGTGAGTAAGCGATAGATTATGAACGAAAACTCTGCGCTACATACGAGAGACAGAAAGTAATAGGTAAATAAACACTTAGTTAAAAACCACATGACAACTCACCCAGTATACGAGAGACAGAATGTAAGGAACTGCTCTCATACCCAGATGAGCTATAAAAACAACTGAGAAAGAGAGACAAAGAATAGAAAACCGAGACACAGATGACGAAGACGAAAGGTCACAGAGAGGTGACAACAGGGCGCGGCTGTGTCGGCTGCGGCTGCCCTCACGGTGGTTAGCTTAGTGTAAACAATATTTTTAAAAACCAAATAATCTGTTTTTTTTTGGTTACCATATGTGCTCTAAAATAACGGGTGAACGAAAATGGAAACGTGATTATGTAAGGTTGATCACGATAAGAAAAATGATAAGTAGAACAAGAAATAAAAATGTGTATACTCGTATATTTCAACAATCAACTGGTCGGTGTCCTCACAGCTTCAGTCCTGGTGTCGGCTGCTTCTTTAACATAAGAACCTGTCGTTGACTGATTCCGAAGGCCTCTGATCTTCTTCTGTGCCATAAGATGAATAATCAAACGAATCACAACCTGGACCAGTATAAAAATTTGGGGAAGGACGGCACGATAAAATTTTACCAAACTTTCCGCTCTTCAGCAAGCGATTGCGCTATTTTTGGTTTTTACATAAATTTCTACAAGGGTTTCGGCTAATATTTCAAGGTACAGATTCCTTAAATGGTAATTTAAAGAGAGGCGGCTCGATAGAATGCGCTAAAAATTTTGGTCTGGAGGAGGATACGCTTATCTTGTTTCTTCGTCTGTAAAATATGTTGTCAACATTTTTTTTCCGTAATCACGCTGAGTCCATTACCCGACGTTTCTCGAGTCTCCCCAATAAAGTAGTACGATTACCGTATCGAACGTACATAATTTACTCCTTCGCCAACCTTAAAAAAAAAAAAAAAAAAGATGGTTGTCATTTGCATGGCCCAAACAAGTCCGGAAAACGGGTTACATAAGGGTTAAACCGAATACCCACAAGTCACCGGTCTAGCTCTAACCTTGTTGTCTACAGAAACCACAGAACCAACGCAGAACCTAGAGTTTTTTTTTTTGCGGGCCGTTGGCTAATGACTCGGTTCAAGAGTTTTTCGGGGGGTTAGGAAACCTTTCGAAACTAAAACTATAAAAGCCTAACGCAGCATCCTTGAAAGTACTCAACCAACCTCTCAAATACCTAACTGGTGAGTGCTACCCTTCCTGCTCACCTCCGCGATCAAAGCTGACGTTCGCGTCGTAAGTAATCAGAACAATAAGAGACCTACAACCTACAACCATGCGATTCACTGTCTTAGCCGTCGTAGTCAGCTTCTTTGCCCTCGTCGTGGCCCGCCCCGCACCCGAAACCAACAGCTGCATGCCAGTGGGACAGCTGTGTTTCAACGCGTTGACGGGTTATTCCAAGTCATGTTGCGTAAACACCTCGTGCCAGCCTACAGATGGGTTTGATTACTATTGCGTTTAGTCTTGAGGTCAGTTTTCAATACTCTCATGGAGGAGTATTTCCGGCTGACGACTACTAATGGCAATGGCAAAAGCATGCTAAAGCCATGAATAACAAGTCTTTCAAGGTTTTCAAAGTTGTGCCATATCCAATAGTTGTGATAAAGAATTGTGTAATAGAAGGACTCGGATATCTATAAAATGAGTGTTAAAAAGTTTGATTTTTTTTTTTTTACTACAAGAGAAGTTCGGCGAACTGCGCCTAGTAATTTAAACGGCCAAGAAGCGGTAAAGAACATCATGTTGCAACCTGTCCGATAATCGGTTCGATCCAACTTTCATTTGTCACGGTCATTTAATTTTAGCTGTAGGCCTGTTGGAACAGTCAGTTCACTGATAGACTACGGACAAGAGGTATGATACTTATATCTGTTTGGCCGAGGCTCGGTTTACTTGGCTATTATGTAACGTAGTCATTACCATTATAATTAGCTAATGGTAATGGTTCATAATTATCAGAGGTTTACACAAGTCCCTTTAATCGTCTAATTTTGACCTGGCCTGTTAAAATCACGATCCAGATCTCTGGGGGCGTGACAATAAAAAAAAACGACGTGTGCGAGATGCTTGCTTGGGAGCTTGTGATTTGTATGCCCTACAGTGACATGTCCTAGCTGAGCTGGCCAGATTATTAAGATATCGCAGCTTCTTATTTTCCATTCTCATTGTGCTTCCAAGAACTTGAAGGTCAGGTCAATCGCGTTCAACAACAATTTAATGTCTCTTTCACAAAGACGAATGCCGCAAAATGAGCCACCGCCTTCTACTACTGGCAAATAGGATATTTTCACGGGTCTGTGTCCGCCTCCAGTCAATCATGCATCGATTTCGGTCCCTTGTTATCGCATTGATGCCTCATAGTTGTACTGGACTATTCGTGCCATCTCCTGCCGACCGTTTGTGGATGTCAATTGGCATTACTAGACTTATGATAGTTTTGAAGGGCTGTCGCAAGTCGGCACTTGTTGAATGTCAGGGTTAGCAACAGTTGTTGGTCAGGAAACAGAACTCACCAGGGCTCGTATTGGTTGGGTGGGCGGGGATGTTGGTTTCCATATCCCAGTCGGTTTATAATCTTGAAAAGCTGTTCCAGTCATAAGACAGTTTGTATCGAACTGTAGATAGCTTAGGATTCTCTATGTTAGGTTCTCTACCTTGACAAGGCGACTTCACTTCAGTTGAGGTTCAATCGATACCGAGCCCTTTGCATTTATAGCCTAATATCGATAAAAATCCACAGATGTAACGCATATAAAACTGTTATCAACATGGGACTGACGGACATAAAATCCTTTTGGCTACAAGCATAACAAATACTACCATTGTTTAGAGCTTGCCAAACGAGGCAGCAGAAGCATTCTGGCCAGCTGCCTTGGCCCGCTTGCGGAGCATCTGGGTCGACTTGCTTCCACGAAGACCTCCACCCCATACACGGCGCTGTTCTTCATACTTGTCGGAGCTATGTAGGTCGTTAGCGATAGGAAGGCACATAAAACAAGAGATGTGATACACACAAGTTAGCCTTGGCTGCACTAACGATGGTGGCAAGTTCACGTTGATCCTCGCTCCTCACTTCTTGGAGAGCGACCACAGCAGAGGTCTTCTTGTGAACGACAGTACCGAGGCGAGCTTTGCCTTTCACAATGACGTAGGGAATGCCCATCTTGCGGCAGAGGGCGGGTAGGAAGACGACAAGCTCGATGGGGTCGACATCATGAGCGATGACGACGAGGACAGCCTTCTTGGCCTCAATGAGGGCGACAATGTGATTGAGGCCAAATTTGACGAACAAAGGTTTCTTGGAGTCCTGCATCAAAGAAACTGGTAAGTATTGAGAATGATAAATGGAACACCCGCAAACCTTAGAGTCCTTCTCTTTGTCCTCAGCGGCAGCAGCAGCGGCGGTTTGGAGACGAGCCTTCTTCTCCTGGGTAGACTCGGGACGGTATTTATTAAGGAGTTTGAACAGTTGTGTAGCCGTGTTCTTGTCAAGGGTGTGAGAGAATTGGGCAATGGCAGGCGGGACTTTGAGACGTTGGTGGAGAATGACTTTTTGGCGTTGGAGACGAACGTATTCCGGCCACTTGACAAAGCGAGTCAAGTCGGACGTAGGACGAATGTCCTGACCTGTAAATAAACAAGTCAGAAAATGAACAAGAAGAAAGAAAAGGTTGAGTGATGGATACCTATACCAAAGTTCTTGGCGTCGGCCTGGAAGAGAGGGTTCTTCTTCGACTTGGTCGTCTTGCTGGCACCAAACGGAGCAGCAGCGGGCTTCTTACCGGATCCAGGTTTGGCTTTGGGAGGCTGGTCATTGAGACGAAGTCAGCAATGTTATCTCGAAAGGTTAACAATTGCGCCTCGGAGCTCTAGTACCGGTATGTATCTCTACACACGGCCCAGCGTCAAACGCTTCATCGCTAAGAAAGCTCTGCGTTGCTTTGAAAGATACCCGAGAATGGATCTCGTGAAAGCTTTCTACAGTTCTGTAGCAAGAGAAAAAGAAAAAAAAGAGTGGACGTCAGAATCATCAAGGAGAGTCATCCGAGTGGTTCACCTACCATCCACCGCAAAATTGTGCTAATCCAGATGTGTCATAGATGGATGAACCGCTGCTGGTGTAGCTCCTTGACCTGGAATGGACGTACTCACCATTTTTCTTGAGGGACGGTGTCGAAGTGGCGATGTTGAAAATGAAGTGGGAAACTTGGTAACTTTTCTCCAATTCCAGCTCCGTTTAAATCAAAGCTCGGTGCCGACGGCGGTTCCGGAGTCCAAAAACTTACCCACGACTACTGTATATTTTATTCTGAGCCCCATGATGTTTTATTCTTACAGCGAGATTAAAATGAAGAAATCCACAACAAAGAACCAGGATTCGCGACTACATAAGTTTAAAATTTATGACGAGGTAATAAAATTTTCAACCTGTACTAGTCATTCATGCTTCGCCGTCAACTCCTACAAGACACTCTCACTGGTTCCTCGTTCAAAGAAGTCCGGGCCAGACTCTGTCAGTCGGTATTGTAAAGCATTATTTCGGGGTATCAATGTAGCTCTATTTGCTCTCCCAGACACCCCAAGGTGCAAAGAGACCTGTAGCGACATCATTTTTTTTGCTAGTGACTTTCAAAATAGAAACAAAAACTAACCTCTCCAGTGACGGTACCGCTGCGACCACTTGCGAGCGGTTGAACCTCCATATGGTAAGTACATATTTGAAGCAGTTGTCGATACAAGTCATCTGGATCACCCGGAGTGACAAGATGATGCCGAATGAGCAAAGTCGCGTTTAACTATACGCAAAACATGTCTGAATACGTCTAGATGAATTGACTTGAAGATCAAAACCTTTTGACATAAAGCCCTCAAAGCTCTAGAGAAACGGATGATGTCGATCAAAGGGAATCCTATCCACTCCAATATTGTGATGTCGTCGAGAATAATAAGTATGGAATCCTTAGATTTTCTCATGCATGTTTGAACATGGTCATAAATCGGACGTAGATTAGGTCCTTCCGACGTTGGTTGGACGTGAGCGAGCACATCTACGAACTCGACAGATCCCGAGTCCAGATGATGCTGCAAGTTGAAATTCTAGAGGTGCTTTCGTTTAACAAATGACTCAGAATTCGGAAGAGTGATAAAATAATATTCACGGATTTAGCAGCGAGTGCCTTCCATCGCGTGATATCTTCCGAAACTGAGAGAATGACACATTTAGCATCCCTGCGATCTTTCATGTAGGCTGCGAGAGTCCGGTGAAGCAAGAAGTTTGCAGGTGCAGAAAGAGCATCTGTAATCAAGAGCGTTATGCCTTCTGGCAGATCGAAAGGCGAAAATATGCATGTCATTGCAGAAGTCAATGTAATAGTCCACCAGGAGAGAGCTCCATAGAGTCTGGAGCGTCACATGTGCGTTCACGTGACTGTTGCACGCGTGCGCGTCGCTTTCTGTATATTTTTAGAATAAAGCATCTTCCTCCTTAGCGATACACAGATATTAAACACGGGTAATGTTACTATGGAGCATATCCATGTTCAACTCTCACAATATCCAGGACTTGTGCAATCTTCGGATGGACGATGCTATGAGATTTGTTCGACTCAACGCTTATTGGAAGGATTGATCAGTATTACAACAAAAGTTGGAACGACCGAAATAGATTATTAATATCTATAGGGGTTTCACATCTGCTAATGGTTCAGATCAAGTCAGGTAGTACCTGACAATCAACAACGGTGCCACTGGTTTACAAAATTTCGGTTTTTTATGACATTTGATAAGCCTCTGTCTGTTGTCGACTGAAACGGGTTCAATGGACAATGTCGTTGCTGCCGCAAAAAGCCAACGGAATCCTTCTCATCGTCGCATTGTAAGCTCCTTGAGGATCTCCACCAGGCATCAATACCTAATCTCATGTTAGGACCAGTAACTGGTAGAACGTATTCCTTCCTGCGGAGCATTCCTGACTTTCTCCAGGTTCGATTATGGTGGTATGGATGTATATGTAAAACAGATCCTAGGCTCTGTCGACCACGATCTCTTCTACACTCACGCAAGAGTGATTGTAACTGGTTTCAAATTAGTACTCCGAATCAATCGCTCATGGTAGTTTTATCTAGGATGCGTATAAAAAATGATATCGAAGCCTTCAATGGCCGATACATCGACGAATCATCAATCATGGCTTTGGAACTGGCGAACGAGCCCAGGTGCGCAGGCAGCACTGGGTAAGCCTTTTACGTTAAATTTGCGAACTACTCAATTTGTTGATATGTCCCGCTCGAAGTAGCACTACTGGAACCTGCGCCGCGACTACTATCACTAACTGGGTGAAATACATTTCGGCTTTCATAAAATCTACTAACTGCGACCACCTTGTCGCCATTGATGATGAGGGATTCTACAACGAGCCTAGTGCAGCCACAGAACAGAGCCTTGCCAGTGTCTTATTCAACCGGTATTTTCTGACTTCGCAATGTAGGGAAGTGAAGGTATCGACTTCGAGATGCCAACCTTGCCATTAGCACGATTGACTTTGGCACTTTCCACGTAAGTTACCACTTTCTTGCCCACCACCTGAAATGTTCAACGCCTATCTATCCTTCATGCAGTCTTACCCAGATTCCTGGGGTCAAGCTGGCAATGAAACCGCTTGGGGTACACAATGGATTGTGGACCATTTCACTTCCCAAACGCGAGCTGGACAGCCTGTGATCATTGAGAAATTCAACGTCACCAGCAATCAATCAACTACTCACACCACCTGGCGGAATGAGAATGTCCCTTCCGGCTTGATTGGTGACTTGGTTTAGTAAGTTATTGTTTATAAGTAATAAACCGCCGAGATTGAGAATGTCCATCATTATTCAGGCAATGCGGCTCTCATCTTTCGAAGGCATGTCTTTATCTTTCTCTACCCCGGCTGAAATTTTTGACATTGGTGTTGCAGTGGTAATACACCCAGATGACGGGTACGCATCTACCCCAACTCATCTGTATATCCTATTCTGACATTACATGCGTCAGAAATGAAGCCTCGTACCTGAGAGAAAAGTCTTCAGGGCGCCGGTTTCCTACAATACTCAGATTGATAATCTAGTTACTTATGCCCCTCCTTTTATATCTCAAATGGGCGTGTGGAGTAAACTAATTTCGCATTTATTAGATAGATGTCTCTACCTGTCCTTCTGGACGCCATCTGGCAACCTATAGTATATTATAGGTAGGTAGATGTTAGCATTGTTGATAAACTAAGGCGCTCCTAATTTGAGTCTATACATTATGATGCTCCTCTTTAACAGCAGCAGATTGACTAATGGATGCGAATCACTGCGGTACTCGTCTTGCGTCAGTCATTTGGCAACCAAGGGGGTACGAGAAGTTTACTCCGTGACCCGAGGAGGGGGTAAGATCAAGAAAAGCTCCTCGAGCCGCTATAGTTCCAACTAAAGCGCGTGAGCTTGATGCTACTATTCGCCCTACGCATGTGGAGACTCTTTTGTTACTGTGCCATACGCGTTGGGGCCGTGACTATCAGTAACAACATGGAGTGTACGAGCGACGTGGGCAAGGTTTGTTTTATTCTTTGCCGCTTTGGACCAGTCCCGATTTGATCTGTGACACTGTAGATATCGAATGTTTAGTACAGCTGCTAACCGAAAATTTCCAATGTAGACGAAGAAATTGAAGAATTGAGGGCAGCAGTGGACGCACAGATGGACACTAGCTATAACTTGAAACCAGTGCAGAGCGCAGATAATGAAGCTATGAGAATTGAAGAAATTTAGATGTTACACAAATGATCAAATATATTCTTTGATTGAAAAGTTGTAAAAGCTGGGGCCAATTTATCTGAGACCCTTGACCGATAACTAAAACAAGGAGCATTTTTTTCATCGGGGTACTTGTGATAAAAACGAACAAGGTTGAAGGCATCACACCTATGTTACTTATCAGTCGAGTCTCATCCACTTCTGGTCGCGGGGTTGGACCCTACTATGGGGCTCTGGGGTTGCCAGTCATAGCCTGAGCGGGCGGCCTATCAACCATGTTGTGAGAAGAGACAGAGTCCAGAGGAAATTCCTGCCTGACTTTCGTCTTCTCGTGAGTTTACTCACAGCTTACCTATAGAGCTGAGGAGCTTGGTTCGTTTGACCACTGCGGATGGTCAGCCTCCAACGTTCTCCACCGTTCAATGGCTTTTTTCCGAGGTAAGTAAGATTGGAATTGGATCACAAAAAGCAGAAGGCCATATTGGTGACAGTCACAATCAGTATACCTTGGCCCGATCGTCTTCAATCTTATCGTTCACATCTACAAGAGCTTTCTTCGCAATGTCAATGTCTACTTCGTCGAAACCCCAACTCACTGATGAGCAGATTCAGAATCTGAAAGCAAGGTTTACTCAATTCCGTATCCTCGTGATCGGGCGAGCCAACGCGGGCAAGACAACAATCCTGCGAAGACTCTGCAACACTACAGGGGATCCTATGATCTTTGATCCGAATGGTAAAAAGGTGATGTATATGGTGGAAATTCATGCCAGATGCTGACATCCATGCCCATGATCTCAGATCGAGTCATCGGCCCTTGATCCATCGATGGGGGTAAGCAGTTTGTGTACTAGTATTGCGCTATGTTCAATAAGAATCCCCGCAGCGTGGAGAGCATAACATCGAGAACCAAATGATATTTGAGGGCAACCCTGGTTTTATCTTTCATGATTCCTGTGGTTTTGAAGCTGGTGGTGTTCAGGAGTTTCAGCTGGTTCAGGAGTTCATTAAGGAGCGTTCGAGGGCAAAAACAGTGAAGAAGCAACTTCATGCAATCTGGTGCGTTAGTACTCACCTTTAGAGAGAGAAATTCTTGATGCAGAGAAAAATTGTTTCGGGTAGGTACTGCATTCCAACAAGCGATGGCCGACCAATCACAGCAGCAGAGAAGAAGTTTTTCAATGAATGTGGGACAGGGCTTGGTATGTATCATCTTATCAATATATTACCATGAAAGATGAGTCTTTGAAGTACCAGTAATTGTTTTGTGGACCAAAACCGACTCTCTTGATGTTGCTAAATTTAAGCAACTCATGAAAGAAGGTATCAGCAAGTCTGAGGCAAGGCAACAAGCTCCCCAAAAAGCTTGGGCTGATTATGAAAGTAATATTTATCAACTCTTTGATAGGTTTAAATATCCACCAAAGGCATATGTTGCATTTCGAAGTGAGTGTCAAATGTTTGTTGTTAACAAATATTTAACTACTCTTATGTGGTGCAGAGATGCATGAGCCTGGAGCTGATTGTAAAGACTTGATTGAAACAACAACAGATGCACTGTCTAGTGAAGAATTACAACAGCTCTTCCTTTCAACACAGCAAAACAATGTTGAGGTGTGTATCAAATATGGGATTAAAAGGTGGGGAACCATGATATTTTTAAATTACTACATTAACATGATTCCTAGAATATTGGATGTGGTGGAATCAGATGGGTCGTATATTTTTAAGGTGAATAACAGAGGTTGGATGAATTTGATGGTGTTGGTTCTGTTATATTTTCCACAAATTGTAGTATGTATTTGGTCACATTGGAAGAAGCCATTGACAACTGATTGATTTTTTTGTGAACATCTAGCACTCAACACTTTGCTCTAAAATATTATGACAGTATGTATGTAGGGAAGTACTCTGTTGTCTTGCTTGTTACCTCAAAAAATTTGACAGGTTGTAAGTGCAAGACCATCTTGATCTGCCTTGACTCTGGCTTACTCCTTTGACAGGAAGTAAGTGCAAGACTATCTTGATCTGCCTTGACTCTGGCTTACTCTTTTGACAGGCAGTAAGCAAGACCATCTTGATCTGCCTTGACTCTGGCTTACTCTTTTGATAGGAAGTAAGTGCAGGACCATCTTGATCTGCCTTGACTCTGGCTTATTCTTTTGACAGGAAGTAAGTGCAAGATTGTCTTGATCTGCCTTGACTCTGGCTTACTCCTTTGACAGTTTGTAAGTGAAAGACCATCTTGATCTGCCTTGACTCTGGCTTACTCTTTTGACAGGAAGTAAGTGCAAGGCCATCCTGATCTGCCTTGACTCTGGCTTACTCTTTTGACAGCAAGTAAGTGCAAGAAAACCATCTTGATCTGCCTTGACTCTGGCCTACTCTTTTGACAGTTTGTAAGTGCAAGACCATCTTGATCTGCCTTGACTCTGGCTTACTCTTTTGACAGGAAGTAAGTGCAAGAACCATCTTGATCTGCCTTGACTCTGGCTTACTCTTTTGACAGGCAGTAAGTGCAAGACCATCTTGATCTGCTTTGACTCTGGCTTACTCTTTTGACAGAAAGTAAGTGCAAGACCATCTTGATCTGCCTTGACTCTGGCTTACTCTTTTGACAGTTTGTAAGTGCAAGACCATCTTGATCTGCCTTGACTCTGGCTTACTCTTTTGACAGTTTGTAAGTGCAAGACCATCTTGATCTGCCTTGACTCTGGCTTACTCTTTTGACAGGAAGTAAGTGCAAGACCATCTTGATCTGCTTTGACTCTGGCTTACTCTTTTGACAGCAAGTAAGTGCAAGACCATCTTGATCTGCTTTGACTCTGGCTTACTCTTTTGACAGCAAGTAAGTGCAAGACCATCTTGATCTGCCTTGACTCTGGCTTACTCTTTTGACAGCAAGTAAGTGCAAGACCATCTTGATCTGCCTTGACTCTGGCTTACTCTTTTGACAGTTTGTAAGTGCAAGACCATCTTGATCTGCCTTGACTCTGGCTTATTCTTTTGACAGGAAGTAAGTGCAAGATTGTCTTAATCTGCCTTGACTCTGGCTTACTCCTTTGACAGTTTGTAAGTGCAAGACCATCTTGATCTGCTTTGACTCTGGCTTACTCTTTTGACAGCAAGTAAGTGCAAGACCATCTTGATCTGCCTTGACTCTAGCTTACTCTTTTGATAGTTTGTAAGTGCAAGACCATCTTGATCTGCCTTGACTCTAGCTTATATTACTCTTTTGAAAGGAAAAAACGGCAAGCACAGAGAAGTCTCTATTATTATTATTCTTTTATTCATGTTTGCTTTCTTGTTCTGTCTTTGATGACAGGAAGTATGTGCTATAATTTCACCCATCTTTTATTGATGTTAAATCTATTTGGACAGTATGTAAGTGTGCTCATCATATCTATTTCTGCTTACCCAATTGACATCTCTTTTGGGCAGCATGTATGTTGAATATGTAATGTTATATACCATTTGCTACATGACATACATATCTCAACAGACTGTATGTGCAAATATTTGTGACTGCCTTTTTCTCTGCTTATCTATCTAATACCTTTGTTCACAGATGGCAAGTATTACAGTTACTCTCAACATTCTTTTTTAATCTCTATAATGATATTTGGTGATTTTTTTTTGCTTCATTCCCATCTCTGTACTCATTTTGTTAATCCAGTTTCTATAAATCTCAATGTACAGGATTCCTTCTGCAAAATTATATCACCCATTGTGAGTCTTTCCTCTTTGGCAATACAGAAAAGTGGCAAAATTTCATCTTTCAAATTTTCAAGCTTTCTGGTCTATCTACGAAATACAACTTGAAAGAAGCTACATACTGTGCAATTGGCATGCATCTGATTCAACTTTTTCCCATACTTTCCATATTCACTTTTTCTTTTAGTTGCAGGTATTATTGGCCACTCGTCTTTCTTTCTCCGTGAAGAATCACCAAGTACAAATGACTCTTTGAAAAGAGCTGCTGAAATTTACCAGCAATCAACCTGTGGCACCTCTGTCAAGCAAGCAATTGAAAAAATATTTGAAAATCTTTCTGATGGCTCTCCTGTCAACCTGTCAGAAGGGGGGGTGCAAACTGCATTCAATAATCTCTTATGTATGGATTTCACAATTCAATTCTTATTTGTTGATGACTAGTACTAATTGAAAACTATAGCAAGGAAATAAGTCAATGCTTGTACTGCTTCATATGACATTAAATTCAAACCATCACTCTCTATGCGAAAGAATCAAAAACGGGAAAAAAAATATATGTGGGAAGTGGAGAAGAGCTCGGAATGGAATGATGAAATACTGCTGGATATCTTTTTCTTGTAATTGTAATTTGTGGAATGAATGATAGTGAAATTTGTGAATTGAAGAATCTTTGCTTGAGAGACTTAAGAGCTCGAACTTTGCATGGCTGGCACAGTGAAACCAATGAGCGTCATTTGGTACTACATGTGACAGCTTTGACCGGGTCTACAGATGTGAGAACCATGTTGTGCTACCGACAATAGCCATAACATAGCTGTGTGACAAAGATCTGATCATTGCAGAACTGAAGCTGAATTTACCAAGGCATCCCCTCAAAACAGCAAGGATAGTAGTAATCATTTCAAACCGGGAGATTGGTTAGCTGGAATCAACCTCCAACCAGGTTTACAAGCCTTATCTATACTCCTAGAGTGATCTGTTGAACATTCTGCGCAGCCCGGGGATGAAGCAAATCATAGTTTACAAGTTGCAGGTCAAAGTGGATGTTCAAGCCAGAAAAGTCGGATAGTTTGTTCAAATACACGGCTCACTGGCAGCAAGACTTGTCATTCTTTAGAGGCTTCCACCTTCGGAGGACGTCAGAGTAGCTAGACAACTGGCACGACAAAGTGTCTAGTGAGGATCTGATTGGCTGGGTTGGAGACATGAAGTGCCGCCGAAGACAAGCCTACAAGTGTGACCCGGGAGTGATGTGCGCCATAAAATCAATACATCCTCAGCCCGAGATCCGCTTTGAAAAATAACACTTCGCGGGGACCAATGGTCGATATCAAGCATCATTTGAACATTGCGAAATGAAAGCAAATCTCCTGGGCAGTTTTCAAAAATCGCTGATGAAGTTCAAAAGCTTGATCAATTGTGTGACAGTGAGTGAACCCACGAAGAAATAGAGGAAAGACGCTACAGCACCTTTAATGTACATGACTACCGTGTATAAAACCACTACTGCTACAGTATTTTTCTATCTCATTTTTTTTACCATGACGCGTGCTGAACAAAAGTCCAAAATTACTACAAGCCCGTACTCTCCGTGACACTGACCAGATCAAATAAAAAGGGGAGAGAAGGACACATGCATATACTTGTTGCGAGGAGAGCCGGAGCAGCGCCTTTCTTACAACGCATCCGGAGAAATATCTCCCAAGAGCACTCACGTCAAAGTTTTCAAAAGTTGCTCACGACACTGAACGCACTCGCTGATTCGATATCTTCTCCAAACTCTGATCTAGAATCGATATTTTCCTATATGTCAATGAGCAATCCGTAATTAAACACGAAGTAAAAGGAATACATTTGGATACGTACATCGAAGTAATGACGCAAGACACTCCGCGGAGCTAAACATGGATAAAACGCATCAGCCAGTCCAAGGGACCTTTTTTTTTTTAGCAAAAAAAAAGATCCACTTCTGGGTGTTTTCGGCAAACGACAATTGACTCCGCTCTGGAGAATATGGTACGCCACAAGACCGGACCAGCCAGTTTGGTGCGACGCGCCGATTCCTCTGCCATTGTCGGCGTGGAAGTACTGTAACGCAGGGAGGGATTTTCACAAAGTCCATGAGCTTTTGATAACGTGGGACAGAATGAACAAGATACTTCGTAGAACCAAACATAGTCACGGAAATGAGGATCGAAATCAAGCCTGGCATTGCCTCCATTCGTAGCTCGACGACCGTGCATGTCTCGGCCAAATATGTGGATAACCCGATGCTGTATTTCTTCAACGACAGCCACAAGATTCATATGATCCCCACTTCCCGTAGGACATTCTACCTAAAAGTAAGGAAGTATATCAAAACTGCGCACCATAAGATGTTCAACCAAATATACTTGGAGATCGTCGCCGTAGTACTGATAGAATCGTTGCAGACTCTCAATTGGCTAGAAATTGGTGGCGAGTCCTGTGAACGAAGATAAGGAGAGAAGATGTTCAACCCAACAACGAACCCGCAGCTTTTAGGAAAAATAAAACTCACTAATCGGACCTCGCCAATTTGAATTCCCACCAAACATGCTGGACTTGGAATCACCCGGCCAATAGCCGACTTCATAACGTTGGCCATGTACATCCATTCCCCAAGGATGTTCTTGATGAAGTTTTGGCAACCTGAAGGAAAATCAACAACTTGTACTTGGCGGGAAAAACCTAAGGGTTGCGGAGCAGAAGCAAAGCCAATAGAAATGCTTACGATCGAATCCCATGCTCGCCCAAAAATTCATCTTCATCTAACATCTTCTCCAAGATCTTTACAAATCCTTCCTTACTAGCCAATGCCAAAATCCTCCGTTGTTCTTTCCCACCGACTAAAAAAGACATAGTATCAAGCAATGAGCAAGAAAGGGAAAACAGGTACATTATCGTGAAAAAATGCACCTTTCATGTTGGCCATATTCCTCGCTGAAACCTCTGGCCTATTGTTATTAAACCACTCCATCCTTTTCTTAAATACAGGGAATTTATTCAACACAGCTGGCTCCAGTACCAAGGTCCCATATAGCGGTATTAATCCCACTAAGCTGCGGACTGGGAGTTGGACAGAGTGACCCGGACCGAAAACAATGGCGTCAAAATACATTCCATCTTGTTCGTTCCACAATGATGTCTCGTGGTCTCCTTCCGGGGGAGTCATAGCATCCGCGATGAAGATGAAGTGCTAAGGGGAAAAAATGTTAGACAGCAGCGCAATATCAACACAGCAATTGCTCACCCCAAATAATTTAGAAGCGATGTCCTCGTAGACTGGATTGTGTTTGGCCGGTTCTCATGCTATACTCAACCTTTCGAAAAAAAATTGAGTTCGGAACAAACACAAGAAGAAAAAAATATACATGTTCAAGCAATAAAACGCCATCCAAGCTGTTCCATCGACGCAAGGTCCCGCCAGTCGGCAGAGGCTCTGAACGATTGAATGCACCGATATTATCAAGTCCCCAAAAGCCACCCTCGAAAACATTGTTTCCGCCTTGGTCTTTACGATCAACCCACCTGTCATTCGATCATTAGCATTATGGCCAAGTGAAAAAAGACGATACATACCATGTAAAACTTAGCAACAATTTTTGGAATACTCTCTCCAAAAACGGTAAATCCTCTCTAAAGATGGCCCTGGGGGAAAATAAAAACAGAGCTTATGGGAATTCATGTACCAGGCATGAACTGGAGGGTTGGCATCGCTGAAGTTCCATTCATACGCGGGTATCCGACCATCGGGTTTCATATACCATTCTCGAGTCAATACATCCAACTGCTTCTTAGCAAATGCTGGATCGACAACTGCAAGCGGTAGGCAATGAAATGCGGTTTCCCCAAGCCACAAAGAAAGGATGATCTCATCTAAACAACAAAAAATGAACGGAGAAGATGAGTAAGTTATATGCGCAAATTAAACATGGAAAAACTCGCTTGTCCGGCATGGATAGGATATCTTCGATATGCATATAATGCCATTCCTACATATCGGGTCCAATCAGCTGTCAGACCTGGAGGTTTCCAACGAGACCGTACTCGATTCCTAATAAACTTTCTATTAGGCGGTGGGGGTGGTTGCGCCGGATCACCCTCCAATCACTCAATCTGCACAAATCGATAGAACTGTTTTCATTCAAAGCATCCCGCCAAACGCTTGCCTCATAATCTGCTCCAAATCGTCGCTAACCGGGCCAAAAATGAGTGACCCAATAAAACTCATCAGCCTCCTGCCTCCTCTCTTCTACCACATCGTCGAAAATTACTTCATCTTCCAGGCTGAGATCTTGACCGATCCGAGATGGTGTGAGTTTGAGTCGGACAACCGCGCATCCGCCATGATCGGGCATATCATGGAAAGTATAATGAGCAGCGGCTTCTGTACCTTTTTTTTCGGGGTTGACGAAGGAAGGTGTGGAAGGGTAAGGCGTGCAAGGACCTTCTTCAGGTTTTTCAGCACCGAATAACGATGCACTCCTAGAACGAATCCGAGGCGAGAAGAATGCTTCAGGTTGAGAATCAGATGCAGGAGGACGGTGGGATGGGATGATATGATCATGAAATGCGTCCTTCACGTAGAGGTTATCGTTTGTCCCTCCATATAATCGACTGAAATTCGTGTTATTTTCGGTGAACAGAAGTTCTGGCTGAACTTCTGCCTCGGAGTCTACCTCAAATTCATTTGTGGGTCCAACAGGTGGCGGAGATGGGAGGCAGTACAGATGTGTTTTGCCGAAAGTCGGATGGCGCACAGTTATACATCTCATGTTGTCGTTTCCACAAATAGAACCAGAAAGACTGCAATCCAACCTCGACAAATACGCCCCGGTAGCGATCGTTATCGAACGCGTCGCCGTCTAGAATTTCAAACTCTGCGACTTCACGACTCCTGGCTCGATTTTCAGTGACCAGATCTTCGTAGGGATATCGGCGTTGAGGATACTTGTACAGAAATTTGATGTATGTATGTATCGGCGTCGAATCAAGGTAATGGTAGAGTTCTCTCGCCCTGGTTTCCTTGATGGCCGGTGACACCGAATAGGCGTTCTTTATGGATAGGATCCCTCTCCATTCCAGAGAGAGAAGGCAAGGCATAGACGTTGGTAATTGTCAGATACCATCCTCCCCCCCATCTGTACGCTCTGGATCTTGCATGTGCATGAGGGAAGTGGCTCCAAGCATCAGCATCAGCCGAGTAGTCCTCTAGAACAGTAGCCTAAATTCACATGAAAAGCATGATTCAGTCAATGAATAGCAAATGCGATCTACAAGATCAACCCGCCCACTGCCTGTCACTGAGATATGGACCCTATCATTTTCCAATGCTTTTCGCGTTTATCTTCTCCGAGACGATATTTTTCCGCACCCTTGTACTCATCGCCTTTTTTGTCGGGTGAGGCGTTCACGATAGGGCCGCGTCTGGGGCATAGCCTGAGTGAAAGTATTGTCGGCAGGCATCCTGTCTAGGCGATGAATCTGAATCTGTTGTCTTTCCCGCAGGATCTATGCAGTCGAAGGTTATGTGGAGAGAGAGAATTGATCATATAGGTTGTGTGAATAAGATGATGGTAACGACTCGACTTCATGTGCACTCAAGCTGATTGAAACCCGGACCTTGTTATAAGCGTTTTGAGAAGGGAGCCTAACAGCAAGGCCACCATGCTACTAACCCGAACAATCGTACTGTACCGTAGGTACTCGGTAACGGTCGACTTGAGTCAACTCTCGAGGTCCTCTTTATCAAAGACAATATATCAGTCCGTCAACACTCTGTATGAGATGCTGGAAGACCCTTACAGGACCCATTATTGATATAATCATTGAATCACTTCTTTGTTATTCGGCTACTACGGATACCCAGAGTTTTCCCAAGAATATATCGCGCCGACGGTACACGCATAGTATGTCATACAACAGAAACCCTTGTCAGTGAAATCTTTCAAACTGCCGAAATAGCTAGAATGGAAGCAACCTCTGCCACACCCGTAGTCAGTGGGGAGGGACTGGAATCGAAACCCTCCGTCTGATAATGCGCTGGCAATTGTAGCGCAACCCGACTGAACACCTAGCACTGTTGTCACCCTCGTAATGAGCGTCAGTTCCTTGCGGCCGCCACGACACATGGTCTCGCCATCCTCTTCTAATGAAGACAGATGTGATCCAATGGGTGGGTGAATGCACGCAGAATCTCCCGCTCACACTCGCAGTATCTAATAATGTGGATAAGTGAGGGCTGGAGGTCTGGAGGTCTCGGTGCAGCGACTGGGACGGTTGGGTCCGAAGAAACGGTCCAGGAAACTTGAACAAAGATTCCAACGAGCTTTATAAGGCATGACACCACGAGGTGACGGGAGGGGTGACATAGCATGCATCCCTTGCCATCTGCGATATTTTTACGTCTTGTGGCATGAGAAGGCGTTGACAGATCAGACAATACTATACTCCCTTACTGGACCGGTGTGTGAGAGCACACTGGCACCACGTATGGGTCGTACAGTCCTAGTGGCGCATAACTAATCTATCGGTGAACGCCGCAAGGCGCCATTTTGCTGTCAGAATGCGGCATTGATCTCACAGATTCAGGTGAAGTAAGAAATATCCTAATCGCCTGGTCTTCATTCTAAGTTCATTCTGATGTGTCTATGCTACAGCCTGATTTTTTCCTTGGTGGTCAAGTCGCCTTTTTCATGAGGACTTGAGCAAATACATATAAAAACTGCCATACAATATGTATCTATCTTGTCGAACGAAAGCAACGTTATTATAGTAACATAAATCAAATTTGACATTTTATAAAGGGTAAGGGTCGAAAGTATGTCAACTCTTTTCCCACTGCCCAGTGTGAGCTGTCCTCTGAAGCATTTCCTAGTCAAATAGTTTGCCTCTATCCAAAATTACAGATCATCAACACACCTTTGCTTTTTGCTTTTTGCATCTGCATTTGAATTCGATTTGAATCAACGACGGCAACATATTTCATCAATAGAATATATAGAATAGAGGCTTGTGGGAACGAAATTCTTTCACGACGCATGGTGTGTCGGGCCTGCCCTCTCGTACAAGCAAAATGATGGCGCCGAGTGCATGGGTTATGGGTACTAGAAGAAGGTTGGAGTTGAAAAAATTTCGATT
>Ga0193743_1001014_pt1 | contig 21348 bp, 13 predicted proteins | sample L2c2metaG_FD_143038 | JGI IMG/M metagenome (GOLD analysis project Ga0193743, IMG submission 143038) | Soil microbial communities from a riparian zone of the East river system, Colorado, United States - L2c2 | ecosystem: Environmental > Terrestrial > Soil > Riparian zone | place: USA: East River... | reverse complement strand
CCGTCACGCTGGTCTTCGTCGCGCCGATCTACCTGATGCTGGTCAACGCGTTCAAGCCGCAGGACAAGATCCTCGCCAACCCGGTCGCGCTGCCCTGGCCGCCGACCCTCGACAACCTCAAAGAGGCGCTCACCCGGCCGGACAATCTGATCCCGCTGGGCCTGCGCAACTCGCTGATCGTCGCGGTCGTCTCGGTGGCGCTGATCATCCCGCTCGGCTCGGCGTTCAGCTTCTATATCTCCCGGCGCAGCGGCAAGGCGAAGGCCGCGATCCTGCTTCTGCTGTCCGCCGGACTGATGATCCCGCCGCAGGTGACGCTGCTGCCGACGATCCGGATCCTCACCTGGATCGGCCTCGACCACAGCTATCCGGGCCTGATCCTGGCCAACCTCGGCGGCGGCTACCTCTCGTTCGCGGTCTTCGTCTACGTCGGCTTCATGCGGTCGGTGCCCGACGAGATCATCCAGGCGGCCCGCCTCGACGGCGCCAGCGGCCTGCGGATCTGGTGGCAGATCGTGCTGCCGCTGGTCCGCCCGGCCACCGCCACCGTGGCGATCTTCCTGACCCTCTGGATCTGGAACGACTTCCTCAACCCGCTGTTCATTCTCGGCCCGCTGCAGGGCCAGACCATCACCACCGGCCTTTACCTGACGATCGGACAGTACTCAGTGGACTACGGCCAACTCTTCGGCATCATGTTCCTGGCCGGCGTCCTGCCGGTGATCGGTTATCTCACGGTGCAGAAGCAGTTCGTCGCCGGCCTGACGTCGGGCGCGACCAAGTGACCGGCGTGCCCGACCTCGACGACGTCGCGGGGGAGTGGGTCGCCGCCGGCGACCTGGGCCACCTGCCGTCGTTGCGCAACCAGCGCGGCCAGGCGCACGTCAACCACGACCTCACCAGCGTGTCCTGGCTGGCCGCGCCGCCGTTCGCCGGCGGCTACCACACCGGGGTGCTGCGGGTCGACGGCGTCGTGCCCGGCGTGCAGCACTACCGCTGGAAGCCGTGGGGCACCCGGCGCACCTACCGCGACGCGCACGTCTCGGTCGCCACCGACACCAGCCTCGCGTACGACGCCGACCGGCTGCTCTGGCGGGTCGAGCTGACCAACACCCGGCCGGAGCAAGCCACCGTCGAGGTCACCCAGGACCTGTTCGCGCCGGTCGGCCACGCCGAGACCGGCTGGGGCTGGTTGCACACCGTGCCGTGGAATGCTTCCGGCGAGCATGACTACCACGCCCTCGAGCGGATCCGGGAGACCACCCGGCCCGGTGCGCAGGGCGCGCCCTACCTGCTCGGCCCCGGCCCACGAAGGCTGCGGCTGGGCCGGCCGCGCCCGCCGGGCATCCAGCGCGACGAGGACAGCGCGCCGATGCTGCTTGAATACGAGCTGCCGCGGCACGTCAGCACCGACTGGGTCTACCCGCACACCAGCGCCGCCCGCGGCACGGTCCGGGCGCTGACCGTCAGCACCGGCCTCACCTTCGCCGGCCCGCTCGTGCTCGACGACGGCGTCGAGGTGTCGCTGGACGCGTTCGAGCTGACCCCCGGCACCACGCTCGAGTTGGAGTTCCGCACCGACGACCCCGACCACGACGGCGTCCTGCTGACGCACGGCAACCACCCCGACTCGCTCCAGCTCGGAATGCACGGCGGGCGGCTCTGGCTGCGCATCTGCGGCGAGCGGGAGACCGCCGACCGGCCGCTGCAACCCGGCCACTGGCACCGGATCCGGATCGAGGTCGACGCGCACGAGGCCCGTCTCCTGGAGGACGGCGTCGAGGTGGCCCGCACCGGCCACTGGACCCGCCCGGTCCGCTGGCGGTCCACCGTGGACGACGAAGTCAAGATCACCGACACCCGCTCGGCGGCCCGCGCCGCGTACGCGTTCGCCGTACCCCCGAATGAATTGGCGCCATACGGTGCCGGCGCCCGCGCCACCTGGCGACTCGACCTCGCTCCCGGCGCGACCGCCATCGTCGGCTTCGCCCTCGCGTTCGGCACCGACGCGGCCGAGGTGACCGCCGGCGCCAGCAACGCCGCACACCGCCTCGACAACGAGTTCAGCGACACCGCCGAAGCCTGGCAACGACTCTGGGCGCACGCGTTCAGCCCCGGCAACCCCGACTTCAGCGGCCACCTGCCGACCCTGCGCACCGAAGACGCTGAGCTGGCCCGCGCCTACTACATGGGCGCGCTGCTCGTGCTCTACCTGCGCAACACCCGGGTCGGCCGGACCGGACCGGTGTTCCTCACCGGCGGCCCGCGGCTCGGCGCGACCACCACGTTCTTCTGGGACCACACCGAGTGGAGCCGGATGTACGCGATGCTCGACCCGGCCGGCCTGCGCGCCTGGCTGCTGGCCGGGCTCGCGAGCCCCTACCACGAGAGCTTCGGCTACGACGTGCGCGGCGGCGGGCCGCTCGGCAACTACTACATCTCCAACGAGTACGCGCTGTTCCGCCTGATCGAGCACTACGTCGGCGCCACCGGCGACGTGGCGTTCCTGTCCGAGCCAGCCGGCGGGCGGACGGTGCTCGACCACGTCGAGCGCCTCGCCTACGGGGTCGCCGGCCGGACCGGCAACGGCGTGCTCGCCGACTTCGGCCCGGACGCGTGGCGGGTGCTGGAGTGCGTGCCCAACTACGTCGACGCGATGGCCTCGTTCAACGCGGCCTACGTCGGCATGCTCCGGTCCTATTCCGCCCTCCTGCGCTTCCTTGGGCGAGACGCCGACGCGGATCGCACAGACGCCGACGCCGGGGCCCTCGCCGCCGCCGTCCTCGACCTCTATGCCGGCGACGGCCGCTGGCAGATCCAACACCCGCACGGCCGCGACAGCATCGGCCACGTTCTCGACTTCGGCCTGGTCGCCGCCGCGATGGCCGGCGACCTGACCACGGAGCAGCGGGCCGAGATGGTCGCCTTCGTGAACGAGAAGCTGCTGGCCGGCCCATGGATGCGGGCCCTCGCGGCCGACGACCCGATCGCGCCGTTCTCCGACCGGCCCGACCACGGTGCCGGCGGCGCGTTCGGCGCCTGGCCCGGCGTCACCGCGTACGGGCTGGCCAAGCTCGGCCGCCCCGACCTCGCGGCCGGCGTGCTCAGACGGACCCCGCGCGCCGCCTCCGGCGGCCTGTGGGGTCAGGCGATGGAGATCCTCCCGGAAACCAGCGACAACCAGGTCCGGGTGCGCGTCGCCGGCCGCGGCGTCGCCAACCGGGACTCCATCGCCGGCGCGGCCATCGCCGAGGCGGTCATCGCCGGCCTCTTCGGCGTGGAGCCCGGCTTCACCGCACTGCGTTCCACCAGCCCCCGTTCCGCCAGCAACCATTCAGACGTGGTCACCGCCCCCGACCTCGGCACGCTGGAGAACCTCAACCTGCGTCCGGCTCCCGAGCCAGTGGGAACGGTGTCCCTACCGCACTAGAAAGGACACCCGTGGCAACCCGACCGTCCCGCCGGGTCATCGCCGGAGGCATCGTCGCCTCGGTCGTCGCCGGGCTGAGCCTGCACGCCAGCCCGGCCCAGGCCGCGACACCCACCCCCGACCAGCAGTGGGCGGCGATCCAGTCGCTGCTCGCAAACATCAAGGGCCGCTGGACCGACCAGTCCTATGTGAACTCCATCGTCAACGGGATGCCGAGCACCGCCCTGCTCGGCAACGGCGACATCGGCGTCACCTCGGCCGGCAGCACCGGCGTGAAGACGTTCCTCGTCTCCAAGGGGAACTTCTGGCGCGGCAACCCCGGCCCGGCCGTCGCACCGGTCGGCGGCGTGACGCTGGCCGCGGCCAGCGGCGGCACCGGATCCACCAACCTCGCCCTCGGCGCGACCGCCACCGCGACCAGTTCGCACCCGTCGTTCCCGCCCGCGCGCGCGGTCAGCGGCCAATGGGGCTCCGGCTACGAGGGCTGGGTCTCCAACGTCGGCAAGCCGCAGACGCTGACCCTCGACCTCGGCACCGCGAAGACGTTCACCCGCTACATCGTGCGGCACGACAGCGCGGCCCGACCGGCCGAGACGGCCAACAACACGAAGAACTTCCAGGTGCAGACCTCGACCGACAACCAGAACTGGTCGACCTGGGACACCGTCACCAACAACACGGCCGGGGTCACCGACCGGACGCTCGCGTCGCGTACCGCCCGCTGGGTCCGGCTCGTGACCAGCGAACCGACCCAGGGCACGACGACCGACTCGCAGCAGAACCCACGGGCCAGGATCGGGCAGTTCGAGCTGTACGGCGCGGGCGGCGGCCCCGGCGGCCCGGGCGGGACGTTCCTGGAGGAGCAGAACATCCTGCGCGGCGAGGTGGACACCACGATGAGCCTCGGCGGGCAGCCGTTGGTGCTCAAGACCTGGGTCGCGGCCAACGACAACCTGCTGGTCACCCAGATCCGCTCGACCGGCACCGCCGCGGTCCGGCTGGAGGCGCGCACCTGGTCCGGCGCGACCTCACCGATGGGCGGGTTCACCCAGACCGCGGGCGTGTCCGGCAACACCACCTGGGCGGCCCGCACCACCCCGAGTGGGTCGCGCTGGGTGTCGCGGGCGGCGCTGGCCAGCCGGCTGGTCGGCGCCAACCCCGTCGCGGCGCCGACCGCGTCCGGCAACACCGCGCGGTTTCAGTTCGACCTGGCGCCCGGGCAGACCCTGCGCCTGGTGACGGCCATCGCCGGCGGCGGCGCCAACAACCCGGATCCCGCGCCGGGTGCCCGGTCGCTGGCCGAGACACAGACCGGCGCCGGGCTCGACGGCCTCTACACCGGGCACCTCGACTGGTGGCAGCAGTATTGGCTGCGTTCCTACGTGGACCTGGGCGACGACATGCTGGAACGCTTCTACTACGCCGCCCAGTATTTCCTGGGTTCGGCGTCGCGGAACGGCAAGACGGCGCCCGGTCTCTACGGGTTGTGGATCACCAAGGACGATCCCTACTTCAACGGCGACTACCACCTCAACTACAACTTCGTCGCCAACTTCTACGGCGCCTACTCGTCGAACCGGGCCGATCTGGCCCTGCCGATGATCGACGCGGTCATCTCCTACCTGCCGGAGGCCCGCCGCCGGTCCACCCAGGAGCTCCAGCAGGTCAAGTCCGACTACGTGACGCCGCGGTTCGGCACCGGCGGCATTGCCGGCGGGGTGCTGTTCCCGGTCGGGATCAGCCCGTTCGGCGGCACGCCCGACGGCAACTACTGGCAGCAGGTCGGCAACGCGCTGTTCAACGTCACCCAGTTCATCGCCTACTGGGACTACACGCGGGACCGGACCTATCTGCAGGCCAAGGCGTACCCCTTCATGAAGGAAGTGGCGACGTTCTTCAGTCGCTGGATGGAGTACGACGCGGCGACCGGCCGCTACACCACGTGGGGCGGCCCGCACGAGGGCACCTGGGCGCGCAACCCCAGCCTCGACGTCGGGATGCTGCGCTATCTGTTGACCTCGTTGCTGGCGGCCAGCAACGAACTGGGCGCCGACGCCGGTTCGCGTCCGCTGTGGCAGCAGATGCGGGGCGGACTGCCGCCGATCGCCACCACGACCGTCAACGGCAAGTCGGTGTACGCGTTGGGCGACCCCGGCACGGTCTCCGACGGCCGCGCCATCCGGCCCGGCGACAACACCGTCAACCTGGAGTTCATCCACCCGGGGGAGGGCCTCGGCCTGAACTCACCGGCCACCGACCGCCAGCGGGCGATCGACACGCTGGACGCGATGAACTCGTGGGGTCAGGACAACAGCTTCCCGAAGGTGTTCACCCAGGCGGCCCGGGTCGGCTATCCCGCGCAGAGCCTGATCGACAAGCTGAAGGCGCAGATCACCGCCAAGAGCGACGCCAACCTCCGGATCCGCGACGAGTTCCACGGCCTGGAGAAGTCCGGCGCCACCGAGGCGGTCAACAACCTGCTCCTGCAGAGCGACGACGGCATCGTCCGGGTCTTCCCGGTCTGGCCGGCGACCCGCGACGCCAGCTTCGTCAAACTCCGGGAGAAGGACGCGTTCCTGGTCTCCAGCGCCCTGGCCGGCGGCCGGGTGTCCTACGTCGACATCACCAGCGAGCAGGGCCGGCAACTGCGCCTGCGCAACCCCTGGCCCGGCCGGCCGGTCGTGGTCACCCGCGTCGGCGGGGGAGCCGTCACCCCGACGGTGAGCGGCGACGTCATCTCGTTCGCCACCCAGGCGGGCGCGACCTACACCGTCACCTCGCCCTAGGACCCCTGGGTAGGGGAGGCCGTCGGCCCAGGCGAACCGGGCCGGCGGCCGCTACCTAGAACCCTCCTTCACCCTGCACACCACCGCGGACGCTGGCACCTTCAGCGCGGAGATCCTGTGGTGTCAGAGGCACCACTCCAGCATCACATCCGGCGGCCCTCGGGCCCGTCGATGGCTGCCGCCACATTGCGGCGCAGTTCGAGTGGGATCAGCTCCAGCAACTGGTCCGGGCGCAGTGGCAGGTCGAGCAGGCTGAGCCGCACCCGGCTGCGGCTCGCGTAGTCGCTGGCGGACAGGCGGACGACCTGCGCCGCGTCGGCCAGCAGCGCGATGCTCAGGCTGCCGCCCGCGGCCAGCGGCGTCGCTCCCGTGCCGTCGGCCTCCACGGTCAGGGCACCCTCGGCCTGGAACGCGACCCGGTCGCCGCCGCCGAGCACCACCGGCCGGCTGATGCCGGACATCGGCGCCACCGGCGTCACCACCATCGCGTTCGACGACGGCGACAGCACCGGCCCGCCGGCCGAGTAGTTGTAGGCGGTCGAACCGGTGGGCGTGGCCACGATGACCGCGTCGGCGCGGTAGTAGCCGTAGTGCACGTCGTTGACCGTCAGGTCGACGGACGTCGTGCGCCCCGCCTCGGTCCGACGCAGGACCACGTCGTTGAAGGCGACCCGGTGCGCGTCGCCGGTGCTCAGCGAAAGCCCGGCGTGCTGCTCGATCGTGTAGTCCCCGGCCGCGAGCCGGGCCAGCGCGGCGGGCAGGCCGGCGGGGGTGACCTCCGTCAGGAACCCGAGGCTCCCGTAGTTGACGCCCAGGATCGGCACGGGCCGCTCGACCATCAGGCGCATCGCGCCGAGCATCGTGCCGTCGCCGCCGAGCGCGACGACGCCATCGACCTGGCGGAACTCCGCGTCGGAGACGATGTCGACCCCGGCCGGGACGCGGGCCCGGTCGACCTCGCGTGCGACGACCCGCACGGGATCGCCTGCCGAGCCGACGATCACGTCCAGCGACCGGTCCACCGGCTTCGTCGGGTGCAGAACCAGACCGACGGAGATCATTGTGTTCACATCCGCAGATGGTCCCAGTCGAGGATGCCTTCGCCCAGGTCGCGGACCGTGGCCAGCAGGCCGAGCCGGGCCTTACGCAGCTCCGGCTCCTCGGCCATCACGAAGACCTCGTCGAAGAACGTGTTGACCGGCTCGGTGACCTTGCCGGCCACGGCGAGGAACGCGGTCAGGTCGGGGCCGGGCACCTCGATGCCGCGGACCACCTCGTCGAGGCGGCGCTCGGCCGGCTCGACCAGGGCGACAGCGTCGTATTCCGCCGGCGTGCCGGCCGGGACGATCCGGCGGGCCCGCTGGATCGCCTCCACCAGCGCCCGGAAGCGCTCGTCCTTGACCAGCTCGTCGAGCTGGTGCAGCAGCCGGTCGGCCAGCGCCGGGCGGGCGGCGTGCGGGAGGACCGCGCGTACCCGGTCGATCGGGTGGCCCTCCTCGACCAGCACCTGTTCCAGCCGGCGGGTCAGGAACTCGCCCGCGTCGGCCAGCACCTTCGCCGAGACCTCGACCGGCTGCAGCGCGGCCGCCTCGGCCAGCGCGTCGGTCAGGCTGACCGGCACCAGGCCGGTGCGGTGCACGGCGAGCAGGCCGAGCACCGCGCGGCGCACCGCGAACGGGTCGCTGCTGCCGGTCGGCAGGCCGACCGTCGCCGCCAGGCCGGCGACCAGGTCGAGGCGGTCGGCCAGCGACAGCAGGGCGCCGGGGACGTGCGTGGGCACCGCGTCGCCGGTGTTGCGCGGCAGTTCGCTCTCGAAGACCGCCTCGGCCACCGCGGCCGGCTCGCCGGCGTGCGCGGCGTAGTCGCGCGCCATCACCCCGGCCAGGCTGGTCATCTCGGTGACGAGCTGGGCGCCCAGGTCGAACTTGACCAGCTCCGCGGCGCGCCCCAGGGTGTCGCGCTCGGCACCGCTCAACCCGATCGAGCTGGCCACGGTGCGGGCCAGCGTGCTGATCCTGGCCGCCCGGTCGGCCATCGAACCGAGCTTGTCGGTGAACGTGAGCCGCTCCAGGCGGGCGCGCAGCGCGTCGAGCGCGGTGTCCCGGTCGGCGCGGTAGAAGAAGGCCGCGTCCTCGTAGCGGGCCCGCAGCACCGCCTCGTTGCCGGCGCGGACCAGGTCTTCGTTAATGTCGCCGTTGGCCACCGCGACGAAGCAGGGCAGCAGCCCGCCGTCGGCGCCGCGCACCGGCAGGTAACGCTGGTGCTTGCGCATCACCGTGGCCAGCACCGCCTCGGGCAGCCGCAGGTAGCTCTTGTCGAACCGGCCGAGCAGCGGCGTCGGCGTCTCGACCAGGTAGCTGATCTGGTCGATCAGCGCCCGCTCGCCCTCGACGTCGACCTGGCCGCCGGCGGCAGCGGCGAGGCGTTCGGCCGCGGCGACGATCTGCGCGCGGCGCTCGTCGGGGTCGGCCACGATGCCATGCGCGGCCAGCGTGTCGAGGTGGGTCTCGGCGCTGTTGACGGTGACCACCGGCGACTCGGCCTTCCGGTGCACCCGGGTCTCCCGGCCGGACGCCAGCGCCGAGACGGCGAACGGCACGACCTCGTCGCCGCGCAGGGCGAGCAGCCAGCGGACCGGGCGGGTGAACGACAGCGCCGGGTCGTTCCAGCGCATGTTCTTCGCCGACCGCAGCGCGGTCACGACCTTGGCCAGCACGTCGGCCAGCACCTCCGCGGCGGGCCGGCCGGCCTCGTGCTTCACGACCGTCACATGCGGGGTGCCATTGACGTCCTGCTGCTCCAGGTCAGCCAGATCGACGCCCTGGCCGCGGGCGAAGCCGCGGACCGCCGGGGTGGGCTCGCCGGCGTCGTAAGCGGCCGACACCTTGGGGCCGCGGACCGTGCGGATGTGGTCCTGCTCGCGGTCGGCGACGCCATCGACGATCGCGACGAGCCGGCGCGGGGTGGCCAGCACCCGGATCTCGCCGTGTGCCAGCCGGGTGCCGGCCAGCCGCTCGGTCAGCTCGCGGCGCACCTGCTCGCGCGCGGTGCGCGCCTCGGCCGGCGGCATCTCCTCGGTGCCGATCTCGAAGACCAACTGCCGGCTGCCGGCGGACGCCTCGGTCTCGGCCGGTGCGGTCGCGGCCGGGGTCGGCGGGACGACGCCCAGTGGGTGGCCCTGCTCCGCACGGCGGGCGATCCACAGCTTGGCGACCTCGCCGGCCAGCCGGCGCATCCGGCCGAACTCCACGGCCCGGTCCGATGTGGAGACGGCGCCGCGGGAGTCGAGCACGTTGAAGGCGTGCGAGCTCTTCAGTACGTAGGTGTGCGCGGGGACCGGCAGCCCGGTGTCGACCATCCGCTGCGCCTCGGCGGCGTAGAGGTCGAGGAGTTGCCGGTTGGTCGCGACCTCGGCGTCATCGAGGTAGTAACGGGACATCTCGTACTCGCCCTGGCCGAAGACCTCGCCGTAGCTGACGCCCGGGGCGTACACGATGTCCTTGAAATGGCGCACGCCCTGGAGCGCCATGATGATCCGCTCCATGCCGTAGGTGATCTCCACCGACGGCGGGTCGAGGTTGACCCCGCCGGCCTGCTGGAAGTAGGTGAACTGGGTGATCTCCAGGCCGTCGAGCCAGACCTCCCAGCCGAGGCCCCAGGCCCCGAGCGCCGGTGAGGCCCAGTTGTCCTCGACGAACCGCACGTCGTGGGCGGCGACGTCGATGCCGAGGGCGGCGAGGCTGCCGAGGTAGAGCTCCTGCGCGTTGCCCGGCTCGGGCTTGAGGATGACCTGGACCTGGGTGTGCGTCTGGATCCGGTTGGGGTTCTCGCCGTAGCGCGAGTCGTCTGGGCGCACCGAGGGCTCGACGTAGACCACCCGCCACGGCTCCGGCCCGAGCACCCGCAGGAACGTCGCGGGGTTGAGGGTGCCGGCGCCGACCTCGGTGTTCATCGGTTGGACCGTGAGGCAACCCTGGTCGACCCAGTAGGCGGTGAGCCGGGACAGGGCGTCCTGCATGGTCAGCATCGATGACTCCTTGGTGGGGATTTGTCCTATCCAGCCTACGCAGGTGGCGCGCGCGCCCTTTCGGGCGGCGACACCGGGGGCCGATGGGGCCAGTGGTGCCCCCGGTCGGATTCGAACCGACACTGTCGGAGGTTTGAGCTCCGTGCCTCTGCCATTGGGCTACGGGGACTGCGGATCTTGGCACCGCGAGGGTACTGCACATCCTGGCACCGCGAGGGTGAAGTGCACTCAGCCTACCCACTACGCTAAGGGGCGCGACACCGGACAGGCCGGTCGCGGATTGCACACCTGGGGAGAGGCTTCGTGGGCGAGTCGCAGACTGCCGAACGTCGGCGCGTGCTGATCGCCGAGGACGAGGCGCTCATCCGGCTCGACCTGGCGGAGATGCTCGTCGAAGAGGGCTATGACGTGGTCGGCGAGGCCGCCGACGGCGAGACCGCGGTGCGGTTGGCCGAGGAGCTCAAGCCCGATCTGGTCATCCTCGACATCAAGATGCCGATCATGGATGGGCTGGCCGCCGCCGAGCGGATCGCCGGCGGCCGGATCGCGCCGGTCGTCATCCTGACCGCGTTCAGCCAGCGCGACCTGGTCGAGCGGGCGCGCGCCGCGGGCGCGATGGCCTACCTGGTCAAGCCGTTCCAGAAGAGCGACCTGGTGCCGGCGATCGAGATCGCGCTGTCCCGCTACTCCGAGATCTCCTCGCTCGAGTCGGAGGTCGCCGGTCTCGCCGACCGGCTGGAGACCCGCAAGAGCGTCGAGCGGGCCAAGGGCGCGCTGATGACCACCTACGGGATGACCGAGCCGCAGGCGTTCAAGTGGATCCAGCGCACCGCGATGGACCACCGGATGACCATGCGCGAGGTCGCCGACCGCATCGTGGCCGAGGGCGCCGGCGGCCCGGCGGCCGAGACGCCGGCCGACGCGGGGTAGCCCGCCGCCGCGTCCGCCGGCATGCTGAGATCCATGCTGGCGCAACATGGCTCCGTCCGGCCACGTCGGTTCGTGGCGATCGCACTGCTGCTCCTGCTCGCGGCCTGCGATTCGGGCGGCCCGGCGCCGGCCCCACCCGAGCCGGTGCATCCACAGTGGAAACAACTGACGCTGCCCGCGCCGCCCGGCGCCGCGGGCCGCGAGCTGGTCCGCGACGCGATCCACTGCGGGGCCAACTGGTACGTCGGCGGCGGCGTCGGCACCCCCGCGGGCGACACCCGGCCGGCCCTCTGGTCCACCGCCGACGCGGCCGCCACGACCGGCTGGGCGCCGGTGCCGATCGACACCGTCAACGACTACTACGCGATCCGCAGCGTGCTCTACGCGCTCGGCTGCCGCGACGGGCGGGTCGCCGCGATCGGCGCCAAGAGCGGTGGCGCGCACGGCAACCCGCGGGTGCGCACCTTCTACTCCCGTGCCGACGGCACGCTGGTCGCCGTGCCGTCCACCGACTTCGAGCTCTACGGCGGCGGGCGCCAGGTGAGCACCAACCGGATCGCCGGCGGCGGCCCGGGCGGCTGGCTGATCGCCGGCAACCGGGCGGGCGGCGCGACGGTCTGGACCTCGCCCGACGCCACCTTGTTCACCATCCACGAAGACCTGGCCCCACTGGCCAATTCCCCCGAGCTGGGCACCTCGGCGACCGACACGGTGGCCGTGCCCGCCGGCTGGGTCGTCAGCGGCGGCGGCCGGCCCGCGGGACGGATCGACCGCGATCCCTTCGTGTGGACCTCGGCCGACGCGCGCGCCTGGACCCGCGTCCCACTACCTGGAACGCCGGACGACGAAGAGGCGCAACGGCTGGTCCGTACCCCCGACGGGATCGTCGCTGTCGGCCTGGCCGGCACCGGCTTCGCGGCCTGGCACGGCGACCTGTCCGGTGGCGGTTGGTCCGCCGCGAGCCGGTTCGGCGCCACCGGCGCCGGCGTGGTCGCGGGAATCGACGGGCTCGCAATCCTCGGTGGGGCCTCCCGGCTGGTCGCGGCGACCACCGGCGCCGACGGGCATCGGTTGTGGACGGCGGATCTTGCCGGTAAGGGGTGGCAGAGCGTGGCCACCCCTGTCCAAGTCGGATCGGGCGGCGCGACCGGGACCGCGGTCGGCGGTTCGGGCGACACTCTCGTGCTGCTCGCCGACGACGGCACCGCCAGCACCGCCTGGGCAAGCCAGTTTCCCGGGCCGTGACCTCGGCCGACGACCGTCGACTGTGACACCCGCAGGGCCAATTCCGACACCCTAAGTAACGGTTGCGTCAACGCGCCTAGTGAGGCCTTACGTTGGTCGCTGTAGTGGGATAACGTCCCCGCCCAGACCGGGTGAACGGTCCGGTTCGTCGTTGCAACCTCCCGGCCCGCGACGGCGGGCTGATGGATGGAGAAGGGGCTTCCGCCTTGAGGCAGATTTTCGTACGCGCTATCGGCGGTGTCGCGCTAGCGGCACTCGTCATGGGCGGCGCGGCCGCATGTAAGCAGGACGAGGGCACAACCGGCGGCGACGCCAGCAAGGTGTGTGACCTCAAGATCGGCTTCTTCGGCGCGCTCTCGGGCGCTGACGCCGGTCTGGTGACCCCCGGCAAGCAGGCCGCCGACATGGCCGTGAAGCAATACAACGCCGAGCACGCAGACTGCAAGGTCTCGCTTCAGGCGTATGACTCGCAGGGCAAGGCGGAGGCGGCCGGCGGTCTGGCCACCAGCGCCGTCAACGACACCAAGGTCGTCGGCGTCGTCGGCCCGGCGTTCTCCGGTGAGTCGGAGGTCGCTAACCCGATCTTCCAGCAGGCCGGTCTCCCGATCATCACTCAGTCCGCGACCCGGCCGAGCCTGTCCGAGAACAGCTGGGCCATCTTCCACCGCGGCGTCGGCAACGACTTCTCGCAGGGCCCGGCCGCCGCGTCCTACATCAAGGGCACCGGCGCGCAGAAGGTGTTCGTCGTCGACGACCAGTCGGCCTACGGCGCCGGCCTGGCCGACGAGGTCAAGAAGGCGCTCGGCCCGCTGGTGACCGCCTCCGACAAGGCGACCGACAACCAGCAGGACTTCAGCGCCATCGTCACCAAGGTGAACCAGAGCGGCGCCACCGCGTTGTTCTACGGCGGCTACACCGAGGAAGCCAGCCCGTTCCTCAAGCAGCTGCGCTCGGGCAACTACAAGGGCACGTTCGTCGGCGGTGACGGCATCTACGACGCCAACATGCTGTCGGTGACCGGCAACGCCGACGTCGAGGGCGCGATCGCGACCTGCCCCTGCGCCCCGGCGACCTCCGCCAAGGGCACGTTCGTGGCGGACTTCCAGAAGGAATACAACGCCGCTCCGGGCGTCTACGCCGACGTCGCCTACGACCTCACCAAGATCTTCCTTGAGGCCATCGGCGAGGGTAAGTCGACCCGCGCGGACATCCAGGCGTTCCTCACCAGCTACAACAAGCCCGGCGCGGCCACTGGCGTCACCTACAAGTGGACCGACAAGGGCGAGCTCGACCCGACCCAGGTCCGCGTCTGGGCCTACATCGCCAAGTCCGGTGCCTGGGCCCCGGACAAGGAGATCCCGAAGGCCTGATCCACGGTTGAGCCGGTCCGGACAGCACGCTTTCCGGGCCGGCTCTCCCATCGGGCACGACGGTCGCGTCAACCCATTGCCGGTGCGGCCGGGCGCGTTAAGCCCGGCCGCACCGGCCTTGACTGAGGGATCTCCCGGGAGAACCTGTTGCAATTCAATGAACTGATCCATGGCTTCCCGGTCCTGACTATCACCGGGTTGACCCAGGGCGCGATCTACGCACTGATCGCGCTCGGATACACGCTCGTTTACGGCGTACTGCGCCTGATCAACTTCGCGCACTCCGACGTCTTCATGATCGGCACCTTCGGCGCCATCTGGACCTGGTCGGCGTTCGGCTTCGACGCCAACTCCGCGCGGCCCTCGGTCGGCGAGGCACTCGGCCTGATCGCGCTCGCGATCGTCGTAGCCGCGCTCCTCTGTGGCTTCTTCGCGATGCTCGTCGAAGTGACCGCCTACCGGCCCTTGCGGGCCCGCAACGCACCACCCCTCGCATTCCTGATCACTGCCATCGGCGCGTCCTTCGTGCTCTCCGAGGGCATGGGCGCGTTCACCAACCGCCGCCAGTTCGGCGTGCCGGCGATGCTGCCCACCGAGCCGATCGCCGAGGTCGGTTCGTGGTCGATCACCCCGCTGCAGCTGGCCACGCTCTCCATCGCGATCCTCGCGATGGTCGCGCTTGACTGGTTCGTGCAGCGCACCCGCTTCGGTCGCGGCATCCGCGCGGTGGCGCAGGACGCCAACACGGCCGCCCTGATGGGCGTCAACAAAAACCGCGTCATCCTGCTGGTCTTCCTGATCGGCGGCCTGATGGCGGGCGTCGCCGCGGTGCTGTCCGACATGAAGGCGGCGAGCACCCGGTTCAACGTCGGCTTCCTGATCGGCCTCAAGGCGTTCGCCGCCGCGGTGCTCGGCGGCATCGGCAACCTGCGCGGCGCCGCCCTCGGTGGGATCCTGCTCGGCCTGGTGGAAAACTATGCCTCGGCCGTGTTCGGCACGAACTTCCGCGACTTCGTCGGCTTCCTCGTGTTGATCCTGCTTCTGATGTTCCGCCCGACCGGCCTGTTGGGCGAGTCGCTCGGGAGGGCCCGCGCATGACCGACGTCCGCACCCGGTGGCGCGGCTTCCGCCACGGCGTGAGCCAGCGCTGGGACCGCCAGCCGAAGGCGACCAAGATCGGTCTCATCCTGGTCTTCATCGTCTTCCTCTACGCCCTGCCCGAGCGGGGCTTCTACGAATACCTGGGCCTGCCGCTCGGTGAATACATCCCGCTCTACACCACGCGCAACGACATGGCGACGGTGCTGTTCCAGTGTGGCTACTACATCCTGCTGGCGATGGGCCTCAACATCGTCGTCGGCTACGCGGGCCTGCTCGACCTCGGCTTCTTCGGCTTCTTCGCCGTCGGCGCCTACACGGTCGCGACGCTGACCTCGCCGAACAGCAAGATCTTCACGGAATACAACTGGCTGGAGAGCCCGTGGCCGTGGCTGGTCGCGCTGCCGCTGGCGATCGCGCTGTCCTTACTAGCCGGCGTCATACTCGGCTGGCCCGTGCTGAGATTGCGCGGTGACTATCTGGCGATCGTCACGCTCGGCTTCGCCGAGATGATCCGGATCGTCGCGCAGCAGAACGACTGGATCTTCAACGGCGACCGCGGCATCGCCCGCATCGCCCACCCGCCGGGCAAGAACAGCGACGGCTCGCCGATCTTCGCGTTCGATGCCAAGCCCTACTACTGGCTGATCCTGACCGTCATCATCGCGATGGTCTTCCTGATCCGGAACCTGGTCCGCAGCCGGGTCGGCCGGGCCTGGGTCGCGATCCGCGAGGACGAGGACGCCGCCGAGTTGATGGGCGTGCCGACCTACAAGTTCAAGCTCTGGGCGTTCGCGATGGGCGCGGGCATCGGTGGTTTCTCCGGCGCGCTCTGGGCCGGCCAGAACTCCTTCGTCAACGCCTCGACGTTCAGGCTCGAGCAGTCCATCCTGGTGCTGGCGGCGGTGCTGCTCGGCGGTGCCGGCAACATCTTCGGCGCGATCCTGGGCGGCTTCCTGGTCATCTACGTGCCGGAGTGGCTGCGGTCGGTCGGTGACGTGTTCGGCCTGCCGGAGCAGGTGCGCATCGCGGGCGAGCCCTACGACGTCAGCGCGACCAACCTGCGCTATCTGTTCTTCGGCATCATCCTCATCGTGATCATGATCTTCAGACCACAGGGGTTGTGGGCCAACCGGCGGCGTGCCGCCGAGCTCAAGGATCGGGAGAAGGAGGCGATCGTCGGTGCCTGAGACACCTCCGGAGCCACAGGACGCCAGCGAGCGCGACGTCACCAGCGAGCGCGACGCGGCGCCCGACGCCCGCACCACGGTCGGCGTGCCGCCCGAGCCGCCGACCGGCGAGTTCGTCCCACTACAGACGCCGGCGGATCCCACCGGGCGCCGCGCCATCCTCGAGGTCGACAACGTGACGCTGCGGTTCGGCGGCGTCGTCGCGCTCGACCAGGTCAACTTCAACTTGTACGAGGGCGAGATCCTCGGTCTGATCGGCCCCAACGGCGCCGGCAAGACCACCTGCTTCAACGCCATGACCGGCGTCTACACCCCGACATCGGGCGAGATCCGGTTCCTGGGCGAGAAGCTGAGCGGCCGCGCCCGCTACAAGATCACGAAGCTCGGCATCGCCCGGACGTTCCAGAACATCCGGCTGTTCCCCGAGATGACCGCGATGGAAAACGTCATGGTGGGCGCCGACGCGCACCACAAGACGAGCGTCCCCAGCGCGCTGCTGCGCCTGCCGCGTTACTGGCAGGAGGAGCGCAGCGGCCGCGAGCGGTCGCACGAGCTGCTCGACTTCGTCGGCATCCGCCGGCACGACGAGGCGGCCCGCAACCTCTCCTACGGCGAACAGCGCCGCCTGGAGATCGCCCGGGCACTGGCGACCAGCCCGAAGATGCTCTGCCTCGACGAGCCGGCGGCCGGCTTCAACCCGGCCGAGAAGGAGTCGCTGCTCCAGCTGATCCGCGACATCCGCGGCACCGGCGTCACCGTGCTGCTCATCGAGCACGACATGCGCCTGGTCATGGGCGTCACCGACCGGATCGTGGTGCTCGAGTTCGGCAAGAAGATCGCCGAGGGTTCGCCGGCCGAAATCCGCGACAACCCGAAGGTGATCGCCGCCTACCTGGGGGTGCCCGCAGATGCTGCTTGAGGTCGACAACATCACCTTGCTCTACGGGCGGATCCAGGCGCTGCACGGCATCTCCGTGACCGTCGACCAGGGCGAGATCGTGGCCCTGATCGGCGCCAACGGCGCCGGCAAGACGACCACGATGCGGGCGGTCTCCGGGCTGCGCGCGATCGCCAATGGACGGATCCGCTTCAACGGCACCGACATCAGCAGGATGCGGGCCGATCTGCGGGTCATCCAGGGCATCTGCCAGTCACCCGAGGGCCGGGGCGTCTTCCCTGGCATGTCGGTGCGGGAAAACCTGGAGATGGGCGCCTACACCCGCCGCGACACCGCCAACATCGCCAAGGACATGGCCCACGTGCTGGACCTGTTCCCGCGGCTGCGCGAACGCTTCAAGCAGGCCGGCGGCACCCTGTCCGGTGGCGAGCAGCAGATGCTGGCCGTCGGGCGGGCACTGATGAGCCGCCCGAAGCTGCTGCTCCTCGACGAGCCGTCGATGGGCCTGGCCCCGATGCTGATCCAGCAGATCTTCGAGATCATCACGGAGATCAACGAGCGGGACGGCACGACCATCCTGCTCGTCGAGCAGAACGCCCAGCAGGCGCTGTCCCGCGCCCACCGGGCATACGTGCTGGAGACCGGCAAGATCGTAAAGGAAGGCACCGGGCGGGACCTGCTCAACGACCCGGCCGTCAAGGACGCCTACCTCGGCGTCGCCTGACCCCGTCTTACCCATGAGGCCCGGTCCGCAACGGCGGACCGGGCCTCATGCGTTCCTGTCCGGGGTGTCCGCGGTCGGGCTGCTGGCTGCTGCGGGTCCGCCTTGGCCTCGACGCCGTCCAGGTCAGGCGCGCGCGACTTGTCGCGCACGAGGGCGCGCACCGGCTCCTTGCCGGCGAGCGCGCCAAGCACCTCCCTCGAGACCGTGCCGTTCGCTCCGGTCACCAGAATGGTCATGGCTGTTCCTTCCAGTTCCGCCGGCCGAGACTCGGCCGCGTGGCACCGAAGATATAGTCCAAGAGTGGGACCGTCCAATGATTGGACCAAGTATGAAGCGAAGCACACGCAAGGAGCAGGACCCGGATCTCGGCATCCTGGCCGTCCAGCTCTCCGCGCGCGTCCAGCGTGAGATGTTCGCGCGCGCCGCGGAACTGGGGTTCGCCGACGCCCGGCCCCGGCACGGCGCGGTGCTCGCCTACCTGGACACGGAGGGCACCCGGCCGAGCGAACTGGCCCGCCTTGCCGGGCGCAACAAGCAGACGATGGGCGCGATCATCGACGAACTGGAGCGGCTGGGGTACGTCCAACGGGCGCCCGACCCGGCCGACCGGCGGGCGAAGTTGATCGTGCCGACCGAGCGGGGGCTGCGCTTCATGGAGCTCACGGACGACCTCGTACGGCAGGTCGAGCTGGGCCTTGCCGGGCTGCTCGGTGCCGAACCGTATCGGGAGTTCCGGGCCGCGCTGGGTCGGGCGACGGCGAGCCTCCCGGCGAGTGGCCACGACACCGAGGGCTGATAGGAAGGGAAGCGTTCGTGCCGCGCACCTGGCAGCGAAGCGCAGCGCGCGGTCCCCGGCGGGTGTGTCCTGTGCCAAGCGGCGGCCGGCTCGGGGCGTGTGGTCGGTGATCGTGTGCATCTGGTCAGCGCCGGCACGTCGTTTCTGCTTGATCATGTGCAGCTCATCGACAGTCGCGCGGCGTGTCGTGCGGACACAGCACACATGATCATGGCAGGGGCCCGGAATCATGCGGATCTGGTGCAAACGATCAAGGACGCCTGGCGTCCGGGCCACTGGCGGTTGCCGCCGTCACCGGCGTGGTGACCGCCTCGCACTGACCGGCCCCGGATCGCCGCATGTCGCCCTGCCGCGGGCCGAGACTCGACGGTGGGCGTAGCCCACAGACCAGGATCTCCGGACGGGGACAAGTGGAGCTACCCACCGAAAGTGAGCCGCCACAGTTAATCCGGACATCGAGGACGAAACAACTCGGGTCCGCCGGACAACTTGTCGTACCCGCCGACTAGCATCGCTCGGGTGAGCGACCAACCCCGGATCCTGCTGCTCGATGGCCACTCGCTGGCCTACCGCGCGTTCCACGCCCTGCCGGTGGAGAACTTCTCCACCGCGACCGGGCAGGCGACCAACGCGGTGTTCGGGTTCACGTCGATGCTGATCAACATGCTGCGCGACGAGAAGCCGACGCACATCATCGTGTCGTTCGACGTGTCGCGGCAGTCGTTCCGCACCGAGCGCTACGCGGAATACAAGGCCGGGCGGGCCGAGACGCCCAAGCCGTTCCAGGGGCAGGTCAGCCTGGTCAAAGAGGTGCTCGCCGCGCTGCGCATCCCGGTGGTGGAGAAGGCGGGCTACGAGGCCGACGACGTGATCGGCACGTTGACCAAGAGGTCGCGCGACGCTGGCATGGAGGTGATCATCAGCTCCGGCGACCGCGACGCGTTCCAGCTGGTCGACGACCACGTGACCGTGCTCTACCCGGTGCGCGGGGTCTCCGAGGTCTGGCGGATGAACCCCGAGGCGGTCGAGGCCAAATACTTCGTGCCGCCGACGCGCTACCGCGACAAGGCCGCGCTGGTCGGTGAGACCAGCGACAACCTGCCCGGCGTGCCCGGGGTCGGCGACAAGACTGCCGCCAAGTGGATCAAGGAATACGGTGGTCTCGACGGCGTGATCGCCAACGCCGACAAGATCAAGGGCAAGGCCGGCGAAAGCTTGCGGGCCAACCTCGCCAACGTGATCCGCAACTACGAGCTCAACGCGCTGGTCTGCGACCTCGAGCTGACGATGGGCCCCGAAGACGCGCGCTGGCACGGGTGGGACCGCGAGGCGGTGCACCAGGTCTTCGACGCGCTCGAGTTCCGGGTGCTGCGCGAGCGGCTCTACCAATACCTCGACGCCGTCGAGCCTGAGGCCGAGGCCGGCTTCGACCTGCTCGGCGAGATCCTCGCCGCAGGCGCGGTCGGCTCCTGGGTGGCCGAGCATGTGCCGCCCGGTGTGCCGACCGGCGTAGCCGTCGCCGGGCGCTTCGGGCGGGGCACCGGCGAGCTGACCGGCATCGCGCTGGCCACCGCCGACGGGCCGGCCGCCTGGTTCGACCCGACCCAGCTCGAGCCCGCCGACGAAAACGCGGTCGCCGCGTGGCTCGCCTCCGACGAGCACCCCAAGGTGCTGCACGACAGCAAGCCGGCCCGGCTGGCGTTCGCCGCCCGCGGCTGGGAGCTGCGCGGCGTCGCCCGCGACACGGCCATCGCGGCCTATCTGGCCCGGCCCGACCAGCGCACCTACGACCTGGCCGACCTCGCCCTGCGCTACCTGCACCGCGAGCTGCGGGTCGACACGCCGGAGACCGGCCAGCTCACCATCGACGGCCTGGGCGCCGACGAGGGCATCGTCGAGCAAAACCTGATGCTGCACGCCCGCGCCACCCTCGACCTCGCTGAGGCGATCGACGCCGAGCTGTCCCGCGACGGCGAGCTCTCGATCCGCCTGATGGCCGATGTCGAGCTGCCGCTCTCCGAAGTGCTGGCCCGCATGGAGCAGGTCGGCATAGCGGCCGACACCCACTACCTCTCCGACATCGAGGCGCACTTCGCGGCCGAGGTGAAGGCGGCGGCCCAGGCGGCCTACGCGGTGGTCGGGCGCGAGTTCAACCTTGGGTCGCCCAAGCAGCTCCAGGAGATCCTGTTCACCGAGCGCGGCCTGCCGAAGACCCGGCGGATCAAGTCGGGCTACACCACCGACGCCGACGCGCTGCAGGGCCTGTTCGTGCAGACCGGCGACCCGCTGCTCGAGCACCTGCTGCGGCACCGCGACGTCGCCAAGCTCAAGTCCACGGTCGACGGGCTGCTCAAGTCGGTGTCCGACGACGGCCGTATCCACACGACCTATTTCCAGACGGTCGCCGCCACGGGCCGGCTCTCGTCCACCGACCCCAACCTGCAGAACATCCCGATCCGCACCGAGGAAGGCCGCCGCATCCGGCGCGCGTTCGTGGTCGGCGAGGGCTTTGAGACGCTGCTGACCGCCGACTACAGCCAGATCGAAATGCGCATCATGGCCGACATGTCAAAAGACGAGGCCCTGATCGACGCGTTCAACTCGGGCGCCGACTTCCACGCGGCCACCGCGTCCTCGGTCTTCACCCTCCCGCTCACCGAGGTCACCGCCGACCACCGCCGCAAGATCAAGGCGATGAACTACGGCCTGGCCTACGGCCTGAGCGTCTACGGCCTATCCCAGCAGCTCGGCATCGGCGCCGACGACGCCCGCGGCCTGATGGACGAATACTTCGACCGCTTCGGCGGCGTCCGCGACTACCTCCGGGCCGTCGTCGACCGCGCCCGCCAGGACG
>Ga0193743_1001013_pt1 | contig 21359 bp, 16 predicted proteins | sample L2c2metaG_FD_143038 | JGI IMG/M metagenome (GOLD analysis project Ga0193743, IMG submission 143038) | Soil microbial communities from a riparian zone of the East river system, Colorado, United States - L2c2 | ecosystem: Environmental > Terrestrial > Soil > Riparian zone | place: USA: East River... | reverse complement strand
TCACAAAATAATTGTATCTCAACAGTTGGGATATTGTGGTATGTCTACTATTAGGATTTTTGACTATTAGGACTGGAGACTGTGTGGACTATTGGGATTAGAGACTGTGTTAATTATTGGGAGTGGAGACTGCTTCCACTGTTGTGATGCAGCCAGGGGTCTGGGGGCGGAGCCCCCAGCAAGCCCCGAATCCGTGCTGTAGGCAGGCGAAGCGGAGCGGAGCCGTGCCGTAGGCACGGGTTCGTGGCTTGTCCATTAGAATAAGGTCAATATGCAGTATACGACATGTTTGTTAATATCGCTGCTATTGAGTTCGCCTTCTCAACTATTACTTCCGTAGTACCGACCTGTATGGTAATTCATAGAAAAGTTCTTGCAGGAAAAGGACTTTGAAATTTGGAAGGTGTGATTACATAATAAGAAGTGTGCGTGCTCATTGCTCAGCCCCAACGCCCAACGACCCGTACAGCCCGATTCTCATTTCTTCTTTGTTTTATTACTACCCGTGCTGTCTCTGGTGGAGGGAACGTCACTTACACGTCTTGTATACTATCCCCGCATGTCTTTCTTCAAGCGACATCAACCCACGCATGAACCCGACACTGATGAAGAGAATGACGAAACTATCGATCCAGAGCTGCGTTTGCGGACTGTACGCACGGCAGCGTCGGCCATAGCGGAGTCTATCAAGTCCGAACAGAGGGCGGAGAGAAGGAGATCTACAATGTACAAGCGGTCCAGATTCTTTCGAAGTAAACACGTCGACAAAAAATCTGCATCAGCTACAGCTACTTCCGCTGGAGCACCTGCTCCTTCGAAGGTCACGGGCGCTCGAAGAAACGTTTATGTCAATCATCCTCTCTCAGCAATGGAGGTGGATCATGATGGTGAACCCAAGGCGAGTTATGTTAGGAACAAAGTACGGACAACCAGTAAGTCATCTATTTCCAATTTTTGCCAACCATGCATTTGATTCACCTTTTCTTTCCCAACTTTTAGAGTATACCATTCTCACATTTATTCCGAAAAATTTGTATGAGCAATTTCGACGGTAAGTTGGTCACAGCTGGTCAATATTTTCCTCGGTTTTTGAGAGACAAATTCTTTAGGGTCGCAAATTTATTCTTCTTGTTGCTAGTTATTCTACAACGTGAGCATAGATATACTCATTGGTAGTCATCATTGACCGCTTCTCTCTAGTCTTTCCCGTGTTCGGCGCTGCAGGCGGCGCTGTCTCTGTATTTCCCTTGGGTTTCATTCTACTGGTCACAGCAATCAAGGATGGTATAGAAGATTATCGAAGAAATACTTTAGATGATGAAGTAAATACCTCAGCTGCCACCAAGCTCGCGGGAGGGTGGCGGAACGTCAACCAACCCACAGATCCTCGAAATTGGTTAGAGAAGCTATTAGGAATCAATCCACCAGACAAAGTGACAAAAGGAGTCCGCAAACTACGAGAGAGGGAGGCTGGGGAAGCTGGTCATGGAGTGAGAGTTGTGTTGAGCAAGGGTGGTGACGATATGGCCAGTGTGCTTACACACGATGTCAGTCAAAGTAGTTTGGACCTTCCCCATGCACGAGGAGCCGGCGGTCGAAGATTGGACGACATCCAAAGCATAGATTCCCATAGTTACCCACCTGCGACGCTCATCGAGCTTTCTCAATCCTCGCCCCGGGATAACGTCACACATGAATGGACACAATTTGGATCCATGTCTCAGTATCAGCAGTCTGTTCATTCTCAATCCAGTACTGGAGTCGTTGATTGGAGAAAGCGCACCGTTGGTTCCATCTGTTGGGAGAGGACGCTCTGGAAGAAGCTCGAAGTTGGAGATATCGTGCTGCTGAGGGATAATGATCAAGTGCCAGCCGACATCGTTGTCCTCTCAACCTCTGACTCAGACGGCATGTGTTATCTCGAGACCAAGAACCTGGACGGCGAGACGAACTTGAAACCACGGAAATCAGTCAGGGCAACATCAACCATCACCTCAGAGGATGACATTGAAAAATCTTCCTTTTACCTTGACTCCGAACCTCCACACCAAAATCTATACCAATACCATGGTGTCCTCCGATACACAGATCCAAGAACTGACGAAGGAAAGCAAGAGGCTGTTACGATTAACGAGCTGCTTCTGCGTGGCTGTGCTGTTCGAAATACGGCTTGGATCATTGGTCTGGTAGTGTTCACCGGGGCCGACACAAAGATTATGCTCAACGGAGGCGATACCCCTTCCAAGCGGAGTAAAATCGAGAAGGAGACAAATTTCAACGTCATAGTCAACTTTGTTTTGCTCTCGATCATGTGTTTGATTTCTGCCATCTTCAGCGGTTTGGAGGATGCTAAGACAGAGACCAGTGCTGATTTCTTTGAGGGAGATACTGGCCCGACCTCCTCGATCGTCGTCAATGCCCTCGTCACTTTTGTGTAAGTGCTTTACAATTTTCTTGGTATACAAAAGTTTCTCAACTATTATCACCTATAGCTCTTGCCTCATTGCCTTTCAAAACATCGTTCCTATCTCTTTGTACATTTCCATCGAAATCGTGAAAACGATTCAGGCCTACTTTATCTCTCAAGACATCGAAATGTACTACAAGCCTTATGATACACCTTGCGCGCCCAAGACCTGGAATATCTCTGATGACCTTGGCCAAATCGAATACGTGTTTTCAGATAAGACTGGTACGCTCACGCAGAACATCATGGAGTTCCAGCGATGTTCTGTCCACGGCGTTGCATACGGCGAAGGTGTCACTGAAGCTCAACGCGGTGCAGCAACTCGCGAAGGCCGGGGAGACACTTTAGATCCTAGTGAACTCAACGAGAAATTGGCTACGCTCAAACATCAGATGATCAGCACTATGCAACGAACATTCAAGAACCGTTTCATGCAACCCGACAAACTTACCCTCGTATCTCCCAAATTTGCCGAAGATCTAGCAGACATGCCTTCGGAACAGAGAAGTCATCTCAAGGCATTTTTCCGTGCTTTGGCTCTATGCCATAGTGTGTTGGCTGATAAACCTGAGCCACAGACGGAACCTTATTTGATAAACTATAAAGCCGAATCGCCTGATGAGGCTGCGTTGGTCGCTACTGCTCGTGATGCGGGATTTCCCTTCCTCGGAAAATCAAAAGATACATTGGAGATCGAAGTCATGGGCCAAACAGAGAAATATACATTTCTCAAGATGCTAGAGTTCAACAGCACTCGGAAACGAATGAGTGTCGTCCTTCGATGTCCTGACGGTCGGATCATGCTTTACTGCAAAGGTGCAGACAGCGTTATCTACGAACGGCTTGCTAAGGATCACGATCCCGTGTTGAAGGAGCGCACGACAAAGGATATGGAAGCATTTGCGAATAATGGATTGAGGACACTTTGTATTTCCTATCGATATCTTGAGGAAGAAGAGTATCTGAATTGGTCGAGGGCACATGACGCTGCTGCGAACGCGATCGAGAATCGTGAGGAGGCGATTGACAAGGCTAATGATCTAATCGAACATTCGTTATTAATCCTTGGGGCTACTGCGTTGGAGGACAAGTTACAGGAAGGAGTACCGGAGGCGATTGACATGCTTCATAGGGCTGGAATCAAACTCTGGATTCTGACAGGTAAGTTCATAACACCAGACACAAGAAAAAAAAGAAAAACAACGACTCATATACGTGTTTCAGGGGACAAACTCCAAACTGCCATCGAAATCGGTTATAGCTGTAACCTGCTCAAAAACACCATGGATCTAATGATTCTGTCAGCTAGTACTCCTGAACAGGCAAGAGCGCAAATTGAAGCGGGTTTAAACAAGATTGCTTCGATACTTGGGCCTCCAAGCTGGGATATCCGTAAACGCGGGTTCGTTCCTGGTGCTCAAGCTTCTTTCGCCGTCGTCATCGATGGAGATACACTGCGACATGCGCTTTCGCCTGAACTGAAGCCGCTGTTCCTCAACCTTGGTACGCAGTGTGAGACGGTGGTTTGTTGTCGTGTGTCGCCCGCTCAGAAGGCTTTGACTGTCAATTTGGTCGGTTTTTTTGCACTTGATTATAATCTAGGTTTACGAATGTCCTTTAGGTCAAGGAGGGCAGAAATGCTATGACTCTTTCTATAGGAGACGGGGCCAATGATGTGGCTATGATCCAAGAAGCCAACATTGGTTGTGGTCTGTACGGTCTTGAAGGATCACAAGCTGCTATGTCTGCTGATTACGCCTTTGGACAATTCCGATTCCTTACAAAACTCCTTCTCGTTCACGGGCGGTGGTCATACCAACGTGTAGCTGACATGCATAGTAACTTTTTCTACAAGGTGAGTTTGTGAGGTTTTTTATGTTTGGCTTTGGTGTTGACCGTGAATGAAGAATGTCATATGGACTTTCGCCATGTTCTGGTACCTTCCTTTCAACAGGTATGTTGTGACGTGGCACTCCTGAGTGATTCGATTCATTGACATCCTTTACCAGTTTCGAGGCTACCTATCTGTATCAATACACTTTTATTCTTCTCTATAACCTTGTATTTACTTCTCTTCCTGTCATTGTACTCGGAGGTTCGTTTCGTTTTGCCGATACTCATCAATAGTTCGATCTAACCATTATCTAGCATTCGACCAAGATATCAATGCTAAAGCTGCCCTTGCTTTCCCTCAACTCTACGTGGGCGGCATTCGCGGACTGGAGTACACCAGGACTAAATTTTGGATGTATATGACTGATGGCTTGTACCAGTCTGCTGTGGTTTTTTTCGTGCCATTCCTCGTGTGGAGTCTCGGCTTATCAATATCATGGAATGGGAAGGGCATTGATTCGCTTTCGGATTTTGGAACTACTGTTGCCGTATCTGCTATAGTGTCGGCCAATACTTATGTTGGTTTGAATACCCATTAGTGAGTCGTCATCTGAAATACTGTTTTGAATTGTTTTGATCATACTTTTCTTAGCTGGACCATCATGACTTGGATTGTAGTTGTCGGATCGACTCTTGTTATGCTCTTGTGGATTGTAGTATATTCGTTCTTCTCAACCCCTGATTTCAACTCGGAAGTCACTATTCTCTTCGGTACCATGACGTTCTGGACAACTGTCTTCTTGACGGCTACTATCTGCCTTGGTACGACTCTTCCTTCCACAATGTACTTGATATTTTTGAAACTCAACTGGACATTTATAGCCCCTCGATTCATTGTCAAATATTGGACTTCGGTGTACCTTCCACTGGACAAGGTCATCGTTCGCGAGTTGTGGGTCAAAGGTGACCTCAAAGACCAGCTTGGTCTGTCTCATCGCAAGGCCCGAAAAAACAAGAACACGTTTGATGGTAACCTTGAAGCTTCGCCAATGTTTCCGAAATCACACGCACGATCACTATCAGATTTGTCGAATACACACCACAACTACGTACCTGCCATGGACAATAGTCCGCCTTATGTTGCCGCAACAGTGCAAACAACTTATCTCGATACCCCGCCCATGAACGATATCATTGAACTACCGCCTCGTGAACCTGGGGTGCAATATTTGCAACCACCCATGACCAAACCTTCTGACTCACATCTTTCCCCTCCACCGACTGACTCGCGATTCACGCCCTCTCCTCAACCATCATATTATTCTGTATCTGACTTACCCCCTCCATCACCACTTCCCTCGCCGAAATATCAACTACCATCGGGAGAAATGACGAGTACGCCTCCAAGCCGAAGATCGAGTGTTGCCACATCAAGAGCACCATCAACACGGGGGGCACCTCGAACTCCTATGCCCACGCTACCAGTACCCTCTCATTCATTATCACCCAATAATTCGATACCAATGCCACAAACTCAAACGTATGGTAGAACCACATCGGCTGGTTATGCTGGAGGAGGAGAGTATGAGATGCAGAGGTATGAGGAACAGCAGGCTTATGGACTTGGGTCTGCGAGAACCGTCAGTGAAGCTTCGCAAGCCTCATTTGCTACTGCCGAAGATTTCTGGGCTGTCGAGGAGGATGGTAGTAAGCTTAATCATGCCTATCAGCCTACACAAAGGACGGATACGTCATCGCCACAGCAATTACGGCCGCATGCGATGTCGCAAGGTGATGGGGATGGCCGATCTATTACGGTTGATGAGAGTCGTAGGGGGAGTTCTGTGTCTACGTGGGAGGGAGCTAGAGCGATGTAAGTTTATTAGACGCATGCGTATTTTTAGGGTGGAGATGTATATATTTTTTTTCTTCGTTACTGCTCTGCTCCATTGTTTTTTATTCGGCGGTACTGCTTTACCTTTGCCTGTTTACTTTCCTTTCTAACTAAAGACATTACTCTTAGCCTATCCTTTTGTTTTATATTTGATTCATTTGACCACTTTCATTAAGTATCCGTCGTGTGAGCTGCCGGACAAATCCGAGGCATCTGATAGTTTCTATCATCTTCAAGGAGCAAGGTCACCACCATATCATTCACCACAATCGGTCTTCTTCGAAGATTAGAACCTTTGTCGGCTAAGATAGAGGTTTCTAGCTCTCTTCACCACTAATTCCGACCGCTCGCCCTTTCCAGATTACAGATTAATACGGTACTATTTTTTATTCGTCTAAAAATTTATCGGCCATCTCGGCGATGGACGTTTCTGGTCCGATCTACACAAATTTGTGGACACTTGGTCGTGATAGTACATTGCCTGTTGATTGGTAAGGATCACCGATCCGCTTTCGCATGGATGTAGTATATTGCCGCTTGGAATTTGGAATTTGAAAAAAAGACTTGACTACGTTACACAACTGAATGCTATTGTATAATTTCTATTAGCAGTTTTTCCGCAACGCGTGATTTTCGGCCATCACCGATTTTAAACTTATGGTGATATTTTTTTTCCGATTTTTCGTTTTCAACTTGCTTTTTATATACGTGCTGGCAGAAATACTTCGGAAATAATGATTAGCCAAAGTTCAAGTTGTACATAAATTTCTTAATCTACTTTTGGTCTTGTCTGTATGTAATAATTGAAACTAATTAATTGGGTATGGAGTCTGGACTAAAGGAATCATAGAGAGGTATAGGGGAGAGATAAACAGTGTACAACTTGAACTTGTCTAATCACCATTTCTGAAATATTTCTGCAGTATGTATATGGCGTGCAAGGCAAGGTGACGAAGAATTTGGAAACTATCCACCAAGTTCAAGATTGGTGATGGCCGAAAACCACGTGTTGCGGAAACCTCACTTTCTTCAACCGTTTCATCTCCACACAGTACTAACACTATCACTAAATAAGTTCTTTCTTCTCCCTTCCATTTCGTTACCAATCTTACCCACGGCTTCCTACCCATTTCTTTCCATTTCCCCAATTACCAAAATTGACGGCAGACGATGATGATGAGTTTCCTATTTCTTTCCTTCCATCCTTTTCAATTTATTTTGGAACCTTCTTTCATCCATTTGTTTAGCACTTATCCTCCCCATCTCTTTTCCCCTATTTTAACTCTTCCTTTTTCCTCCTTTCTTTCTTTCTTTCCTTTCCATTGGGCCGACGAGGCAATTATTGTTTTTAATTACCTGAGTTGCTTATGTAACGTAGTCGGTCGTCTTTAAATTCCAAATTCCAAATTACAAAGGGAAGCAGACCGCGTAGGACCCCTGAGAGTCACCTTCACGTAGGTGTTGAATACTGATTTTTCGGGTTTTAAGTTGAGAACCTGACAGTCATCGCCCAGGGAGACCACCACCCAGTGAGGCAAAACAATTTTTCCGGCTTAGATTTTATTTCTATTTTGCCTCGGACTTCTTGTCATTGTTCAGTATTATACTACAAGTATCGGTTGGTGTGGAGGAATTGTGAACTTGGACTATGCGTAAATAATAAAAAAATGGGGCAAAACTGCCATTTGAGTGGTTAGAGCTTGAATTTCTTAAATTTTTTTTTTGTTTGGCCATTCTGCACCCATAATTATTATTTAATGCCGCTATTTAATGCCTATTTATGCATCTGGAAGGCGGGAAGATGGATTGGTCGAGTAGTGATATGGTTTTCTATCAAAAATTCCTGGAAAGGCAAAGTGAATACGAGAAACGGCGGGAATACGTGGACCTGGAGGACTGGTGGATGAATAAGGTGCAGAAGGGAGTGGGCGAAAAAAAAGAAAAAAAAAACCGAGCTGGACAGTGGAGACTACTGACGATGAGAAGAAGAGGAAGAGGAGGATGGAAAATTTGATACAGTACCTAGATTTTGTCGCTGGGAGTGCATCAAATGCGACCGTCTCACTTGTGATGTGATGATAAGCAACATTTCGACAAGCAGCCAGGAGCATTTCGATCTGAAACCTTTTCAATATGTAGCTACAGGCTCAGTAAATGTGAATATCCCGGCTGATTCCAGCAGAACGACATCAAAAAAAAAAATCCGATGGCCCACAATATTTAGCCCGTATCAATAGATGACTGTATGTAAACAATGATATAAATATGGTATATGTTTTTTCACTGTTCCCTCGCTAAGTACTAAGTAGTTACGTAGCGGTACAGAAATTTAGTGAGAATAAGTATCGGTTGATCTACACAGCGTCTGGCCTCAGTGCATAGCCTAAAGTACTATGCGTTGAATGATGAATTAACGAAGGCCTGGATCCAGGACACATTTGACGGAAATACCTTGGCGCAATGACAGGGCCCCAGTTTTTCTTGCTCGTAACGAAATTGTTATCATGTTATTTTCTATGTTTGTTACTTTGATAAACATATAAGTCTCAAACAGTCCCTATGATAAGGTCAATGATGTCACAAGAATAAATTCTATTTAACGAGCACACCATCGAGGGTCCTCTGATATTGAACATTATCCGCCTTTTAGGTTTCCTCCAATTCCGAGCTCCTCGCTCGAACAGGGAAACGGTGGGAATTACCGACGTTATACCAATCGACTACAAACTCCCCTGTAACCAAAGGGAGTGATAGATCGTGATCTGTTGTGGTGCACAGAAAAGATCCATGAACCCAAAGGCGGTAGTATACGGTTGGGAGGGGATCTGTCACTTTAGGAGGTTGGAGGCTCCAACCCAAGACCGATGATCACAAATTGTGGACCAAACCAGCAGGTTTCCCTGGCTGGGTCGGATTTTGCCAATGTCCATACACCAAAGACTTGGATGCCAAGACTCAATTACGTAATGGACAATATTCCCAGAGACATGCGAGCAGGCGGAGTTCAGATTTGTCACAATATCACTGTGCGACTGTCATATTTCGAACTCCGAAATATTTCTGAGTAAAAGTTATGCAATCCTCTGGGCAAAGGAGCAGGTTGGAGCAGGCAATGTAAATTCAGGACCGCCTGCAGCGGCTTCTAATCCTACTTTTGGTCATGCAGTCTCCTATAAAATGTAGTAAACTACTAAACAAGTTCTTGGAAACAGGTGTGTGATTTTAAAATTACAAATTCAAGTCCAGCCAAAAAGACCGCCCAGGATCTCATTTGTTGTTACAGTTTTCCAGTCAAAGTAAAGAGTCAAAATGTACATACTAAACATGAATATGATCATAGGTCCTTTGAATAAGATACCGTTGAAGAAACGACAATCAGAACAAGAGCTGCAGAGCATACAAATGCCTCTGAACAAACCCAAAAACAGAGAACCCCCTTTTTTTTTGTTGATAGAATGGTGTTTAATTGAACAGGTCATCAATGTTCAACTTTCGTCAACTTTCGGGATGTCAAAAGAAAGCTCTGGGACGAGAAGGACGACATATTTCTTTCAAACCTGGTAAACAAAGTTTGGCTTTATTCAACTAGCCTTAGACTATGATTGCTTTTGAATTGAAGACCTCGAGAAGGCTATTCTACCAAACTTTCCCCTGAAACTCCAGCACAAGAATATCCCCCTTGAACAACATCATAACTGCGTGCACACGAGCTTTGCCGTAACCTCGGCGATCTGCCGGAGTGAGAAACTTTGAGGCTCCCGGTATCGCATCAGTGCAATACGAACAGCGGGGTTGTGACTTGTGTGTTACTATATCCTTATCGGTCAAGATGGGCCTGAAAATTAAACCTCGGTGCTGGAATGAAAAAAAAGGTTTGAGGAGATTCAGCGGTATCCATGGACCTTTCGTAACTTGTCAAAATCGGTAAGGAACCATAGAACACGAGACACTACAAATTAAGCCAAGATGGGATGAACCGGATCATTATTATGGCTTTTCTACACTTGTTTTGGTGGGACTGAATACTACGTTTTCGGGTGTGTTCGGTTGATAGCAAAGAGAGGGCACACGAGGGTTAACGTTTTGATATTTGTGTACCTTGTGCGGTTTATTTGTGTCGAGGGGGGAGGCCCCAAAGTTGGCGTTGACTTTTATATAACCCACCCTTGCATTTCTACTACATCATCCCATCCGTCATGCCCACCACACCCCCGGCTGAAGCCCATGATCATCAGTCGCAGCCTTCATCGCCATCTATCTTGAAGGAACGTCGCTTCAAACTTAGCAGGTGAGTTACTCATTCAATCCCAACAAACTAGACCTTATAAAAATTAAAGAGCGTGTGATCGCTGTCGGTGAGCTCAAACTCTCTCTCTCTTGATCTCAAAATGATCCTGATCTTGACATTCCTTGTAGGAGGAGAAGAATCAAGTGCGACGAAGGCCACCCTTGTCAAGCATGTCTAACTGCGAACTCTGCATGCACTTTCGAAGAACCTGGAAAAAGAACGCATCCACATAAATCAAAGTGAGACTTTTTCGTCGTATAGGGACGAGAATGGATATTCATTTCTCAGACGAACGGCCACTCTTGAAGACCGTATGCATCACCTCGAAACACTCATTCAAGCCATACCACCTGCTGTATTCGCAGCTGGAGGCTCTCTACCATCTATCCCCCCAGGTCATCCGGCTTCTGATAGCTCTACAAATCCTCTCGCTGCTTCCATGTTTCCCGATGGCATACCTTCTGGAGTGCCACCTCCGTCGTTACATGTATTCCCGCTCACGAATCCTTCTGTTCATTTCACCGTTGACGAGCGACATAATTCCACTGATCCACTCTATGGAGGTTCGCACCACAGCCCACTCTCAACCGCAAGTAGCGCAGAAGACCAACACACAAAAGCTTCTTTACCCGCTTCTTATCTTTATTTCGACGACGAAGGCTATACCAGATGGCAAGGAGAAGCTTCTGGGCTACCTGTTCTTGACTTGTTGGTTGAACGACATACCCCCTCTTCAAGTTCCGAACAGAGGAATCGTTCAGATTCGGCTTCAGCAAAGATGGAGAGCGCAGCTAATGCAGACTGGTTCCCCAATCGCCAACCGCGACGGAGTGATGTAAATCCCCAGACTCTCTGGAAGCTCATCACCTCCTATATCGCTCCAAAACTTATGGATAGGTGTGACGCTTCATCTATTGGCTTTGGTCTAATTTGACGAGCGTTGCCAGTCTTGTCCAATGCTATCTATCAACATCTTACTACATCCTGCCGTTTCTCCATGTACCGACATTTCTAGCGGTATGTCTTCACTGCTGCCGGTTCCGGTTACTATTCTAAATCAAAATGATATTCAGGATTATGGCAACCCTCAAAAATGGGGCGAACCTGGTTTTGCCGCCTTTATTGTATCTGTATGCTGTCTTGCTTCTCGCCACCTCGATGACCCACGCGTACGTGCGGACCCTTCCAATCCCATCTCCGCCGGTACGCAGTGGTTTGAGCTTCTCGGTCGTATTCGCACGCTGCCTATAGGCGATCGACCTACATTATACAACATCCAAGCGAGTCTCATCGCTGCAGTGTACGCCGTAGGACTCGGTAAACTCACAAAAACAGCTGCCTTGTTAGCCGAAGCTGTGACCATGTCCATTGACGCTGGCCTCCACCGTTCGGCGGACACCTATGATCTTTTCGATTCTATAGAAGATGAAGTCCGAAAACGCACGTTTTGGTGTGTATATATCTGGGACAAACAATTCAGTGCCCATTTCGGACGACCATCGCTTTTGAGGTTGAGGGATTGTGATGTTGCGGAACCTGCCCCTGTAGACGATGAATTTATCACTCGAGAAGGAGTTGGTATGCCTCCACTTGGTACAGAGTGTCGGCTGAGTGCTTTTATCGTGTCTTTGCGGATTATGGTCGTCCTTGAAGCGGTTCTCGATGTACCACCTGCTCGACAGTCGGACGATTCTAATTCTTTTCTCCGTCGTGCTACCCATGTCCTGTCCGGAGGCCGAAGGTTCAAGGAAATGAGAGAAGAGGAGGCATTGCTGGATGACATCCATTGTAAAATCCCTACCTATTGGGCCTATTCACCAGAGACTGTCAACAGTGAGGACACGATTCGCATGACGCAAGCAACACGACTGCATTGCGCAGAACATTTTGTTCGCCTTTTGATATACCGGCACCGTTTCTCAGAGTTGGTCGCTGAGCGGACGGCTGGTTCTGGAGTGGAAGAACAACAAACGGAGCTGGAGAAAGAATCGTTGATCTCTGCCCATAATTCTGCTTTGCAGATTGTTGGTGCTCATCTTCACATTGCGAAGAAAGGGCTCATGACATATTGTGCGTCCTTGTTCCTGTCGTTCGAAGCCCCTCTCAATATTCTTTTATAGATGGCGTTCACGTGATCCATCAATTGACCCAGGCTGGGAGAACTTTGGTTGCCATCCTTCTATGTTGCAAGACAGATGACCTGCAGCATTTAATACCGCCTGGATTAGATGCTCTTCGATCATGCATTGGTCTTCTTCGAAGGTTCAGCAACCGTTATGTCTGCGGTCTTCGATCAGGAGACCTCATGGAAGAATTTTGTCGACGTGTGTTCAATTTACAATTCAATTATAGTATATATTGACCATTTTTTTTTTTTTAGTTACGAATATTCCTGTTGTGGAAATGTCTCGTCAAGATGAACCTGCCAGCGTTGCCCGACCGCCATGGATACGACCTGTCCGCAAAAAAGCCTCGTCGTTGGCGCGCTCGAACCAAAGCGGTGACTCTCCTTCACACCACAGCAGTCCAGAATCATTCTCCCCTTCAGATTTTTTCGCTGAACCTCCTAACCCGGTTTTTGCTACTGCATCGTCATCAACCTCCTCTCAGCCTTGCAACACAATGCCCTCATCGCCGCAATATACCAATGGAAGTGCCCAAACGCAGACTAACAACTCGACATATATGGATACGTCGGGCGACATGGGAATGGATATGATAAGGGAAGATTCACAAATGTACATGTTTCCTGGAGAGGTGATGACACTTTTTAATGATGGTGCTGTTGATGTTGGACATCTTTTCTCCTCGGTTGAGTTTATGCAACAACAACAACAACAACAACAATCGCAGTCGTCGCATCATCTTAATGACCGTCAAGGGATTGGGATTGGTGGAAGGGTTGGGCCAGTGACTGGTTTCACTGGCCCTGCGTTTCTCAAGATGAATGCAGGAGTGGTCAACTCGCCATGATTTCTTTGTCTTTTGTCGTATTACGTAACACTTGCTCTGTTTTCTAACTTACATAAACTTGTATTATCTTTTTGTACACGGTCGTGAGAGTTCTAACCACGTGAAGGAGAGATCTGAGATCGATCGCCATCCCGGCCCATCCGGCTCTCCCTGCAATTGGATGCTCACTTGAATTTTCCTGTTTCTTTGGTTATAGAAGGTTATAGACAGCCTTCCAAACTAACTCTTATGTCTATCACTTGTTCCTATTACAATTGACTTTGGTTGTATATATCGATCAGGTGTGTGTGTGTAGAAGAAGAAACCCTTGCTTTGAATCCCGACGAACAATAAGTAAATTAATCACCCGATATTGTCTCCCTGATGGTCTTTTTCGTTCATCTAATTGTTTTCAAGAAGACAATAATAACCACTTAATTATAATACATAACTCTCGCGCACCTTTCCATCGTTCCCCTACCCCCTTCACGTTCCAAATGTACGCCTACCCTCGTCACCACCACCCATGCCTATCTCCCATAAGCAACTTGCCCGTCGAGTTGTTATCTTATATTTTCTCTTTGAGCACTCATGCTACCACCGACGATGTTCCGAGTCCCGATGACCATACGGAAGAGGAGGAGGAGCATGGCCCACCCACTATTACCACTGAAAGTGTTCAGATACCACTAGTTCTTTCAACTGTCAGTCGACTGTGGCGACAAGTGGCTCTTGGCACACCCCATCTTTGGCACAGTCTGTGTATCACCGCGGAGTTGGTCCAGGACTTTTATTGCATTGAACGGGATTCGAATGGCTTTAAGAAAAGGTCGATCTCTAGCCAATTGAACACCTCGCATATCACATCTTATCTCGCACTATCCCGGAGACATCCCCTCAACATATTGATTGACGCTCGAGATGAAAATTGGAATTTTGAACCCGAGTCCGTTTTCAATTTGCAATATTTCATTTCAGCTAATAATAATAAGAATAAAAACTTTCATAGATTCATTTCTGATGATCATGGGGTGGAATTATACACTCCCGTCTTCACTTCTGAACATATGAACACCGTTTTTGCCCTCCTCCTTCCTCATCTCTCCCGCTGGAAATCTCTCAGCATACTCACAGACTGTTGGGCACCTATGTATACCGCCCTCAATGCCATAAATCCTTTCATCACCCGCTTCGGTGCTCCTCTTCTCGAATCTTTATCCCTTATGCGGTGTAATGATCTCATTAGCTTCTCTCCTCAATTCCAACCACAACAATTAAGGGAACCTGCGTTCCTTAAACGTGACACCAATGATACTACGACTCATTCGGACCTACTAGAACGGTGTCCTAACCTTCTTCCTTCACTCCAATATCTTTCACTTCGAGGCGTCCATGTCGATTGGGATACACTCGGTGACTCCCTCTCAACATCTGAGACTGGCCTGACCTGGCTCGAGCTGGCGTGGCATTCACAAGACGTCCGACCATCGCCAGACCAATTCCATAAACTTTTATCATCCAGCTCTGGCCTACGCAACTTCATATTGTCAGGATCGGGTCCCAGAATCCCTGAAGACGACGCCGTTTCCATTGTCCACCACGATCATGTTCCTGCTCATCTCCCTCATTTACGAAATATCACTGTTGGATATCGGTCGGCGCTGGAAGGACGTATAGCTCTTGAGCTGCTCGACGCTCCTAATGCCAAGGAGCTTACTTTGGAAGATGTCACGTATGCTGGCGACCCCGAAGTCGTCAATGCAGGCACCCTACTATCATATATAGGGACGAGACAACTCGGTGAAGCTCACCAGAACCACCGTGTCACTGCGTACGAACTTCCTGAAACCCTTGGGTATCCATCAGACCTGGTAGCTGACAAGGCCTTGTCCATGTCATGCACTCATGTGAACAATGTCGCTGAATCGCGGGCTGCCTTCCCCCTCCTAGAGAATGTAACTTTGAGAGGCGTCAAAACCTGTTCACAACCTCTCCGTGTATTCTTCGGTGCATTATCCAACCTTCAACACCTAGAATTAACAAGAATGTCAATGCAAGCCATCCATGTCCTCCTTCCATCCGACCAAACCACCACCACCACCACGACCCATGACGACGACTGCTACACTAACTCATCTCCATTGTCCCTATCCACCACTCCGTTCTTCATGTCTCCGAATATGAAAGTGAACATCATCAGCGATACCAGTTCTGATGAGGATGATTATTACGTGGATGGGCAGGTGGATGATGTCGATGTAGATCCTTATGAGCCGGGAGGAGCCTTTAATGATCCCTTTTTCGATGCTTATTATTCATCGCATTTTCAGATTACACGGTGACTTTGTATATACAGTCGACTCTGTCCTAACCCATACCTGTAATAACCCATAACCTGTAATAACCCATAGGTTTTGAGTGTCCACCAACTCTGTTACCAGTAAAATCCCATAACTCTGTGATATCCCATAACCCATAGCCAAACCTTGTCATCATAACCCATACTAGCCCATATTTGATCAATACATGGATTTTCGTGCCTGGAATCTAGAAACTAAGGTAAGAATGTACTAGAACATGCTAGAATGTGCCAGAACACTATAGAATATCTACTCTACCGCAGATATTGACTGTTGCAGTCATTCAACATTATTTTCTAATGTTGAAAAATCCTCTGGATGTGCTTAAATCTGGTCTTGCGAAGCTCAAGAATCTCAAAAAAACCAAAAAAAGATGACCTCTTGGCATGCCTGCATAGGAAGAAGATTTTAACTGAGGAAGAGGAATGGTTAGATAATGCCGCCAACCCAGTTGACGATGACGTTGACGACAATGTTGTGAACAAAAAAAAACCTACGCGTAAAGAAGCGCTTACCACTTGCATTCACCCTTGGAAGTTATGTTGCTGACATAAACGATCCCTTCGCGCGCAGATTGGAGAGCATTCTCGCAAGCTTTGGACGACAAACTCGGTTGGAGGAAGCTCAAGCATTGGAACCTACTTATATCACAGATTTTTTCACTCGTAAATAACCTAACTTGGATTTTTCACAGTATTTACATTCTTATAATGAATCTACAACCCACCAGAGGCACCCTATAACGACCTCTCTTCAAACCCATGCTCTGTAAAAACCCCATGACTTTTGATGTCCACCAAGAGGTATGGGTTAAGACAGAGTTAACTGTATATATATGTATATCAAATCTTTTTGGGCATTTTTATTTTTATAATTTTTTTTATTCTTGTCGTCCGCTTTGCAAATACACAAACTGCTTGAACTGTAAGTTGTTTTGGCACAAGTTATGTTCATAAGTTTTTTTCGTTATACTATAAACGTGTTCTTTGGGAAACAATTAAAGGTAGTATCTCACGGTGTCGCGAGTTGGCTCAGCTTTGGATCGGCTATGAGCGGCTATGGCGCCCAAGGACAAGAAAGGAAAAGGTTGATCTCTTGAAACGAACTTAGGTTCGGAGCAAGCCCTTGCTCCGGTCCGGGAACTGGACACCTTCGCAGGGCTTGGGACAACAAGTTAGTAACCGAAAACAAAGGGGGACGTTTGAACCTCATCTTACAGCACACAACTTCACTCGTCTACCACAAGGGCTTATATAAAAAATCCTCTCTGAACAAATGTGAGGGAGAAATTCTGATGATCATGAAAAATTAGTATTCAGTACCAGAATAATGTGTCACTTTCTTGAGATCCTCGTTACAAGTTTATAAATTATCACACCAATTTTTTGCTCTCGTGTTTTGAATGATACAGGAGTTTATCAATGATATTAATAATTATGTGGAAACAAACTGTCTCGCTCTTCGTCAATGCAATGGCAGACAAGCTTATTTTTAATAACGAGTATGGGCACACATAAACTCAAGTTATCCCTCGAGGAACGCCTGCATCTCATCATTTCCCTTTCTCCATGTCAGCATTGCACGGTTCATTTCCTTTACCATTCACCTGCAAAATCGACGAGGTGAGAAACATAACAGCACGTTTCATGGGATATACACCTACGGCATCTACCGGGGGGTATTTGAGGGTTGGGTATTTGTTCTTACCTGCACCGGACTTGCAGAGCTCATAGCTCACCCAAAAGCGCGATCTGTACCAAGAAATTTGCTGGCGCTAGTCATCGCACATCCTAGATTAAAATTATGAATACCTGTGTGGGGCAGATGTCACGATCTATGGGAGTGGGGGAAAGGCAACTTGAAGGGTGAAGGTAGGGTAACAAGATCGTGATGAAACCATAGTTGGTGGTTGGCGAAAAAAAAAAAAAAAAAAGGGGATTAAAATACATCGAGGTCGAATAAAGAGGCTCCCAAGTTTTCAGGTCGATCGACCGAGGCGTTGTTGAGCAATAAAATCGCAAAATCGGTTTTTAGTACCTTGGTCCAAGCCCCTGTGAAAGCGGAACATGAATTAGTTACCAAAAGAGGCTATGTGTGCGCAGCAAATAATAACCGGCAGAAGAAGGCGGCTTGTACCAAACCTAGCAATCCATCAGAAATCAGCCATCATAGCAGCAACCTTGATGGTATAACTGGACTAAGCTTAATCGGGCCAGAGATCCCCGAAACCGGGGGGCAAAAGTATATTCCCACGCCAAAAAGGTTTTTTTCTGGAGATCATCGATCAGTCCCCAATTGACCGGGTTGAATCATGATGAGCCAGCCTCCGACGGTATCATTACGGGATTATCCCACCTCGTCAAGCACTGAAATGAAGATTCTTCTCGATATTCTAAAGGAATTATATATCATGGTGCACTCCTCGAAATTAATATTTATATACGCCACTAGTAATATTCACCCCGGTAATTTGCTTAAGTTGCCCATGACACCCACTGCTTTACCCAACTTTCCGCCAATATGGGCGTGTATCACACTGGAGACTTTGCTGGTGATTTTGGATGCCATCTTGAGGCCTTTGCTTATAACGCTGCCAACGCCGGGAATGGCTTTAGCGATGTAGGAGCCTACTTTTTCTATCCCCGAAATGATAGCCAATCCAACTTTGGCGACCTTTGCAAATCCTTGTTTGAGTTTTGCACCAACGACCTATCGCAAAGTAAACAATCAGTATTATACCATGCTGCCCTCAAAGTAAAGGGATTCAAACATACTTTGAAAGCTTTCTGCAAAGTAATAATCAATAAATACCATGGTTGCCTTCAAAGTAAAGGATTCAAACGTACTTTGAAAGCCCCCTTAACCTTCTATTCAAATTAAGTAAATAATCATCAATATTATACCATGCTGCCTTCAAATTAAAGGGATTTAAACATACTTTGAAAGTTTTTTTAACTGAATTAGCAATGTGAACGTGAATCTTCCGTGGAACAAGCTCGTTGTCCTCGTCAAAGGGAGTGTTCTGCAGTACGAAGGTAAGCCAACAGATACTGTATTACTGGAAAGGCGGCGACGTACTTTAGCACCAGTGATGGCAGGGACTGTTGATAGTATTGGACCATCTATCCCGCCTATCTCGCGTTGGAAAAATTCTTGTCGATTGCTAAGAGACGATGAAGTAAAAGAGAGTCCGGGTTGTGAGGCCAAAGTTGGAATGGGAGCGGCTGATAAGAGTCGAATAACGAGAGCGTAAACAAGCACAACGAGACCAGCTCGTGAGTGGATATTTGAGTACATGGTGGAACCAGCCTTATTGAAGCGACGATAATCAAAAGAACAGATACGTTATAGTGTGGGTGCTAGGACCCCGGAAAACATAGCCAGATGGTATTCCTGGACCCAGATCGGTTCATTTACAAAAAGAGGTCGAGCGGTTATAAGTTAGTACTATGTAAGTAAAATATAGCGCGTGGGCCAAGGAATGCAACATCGTGGACCACACTAATCATTTTGAAGACCAATATACTTATATAGTCTAGGCTTAAACTGGCCCAAATAAACAATGGCAGGACCCGGAAAGTAAATCCCTGATCTCAGATCTCTGAAGCTTCGCCGATTTTTATCCAAACCATTTTAACCATAAATCTTTCAATCCGGATTTTATTCCTCCTTAAAATCCCGATTTTTTACCCAAATTTTCGATTAGGCATCAAATAACCTCCCTCCCCCCTTTTTTTTTTTTGCACCTCCCGCACAGCTGGGAGGGTTACCGAAGTTTGGTTCTGAACTGATGCAAAGAACCGAGAACCGCGAAACCGAACCGAAATTTCAGTCCGGTCTATGAAAGGCCCCAGCGGACAAAAGTACTATCAGCGACCCTTACATGAACCATGGACCCATCTTTTGTCAACTTCAAATATCTTGCTCTATTTTGGCTCTATTGACACGAAATTTTATAAATATCATCTCATACATTACATTAATATATTCTGAAAGTTTTTGTGTGTGCAAGATGCAGTGGGCAGTGAGGAAAAAAATGGGGGTTTGTCACGCTTGCCGAGAAATGTTGTGGCGGAGTTCGTGAAAAATGATCTGATCATCTCCCAAAGAGGCAAAGGTGGTAATGACATCACAAATAAAATAAATTATATTGTAGGTCTCATGTGATATACATTGTACTAAATCTACCTTAGATAGCGCTTATTAGAATAAATCAGCAGCAGTAATTGTTATCGGTATATACAGTAGATGAGACAGAAAGCCGAGCGGAGTTGATATATACCGTTGTGACATTATGTGACCTGACAAAACATGGGTCCCGGTAAGGGTCGCTGATATTGGACAAGGAATGTTTTGGTTTCAAACTCCGAAACTTCGCCTTCGAGACTTTGATTTCAATTTCGTCGACGATCACCTTCAATTTTCGATGCGGTTTGCAGGATTTTGCATACAGTAGGTCTTAGTGTAATGGAGTCCCTCGTTGAGGACATGTTCAGGATCTCACAAAGCTCATTACGAAATCTCCAAAGGAACAAAGAGCCAAGACCTTCCACAGCGTTCAGCCTTCTCAACAACCTCGCTAATTTGATGATCAAATAATTTAGGTACTAGATAATAGTACACTTTTAATTATTAATGTTTGTCATCGACGTACTCTGACATTTTACAGGTAAGATGGGGGTTCAAAGAGACTTGGTGACTATGGCTGACAAAATCATTAGTCAAACATTGGTCAAACAATCAGTTTTATCATACTCTACGTGATTATGTGTTCTCAACCAGACAACATGGGCTCTAATTACAGTCGTTTGCAGAATTGGTCTTCATTTTTAATGTATTAAATGGACTGGTTGTTTGGCTATGCAAACAGTCCTGCTTTTGGTAACACATCGGGGGTTCTTGTTAAGCTTGGAATTCGGACGGAGATGTCGGGTCCGAAGTCGTGCGAGGCGTTGGCTTCAACTTGTAGGTTGCACCGCTCTCTTGATGGATGCCTCGAATTTCGGAGGTCCAGACAGAGTAGGAGAGTCCGGAGTCGAGCCGAGAAGAAGCTTAAGAAGACGAGAGCGAGTTAAGGAGAAGTAGGTTGCTAAGTTGATATTCGAACTAGCAAAATACATACAACAAACTGGAGTATTTATATAGAGACAAAACATAAACATATAAGGAGTTAACGTGAAGAGCATATGGTAGTAGAATGAACATATAACAAGGAGACCCATATTCCAAATGGTGCCAAAGGATGCCGACGTAAATCCTTGCAGGTCCTTGTGGTGACTGCGACTTATAGACCGGTGGATCTAGACACAACAGGGCGTGATCCTCAGTGTTGGGAAGAGATAAGGTGACAACTAATCTATTACCTAGACACGACAGGGCGTGCTAGACATCGAGTTAGCTACAGTAGCTTACAAAACTGTCCCAATGTTTGGCATGTCGAGACTAATTGGCTTGTAACACAAAAAATACATATGCTTAGATTCTGAAATTAATATATATTATAGGGGGACATAATACCTTTCTAAAAAAATCAGGATCATGTGATTCCAACCAAAACCGGCTGAG
>Ga0193743_1001012_pt1 | contig 21366 bp, 22 predicted proteins | sample L2c2metaG_FD_143038 | JGI IMG/M metagenome (GOLD analysis project Ga0193743, IMG submission 143038) | Soil microbial communities from a riparian zone of the East river system, Colorado, United States - L2c2 | ecosystem: Environmental > Terrestrial > Soil > Riparian zone | place: USA: East River... | reverse complement strand
TTCGTCACGCGCCGGTGACAGCCGCGGTGCACGATTCTTAGATTTCGCAGACCGGGGTTCTGCCAGGACAATATCGCCGCGGCCTAGCGCGGAACCCCGGCTGTTCGCACCGGGACGGGCGCGCCTTCCGCAACACGCCGTCGGAGCTGCTCCCGCGCAGGCCGTCGGGAAATCCGTCGAGAGCATCGGTCGTCCATCACGATCAGATCCGCGCCCAGTCCGTGGCGGATTGCAGGATCGTGTCAGCCGGTTCGCCGGCCTCGACCACGCGCCATGAACAAAGAAAGGGCCCACTCGAGTTCGACCAGTGGGGCCCAACTCTGCGAAGCTGGTAAGCTGCTCTCAGGACCGGCGTAACATCCGGATACTGAACGAAGCACCCGACGATAGCAGTCCCAGCAGCCCAATCAGGGGAAGGGAACTCCCTGTTTTTGGCAGATTCTCCGGTGCCGGTTCTGCCGCTGCTACCTCCACCGGTGCCGGTGCTTTCTCCTCGGCAATTAGCATGGGGACGTCCGCTGGAGGAGCGGGTGGTGGGGGCGGCAAAGAACCGGTTCTCCTGACCTCTTGTGAAACCACCGTCTCAGGAGTCTCGACGATCCTCGTCGCTGAGATTCTCATGCCCTTCTTGATGCCCCAGGCGTCCACTTGCTGCCCGTCAACCATGAACTTCTGACCTTTTGGAATTTTGAATGACTGGTTGGTGCCATCCTCCAAGGTGAGGATCACACTACTCGGCGGGTTGATGTTCCAGACCTTACCCGTCACCGACTGAACAGTTGTGACCATTCTCGGAGTGCTACTCGTCACAGTGACCCGTTCCAGCTTCATTCCCGGCTTGAGTTCATGGATGGTGAGATCCTTGCCGTCCACTTTGACTGTCACCTTGTCTGAAACATTGGGGAAGTGGCGAAGCCCTCCATCGTCCATCTTAACGAACAAGTCATTTCCTTCCACTCGAAGCACTTCGCCTCGCTCGACTTTCACATCGTGCGTTGCGGTGCCATGCTCTACTTGGGTTTGGGTTTTCACCTGCGCGTTCATGGTTAAGGTAGAGGCGAGGAGAACAACACCTGCCGCCACCAATATGGGTGTAACTCTTAACCTCAGTTGGTTCAATTTCATCTTGTATCCTCCTGGGTGCTGGTTCTCGTAGACGCCAATGATGCGTGAACGATGAATCGATTGGGTGCGTCGCCTACAAAGTAAAATGGATAGCAGGTGACAAGTGTGAGAGAAGGAGCATCGCGCGATCGCAGCACAGAGACGTCGGCGGGGCTGACGATCTCGATCTGGTTCACTATGTATGTGGCCTCCTCTTTCGTCGTAGTGAGATCGACATCGTCTCCCACTGAAATGTTTTTGAGTCCGCGAAAAAACCCGTCTCTGTGCCCGGCGATTCCAATGTTGCCAAGCGTTCCAGGTCTCGCCGAGCCGATGATCCGCCCAACGCCCCGGTTAAGCGTCAGATCATCAGTTCCGTCGAAGACAGGGGCCTCGATCCCCAGCTTCTTGATCCGGAGTACCGCCACTGGGGTATCGGTCTTGCTCACTAGGCTGTGTCTGTATGCCTGAATGCGTTTCTCCGCCCAAAGGCTGAAGTCAACTCTTCCACTGTCCTTCGATTCTCTGGAAGTCGAGGAGTCTTTCCACACTGCCACGGTCTGATCCTTCTCGAATTGCCACAGCGCAATGCGGGATGAAATCACCCGATGGAGCAACGCAGATCCGTAGACGGCCATTAGAATTGCCCCAGCCACCAGAAGGCATCGCTCGAGCCGCCTCGATGTGTCACTCCCAATATTCAAAGAACTGCCTTCCTTTAGTGCTTTGTGCAGTAGCTGCGCCATTGGCAGCTCGTTCGAGGTCAGCCACTTCGCAACTCCGAGTGCCAAAGCTGCTTTCCCGGAGATCGAGCTGACTGTAATGAAGCCTCTGGAGATTGGGAACTGTCACTATTGACAGGCATCCGGCACGTCGCCAATTGGTAGGAATGTGGCACGTTGCACGTCACTGCCGAGTCGCCGCTATCTGCAAATGGCGCACTCGGGGCGGGCCAGTCGAACGGACTGGATCGTACTGCGATCATGCCCGGTAGTCTCACGGTTTATTCCCTGAGCGAGAGCCAGGACAAGGTTGTCGGACGGCGCTACGTTCGCGGCGAAATGATGTGCTCCCGAATTGCAAACTGGACCAGTTCGGAGTTCGTTCGTAGACGTAGACGTTCCATGATCTTGTACTTGTGAAATGCTACAGTCCGGGGGGTTAACTTGAGGATATAGCCAACTTCTTTCATCGATCTCCCCTCCGCTAATAGCTGAAGGACTTCCCGCTGCCGATTCGTGAGTTTCTCCTGGCCCATGTGTGAGACCCGAATTTCGAGAAAGAAGCCCTCCGCATCCTTTGCGACCAGCGGGGATACGTACTGCCTGCCATTAAGCACTTCGCGAACAGCGGTTACGAGTTCTGCGGCAGCCGAGGACTTAAGCAGGTAAGCGGAGGCCCCACCCCTGAATGCCTCGGCCGCAATTCCACTATCGGTGTTCATGGTCAAGTACACGATTTTGACCGCACGCAACAACTTCTTGATTCGTTTGCCGGCTTCCAGGCCGTTCATCAATGGCATAGAAACATCAAGAACGATCACGTCCGGCTTGAGCTCTGGAGCCGCTGCTAAGAGAGCCTGCCCATCTGCAAAGGTGCCGATCACTTCGAACTCTGGCTCCAGAAGCTTTACGAACGCTTCCGCGACGAGAGTATGGTCATCGGCGATCACAATTCGTGGACGTCTGGCTGGACTCATTCCGCACCTTTGTGGCCTTCAGTCCCGCAGAAACCCGGACAGACTCGCGCGAGCCCTAGGTAGTGGCTCCGTGAGCATTGAGCCGGTGAACCCATTCCGTTATGAAAGAGAAGCAGCCGTGGTTTGAATACTGTCACTTGTGACAGCCAACTACCCAATGTGTCACATCTTGGCTTCCCTGAGTGCGGAAAGTTTAAAGGTGGCGGCTTTCTGACGGCGCGCCGAGCGGTTGAAACCAGGAAGGTGGAGCTTTCGCGCCATAACCCGGTTTCCCATCGGTCATACCTTCTCCCTTTCGCTGGGGCAATGCCCACGATGGCCCCCGAAGGCCGCGAACTGCTCAAAGACCTCACCGTTGCCTGCGGTTCTGCCCTTGCTGATGGACGGCGCCTACGAAGGCAGTGAGACTCGGCAACTAGAGTTGGAACTCGGAATGTGGTTCAACCATCAGGCAGAGTCAACTCCCAGCCGCAGACTCGCGAAAGCGTAACGCTGCAGCCGGCTTCAACCCGAAGTGATCCGACACTCGACCTGACGGTTGTGCATCGTAACGCGGTTGCGGCCGTCACTTGCAGATCGATTGAAAATTTCTTCCGAAGGGCATCTCGTCCCGCAGAGTCGACGCACGTCAATGGAGAGCGCCAGCTGTCAGAATTAACAGGGTGAGAAGGCTTTTCTCACTGCCGTCACTATTGACAGTAGGCAGGTATAGACGTGGTTGAATACTCTGCTTTCACGAGCGACATCGGCCTGACGGGAGGCAATCGGGGAAGCTCATTGCCAATAAATCTAATCCCTAACCATGCCAGACTCCATGAAGGATCGAGGCAATCAATTGTCACGCGTGCGCGTTCTACTGGCAGACGACAATCCCGCTATTCTCAGTCGCGTAGCCGAAATGCTTCAAACCGATTATCAGATCGTTGGCACCGTTACTGATGAGAATTCCGTTTGTGCGGAAGTGGAGAAACTCGGACCGGATCTCATAGTCCTGGACATTTCCATGGGAACGCGTAGCGGCATTGAGATTGCAGAGCACCTCCGCGAGCAAGGCTACACGGGCGAAATCGTATTCCTCACGGTCCATGAGGATCCCGATTTCGTGAGTGCTGCCATCGGCGCGGGGGGCAGGGGCTACGTGATCAAGTCCCGCATGAACGTCGATCTCACGTCGGCTATAAAGTCCGTACTCTCACATCAAATATTTGTTTCGCCGCCATTCCGGGACGCTTAAGTTCTTCCACCTGATGGTGATTGCGGTGCTGGTAGCGGGATGGGAACCGCATCCTGCCGATCGAAAAGACCGACCACTTTTGTCGAAACTTCCGCGATGCAGTGACCACTGAGGTTCCAGCACTCGCCGAATCCAGGGCAAAATTACTGTGACTCCTCCGCCAGCAAGATAAGTACTCGTTGTCCCATCTCGACCTCCTGCGAACCCCCTGGCCCTTAGGAATTTCCGGTGTCCATTGCGTAGGCTTTCATTTCGGCAACGAGAGGCACAAAGACTACGACCCTCGTCCCTCCGTTCACCTTCGATTCAAGAGAAAAGGTGCCATTCACCAAATGGACCCGCTCCTGCATGCTGACGAGCCCCAATCCTCGATCCCTCCTTGCTTCCTCTACTGCGAATCCCACTCCAGCGTCCGTGATTTCAAGCATTATCCGGTCCGCCCTACGTCGCAAATCTACCGCGAATCGGCTTACCCCGCTGTATTTAAGGGCATTTTGCAGCGCTTCCTGGGTCACCCGAAACAGAGTAAGGGAAACATCTTTTGGTAAAGTCTTCGGAACATCCTCCTGAGTGAACTCGATCTGCACATTATGCTGCTGGGAAAACTCCCGACAAAAGCTTCCTACTGCAGCTACGACGCCGAGATAGTCCAATTTCGACGAGTGCAGTTGGTGTGATAACGCCTGAACATCTCCGGCAATCTCCTCACAGTGTTGCCGGATCTGGAAGAGGCGCTCTTTCGTGCGGGCATCCGTACCATTTGAATCCTGATGCGCCTGGTGCAGTTCCAGCGACATCAGCGTAAGACTCTGACAGATATCATCGTGGAGCTCTCTGGCGATTCGGTTCCTTTCCTTTTCCTGAGCTTCGATCAATCGGCCGCCCACCTTTTCGAGCGCTTCCTGCGTCAGCTTTTGGTCTGTAACGTCATTGGCGGACCCAATAAACCCAGCAAACGACCCATCGCTATTGATTCGCGGCGCGGCGACATCCAATATCCAGCGGTAGACTCCATCCCTCCGACGGAGGCGGTACTCCCTGGAAAATCCCTTCTGCTCTTCAAGCGCCCGCGATTTTTGTGTTAGCACATTCTCCAAGTCGTCAGGATGAATAAATGCGGTCCACATGTCTCCCAATCCGGCCTTTGGGTCGCCGCCAGTGAAGTCAATCCGTCTTTCATTCACATAAGTGACCTTGCCGTCCGTGTCACACATCCAGACCAGGTAGGGGGCAGCGTCCGCCATGAGCCGAAAGCGTTTTTCGCTTTCGCGTAGACTGCTATCGCTCTTCAGCTTTCGCGCGCGTAGGCGCAGCAGGGCAAAGATTAACAACACCAGGATAGCGATCACCACAACCGCAGCGGTGATGGTTGTCTTGTATGTTTGCCAGACCGTTTGCTGCCGATACAAAACGACAGTGCCAGGTGGGAGGGCCGATTCTGGTATCCTCCATCGGCGAAGTTGACGCCAGTCAACTTGTAGACGGGATACCGAGTCTTCAGCTAGCGGGATACTCTCTGGTTTCTCACCAGAGAGTACCCTGGCGGCCAGCTCACCCCCCAGTACCCCCGATATCTTTGGATCAGGATAGGATCCGCCGACCGCTCCGTGGCCAAGACAAAAATTGATTATGCAATATGTCGGGAAACGTTGCGCGATCGTCTCAAGAACATCGTAGATACCGGTCTGTGGCTGAGAAGACTCCTGGGGAATAAGGTTAAAGAAAACGATAGTGTGCGAGGGAAGTTTGGACACTTGCTCGAGCAGCTGTTTTGGTGATGCTGTCGACATTTCGATCCGCGTCAATTTGTCTTCGCGTTGTCGAAGCTCGTTACGAAGGGCTTCCATCCAATGCTGCTCGAATTCTGAGGTCCCGGCAATCAATGCCACATTGTGAGTATCGGGATGGAGGCGCAGAGCAAGGTCTAACGAACCTCGGACATCCGCGTTCGACGTGACACCCGTTACGCCGAGCCATGGCATTCCATCTGGGAGCCTACTGGAAGGGACCGTAATGAAGACAATTGGGATGCCTGGGAATAACTGCTCACGGTGATCTATGGCGAACTGAAGCGCCGGATACGCCACAACAACTACCAGGTCAATATGTCTCCCGCCATACGATTGGCGGATCGTTTCTACGAGAGCCTGCTGGTATCCCGCACTGCCAAAGCGTTGTGATTCGAGATATTCAACGTAAAAGTCTACGGGCGCGGAAACCCGTGACCGCACGGTCTCTTTCAGGGCCTCTAATTCGCCAAATGTGCTCCGAAGTGGCCAGCTATACAGAACAAGCACATTCTTCTCAGGTACTGAGCTCGCGGAGAGCGGGGTACAACTGACTAAAACGATTGCAACCAAAGATGTCACAATCCAATACCGGATCAGCCATAACACTCCAACGTGGTTGCAAGCTTCGTCCACGACTCCGATGTTGCGTTGCATAGGGCCTTCGATACCGCACGCGATAAGCCGAGAGAGAAACTCTCGACTTCAGTCGCAAGAGATGTGCAGAAATGGATTCGGGCCGCAACTGCGTATCGCGGCACTGGAGGGAGTGTGCAGCTTATCTTAGTCGGACAGGCACGAGCAGCACAACACGGAAATGGCAAAGTCTCCCGCCACAGATTCACGATTGGACTGCGGGAGTGCTCAGGCCATCGATGCAGTCTCGTTCCTATCTGTATCGTTGCTTCTGTCGTTTTTTGTCTTGACGGGCCATGACGACTCGGCGGGCACCTTCTTCCCCGGCTATCGCTGGGGTAATCGGAAACTTTATCGCCTCTAGTCCCGAGTACTGCGCCCGGTAGGCGTCGTCGATCCGGTTGTTCGACTGGATTGAGCAAGTAAGCGACCAGCAATACCGGAAGGGATGACGCCGACTAAGAGAACCGGCCAACGAGCAGCCCAGGCGATCCGGAACAGGAGTCGCGGAGAGATCGTCAATGAGTGAATTATCGCGGCCTGTTATCAATAGGTATGACGCGAAGCGGGAAGGTCACACTTAGTTTTTTAAGCGTGAAGTACTCGGCGTGATACAGGAGCAGGCGTTGCTTTCAGACGCACCTGATGCGTGTGCCGCAAGGTGAGCAGGGAGGTGACGTCAGCGGGATCGGCCAAATTCTCAAGGAGTGAAATCTCCTGATTGTAGGACTAACGACTCTTCATTCAAGTATTCGCAGATCGCGACCGCCTGCAAGGCGACAAACCTTGCCTGTCACTTCTAGCAGTTGTGGGCGGACGGTCGGCTGGATATCTTTCGCTCTACTTGAAGCTCCCCGAGCAGCCACAAAGGAGGCACATAATGACTAGTTCGAAAGTCCGCTTCGCGGTTGTCGCCTGCAGCATCATTGCTCTGCTCACACCGGCGATCGTGCGAGCTCAATCGCCGGAGATGCAGCAGCGTGTGGCTGCGCTCAAGCAATCCGCGGCCCAAGACCAGCAGCGCATTCGGCAGTATGAATGGATCGAGACCACAGTGATCAGTCTCAAAGGTGAGGAGAAATCGCGGCAGCAGAAGAGATGCTATTACGGCGCAGAGGGCTCGTTACAGAAGGTCACGGAGTCAGCGTCTCCACCGCCAGGAAAGAAGCGAGGGCTGAGGGGCCGCGTCGCCGAGAACAAGAAGGAAGAACTGGCGGACTACATGAAGCAAGCGGTGGCACTAGTGAAGACCTATGTTCCACCCGACCCGGCGAGAATCCAGGCCGTGAAGGACGCGGGCAAGATCAGCCTGGACATGCCGGGTGCGGGCAAAGGGGCACGTTTGAATTTCCGCGACTACGCCAAGCCCGGTGACGTGCTGTCGGTAGAAGTTGACCCCGCCAGCAACCGGGTGGTCGGGCCGACTGTAGCCACCTACCTGGACGACGCCAAGGATTCCGTAACCCTGGACGTTCGCTTTTTGACCCTCCCGGACGGAACAGGATATCCGGCGACCGAGGTTCTCGTCGCCAAGGCAAAGAATCTTTCGGTAAACGTAACTAACTCCGGATACCGGAAGGCAGGACACTAACAAAAGATTTCTTCAACCTTCGGGGCGCGGCACGCGAGCGTGGCGTCAATGGCGTTCAACTCGCCATTGCCGAGGACGCTGAGAGCCTCGATCACCTCTCTTGCCGGAAGAGGCTGTCCGTATCGCCATGGCGCGACAGTAAACAGATCCAGGAGCCGCGCGACTTCGGAAGGCTATCTGGTCCTGAGCTTGACCTACGTCAGGCCTTCCAAGTAAGCACGGTTCCAGAGTGCGCCCGCCGGAAAGCTCTTCGCTCTGTCCCGGGTGGCCTCGGCGGCGGTTCTGGCAGCTCAGGCTAGCGCAAGGGTCTAGCCTTCGAGATCACGCCAAGAGCGCCAAATACTACAAAGCGACGATATGAATTGAACCGCGGGACGGGTCCAGCCTTGTGCTGGAGGACCGACCTCAGCAAAGAGGGCGCGCTTTATGGAGCACATTGAACGGCACTGAAGGCCTCATTGACGTTTAAAGGGATTCTTAGAAATGTGATCGGTCCTGGTCTGACCTGAACTCGTGTGAATCAGTGCACGTTTCAAGGGCGCGCCTTGCAGCCTCTGCAGGGGTATTGCGGCGCCCAACGGTGACGAAACTACTTGCGCAAGACTCGTATGCCAATAATAATTAGTTATCGGGTTAGGAGAGCGCGATTCCTGAGGTAACGATTAAGACGGGTATCACGGCTCCGGACGGCCGCGAAGAAGAGCTTAGGGAATATCTCTGCGACCACCCGGGCTGTCCCGATATTGCTACCCATGTGCTCGGATGCGTGAAGGAGCTCGGCATTCGTGCTGCAGTTTGCGAAGAGCACGCACCCAAGCCTCGAGCCTAAAACAGTCTCTCCTCAAAGCAATCCGGTTCCTAAATTCCAATAGTTGACGTGCCAACACAGGCGCTGTGTACAAAAGTCAACCGCATTTCGCGATTGGCTATTTCGTCTCACGCACGAGCGGCAGCTGTCGCTACGGTTCATGCAGCTTCGTCGGGTTTCTCCTTTGACAGATCCATCTGTCGGACCAGTCCCTGGCAGGTCGTACAACTCCTGCACATCACCACGCAAAACCGGGAAGCCCGAACCGGCAACAGCAAACTGCAATAACCCGCCTCCGGCGCAATGCAGTTAAGCGGCCGCTTGATGCAGTCCTTTCTTGTTCTAACCCGGTGGGCGAACCGCAGACCTGTTCGTTTTGCCAGTTGCCCGGCTGGAGGGCGCGCCCTAGCCTGTGCTGAAGAACGAAACGACTTCTTTAAGCCGACCTTTTCAAGGAGAAACAGCATGAGTTCACAGGACGAGATTCAGCGATCGATTCTGCCGATCCCGGATCAGCAATACGTGGGTTTGACGACTTACGATGCAAAAGATCCGGACAAAAAGTTTCCCCCGATCGAGCAGCTGCTGCCGCCGAAAGGCGCGCCCAATGTGCTGATTGTGCTGATCGATGACTGCGGATTCGGCGCTTCGAGTGCCTTCGGCGGCCCCATCGCCACACCGAACGCCGAGCAGCTGGCAAACAATGGCCTGAAGTTTAACCGCTTCCACACGACGGCGCTCTGCTCGCCAACGCGCCAGGCGCTCCTGACCGGGCGCAATCACCATTCGGTGAACATGGGCGGCATCTGCGAAATCGCGACTTCGGCCCCGGGGTACACTTCGGTGCTGCCGAAGAATAAGGCGCCGCTCGCCATGACTCTCAAGCTCAACGGCTACTCCACAGCGCAGTTCGGCAAGTGCCACGAAGTGCCGGTCTGGGAGACGAGCCCGATGGGACCGTTCAGCCAGTGGCCTAGCGGCGGCGGCGGGTTCGAATACTTCTACGGCTTCATCGGCGGCGAGACCAACCAGTGGTATCCGGCCATCTACGAAGGCACGATTCCGATGGAACAGGGCAAGAGTCCCGAGGACGGCTACCACTTCACCGAGGACATGACGAACAAGGCGATGGGGTGGGTGCGCCAACAGAAGGCGCTCATGCCTGACAAGCCGTTCTTCATGTATTTCGCGCCGGGCGCCACTCACGCTCCGCATCACGTGCCGAAGGAATGGATTGAGAAGTACAAGGGCAAGTTCGATCAGGGGTGGGACAAGGTGCGCGAAGAGACCTTTGCCCGTCAGAAGAAACTCGGTGTGATTCCTGCCGATGCCGTCCTCACCGAACGGCCGTCCGAAATCCCCGCCTTCGACGACATGCCAGAGGAACTCAAGCCTGTTCTCCGTCGCGAGATGGAGGTTTACGCCGGGTTCCTCGAACATACCGACCACCACGTCGGCCGCCTGCTCGATACCCTGAAGGAACTGGAAGTCCTCGACGACACGCTGGTCTACTACATCTTCGGAGACAATGGCGCCTCCGCCGAGGGGACGCCAAATGGCTGCTTCAACGAGGTGGCCGTGCTCAACGGCATGAGCAAGCTCGAGACCCCCGAATTCCTGATGAGCAAAATCGACGATTTCGGCGGGCCAGAAGCCTACAACCACTACGCGGTGGGCTGGGCGCATGCGATGGACACGCCGTACCAGTGGACCAAGCAGGTGGCGTCGCACTTTGGCGGCACTCGCAACGGCACGATTGTGCACTGGCCGAGTAGCGTCAAGGCAAAGGGCGAGGTCCGGTCGCAGTTCAGTCATGTGATCGATATTGCGCCGACGATACTGGAAGCAGCGGGGATTCCTGCGCCGACGATCGTGAACAGCGTGCAACAGGCGCCGTACGAGGGCATCAGCATGCTGTACGCGTTCAACGACGCCAAGGCGGACGAGCGGCACGAGACCCAGTACTTCGAGATGTTCTGCAACCGCGGCATCTATCACAAGGGATGGACGGCGGTCACCCGGCATGGCGTTCCCTGGCTTGGCTCATACAGGCGCGCCTTCGATGAAGATGTCTGGGAACTGTACGACACGAACACGGACTGGACTCAGTCGAAGAACCTCGCCAAGGAAAACCCGAAGAAGCTGGCAGAGCTGCAGCGGCTCTTCCTGATCGAGGCGACTAAGTACAACGTTATCCCCCTGGACGATCGTACGTTTGAGCGCTTCAACGCGGACCTTGCTGGCCGGCCGCAGCTCATCAAGGGCAACTCGCAGATCCTGTTCGGCGGCATGTCCCGGTTGAGCGAAGGCTCGATGGTCGTAACGCACAACAAATCGTATTCGTTAACCGCGGAGATCGAGGTGCCGAAATCCGGCGCCAATGGCGTCATCGTCGCGCTTGGCGGCAGCATCGGTGGCTGGAGCTTGTACGCCCTGAACGGCAAACTGAAGCACTGCTATAACTTCTTCGGGATCAAGCGGTTCTTTGCGGAGGGCACGCAGACTATCCCCGCCGGAAAGCACCAGGTTCGGATGGAGTTCAAGTACGACGGCGGTGGCCTAGCCAAGGGTGGCGCCGTTTCGCTCTTTGTGGACGGCAAGAAAGACGGGGAGGGCCGCGTGGACAGGACAGTGCCGATGGTATTCTCCGCCGATGAAACCTGCGACGTCGGGAAGGAAACCGGCTCGCCGGTCTCTCCGGACTACGGTCCGACCGGTAACGAGTTCAGCGGCGAAATCAACTGGGTCCAGATCGACCTGGAGAAAGCTGATAGCGATCATCTGATCTCGCCCGAGGAACGGTTCCAGATTGCGATGGCGCGGCAGTAAATACGCTCAGGACCGGCAGCCCAAACCGGGCTGCCGGTCGCACGTAATAACAACACGTGAACTCAGAGCCCGCTGGGCATCGCCACTCACGACCGTGCCAATAGCGGCCAAGGACTTTTCCGGTCCACTTCTATCAAGAACCAGCGGCTGATGCTGCAGCTTCGCGGGTTCGTTTTTTTGACTCTAAATCTGGCACGAAGCGTGGTGCGGCTTGGATATCGCAATTAGATGGGTCTTCACGATTCGTCCCGTTGTTAGGGCTGTTGTGTCAGGTCTCTTTGAGAGCCTTAGATACTGTCCTCATTGTTTGTGGATTCTGTGTCTTGGTGTGGTACTGATTCAACTACCCTGTCTCACGATGCAAGCGCAATCCGTTGCGCCCGATGATGCTGATCATGGAACAGTTGTATCAATCAGCAGTTCGGAAGGGTGGGAGCGCAACATCATCGCTGCAATGACTCCTTATGGGAATCCGCTCCCTGATAGCCCGATTCCGGTTGAAAACTCCAGTGTATCGTCGAGCCGAGCGAGTCTTGTACCGGCTGTTATCTCGGTGGTGAGGCGGCCTGTGCCTCAGTCCGGAAAATTCAACCTGAAGGCTGCTTTCTGGCAGTCTTTCAGCGAGAACTTGTTTTACCACGCTTGGCGTGTCTCCACCGACCCAGGGATGCGCTGGAACCTTGCCCACAAGCCGTTTTTTCACGACTGGTTTGCGTCCTACAAAGGCTATAACATGCACCGCTGGGGTGATGGAGACGACTTCATAGTCAACCTTGTCGGGCACCCCCTGGAAGGTGCCGTGTTCGGACGGACATTCCTGCAAAACAGCCCTAACAGTCAGGTGCCTATCGGAAAGAACTCGAGGTATTGGACAAGCCGGCTGAAGGCTACAGCGTGGGCGGCGGCTTGGTCAACGCAGTTAGAGATTGGGCCGATCAGTGAAACGTCGTTTGGAAATCAGGGCGGCGTCACCTACGTGCCCGGCTGTGGCAACTACTCATCTTGTTTGAACAACCCCAAATTCCATAAGCCGCCCACCAATAACACGGGCTGGAGCGACTTTGTCATGACTCCGCTTCTCGGCACTGCGTGGATCATGGCTGAAGACACGATCGACAAGTACATCGTTACACCCGTTGCCGTGAACCATCGAATTATCGGCGGAAGGGCTCTCCGCGCCGCACTGGAACCAAGCCGCTCCTTCGCCGCAATCTTCGCTGGCAAGTTTCCCTGGGATCTCCCTTCGCCCGAGAGCAGCTTCGTTGCGAGCCGTAGATCCCATCTCCCGTCAACATTCGGTGATTTCGAGCTTGCGCCCCTGGACCGCTTTGGAATAGGCACCCAATACAGCAACATCAGCCTGCCGGTGGTCAGCAGCACTTGCTCAAAACCTGCATGCCGCAAGAACTTGTCTGGATTTGGCTCTACCTTTGATTACAACTTCACGCGTGCAGTCGCCTTTGACAGCACCCTCAACTTCATTCCGAGACAGCAGGGAACCAAGGCAATGTTGGAAGGATTGTTTGGCGTTCGCATCGGAGCGCGTTTCGAGCGCTTCGGCATTTTCGCAAAGGTCCGGCCCGGCTTCATCTCTTACGAAAGCGCGTTGACCAAGCAGGGCGCTAGCGATCAGGGTAGCCTCACCCGCTTCGCCGCTGACTTAGGTGGAATTGTGGAGTACTACCCAAAACGCAATACCACCTGGCGCGTCGACGTTGGTACCACGCTCGTGCGCTACCTTACTAACCAACCTGACCCGCACACTTCCGCACTTGGCAGCTTGCTTTCGCCACAGTACATCGTCACCCAAGGCAACTTTCAGATGTCAACTAGTTATATGGTCAGCTTCTAGACTGAGAGCCCTGGCGTAGCCTAGAACCCATTTCATAGATGCTTCAAATAGAAGCATTGACGAGGCGAGGGAGCAGCCCGAGGAAGTTATCGAGTTCATATTCGTTTCTAACCACCAGGTGGCGAATTACTTCCGAGTTGTCGCTAGCCTACATCGAAACCGCCTCCAACGATGCTCTAGCTCATCCCGTTGCGTCGTGCGCGAGGCGGTTCCGATGTAGGCTAGCGACAAACCGTCCGTGGGAGGGACGGTTGTGCGGTCGTGAGCGCTATGGCGATGTTTCAACAGGTATCCATTGGTTAAGTTATTTCCGAGTTGAATTCGGTCATTTCTTTTCGGGCGTGAAGATGGTTTTCCAATCGTTCTTCATGCTCACCACCGTCCAGCCGCGCGCCTGCGCTTCGTCGATTCCTTTGTCCAAGCGGCCTATGCTGGACTGGCGGTCGTAGGCCCACTCGCGCTCGGCGTCGGTGTGGTGGACGTAGAGGCAGAAGTGCGCGTCGGTCCCCGCGTCGGTCCACTGGAGCATCTGAAGGTCGCCGTCGGAGTTGCCGAATGCGGCTATGGGGCGGCGGCCGATGAATCTCTGGATGGCGATGGGCTTGCCTTCCTTGTCGTCGATGAAGTCCACAGCGGCCAGCTTGACTAGGACGGGCTTGCCATCCCGCAATTCAAACTGCTGCTTGCCTGTGCTGCCAATGACCTGTTCGGGCGGGATGCCGTAAACCTTTTCCGCAAACGCCCGCATGAACTCCACGCCCCCGCCTGAGACGATGAACGTCTTAAAGTCGTTCGCACGCAGGTAAGCGAGCAGTTCGACCATCGGCTGGTAGGCCATCTCCGTGTACGGCCGCCCGGTGTTGGGGTGTTTCGCCGTCGCTAGCCAGTCCTTGACGATCTTGTCGAACTCGTCGGTGGTCATACCAGCATGGGTGGCCGCGAGTATCTCGATGACGGCCTTCTCGCCCTGCGCCAGCGCGCCCTTAACGTCGCCCTTGAGCAGCGAGGCGAAAGGTTCCTTGTCCTTCCACTCGGGATGCTGCGGCGCCATCGCCTTGACGCGGTCGATGGCAAACAGGAACTGGAAGTACAGCGGCTGTTCGGCCCAGAGCGTGCCGTCGTTGTCGAACACGGCGATGCGCTCGGTGGGCGGGACAAAGTACGGGGAGCCCTCCTTGGTGACCTTGCCCACGAAGTCTACGACGGATTGCTTGGCCTTGCCGTCGTTCCACGACGGCAGCATGTCGGCGGCATGTGCGACGGTTGTGGTGAAAGCCAGTGCACAAAGGAGCGCCACGGCGACGAGGTTTCGTTTGAATGTGATTTTCATGGTTATCAATTTCTCGATATCCGGCAGCTTCCACCGTCTTGTCGAAGAGCGTCTTTGTCCGGCCGCAGAGGCGCAGACATCCTTGCACCTCGAATCGTTCCAATGGGCCTCAAGCCTACGCTTGGGGGAAACCCCGCTAATACTGGCAACTCTGACAGGACGGGATGAAGGTTCGCCGCAGCGGAGCCATTAGGACTAGAGTCACGGGCAACCGGAAGTTACGCGGGGCGAGCAAGCCGGCTGGAGTCGATTTATGAGATAAGTTCTACTTTGCCGTACCACTGCAGCGCCTGTGGCTGATCGAAGCGGTCAACACTGCTCTCTCGAAAGCGGTCTCTCACGAAGAGGTCGACCAGCGTTGATCTCGCTAGAGCCTCAATAGTTCGGGCAAATTAGACGCAACTCGTGGATGAGGTCAAAGATCGCAAAGATGCTCTTGAACAGCATCCCAAGTCGAGTCTCTGACCTGTGTGAACGGGTTTCGGGGTTTGCGCGCGGCACCCGCTGCACCAGGGATATCCCCAATAGCCGACTGGTAAGGGCGGAGGCTCCAGCGTCGCGGTTCTCGGCCTGATTCCTGTTCTCCCCTGTCAAATCTGACAGTTGTTAGCTCAGGGATCTCCGCCTACCCTCGGCATGATTCGACTAATCTCTAAATGGCCTGCCCAAGTTCACCGCCGATCAAGACACAGACACCAGCTACTTCCACGTCTTGGCGAAGCCCACGGGAGCGGTGTGCAATCTCGATTGCAAGTACTGGCACCGGTATGCGATGGAAGACAGCAATTGGAAGAGCGCGGCCACCACCGTCGGCCGCAACGAGGCTTGCCCCTGTGACAGAGGGGCGGAAGGCTAAGCACTGTCACGTTGCCTGAACCTGAGGTGCACAGCATGCACGAATGGATCGAGATGGCGTCAGTGGGAATCGAACTGCTGGCGGTCACAATCATCGTCGTCTCAGTCACCTTCGGTTCCGTGCGCTTTCTCCTGCATCTGGCAAGGCAAACCGAAGATCCGTTCCGCACGTACAAAGAACTGATCGGACGCTCACTCTTGCTGGGGCTCGAATTTCTGGTTGCGGCCGATGTTATCCGCACGGTAGCCCTTGAGCTGACCCCTCGGAATATCGGCATGCTGGGCGCGTTGGTCGTGATCCGGACATTCCTCAGCTGGTCCGTGGTGGTTGAGACCGAGGGCCACTGGCCATGGCGCTCGGGGCCGGGCCGCAGTTCTGGGTGATCGAATGCGTTGGATCCCGTCACGGAACAAATCCGATGGCAACAATTGGTGTTTCTCGTAGATGCCAGACACGGGAAGCCCAGCTTCACTCACGAGTGAACGCAAGCTCTACGTGCTGAGAATGCCGCATCACGAGCATCCCTACACCACTGGCGTCATCGTGCTTTACGGTGATCTGTTGCGCGGTGGGCCCTTTTTTAGCGTTCACCTCAGGTGACTGTTAACTGTGACAGTATTCGCGTCGGGTGTTTTTAGTTAGCATCCACCAAATGGGAGCGACCTATGAACATGAAAGCCTGTGCAATCGCGTCAGCCTTGGTGTTCATGATTCTGGTATTCGTCGTCGGCTGCGCCAAACCGAACGACAACCAGCTCGCCAGCGAAATCCAGCGACGGATCAATGGCGATTCCGGGCTGCGGGACAAACAAATAGCGGTCGCGGCAACGGGAGGAATTGTGACCCTCTCCGGCAGGGTGGACGACATCACCCAGAGGAATTCCGCAGCCAGCTACGCCTCTTCAGTCAATGGTGTTAAACAGGTTGTAAATAACGTCCAGATTGCCGAGTCGATGGGAGCAACTCAGACGCCTGCAGCGGTTCCTCAACCAGGAGGTGCGTCCGCGCCACGTGCCAGCGCTCCTCCCGCCTCTGCCGCAGCCCCGGCGCAAAGAGCGCCTATTCCGCCTGGCACCCCCACCCCGGACGTCATCCGCAAAAAGCTCAACGCCTTTGTCTATGCCGCAAAGCAGCAATCGCCGGAACAACAACAGTACGACGAGATGGACTGCTACAACTGGGCCAAGTCACAGACTTCGATCGATCCAATGGGCCCGGCCACGCCGGTGCAGCAGGTGGAGAAAGGGGAAAATGCGGCGCAGGGCTCGCGCGTGAAAGGTGCGGCACGCGGCGCTGCCGGAGGTGCGATCATTGGCGGCATAGCGGGCAATGCAGGTAGTGGCGCAGCCATCGGAGCCACTGTAGGCACGATGCGGGGCGGGCGTGCCGTGCGCCAGGGGAAGAAGGACGCCGAGCAGGATTACCAACAGGCACAAGCACAGGCGCAGCAGCAGGCGGCAGCCACCGACAAGCAGAATATAGCTACGTTCAAGAAGGCCTTTTCTGTCTGCGCCCAAGGGCGTGGCTACAGCGTGCAATAGGTGACTGGCCAAAGAAATGATGCAGTGGAGGGTTTTGCAAGGATGAAAGCGAAATTTCTGCGAAGAATACTCTTCGTATGCGTCGGCAATACCGGACTCGCTCTTGCGCAAGCAACTTTTACTAAGGTCCAGGTCGCCGACCGCATCCGTAGAGTGGAGGCCGGCGTGGATCAGTTCCGCAAATGCGTGAGCTTGCTCGTCAGACGCTCCGATAAGCAACGCAGCGCGGAGCACTTCCAGTTTATGAGCCATTCGTCGCTGATTTTGGTCCTTCTTGGAATGTGGCACCGCACACCGTTCAGCCCGTCGTCTACCTCGATCGCGATAGCTATGAGCGCGAGATCGTGACAATGCGCTGGGGCCTATTCCCCTCTGAATGAGGCCTCTATGCAAAGAGTGCAAAGGACGATCACCGCACGCGTCACTTTCGGTCTCCCGGTGCAGAAGTTGGCAGGCATAGTCTCGGTGTTTGTGCTCCTCTCTCTGCCATCCGAGGCACAAACTTTTCAGGTTTGGCCCGAGATTAGCACCTATGTGAAGCTGAACCCGGACGTAAGGCTGTACTTCATTGCAACAACAACTCGAGAGAACGGCCAGGGCACGAGCGGCGAGATTGGACCGAACGTCGACTTCTACCTCAAGCCTTTGCTCAAGCTGGAAAGGGTTACTGTCTTCCAACTGGATCAATCCAAATCCAGGCCATTGTTGCTGAGGCTCGGGTATCGCTATCTACCCTCTACCGATGGCCCTTCTGAGCAGCGGGGCGTGATTGAGGTGACCGGGCGGTATCCGCTGACATCTGGGTTTGTGCTTTCCGACAGGAACCGGGGCGATCTCCGATTCAATAGCGGTGAGTTTTCATGGCGCTATCGCAACAGGCTCACGGTCGAAAGAACCGTTTCCATTCTGTCCTACCATTTCTCACCCTACGTCCGCGGCGAGGTGTACTTCGACAGCAACTATGAGAAATGGAGCAGAACCGCAGAGATCCTTGGCGCCGCATTTCCCATACACCGGCATACCGAGATCGAAACCTACTTTGAGCATCAGAATGACACGAGCAAATCGCCAAATCGCCAGGTCAATGCCTTGGGGCTCGCGCTCAACCTGTATTTTTGAGCGTGTTGTGGACAAACTCCGGCACTCCGTGATCCGTTTCAAACAACTGGTAACTGTGACTTGCGTCAGATCAATTCGCGCGACCGATACTGTGACACCTCTGATCAAGCCGCCGGGCCCTAGCATCCCCGGATTCACCGAAGTCACCGTGGTTACAGCGTTCGTGATCTTCGACATCAATACCCGCGTCAAGGCCCTGTTCCGTGCGGATGCCTATGACCAGGCGCTTATCTACTTACGGGAGAGTGTGAAGTGACGCTTCAAGCACATTCAGAGAGGGGTCTAGCCTCGACATTACCGCTACCTGATTTCTCGCTGGTATTGGGCGGACCTCTGTTTCAGCTGTACCGGCGAGCGCATCTGTCTGGAGATGCTCTGGAACTGCTGGGGCGCCGAGTCCTAGTTTTCGCGCTATTCACGTGGTTGCCGCTCCTGTTGTTGTCGGTGCTTGATGGTCATGCCGTCGGCGGGGCCCTCAGGATCCCTTTCCTGCACGATATTGAAGTCCAAGTTCGATTCTTGATTGCGTTGCCGGTGCTGATCGCCTCCGAGGTTGTCGTTCTTAGACGCATCAGCCCCTTGGTTCGACGGTTTGTGGAAAGGGGCATCGTGGTGACCGAAGACCTGCCAAGATTCAACGCCGCAGTCAACTCAGCGCTGCGCGTGCGCAACTCGGTTGCCGTGGAACTGGCGCTGCTGGTTCTGGTCTATACGCTGGGGCTTTGGATCTGGCGGAGCCAGGTCGCTTTGGGAGCAGCAACCTGGTATGCAATTCCAGACGCGACGCGCTTGCATCTTACTTCAGCCGGCTACTGGTATGCCTTCGTGAGTATCCCATTTGCTCAGTTTATTTTGTTGCGCTGGTATGTGCGACTCCTGCTCTGGTTTTGGCTCCTATGGAAGTTTTCGAAACTGAATCTGCACCTCACCGCCGCGCATCCTGATCACGCCGGCGGGATTGGCTTCCTGGGCGAGAGTTCCTACGCCTTCTCACCGATACTCTTTGCTCAGGGCGCATTGCTGGCCGGATTGATAGCCAGCCGAGTTCTATATGAAGGACGGAGCCTGCTGTCCTTCAAGATGGAAGCCGCTGGACTTGCGGGCTTCTTCGTCTTGTTCATCCTCGGTCCCTTGGTGATGTTCACCCCGCAGCTTGACCGTGCCAAACGAGAGGGCGCAGCCGAGTACGGCTTGCTGGCCAATCGATACGTGTTCGGTTTTGAGGACAAGTGGATACGAGGCGGCGTTCCAGAAAAGACGGAACTACTCGGCACCGGAGATCTCCAGTCGCTGGCCGACTTGGGAAACAGCTACTCAGTTGTGCGCGAGATGCGTATCGTTCCCTTTGGACTCGATGACATCACACGACTGGCCGCCGCAACCGCCGTGCCTTTGTTGCCTTTGATGCTGACGATCTTTTCGCTGGAAGAACTGCTGAGTCGCTTGATCAAGGCCATTTTCTGACGAACAGCCAGCCACGGATGACTATCCGTACCGACTAATCCGTCACCGGAAGTGCCACCGGTTGCTCTAACCGGAATTCCAGCAACGATTCGCTGGGGATCGAGAGCTGCTCCCCTTTTTTAGAAGCGGCGAGTGCTGTTCCACCCACGGCGCCGGCGAGCACACCAATCCCGGCCCCCTTTCCTCCTCCTGCTAACCCGCCGATGAGCGCGCCTAGTCCCGCACCACCAATAGCCTTTTTCGCGGTCTTAGAGCCTTCTCCACTTCCTTTGATCTGATACGTGCTGGTCAGCAGCGGATAGGTCGTGCCGTTCATCACGATGTCGGTTAACTCCAGCCCCAGTTCGGATCTGCCTGACATTTTGCCGGCAGATGAGGCCGAGGCAAGCTGTCCATGAACGGTGGTGCCTCTTTGGGCTACCACTGCATTGCCGGCCTGCAGATTTGTCTCAAGGCTGGCGGTGAACCGATATCCAGCCTGCTGTTTGCTGGAGTCGATGGCATCGGCCATTCGTATCAGGATCCGCGTTCCTGCTGGAACCGTGACCTCCCTCGCATTCTGCGCTGCTGCGGTCATTGCCGACATGGCGGTTGCCATCCCCGCCAGGATGATCGCGGCTCGAATCATTCTCCTTCGCATTTCCTATCTCCTCTACGAGTTTGTTCCAACAATCGGCAACGAAGAATCGATTTGGAGGTCGATAAGCAAAAGCAATTGGTCTTCGATCTGAAGGAAGCGCGCTGCGGTAATCGCACCCAAAGCCTGCTTGACTCGTTCATAGTATTTTTCAAGAAGCTCGGACCGCTGCTTTCGATATGCCAGACCATTTCGAATCAGCTCGTCCGCCTTTTCATCCGTCATCTCCGTGTACGAACTCGCATAATTTTGAATGTTGGCCACCCTTAGGTCATTTAGTTTGGTCAATTCTGCGTCGTACTCGCTGTAGATCGGCCAGAATTTTGTTGCATCAGCGGCGCTCAACTGCATGACCGATCCCATCATTTGGGCTTTCTGCTGTCGGACATCGGAGCGCAGAAGTTCGACATATGCTTGGATGTTTTGAGCTGAGTCCGGCGACGTACTGGCTCGCTTGTCAGTCTGCGCCGATTGTGTGGTCTCTTGAGCCGGTGCGGACGGGATGATAACCAGCAGCGCTAGAACCCTGATCAAAGCTGCTTTCTTTCTTTTCATCTCTTATCCTCCCATCGGAAATCCGGCCTATCGTGCATCGCGAAATGCACTTATGTACGCTGACGATCCCATTGAAGTTAGCCTCCCCATCGAATTCGCCGGAAGGTAAACCTGGCAGTAGGGGCCCCGATCGTCATTGCAGTCTGCGAGCATCGACAGCATAGGGCTGCCTTGCGTGGGCCACAACTGTCATTTTCGACAGTCTCGATGCATTGCCGTGCCGACCTAGAGGCTGTTATTAACTTTGTACCTGTGCGAAGCACGAGTGCGGAAGTGGAGGTGTTTTCCGTGAGTATGTATGGATGGGACAGGGTGCGGTCAGCC
>Ga0193743_1001011_pt1 | contig 21368 bp, 17 predicted proteins | sample L2c2metaG_FD_143038 | JGI IMG/M metagenome (GOLD analysis project Ga0193743, IMG submission 143038) | Soil microbial communities from a riparian zone of the East river system, Colorado, United States - L2c2 | ecosystem: Environmental > Terrestrial > Soil > Riparian zone | place: USA: East River... | reverse complement strand
CCGGCACGTTGGGCGGCAGCCCGGGCTCGGTGACCTCGGCGAGGGCGGCCAGATCAGCCTGGTCGAGCGAGCCCAGCGGCGGCCCCCAGTGCACGAGCGACGGCAGGCCGGGCCCCCGGGCGTCGACGACAACGCTGCTACGCCCGTCCCACAGATGCCAGATAGCCAAGAGATTCCCTTCAGCTGGGGGGTTGGAACAGCGCGTTGATCTGCTCGTTGGCCCGGGTCAGCGCCACATCCGGCTCGGCCTTGAACGAGAAGATCGAGTCGAACAGCGGTTTCATGATCGCGGTGATGTCCGCCGAGTGGTGGCTCACCGGGAACGGGAACGTGGTCTTGTCCTCGACGTTCACCGTGAACGGGGTCACGTCGACGCCCGACTCCCGGAACTTCGCCTGGGCGATCCTGGTGCCGCTGGGCAGCGCGGGGAAGACCACGCCGTAGCGGCCCACGATGTCCTGGCAGGCCGGCGAGGCCAGGAACTTCACCCACTGCCAGGCTTCCTCCTTGTGCTGGCTGCCCGACCAGATGGAGTCGGCCAGCCCGTTGAACATGCTGGCCCGCGCCCCGCTGGGGCCCACCGGTAGCGGCGCGATGCCGATGTCCACGCCCTTCAGGCCGAGGAAGGTGGAGATCATCCAGTCGCCGTGCGGGACCAGCGCGTACCTCCCTGCGCCCACCTGGTCCGAATTGCTGACCCCGTAGGTGCCCCCGCCGGACACCGCGACGTCGAGCGGCGGCGCGTAGCCCTTGGTGATCAGGTTGCGGTACCAGGTGATGGTCTGGATGAACCGTGGGTCGTCGAAGTTGTAGTGGGTGCCCCAGGGGTTCTTGTCGGTGAACTGGAAACCGAGGCTGGCGGCCAGGAAGGACCATTGGGTCTGACCGCTCGAGCTGGCTCCGCTGTCGTCGTAACCGAAGCCGTAGGTTTTCACCTGCGTGGGGTCGAACCCCGGCTCGTCGCCGTGCTTGCCGTGCACGTCCACGCTGAGCCGGGCCAGCACCTTCTCGAAGCTGCCGCCGTCGGTGGGGTTCCAGGTCATCCCGGCCAGGTCAGCGGCGCTGAGGCCGGCGTCGGCCAGCATCTTCTTGTTGTAGAACAGCGCGACGGTGTCCCAGTCCTTCGGCAGGCCGTAGCGCTTGCCGTCCGGCCCCACCCACAGCTCGGCCAGCCCGGGAAAGTACGCATTGGTGTCCACCCGGTCGCGCGCGACGTACTCGTCGATCGGCTCGAGCTGGTGGTTCTCCACGTACTGGCCGTATTTGCTCAGGTGGTCGGTGAACACGTCCGGCGCGCTCTCCCCCACCATGCCCAGGGCGAGGCCGGTCCAGTAGTCGTTCCAGCCCATCTGCTCGACCTTGACGGTGATGCCCGGGTTGCCGGTGTGGAACGCCTCGGCGCAGCTCTGGTACGCCGGCAGCTGGTTCGCGTCCCACAGCACGTAGCGGATCTCCACCGACCCGGAACCGGAACTGCCCCGCGCTCCGGCGCACCCGGTGAGCAGCAGAGCCACCGCGGCGGCCAGCGCCGCCAGTCGAGGGAACCTCATCGTCTCCCCTACTTCAGGCCGGTGAACTGGATGGAGTTGATCAGGCGCCGGCCGAAGACCAGCAGCAACAGCACCACCGGCAGCGCGGCGAGCACCGTCCCGGCCATCAGGCCCGCCCAGTCCGGGCTGCCCTGCGGGGTCTGCTGGCGGACCAGAGCCAGCGCCACGGTGAGCACCCGGACGTCCTCCCGCTGCCCCACCACCAGCGGCCACATGTACTCGTTCCAGGCCTGCAGGTAGGTCAGGATGGCCAGGGTGGCCAGCGGCGCCGAGCTGATCGGCAGGATGATCCGGCTGAAGATCCGGAACCGCCCGGCGCCGTCGATCAGCGCCGCCTCCTCGACCTCGTGGCTGATGCCGAGCAGGAACTGCCGCATGAAGAACACCGCGAACGGCGTCATGAAGAAGTACGGCGCCACCACCCCGGCGAACGTGTTGAGCAGGCCGAGCTGCTTGATCAGCACGAAGTTCGGGATCATGGTGAAGATCGGCGGGATCATCAGCGCGGTGAGGAACAGGAAGAACACCGCGTCCCGGCCGGGCCAGCGCAGCCGGGCGAACGCGTAGGCGGCCATCGCGGAGAAGAACACCTGGCCCGCGGTGATCAAGGTCGCGACGACCACCGAGTTGCGCAGGAACAGCCAGAAGTTCAGCGAGGCACCCGAGCCGCCCTGGGCCACGGCGTCCTCGGTGGTGGCCACCCCGAGCACCCGGCGGAACGCGCCCAGTGTGAGGTCGACCGGCAGGAACGAGCCCGCGTTGGTGGTCAGCTCCTTGGTGTTGGACAGGCCGGTGCGCACCACCCACCAGAACGGGAACAGGGTCGCCCCCAGCACGGTGCCGAGCGCCACCCAGGCGAGCACCCGGCCCGGTCGCCAGCGCCGCGATCCCCGGCGGGGCGCGCTCGGGGTCACCGCCGGCGCGGGCCGTGCGGCGGTGGACGTGTCAGTTGGTTCGGCGATGGGAATGCTGGTCATCTCGATCACCGGCCTTCACGACAGGTCGGACTGGTTCGCTCGCATGAGCCTGAGCTGGACGAAGGTGATGGCCGCGAGGATGAACATGAGCACGGTGCAGATCGCGGCGGCGTAGCCGAAGTCGTACTGGTTGAACGCCCGTTCGAAGACGTAGTAGTAGAGGACCCGGGTGGCGTTCTCCGGACCGCCCCGGGTGGTCACCGCGACGGTGTCGAAGATCTGGAACGAGCCGATCATGGTGAGCACCAGGACCAACGCGAGCACCGGGCGGAGCAGCGGCACGGTGATCCTGGTGAAGATCCGCCACTCGGACCCCCCATCGATGGCCGCCGCCTCGTAGACCTCCCTCGGGATGGCCTGCAGCCCGGCGAAGATCAGCAGCGCGGTGTGGCCGAGGTAACGCCAGGTGTTGATCCCGGCGATCGTCGGGATCGCCCAGGTCTCGCTGGACAGGAACGGGATGCGGCCGACCCCGAGCCACTCCAGAACCTCGTTCGAGACGCCCAGGTTGAAGTCCAACATCCACAGAAAGATCAACGCCACCACGACGTTGGGAATCAGGTAGGGCAGCAGCACGATGCCGCGGATGACCATGGACCGGGTCAGTCGGTGCAGCAACACGGCCAGGCCCAGGGCCAGGATCGTCTGGCTGCCGATGTTCAGCACGACGTATTCGGCGGTGACCCCGAGCGCGTTCCAGAACAGCGGATCCTGGGCCAGCCTGACGTAGTTGTCGAAGCCGATCAGGGTCGGCGGGCTGAGCAGGTCCCAGTCGGTGAGGCTGAGGTAGAGCGCCCGCAGCGTGGGCCACAGGAAGAAGGCCCCGAACCCGAGGGCCGCCGGGGCGAGGAACGCCATCGCGGCCAGGCCCTCGCGCTGGCGCCAGCCCGCACCCCGCGCGGTTCTCGGTGTTGGGCGCACCGCGACCGGCGGCACGGTGGACCCGGGTAGGCGCATCCCAGCCACCTCCTTGTGACCAAGCCCGACCGAACACGTTCGAACAATTCACCCGATCGTGCACTGCCCGGTCGCCCTCTGTCCAGAGGTGTCCGAGGGTTTCTTGCGCAATGGCGCCCGATTTGACGTGCGGTTAAGCCTTTCCGTCACCAGTCCGACACGAATCGGAGCCGGCCGCGACGGGTGTTCGTTTTTGTTGATTCGCATCCTGTCTTGTTTGAATCGCCGCGCCCCGGCCACCACCCCGCTCGCCCCACCCGGCCGGACTCCTACACTCAGCGCGGTGAGGCCAGATGCGGCCGGTGCGCGGCGCGGGGCGACGCACCCATACCTGGCCGGGCCCTATCCCCGCGCGCTGGTCCACCGGGGCTGGCGACTGGGCGAGCTCGCCGACATGGAGAACTCCATGTCCTCCTTCCGCCGTGCCCTGGATGAGGGCTTCCGGTATCTGGAGATCGACGTGCACGCCACGTCCGACGGGGTGGTGGTGGTCTCCCACGACGCCACCCTGGACCGCACCACCGATGCGGTGGGCCCGATTGCCGAGCAGTCGTGGGACCAGGTGCGCCACGCCAGAATCGGCGGCCGGGAGCCGCTACCCAGCCTCCGCCAGGTGATCGACGAGCTGCCCGACGCGCTGCTCAACATCGACGTCAAGGCCGCCCCCGCGGTCCGCCCCACGCTGGATCTGCTCAGCCAGACCGACGTCTGGCACCGGATCTGCCTGGCCTCGTTCTCCGCCGCCCGGCTGCGCAAGCTGCGCCGCGCCGGCGGGGATCGGCTGATCACCTCCTGCTCGCCGACGGACGCGGTGAGCCTGCGGGTGCGCGGGTGGCTGCGGCAGGCACACGTGGGCTGGGCCGGCGGCTGGCTGCCGGTGCCCGCCGAGCTGGCCCAGGTCCCGCGCCGGCAAGGTGCGCTGACCGTGGTGGACCCGGCGTTCCTCCAGGCCGCGCACCAGCTGGGCATGGAGGTCCACGTGTGGACCATCAACGACCCGGCCGAGATGCGCGAACTGCTGGACATGGGGGTGGACGGGCTGGTCACCGACCGACCCGACCTGCTGCGTGAGCTGCTCGCCGAACGCGGCCAGTGGCCCGGCCGGTGACCAACCGCCTGACCGCTGGGCAACGCGTCTGGTGCGTGTACGACTGGGCCAACTCGGTATTCAAGATCTCCGTCTCCACCGTGTTCTTCCCGCTGTACCTGACCGAGGTGGCCGTCGCCGACGCCCGGCGGTCCGGGCAGCTCTGCCAGAGCGCGCTGCGCGACTGCGCGGTGTCCCTGTTCGGGGTGTCGGTGCAGGCCGGCTCGGTGTTCGGCTTCCTGGTGGCCGGCGCGACCGTGCTGCAACTGGTGGTGCTGCCGATCACCGGCGCGATCGCCGACCGGGCGCGGAACAAGCGCGCCATGCTCGGTGCGTTCGCCCTCGCCGGCGCGATCGCGACCTGCGGGCTGGCGGTGATCGGTGGCACCGACTGGCGGCTCGGCGCGGTGTTCTTCGCGGTCGCCAACCTCTGCTACTACGCCTCGGTGGTGGTCTTCTACGCGTTCCTGCCGGAGATCGCCACGCCGGACCAGCGTGACGACGTCTCCTCCAAGGGCTGGGCGTTCGGCTACCTGGGTGGTGGGCTGTGCCTGGCCGCCAACATCGCGCTGATCCAGGCACGCGAGCTGTTCGGGCTCACCCAGGCGGACGCGATCCGGATCTGCTTCGTGGTCTGCGGGGTGTGGTGGGCGGCGTTCACACTGATCCCGCTGCGTCGGCTGCCCGAGCAGGCCGCTCCCCCGTCCCCGTCCCGCGAACAGGGCGGCGCACTGCTCGTGGCCGGGTTCCGCCAGCTCGGCCAGACCCTGGTGCAGGCCCGCCGGTTCCCGATCACGCTGGCCTTCCTGGCCGGCTTCCTGATCTACATCGACGGGGTCAACACGGTGGGCGCGGTGGCCGGGCTGTACGGCGCCGAGGAGCTGCTGCTGCCCGTCGAGGTGCTCACCATGACCATCCTGATGGTGCAGTTCGTCGCGTTCGGCGGTGGCTTGGCGCACGGCTGGCTGGCTGCCCGGATCGGTGCCAAGCGAACGCTGCTGATCAGCTTGGCGCTCTGGACAGTGGTCATCGCCGGCGCCTATTTCGTCCAGACCGGCCAGCGGCTGCAGTTCTACGCCGTGGCGCTGGGCATCGGACTGGTGATCGCCGGGCCGGCCGCGCTGTCCCGCTCGCTGTTCAGCCAGCTGGTGCCGAAGGGCAGGGCGGCGGAGTACTTCGCGCTCTACACCCTCGGCGAACGCGGCACCTCGTCGCTGGGGCCCCTGGTGTTCTCCGTGGTGGCGAACGCGACCGGGTCGTTCCGACCAGCGATTCTGTCGCTGATCGCGTTTCTGGTGATCGGGTTCGCGGTGGTCGCGGTGGTGCCGCTGCGACGCGGAATACGCGCCGTCGGAAATCCCGAGCCGAAGCTGGTCTGACCGCCTATCATTACAAGTGTGAGGTACCTCACACGTGGCGACCCGGTCACAAATAGGATTGCAACGGGGCCACATGGGGGACACTAAGGGACGGCGCGGAAGGTGGCGTGTGTCGGCAATAGTTACCGACGCCACGTCTACCGACGTGCCGGAGAGGGAACGTACGCGCTAGGGGCGACGTTACACGAGGTGCTGCGAGCCCGGGATCCCTCCTCCGGGCCACGAAGTGAGAGGACTACATCATGGCGGACCGTGTGCTGCGAGGCAGCCGGCTCGGGGCTGTCAGCTACGAGACCGACCGCAATCACGACCTCGCGCCGCGCCGGTCGGTCCAGTACGCCTGCCCCAAAGGCCACGACTTCGACGTACCGTTCTCAGACGACGCGGAACCCCCAATGACCTGGGAGTGTCGGCTGCACGGCAGCGTTTCGAAGCTGATCGACGGAGTCGAGCCGGAAGCGAAGAAGGTCAAGCCCCCGCGTACCCACTGGGACATGCTGCTTGAGCGTCGCTCGCTCGCCGAACTGGACGAGCTGCTCGCCGAGCGGCTGGAGGAGCTGCGTGGTCGTCGCTCGAAGAGCGCCTGACGACCAGCTCCCTGAGCTAGCGAACTGAACCGCGCCGCGACGCGACCACCACTAGAACGCGACCGTGTCGGCCTGATCCCCCAGGGGTCAGGCCGACACCGCGTCTCGGGGGTGATCCCCCTCGCCCAGCCCGAGCCGGCTGGACACGCCCCACTGGGTCACCCGCCAGAGCGCCTCACGGACGATCGAGCCGCTCATCTTGGAGCTGCCCCGTTCCCGCTCGGTGAACGTGATCGGGACCTCGCGGACCCGGAATCCGCTCCGCACCGCCCGCCAAGCCATGTCGATCTGGAAGCAGTAGCCCTGCGAGTTGACCTCGCCAAGGGCCAGCTCGGCCAGCACGTGCCCTCGGAACACCCGGTACCCGGCGGTGATGTCCCGGATCTGCACGCCGAGCGCCAGCCTGGAGTACAGGTTGCCGCCCCGGGAGAGCAGCTCCCGGTGCTTGGGCCAGTTCACCACGCTGCCGCCGGCGACGTACCGGGAGCCGAGCACCAGGTCGGCGTCGGAGAGTTCGTCGAGCATGTCGGGCAGGCTCTCCGGCGGGTGCGAACCATCCGCGTCCATCTGCACCACGGTCTGGTAGCCGTGCTCCAGCGCCCAGCTGAACCCGGCCAGGTAGGCCGCGCCGAGCCCCTCCTTGCCCTCCCGGTGCAGGACGCTGATCCGGTCGTCGTCGGCGGCCAGCTTGTCCGCCAGCTCGCCGGTGCCGTCCGGGCTGGCGTCGTCCACCACCAGCACATCCGCGGCCGGCACGGCCGCGTTCAGCCGCTCCACGATCGGGCCCAGGTTGTCCCGCTCGTTGTAGGTCGGGATGACCACCAGCAAAGACCTGCCGCCGTCTTCGGCGCCGTCTTCAGTCCGCGGGTCAGCCATCCTCGTCCTCTCACGTGTTCTCGGGCTGGTCCGGGGGCACGGATGCCACGCCGGCCGTTCGGCGGCGCCAGGCGACTCCGAAGGCGACCAGGCCGGCCGCGGTGAGTATCCATTCCGGTACCGCGCCCAGTCGGGTGGCCAGCGTAGTCGTCGTGCGCAGCGGCACCCGCTCGACTAGCGCCGCCGGGGCGAACACCGGGGTGCGGGCGAGCTCGGAGCCGTCCGGAGCAATGATCGCACTCACCCCGCTGGTGGCCGCCACCACCACCGCCCGGTCGTGTTCCACCGCCGCCAGCCGGGACATCGCGAGCTGTTGGTAGGTCATCTCGGACAGCCCGAAGGTGGCGTTGTTGGACGGTACCGCGAGCAGCTGAGCGCCGTTGTGGACGCTGTCGTTGACCAGGTCGTCGAAGGCGATCTCCCAGCAGATGGCCACCCCGACCGGGATGCCGGCCATCTGCACCACGCCGGGCCCGTGCCCGGGTACGAAGTTGCCCGCCTTGTCCGCGTAGGGGGACAGCAGGCGGAAGAAGCTCCGCCACGGCAGGTACTCGCCGAACGGCTGCACCCGGCGCTTGTCGTTGCGCTCCACCGGGCCCACCCCGGGCGCCCAGACCAGCGCGGTGTTCGTGGTGTGCACGTCGTCGGGCTGGACCAGTACCGCGCCGACCAGCACCGGAACGCCGAGCCGGTCCACCACGGCGCTGATCTCCGCGTACGCGTCGGAGTTGAGCAGCGGGTCGATGTCCGAGGAGTTCTCCGGCCAGATCACCAGGTCGGGGTGGGGTACCCGACCGGCCGTGATGTCGTCGGCCAGCTGCAGGGTGCGCCGCACGTGGTAGTCCAGCACGGCCCGGCGCTGGGCGTTGAAGTCCAGCCCGAGGCGGGGCACGTTGCCTTGCACGGCGGCTACCGTGACCGTCCGCGCCGGTGGTCCGCCCGCGCCGGTCAACCACGCCGGGATGAGCAGCGCGACCAGGACGGGCAGCACCAGGCAGGCCGTCGGGGTCACCCAGCCGCGCCGGGACCCGCCGCCGGCCACGCTGGGCGGCGCACCGCCGGCCGGGGTGAGCGGTTTGATGCCGGCCGCGCGCAGCGGGCCGGCGCCGTAGCGTCGGAGCAGCCGTCGGACCAGCTCGGCCAGCGCGAACCCGGTGAGCACCACGGCGAACCCGACCAGTGGGGCGCCGCCCAGCGCGGCGAGCCGGGCGAACGGACCGTCGGCCTGAGAGAACGCCACCTTGCCCCAGGGAAATCCGCCGAACGGGAACCGCGAAGTGCCCGCCTCGGTGGCCACCCACAGCATCGCCGCCCACACCGGGGCAGCCGGCAGCCGGGACGCCACCGCGATCAGCCCGCAGCCGACCCCGAGGAACACCGCCTCCAGGGTGGCCAGCGCGAGCCAGGGCAGCGCCCCCACGTAGATGCCGATCCAGGGCAGCAGGGGCACGAAGTATCCGAGCCCGAACAGCACCCCGAGGCCCAGCCCGGTCCGCCAACGCCGACCCCGCAACACCGCGCCGAGCAGGGCGAACGCGATCGGCGCCAGCCACCACGCGGTGCGCGGGGCGCAGGCCAGGTACAGCAGGACTCCGCCCACCGGCGCGGCCAGCAGCCGGGCGAGCGACTCCCACCACCTCGGCCCGCCCAGCCTCGCCCGCCAGTCCAGGCCGCTCAATCGTGGCCGCGCCTCGGTGGACGGGGAGGCCGGGGTGGAAGTCACCGGGTCAGCCTAATGTCGGTGGCCGGGCGCGGAGAGGCCCGGCCACCGGTGGCTCAGCTAGTGCCCTGCGTCGCTCAGACCGGGCGCTTCGGCATGATCACCCAGAGCACCAGGTAGATCACGAACTGCGGACCGGGGAGCAGACAGGACAACACGAACAGCAGCCTGACCATGAACGGGCTCATGCCGAACCGGTCGGCTAAGCCAGCGCACACCCCGGCGATGATCTTGCCATGCCTCGGGCGGGTGAGCGTGGAACTCACGAGTGCCTCCTTCACGCCCGGCGCCCAGTGCGCCGCGCTTCCTCAGAATGCCCGCTCCGGAGCACCGCTGAACTCGGTGGCGCCCCTGATTTCGCACTCGGGGTGACCCCGAGATCCTCTTCTGGGGCAGCCGGGACGGCCCGTGACGGTGATCGGTACAACCGTTCGAGACACGGGCCTACACGTTCGGTTAATTCACCCAGCGTCGATCACTGGTTACGGTGATCACCGTGGCCCGGCGTCTCACCAGCACCATGCGTATCGCGGCCGGCGCCATATTGTTCGCGCTGGCCGTTTCCGCGCTGCCCGCCGTCTCTGGACTGCCCGGGGCCACCGCCTCGGCCGCGCCGCCCAGCACACGGACCGCGATCGTGGCGCTCGGCGACAGCGCGGCCTCCGGTGAGGGCGCCGGCAACTACGAGGAGGGCACCCGGGGCGAGAACGGCGACTGGTGCCACCGCTCGCCGAACGCCTACATCCGGCGGACCGGGTTGGCCAGCACAGCGGTGAACCTGGCCTGCTCCGGGGCGAGCTCGGCGAACGTGAGCTTCGGCACCGAGCTGCACTACACGGAGGGTTCGCAGGCCCAGCGGCTGGTACAGGTGGCCAGAACGTTCCGGATCACCACGGTGGTCACCCAGTTCGGCGCGAACGACGACCCGTCCTTCGGCAGCTCCGTGGTGCGTTGCGTGGCGGTGTACCTGACCCCCTCGAAACCCGGCTGCGCGAGCACGCTGGCCGCCGAGTGGCCCCAGCGGCTGGCCGCGATGGCGCCCAAGGTGACGCAGGCGCTGGGTGACGTCCGGCAGGCGATGCGCCAGGCCGGCTATACCGATCAGGACTACGTGCTGGTGGTGGCCTCCTACGCCTCCCCGGTGACCGAGAACATGGTGCGCACGCACGGATTCGCCGGCTGCCCGTACCGGTCGGAGGACGCCCGCTGGGGGCGGCAGACCGCCGTACCGCAGCTGTCCGCCACCCTGCGCGGCGTGGCGGACCGGGTGAACGCCCGCTTCCTCGACCTGTCCAGAGCGACCGAGGGCCACGAGGCGTGCACCTCGGCCGGCCCGGAGTGGCAGCGTCGGCTGACGGTCGACCCGAGGGTGTTCATCAAGGGTGGCTGGGCCGCCGTCGGCCACGTCGCCCAGGAGTCTTTCCACCCGAACGCCGTGGCGCACGGCCAGCTGGCCAACTGCCTAGCGGCATTCGTCAGGACCAGCGCCGCGCACGGCCAGTGCGTGCCCGGCGCGGACGGCAACCTGCACCTGCAAGCCGGCGCCCCAGCCGCGCCGGTGACCGGCTAGCCGCGCGCCCGGGACACGGCTCGCACAGCCCGCGCCACAGCCGACCACCTACCCAGTGATGGTCGGTTAGGCGGAGAACTCGTCGGCTATCAGGGCGCCCAGCTCGAGGAAGGCCATTTGGGTGGGCTCTCGCAGCTGGGCCAGGTCCAGGCGGCCGCCGGTGGCCAGGTGCGGGTCGTAGGGGATCTCCACCACCCCACGGCAGCGAGCCAGGAAATGGCCCCGCACCCGGTCCCGGTCGATCTCCGGGCTGACCCGGTCGCAGCACAGCACCACCACCGCGTCGGCCACCTGCTCGGCGTAGCCGTGCGCGACCAACCAGTCCAGCGTCTTCGACGCCCGGGACGCACCGTCCACCGTCGGCGCCCCGACCACCACCAGCGAGTCGGCCAACGCCAGGGTGCCCTCCATCGCCGAGTGCACCAGCCCGGTACCCGAGTCGGTGATGATGATGTTGTAGAACCGCGCCAACACCGCGCAGATCTGCTCGTACTCGTCCCGGTTGAACGCCTCGCTCATCGCCGGGTCCTGCTCGGAGGCCAACACCTGCAACCGCCCGGCCAAGCTCGTGTAGTGCGACACCGCGGTCAGCGAATCAATGCTGGCGATGTTGTCCAGCATCTGCCGCACGGTCACCCCGATCTCACCGGTCAACCGGTCCGCCAGGGTGCCCGCGTCCGGGTTGGCGTCCAGGGCCACCACCCGGTCGCCCCGGTGCTCGGCCAGCGTCAAGCCCAGCACCGCCGACACCGTGGTCTTGCCCACCCCGCCCTTCAGCGAGCTCACCGCGATCTGGTGCGCCCCGGGCAGATGCCGGCGGATCCGGCGCAGCAGCACGTTGCGCGCCGCCTCCTCCTCGCTCACCCCCGGGTTGATCCGGCCGCCCGACGCGCTGAACACCGCGCGGCGCCAGCCGACTGTGGGCCGCTCGGCCCTGGCCCGGACGATCGTGTCGTCGGTGAGGTCGGCCGCGCTGCCGGGGTTGGCGGAGGGAGCCGGGGGGTAGCTGGGGGGACGGGTGGTCGTCACGTCCTGATACTCATTCATGGCAAACCGATGCTGATGCTTGGGCCACCAGCTGTGCGGATCGAAGGCCGCCGGAGCGAGCGTGCCGTCCGGATAACGAGGGTGGGCGGCCGCCCACCCGTCCGGTCCGGTCAACGGCGGACCGAGATCGAACGTGGGCACGTCCCTCTCGGGATGCTCGGTCCGAACGGACTCGGGCTCTCTGATCGTCACTGTCGCCTCCAGAGCGATCGCCCATAACTACCCCCTTTGCGATCGCTAACGGACGCTTCATTCGTTACTTCTGTCACTGCCGGTGATCACTATAGGCGTGCTGGAGGCCCGCACAACCGGAGCGCGGGATCTCGGGGCACCGCCGGCACCTGGGAGCGCCCTCCTAGGCGAGCAGGTCGGTGCCGAGGCGCTCCCTCGGGCCGGCCGGGTCCGGGCGGCCTCGGTGCGCCCGCTGCCCCCGGCCCCGCTGCACGGTCTGCAAGGTGCGGGTCAAGGTGTCCTCGAAGCCCGCCAACGCCGATTCGATGTACTGGTCACATTCGAGGCGCAGCCGGGCGGCCTCGCGCTCCCCCGCATCGATGATCCGGCCGGACTCGATGTGCGCGGCCTGCACCACCTCGGTCTGGGCGACCAGCCGAGCCTGCTCCGCCCGCCCATCGGCGACCGCCCGCTCGTACTCCACCCGACCGGCCTCAACCAGGTCCTGGTGCTGGGCCCGGGCGTCGGCCACGGTCCGCTCGGCCTCGTGCCTGGCACGCCCGAGCAGCTGCTCCGCCTCCGCGTGGGCCTCGGCCACCAGCCGCTGGGCCTCCGCGCGGGCGTCGCCGACCAGCTTGTCGGCGTCCTGGTCGGCCTGGGCGGTGACCTCGTCGGCGCGCCGCTCGGCGCTGGCCATCAGCTCGTCCCGGTGGTCCAGCACGTCCTGCGCATCGTCCAGCTCGCCGGGCACCGCGTCGCGTAGCTCGTCGAGCAGGTCGAGCAGGTCACCCCGGGGAACCACGCAGTTGGCGGTCATCGGCAGGCCTCGCGCCTCTTCGACCACGGTGACCAGCGCGTCGAGCGTTTCGAAGACCCGGTACACGTCACCCAGTGTGCCTGCCGGAGCACCCGAATCGGGGGATGGCGTGCGCCGCGTGTCCTAACGGCGCCGCGCGCTCGGCCCATTCGCCCGGTAGGAGGCCTCTGATTGGTTGATCATCGTTGACCGTGGCCGACCGCTAGGAGGTTTCGGCCAGCCGGTCGATGAGCTGGCGGTGCACCGGGCCGGGCAGCAGGTGCGCCACGTCCCCACCGAACTTGGCCACCTCCTTGACCAGCGAGCTGGACAGGAAGCTGTACTCCGGGTTGGTCGACATGAACAGCGTGTCCACCCCGGACAGTCGCCGGTTCATCTGCGCCATCTGCAGCTCGTAGTCGAAGTCGGTGACCGCGCGCAGCCCCTTCACGATGGCGTGCACGTCGTTCTTGCGGCAGAAGTCCACCAGCAGCCCGTGGAACGAGGAGATCGACACGTTCGGGCAGTGCGCGGTGACCTCCCGCAGCATGTCGATCCGCTCCTCGACGGTGAACAGTCCCCGCTTGCTCTGGTTGACCAGCACCGCGACCACCAGCTCGTCGAACAGGCCGGCACAGCGCTCGATGATGTCCAGGTGCCCGTTGGTTACCGGGTCGAACGAGCCGGGGCAGACCGCCCGCCTCACCGCCGTGGCCTCATGGTGGCGAACCGTAACAAAGGCCGACATGCAGCACCGTGTCGCCGTAACGGCGATCACGCAGGGCCCGGATGGGCTCCGGCCACTCGAACGCCCCGGACCTGGCCGGCCGTTCCACCACCACGATCGCCTCGCCAGCCAGCCAGCCGTGCGCCCAGGCGTCGCGCAGCCACCCGGCGATCTCCGGGTCCGCCATGGCGTAGGGCGGGTCGATCAACAACAGGTCGTAGCCGCGCGGCGCGGGTCCGGCCAGCACCGAGCCGGCCGGGGCGGCGCGCACCTGGGCCTCGGCTCCCAGGCCCAGCGCGGCGATGTTCCGGCGCAGGGTGGCCGCCGCGCGCCGATCCGACTCGACGAACAGCGCGTGCGCCGCGCCCCGGGACAGCGCCTCCAGCCCGAGCGCGCCGGAGCCGGCGCACAGGTCCAGCACGGCGACCCCGGCCAGCCCCGGATCGGCGTCCAGCGCGCTGAACAGCGCCTCCCGCACCCGGTCAGAGGTGGGCCGGGTGCCCCCCGGCGGCACGTCGATCCGCCGCCCACCCACCGCCCCGGCAATGATCCGCGTCACCGCACCCTCGTGAGTGGCGAGTGGTCTCCGGAGACCACTCGCCACTCACGACCTCCGGTCACTCCAGCTCCAGGAGGAGGTCGCCGCCTTCTACCTGCTGCACCGAGCCGATGGCCAGGCGGGCCACCGTGCCGTCCTTGGGCGCGGTGATGCCGGCCTCCATCTTCATCGCCTCGATGGTCGCCACGGTCTGCCCCGAGGTGACCTTGTCTCCCTCCGCCACCGACAGGGTGACCACTCCGGCGAACGGCGCCGGCACGTGACCGGGGTTGCTCCGGTCCGCCTTCTCCGCCGCCTTCACGTCGGTGGTCACCGACTCGTCGCGCACCTGGACCGGGCGCAGCTGGCCGTTCAGTCGGGCCATCACCGTGCGGAAGCCGCGCTCGTCGGGCTCCGAGATGGCCTCCAGCCCGATCAGCAGGGTCACCCCCGGCTCCAGCTCGACCTCGTGCTCCCGGTCCGGCTCCAGCCCGTAGAAGTAGTCCTTGCTGGACAGCACCGAGGTGTCCCCGAAGGATTCCCGGTGCGCCAGGAACTCCTCGGTGGGCCCGGCGAACAGCAGCCGGTTGAGGGTGGCCGTCGGCTCGTCGCGCAGCCCACGCCGGTCGGCGATGGACAGCTCCGGCACCTCCTTGGCCGGCGAGCGGCCCGCCAGCGCGCGGGCCCGGAATGGCTCCGGCCAGCCGCCGGGCGGGTCGCCCAGCTCGCCGCGCAGGAAGCCGACCACCGAGTCCGGCACGTCGAATTTGCCCGGGTCTGCCTCGAACTCCTTGGGGTCCACATCCGCGCCGACCAGGTGCAGCGCGAGGTCCCCGACCACCTTGGACGACGGGGTGACCTTGACCAGGTGGCCGAGCATCCGGTCGGCGGCCGCGTAGTAGTCCTCGATCTTCTCGAACCGCTCGCCCAGGCCCAGCGCGATGGCCTGCTGGCGCAGGTTGGACAGCTGGCCGCCGGGGATCTCGTGGTGGTAGACCCGGCCGGTCGGCGAGGTCAGCGCGGACTCGAACGGCGCGTAGACCTTGCGCACCGCCTCCCAGTACGGCTCCAGGTCGCACATCGCCTGCAGGGACAGCCCGGTGGTCCGCGCGGTGTGGTCGGTCCCGGCGACCAGCGCGGACAGCGGCGGCTGCGAGGTGGTCCCGGCCATCGAGGCCACGGCGGCGTCCACCGCGTCCACCCCGGCGTCGATCGCGGCCAGCAGGGTGGCCAGCTGCCCGCCGGGGGTGTCGTGGGTGTGCAGGTGCACCGGCAGGTCGAACCGTTCCCGCAGCGCGGTCACCAGGGTGCGCGCGGCCGGCGGGCGCAACAGCCCGGCCATGTCCTTGATGGCCAGCACGTGCGCCCCGGCGTCCACCATCTGCTCGGCCAGCCGCAGGTAGTAGTCCAGCGTGTAGAGCTTCTCGTCGGGGTCGGACAGGTCGGCGGTGTAGCACAGCGCGACCTCGGCGATCGCCGTCCCGGTGTTGCGCACCGCCTCGATCGCCGGGCGCATCTGGGCCACGTCGTTGAGTGCGTCGAAGATCCGGAAGATGTCGATCCCGGTGCGCGCGGCCTCCTCGACGAAGGCGTCGGTCACCTCGGTCGGGTAGGGCGTGTAGCCGACGGTGTTGCGCCCGCGCAGCAGCATCTGCAGGCACAGGTTGGGCACCGCCTCGCGCAGCTGCGCCAGCCGCTGCCACGGGTTCTCGGACAGGAAACGCAGCGCCACGTCATAGGTGGCGCCGCCCCAGCACTCCAGGGAGAGCAGCTGGGGCGCCATCCGGGACACGTGGGGGGCGACCGCGAGCAGGTCCTTGGTGCGCACCCGGGTGGCCAGCAGGGACTGGTGGGCGTCCCGGAAGGTGGTGTCGGTGACCGCCACCTCGGTCTGCTCGCGCAACCGGGCGGCGAACCGCTCAGGACCCAGCTCGGCCAGCAGCTGCCGGGAGCCGTCCGGCGCCGGCTGGGAAAGGTCAACTTCCGGTAGCTTGTCGACGGGTTCCGCGACCGCCGGGCGGGGCCCGTACGGCTTGTTCACCGTCACCCCGGCCAGGTAGGTCAGCACCCGGGTGCCCCGGTCGGCGGACTGCCGGGCGGTGAGCAGGTGTGGGCGTTCCTCGATGAACGAGGTGGTGATCCGGCCGGCCTGGAAGTCCGGGTCGGCCAGCAGCGCCTGCAGGAACGGGATGTTGGTGGATACCCCGCGCACCCGGAACTCGGCGATGGCCCGGCGCGCCCTGCGGACCGCCGTGGGGAAGTCCCGGCCCCGGCAGGTGAGCTTGGCCAGCATCGAGTCGAAGTGCGCGCTCACCTCGGCGCCGGTGTGCACCGTGCCGCCGTCCAGCCGCACGCCCGCGCCGCCGGGTGAGCGGTAGGTGCTGATCACCCCGGTGTCCGGGCGGAAGCCGTTGGCCGGATCCTCGGTGGTGATCCGGCACTGCAGCGCGGCGCCGCGCAGCACGATCGTCTCCTGGCTCAACTCCAGCTCGTCCAGGGTGGCCCCGGCCGCGATGCGCAGCTGGGCACCGACCAGGTCCACATCGGTCACCTCCTCGGTCACCGTGTGCTCCACCTGGATCCGCGGGTTCATCTCGATGAACACGTGGTTGCCCTCGGGGTCCAGCAGGAACTCCACCGTGCCGGCGTTGCGGTACCCGATGGACCGGGTGAACGCCACCGCGTCGGCGCAGATCCGGTCCCTGGTCTCCGGGTCCAGGTTGGGCGCCGGCGCGATCTCCACCACCTTCTGGTGGCGCCGCTGCAGCGAGCAGTCCCGCTCGAACAGGTGCAGCGTCTGGCCGTTGGCGTCGGCCAGCACCTGGACCTCGATGTGCCGGGGGTTGACCACCGCCTTCTCCAGGAACATCCGCCGGTCCCCGAACGCCGACTCCGCCTCGCGCATGGCCGCCTCGATTGACTCGCGCAGCTCGCCGGCCGCCTCGACCCGGCGCATCCCCCGGCCGCCGCCCCCGGCGACCGCCTTGACGAACACCGGGAAGCCGATGTCCTCGGCGGTCCCGATCAGCTCGTCGACGTCGGTGGACGGCGCGGAGGAGGCCAGCACCGGCAGCCCCGCCTCCCTGGCCGCCCGGATCGCCCTGGCCTTGTTCCCGGTCAGCTCCAGCACCTCGGCCGGCGGCCCGACGAAGGTGATACCGGCCGCCTCGCACGCCTGGGCCAGCTCGGGGTTCTCGGAGAGGAAGCCGTACCCCGGGTAGATCGCGTCCGCGCCGGCCTTGCGGGCCGCCCGGATGATCTCCGAGACGGACAGGTAGGCCCGCACCGGGTGGCCCGGCTCGCCGATCTGGTACGACTCGTCGGCCTTGAGCCGATGCAGTGAATTCCGGTCCTCCTGAGGGAACACCGCGACCGTGGCAATGCCCAGCTCATATGCGGCTCGGAAGGCACGAATAGCGATCTCGCCCCGGTTCGCCACAAGCACCTTGCGAAACATGTCCCCTCCACGCTGGCCGATCGGGCTACCGTGGGGGGAAGCTCACCACACGCAGGCACGGCCCGCACGGAGGCCATCCCACGATGACCCGATGCCGATCGAGGAGGCAGCTCCACCGGAGCGCCTACCACCACCGGTCCCCCCATCCCGGGCGAGTGCTGCTCATCGCGCTCATCGGGCTGCTGATCCTGGGCGGCGCGACGAGCGTGGTGGTGTTCGTCGCCATAGCGCTCCCGGTGCTCCTGCTGGCGCTGTTCGGCGCCGGGTTGATCAAGGTGCACCGGGCGGCCAGGAGAGCCCGTCGGCGGCGGTCCGGGTACGCCACCGCGCGCACGCTCCGGGCACCGGAGGAGGTACCGACGCCTCGGGCGGCGCCGGACTGGCGGGCGGAGTGGCGCGCGGCGCGGCGTCGGTTCGCCACGCTGCGCGGCGAGTACGCCGCCTACGAGTGTGACCCGCTCGCGGTGCTGGAACTGCCCGCGCTGGCCGACGTCACGGTGCCGGCCACCGAGCGCTTCGTGGACGCGTTCGCCGAGGCGCAGGCGCTGGACACCGACGAACCGCCGCCCGCCGAGCACGCCGCGTCCTTCCGCCGCGCGGTGGATCGGGCCTGCCGGTCCTGGCAGGCCGCCAGGGACGCCGCCGAGCGGATCCGGTTGGCCGGGCTCTCCCCCGAGGAACGCGCCTCGGTGCGCCGGGTGATCAAGCTGCTCACCGTGGCCAAGGACAGCGGAAACGACGCCGAGCGGCTGGCCGCGTACGCCAAGGCCCGCGCCGAGCTGGCCAAGTTGGAGCGCGCCGGTCACATCCACCTGCCCCGCCAGGCGGTGGCCTCCCTGGAGGCCTCGGCCAGGGCCGGGCTGCCGACCGGCTTCCAGACCTCACCGGTGCCGGAGCCGGCCCGCCGCCCGTCGTCCGAGCCGGCCTAGCCTCAACGCACCGAGGTAGCCGGGGGTCGCTCGCTCCAGCCACACCCCCGGCCACCCCGGCCGCCGGTCACCCGAAGGTCGGGCTCCCAGCGGTCTTGAGCACCACCGTGCCGGCGAACCGGTCGTGCAGGGTCTGGCGGTTGACCTGGTCGATCAGCAGGAAGATGCCGTCCAGCAGGGTGACCGCGGCGAGCAGCCAGGTGGCCATGCCGCCGGCGAACAGGCCCAGCCCGGCGACCAGGCCGACCAGCACGAACACCCCTGGATACGCCGCCGCCCGCCTGATGATCACTGCCTGGGTGAGCGGCTGACCGTCGGCCCGGGCCAACTTGAGCTTGAACACCATCTTGCCGGCGGTCGCGCCGTACCTGCTGTGCATGATGACGTCATAGCCGGCGTACAGCAGGCCGGTGATCACGCCGGTCAGCACCGCCGGGATCACCCACAGGTAGCTGCCGCCGTCGAACAGGAACGTCGGCATGAGCAGTGCGAAGAACAGCGCGGACAGGATCCACTGCACGATCATGAAGCCGACCCCGTCGATGATCCGGGCGACCAGCCGCTGCCACCACTCCGCGATGTCGGTCCGCTGGGCCGGGCCGGGCGCCCCACCCTGCGCGCCTGGCCAGCCCGCTGGACCCGGCGGGTAGCCGGGCGGAGGCTGCTGGTGCTGGTAGTACCCGGGCGGTGGAGCCTGGTAGCCGGGCCGTGGGGCCTGGTAGCCGGGCGGCGGGCCCTGGGGACCCGGCGGCGGACCCTGGTATCCGGGAGGGCCGGCCTGGTAGGCCGGCTGGCCCTGGGGACTGGGCGGTGCCGGGTATCCGGGTTGAGGTGCGCGGTACTCCGGCGGCGGCGCCTGGCTCGGCGCCGGCGGCGGGTAGCCGGCTGGGCCCGGCTGCCCCTCGGACGCCGAAGCGGCACCCTCGGTTCGTCCCGAAGCCTGATCGGAGTTCATCCCCATCGGCCGGTAGCTCGACTGGCTGGAGGACTGCCCGGACGACAGGCGAGGCGGCAACGGGGCGCCGGGAAGCGCCGGGCCCGGCCGGCGCCACGACTGCCCAGACGATTGCCCAGACGCGGTCATCGGGCTGCCCCTTCGCCGCGGAGGTCGACCACGCCTATCCGGTCTGCACCGGTCCAGATCCTGCTGTCCGCCATGTTCCCCTCGTTCACGCTCGTTTATGCAGCGGTCCCCCGACCGCCTATCACCATGGCAAATGCTGCTTGCAATGGGCTTGTGGTGACCTTGCAACGGGACGGGAGGGGCGCCCAGGGGGTGAACGGCCGCGCGGCGGGGCTTGCCGCGCCGAGGCGGGCCGGGTGGTCTCGGTGGACCGGCTGATCGACCGGGTGTGGGGCGGGGAGCCGCCGCCGGCCGCGGTGGGCACCCCTGGCCGACGCGGCGCGCCGATACGGCTACCTGCCCGGGTTCGGGAACTACCTGGAATCGGTGGACGCCCTGCTCACCAAGTGCTGATCAGGCCTTCTCCAGGTACTCGGCGCGGTCCTCGTCGACGATCTCGGCGACCATGGCGGCCAGGCCCGGATTGGCGGCCAGCGACGGGTCGTCGGCGACCAGCCGCCACGCCTGGTCCCTGGCCTCGGTGATGGTCCGCTCGTCGCGCAGCAGGGACAGCAGCCGCAGCCCGGAGCGCCGGCCGGACTGGGAGGCGCCCAGCACGTCGCCCTCCCGGCGCAGCTCCAGGTCGTGCCGGGCCAGCTCGAAGCCGTCGGTGGTGGACGCCACAGCGTCCAGCCGGGCCCTGGCGGTGGTGCCCGGCGGAGAGTCGGTGACCAGCAGGCAGACGCCGGGCGCCGAGCCTCGTCCGACCCGCCCGCGCAGCTGGTGCAGCTGGGACAGCCCGAACCGGTCCGCGTCCATGATCACCATGGCGGTGGCGTTCGGCACGTCCACTCCGACCTCGATCACCGTGGTGGCCACCAGCACGTCCAGCTCGCCGGCCGAGAACGCCCGCATCACCGCTTCCTTCTCGTCCGAGGGCAGCCTGCCGTGCAGCACCCCGAGGCGAAGCCCGGCCAGCGGCCCCTCGGCGAGCATCGGCGCCACGTCGGCCACCGCGAGCGGCGGGCGACGCTTCTCCCCGTCCTCCTCCTCGTCCGGCGGCTCCAGCTCGGTGTCCTCCTCGACGGCCCGCTGTCCGGCCGCGCCGGCGCCGTTCTGGTCGTCGCCGATGCGCGGGCAGACGATGAACGCCTGGTGCCCGCCGGCGACCTCCTCGCGCAGCCGGTGCCAGGCCCGCTCCAGCCAGGTCGGCTTCTCCCCCACCGGGATCACCGTGGTGGCGATCGGCGAGCGGCCCTTGGGCAGCTCTCGCAGCGCGGAGACCTCCAGGTCCCCGTAGACCGTCATGGCCACGGTGCGCGGGATCGGCGTCGCGGTCATCACCAGCAGGTGTGGCGTACTCGCCTGGCCGCCCTCCCGGCTGCGCAGCGCGTCCCGCTGTTCCACTCCGAACCGGTGCTGCTCGTCCACCACCAGCAGCCCCAGGTCGGCGAACTCCACCCGGTCCTGGATCAGCGCGTGCGTGCCGACCACGATCCCGGCCGCGCCGGAGACGGTGTCCAGCAGAGCCTGCTTGCGTGCCTTGGCCGCCAGTGAGCCGGTGAGCAGGGTGATCCGGGTGGCCCGGTCCGCCCCGTCCAGCTCCCCGGCGCGACCCAGCGGGCCGAGCAGCTCCCGCAGCGTGCGGGCATGCTGGCCGGCCAGTACCTCGGTGGGCGCCAGCATGGCGGCCTGCCGGCCTGAGTCGACCACCCGCAGCATCGCGCGCAGCGCCACGATCGTCTTGCCGGCGCCAACGTCACCCTGCACCAGCCGGTTCATCGGGTGCTCGATCGCCAGGTCGCGGGTGATCACCTCACCCACCTCGCGCTGGCCGTCGGTCAGGGTGAACGGCAGGTGGGCGTCGAACTCGTCCAGCAGCCCGGCCGGCACCGGCGGGCAGGCGGGCGCCGGGCGGTTCAGCGCGGCGAGCCGGC
>Ga0193743_1001009_pt1 | contig 21377 bp, 20 predicted proteins | sample L2c2metaG_FD_143038 | JGI IMG/M metagenome (GOLD analysis project Ga0193743, IMG submission 143038) | Soil microbial communities from a riparian zone of the East river system, Colorado, United States - L2c2 | ecosystem: Environmental > Terrestrial > Soil > Riparian zone | place: USA: East River... | reverse complement strand
CTTACATGCTTACTTTACTATATAAACCTAGCATAGACGATTGTACTCTTTAGACAATCTTTATTAGCAATAATATTGAAGTTAGCCATCTGCTTTATCCTCTCCGCTCTCAAACCTTTAGACAATACTTGACCTTTACCGGTTAAGCACTCTTTAGGCTCAGCCTTTAAGGACCCAGATGCAGAACCGACTGTTACAATCATGACTGTAAAGTCTGAATTGTTCGAAGTCGTAACATGTGAGGCATTGGCTTCAACTTATAGGTTGCGCCACTCTCTTGATGGTTGCCTCAAATTTTGGAGGTCCAGATGGAGTTGTAGAGTCTGCAGTTGGGCCGAGAAGAAGCTTAAGGCAGACAAGAGCAAGTTAAGAGAAGTAGGTTGTTAAGTTGATATTCAAACTGGCAAATTACATACTACAGCTCGAGTATTTATACAGATAAAGACATAAGCATATAAGGAGATATTTAGGAAAACATATGGTTGCAGAATGGAACATATAATGAAAAGACTTGTACTCCGAAGGATGCCAAAGGGTGCTGACTCAAATCCTTGCAAGTCCTTGTGGCGACCAAAACCCATGACCTTGAGAACTGGTGTGTGCGCGATATGATTGGCCTAAGACATGGAACATGTGTGGAGCATGGTGGGCTCTGGTTGTGCTGCGGTAGAATAGCACATGGTGCTGGTTGGTAATGGCAATGATAAGAATGCAGATTTGTTGGTGGTATCAGAGTAGGGGATGAATTCTGATGGAGGTTCAATATTGTTAGGGGATGCTCCGCTTCGTCCGACATTTCCTCTGATATTCCTCCATCACCTTTGTACATCCCTCCTCATCATTGCTAGCCCAAGACGGAGTGCACTCACAGCTCCGATAGCAGAGTCTGATGGTCACGTGACATAGCATTCCTATCACTTTTTCACCATTCTCCATCTTTTTCATCGTTTTATTATTTTTCATCATATTATTATTTCGACTCTGATTTTTGGTATATAGACATGCATCCCACCTTAGCAGGGCTTTATCCTTTTCTTTTAGGATCCCCTGCTAGGTGCGCTTTCCTGTTGTATTTTATGTTTATATATATGTTTAGGATCCCCTGCTAGATCTCAACTAAGTCACTACCACAGTTGCCCTAACAGATATAAGTCCGACAAGGGTGGCTGGTGGTAAGGGTGGCACTGAACAATGGTGAGGCGGCCATCATCGGAGACTCCATCAGAGCCGTTCTATGATTGTTCTTCAGAAAGAACATGACCGAGCATGGACCATGACACTTATACACATGAAAATGAAGCAGTGCTACTAAGTGTTAGGGGACGCTCCGCTTCATCCAACATTTCCTCCAATAACACTCCATCAACTCTGTACATCCCTCCTCATTGTCACTAACTCAAGATGGAGTACACTCACAGCTCCAATATCAGAGTCCAATGGTCACGTGATGTAGCTACCTTTGCATTCCTATCACCTTTTCACCATTCTTCATCTGTTTCATCATTTTATTATTTCGACTCCGATTTTTGGTATATAGACATACACCCCACCTTAGCAGGGCTTTATCCTTTTCTTTTAGGATCCCCTGCTAGGTGCACTTTCCTGTCGTATTTTATGTGTATATATTATTTATGATCCCCTGCTAGATCTCGACTAAGTTGCAGCTGCAGTTGCCCTAACACTAAGGCCATGCTACAAGTTCATTCCACTATTGGTCAGTATCCAATTTGCCATAATGATGCAATACAATGTGATCTGATGTGATTAGAATAACATATTCCAACATTGATAACACGTGATATGCATATGGTATGAATGCCCAAGCATCAAAAAAGTAGATAATGGATATATTTTCAGAATTTGGCTGTTACAATTCAAAACTTCAAAAGGAATTGATTGACATCTGTATGTGTTGCAAGTTGCGCAACAGGCTAGGGTTGCTGAAGTTCAGTTCAGTTCAGTTCAGTTCGGTGCCTATTTTGTCAGAACCACAAGAACCATTTATTCAAAGACAATTTGATAAAAATACATGGAACAAAGTATAATTTAGATTTCCATAGCCCAGTCCCTAGGAGCAGTTGCAGTACATCAGCAAACTCTGATTTTTGACATAGTGAGTTATAACTTACTATAACTTTGTTAAGCTCGGAATTCGGACGGAGATGTCGGGTCTGAAGTCGTGTGAGGCGTGGGCTTCAACTTATAGGTTGCGCCGCTCTCTTGATGGATGCCTCAAATTTTGGAGGTCCGGACGGAGTAGGAGAGTCTGGAGTCGAGCCGAGAAGAAGCTTAAGAAAGACAAGAGCAAGTTAAGGAGAAGTAGATTGCTAAGTTGATATTCGAACTAGCAAAATACATACAACAAACTGGAGTATTTATACTGAAGCAAAACATAAACATAAAAGGAGTTATTGTGAAAGCATATGGTAGTAGAATGAACATATAACAAGGAGACTTGTATTCCGAATGGTGCCGAAGGATGCCGACGTAAATCCTCGCAGGTCCTTGTGGTGACCGTGACTCATGACCTCGAGAACTGGTGCATGCGCAATGTGATTGGCCTGGAACATGGAACGTGTGTGGAGCATGGTGGGGCTGTGGTTGTGCTGCAGTAGAAAGCACATGGTGCTGGTTGGTAATGACAATGATAAGAATGCAGGTTGTGTTGGTGGTAGCAGAGTGGAGGCTGTATTCCGACGGAGCTCCGATATAAGTCTGACGAAGGTGGCCGGTGGTAATGGTGGCACTGAACAATGGTGAGGCAGCCATCATCGGAGGCTCTGTCGGAGCTGTCCTTTGATTGTTCTTCAGAAAGAATGTGACCGAGCAGGACCATGACAAACTTGCTATAACTCACTATGTCAAAAATCAGAGTTTGCTGATGTAAGAAACTATGGAAGACAATATAAGACTTCAGGAGGCTCAAGGTTAAAAGAAGTTTTTTTTTTAACTTAAGTCCTTTAGCAAATTGAATATTATAAATAGAAAGGTTTGTATAAAAGTAATTTTAATTTATACTATCAGACAACCTGCAGGAAAAAAATATATTTAAAATATCTGATGACCTACAAACTCCCTTTCTAGCAAAATGAAAATTATAACTGAAAAGGTGTTCTATATGTTGCTAAGTGTATTTAAAATGTTGGACTCATGGAAAAAAAAGAATATTTAAAATTCAGGAAATTTGTATATGGAGATCAACATATTTTATATGTTATCCCGCCTATAGGGGTTTCCTATATAAAAAACATATATTTTTCCAATATCTTATTACCAATTTGTCAGGCGTTATCCTCATGCTGGAGAGGGTAGTAGCAGGCGTGAGAACCCAAATGACCAATGGACCAAAGGGGTTTCCTGATTTTTAAAGCTAGATTTCTGTTTTGTGTACAGGTAGTACGGTATGGAAAGTAATGAAAAGAAAAAAAGGAACGAAATAAGGGTGTGGAGGGAGGGTAAGCAAAAAAATAAACAGTCTCTATGGAGCCAGTAAGCAAGAGAACACACGCCGCAATGCTGGTTGCACCCACCTAGGGAGACGGTAAGCAAGAGAACATGAGGATCTGAGACCGTCATCCTCCGCTTACACCTTCCCTGTTTCAGCTTACCAGCACCTAAGACATCCTTAAGTCATCTGGCACTAATGTGGCGCTGGGCAGCGATTAGCTAAGCAAAGAAAACCCCTTGCTGAAGGGCAGAGAAGCTTCCCATGCCATCAAGCTGTCCATCCCATTGGTCTCGTGTAAACCTTCGTTTTAAAACTGACATATTTTATATGTTGATCTCCATATACAAATTTCCTGAATTTTAAATATTTTCTTTTTCTTCTGTGAGTCCAACATTTTAAATACTTAGCAACATATAGAACACCTTTTCAGTTATAATTTTCATTTTGCTAGAAAGGGAGTTTGTAGGTCATCAAATATTTTAAATATTTTTTTTTCCTGCAGGTTGTCTAATAGTATAAATTAAAATTACTTTTATACAAACCTTTCTATTTAAAATATTCAATTTGCTAAAGGACTTAAGTTAAAAACTTCTTTTAATCTTGAGCCTCCTGTAGTGTAACAAGGGGCTTGCAATGGTACAATGGATGCTATATAGGCTATGCTGGTCTAGATATACTTCTAACTTTGTGGTAAAAATTGAACTACTGGTGCTTTCATTCAGATGTTCTCATGGTGTGTCAAGGACCATTGGAACACTGTATAGCTTATAATCTATAATCTAATCAAAAGCTCTGGCACATGACAATGAGAGGTGTATTTCATCAAACTCAACTTATCAAGGCCTGCACTTGCAATCATGTTTGTATAGAACAAGATACAACTCAGTCTCAAAGTAATAGATTATATTGTTGTTGTAAGTTATACCTATAGAAAAAGATGCAACTAATGATTGTTAGTAAGAAATAACTTCAAATAAGATGGTATGAAAGGTACTTACCTAGTGAATGGCAGGGGTATGGAAACCCCCAGGGGTACAGAGCAGGGGTATGCAGGGGTAGGGGTAGGGGTGTGACATTTGAGACCCCTTGAAAACCCTTACCTCTGTGGGGGGTATGGAGGGTATAAATACCTAATATTTTTATTGATATATTTCTTAAGTTTAAACAAAGTTCTTATAATATAATAAGTGTAAACCAAGAATTCTACTCAAAATTTTGATTTTTAGCCAGTAGCTCAACTTTTTAAATTTATACACCAAAGATAGTCTAGATAGAGGATAGTTGGCTGGCCAGTACTGCTATGTGTGTTGGCAAAATTCTCAAAAAGTCTATTTTAATGGTGTTGAGTAGAGAGAGTACTAATATATTGATATATATATGTGTAGATAAATGCTCAATATCATTAATAATTACATACCCTTCACAAAAACCCCCAGGGATTTCTGTACCCCTCATACCCCTCATACCCCTTACCTTTACCCCCCAAAACCCCTACCCCCTGAGAAAGGGGTAGGGGTTTTGGGGGGTAAAGGTAAGGGTACAGTAAATATACCCCAGGGTTACCCCTGCCATTCACTATACTGACCTCAGTCTCGAAGTAATAGACTGAGGTATTAACTACAAAATATCAAAGAGATATATACTTCAGGGTAAATATCTATATCTTGTAACTACTGTCCAAGTAGCATGACCTAAATGGTTCCGAGTTCTCAGTATTGAGGACTCGGTCTTATATACCTGAACCCCAAAAAAAAGGGTCAGCATCTATTGGTGCGGTGATTGCCGGTCGGAGTACCAAGCCACGTGGCTTCGACAATGAAAATGAAAACACAGAAATCAGAACTATTTTATTAGAGTGTACTATTTGCAATATTTGCACCCCAAAAAATAGGCGGCGATGGCAATCAGCTGCTTGATAACTTGAGTTGTTTCTCTCAGTCGGAACTCGGACCTGCCGTGCTGAAAGCATCGGCCCACTTAAACCAGTCATAGTATGATAATGGCAAAAGACAAAAAGCATATATGGGACTAAGAAAGACAATAAGATAACATACGGTTTGGATTATATTCAACAGTTCGTTTGAACCATCTCGGTAGGTATCCATTCACCACCAAAGTGTTTCCGAATGAGTTATTTATTGATGGAATCCAACTTTCCAATATTGCAAATTGGTGCTTAAATGGAGCTGAAGATCACTCCACAGCCCCGCCCCCAAAATAAATAAATAAATAAATACTGAACTCACAGTGGAATCCTGGAAAGAGTAGATGGTGATTGCGTTCGCTAATGGTGATGCTTGATTACGACTTACTGCTCGCACACCAAGGCGATGTGGCCGGTTTGAAAATATGAGAACAAGTAGATTCACAGGCAGTAGACGTCAACGAAAGCACATCCAATCCGAGAAATGTTGTTGAGCAGCAGCGAAAATAGTCAGTATGTCGATTTAAATGACTATGAATTCCAGCAGCCTCTGATACTTTTCTTTAAAAATCGTTCGTCAATATTCAAGCTGAACGAGACATTTTTAGAGGTTGAAGTGCTGAGATGACTCTGTCAAAAGTAGGGCTTCATAAACAAGTTACAAGACCAACTATGACGGAGAAAACTGCGATTACGTATTTACGATTGGTCCGGAGCATAATACTAGAAAGGAAGGGAAAGGAAGGGAAAGTAAGAGGAAAGCAAGAGGAAAGCAAGAGGAAAGCAAGAGGAAAGCAAGAGGAAAGCAATAGAATAGCAGGGGAAAACATGGGGAAAGCAAGAGGATAACATGGGGAAAGCAATAGGAATGGTCAAGAGCAAATGATCTACGAGACGTGGCACTGTTGGAGATAGAAGACGGAATACAATTCCGGTGGTCAGTACCAGCGTTCAATCAGAAAAAACCTATTTGTCAAGTCGCAAGTAGACTGAGTAAAGGCCCTATATAGGAGGTTTCAGACGTACTGCATCACATCCTTCCTCTTCTCCATCTTCATCAAGTGATGTCCAGGGTAGCTTAACGTCTGTCCAACTATGTGAAAAGAAAAATCATCAGTGATCCATATACAAAATTCTGAGATAGCTAAAGAGGTTTCGGAGTATTTATTAGAAATGCTCACTGTTCATCGCCCTCAGGCTCGACAATGGGGACTTGGCTTCCCGTAGAGAGACCTCTTTTAGGTTTATTTGAAATTTCTTTGATCATATACAATGGCGTGTAGTCGTATTTGCCAGAGGGATCACGAGCACTACGAAAGAGCCCGCTCGTATTTTGTGACCACCATCTTGCCTCCACTCCAGCTCCGGCTGTTAAACCTGGAGCATTAGGTACAGGGAACGATCCCAATAGTGCCAAATCGACCACATCGTTGCCTAAAAAATACATTAGCTATCAACCAAACTCGAATGTGCAAGGACACTGGCACTTACTTTTATTAGATAAGTATAAGCTATACGCAGGACAGGAGAACACCTCCGTGACGAGGACCTTGCCTCTCAGAGCTTCAACCTCGGCTATATGCGCAAGCAAACTGTCACGAGGGATATAGGAGCAGCGTGGATAAGCCATAATCAACAATGCTCCACGTTCACGACCAAAGGACCATTGGCCTTTGATCGATGCATTGGCGAGTCCAATAATTTCACTGATGGACACGCAGTAAGCACCGAAATATAAGTTGAATCTCGGGCTTTCGGCGACAAACTCACACTTTAGGATCTAACCTGAGTTCGCATCGTTTTACTTTCTTCGATGCCGCGATATAGTCATCCTCCCGCGCACCCTGGAGAGGAGTGTTGCTTTTTACCACATTGACAAGCCTTTCATCGAAGATATGCGTGTCGTCGTATATATTCCCTTCCCTATTAAACATGCCGGTCGCCTTATCAAGCCTGCCAAAGTCTCCCACCTTTAAAAGGTTGCAGAGGCTTCTGTAACTTTATACGCAAGTAGATAACAGAAATGCGAACCTGGATAATATATGGTGGGTTCCAGTTTGCCCATTTTGATGACGTCTCAAAGATCAACTGGACGAACTTGCGCGAAGATGAGGAAGAAGAGTCCATTGGAGAGAGAAAGGTGAATGTAGAAGATGGGAAGTTGCTAGGACCTTATATAGTCGATGGCCAAGGCACAGCTGCGAAAATCTGATACATATCCAGCGTGAGTTCGACATAGCATTCAATGGTCAACATTGTGTCGTTTTCGGAGTGACAGCACTTGCATCACGACTCCCGCGTCGGCATGCCGGCATTCTTGTTTTCGATGAGCAACGAGGACGCTGTTGCCTGACAACTGAAATAAAAGACATAACTAGTTCGTAACATATTAATGAGCTTGCTTGTACTTGAAAACTTGCATTGTTCGACATTGTACTGGTAAGAGTTCAACAGTGCAACCCAGCGTCAAAATCATTTCCCCACGACCCAATTAAGGCATGGCAACTCCAGAGAACAATCAATTGCAAAGAACAACCGAACTTTAAATGTCATAACATCGATTCATGGTCCATTGGTGGATGAGAAGATCTCACAAGCACTGCTAGATCGCACCATGCCACTTTGGTAAGACTGTCTCCTAGCTTTGTTACATCCTATGCTTTTGAGCCATCACCACCAACATCTCTCTCAGCTTCCTCCGTCTTCGCCTGAATATGCCGACTAAAGAGGAGGAAGATAGGACTTTTTGCTGCTCTGTTGCCAACCCCTCCTTGCAGCACAGGCGCTCAATGAACCAACAACAATAATAATACACAAAGCCAAACATTCAAATTTCAAACTTCAGCTTGTGTGATAGGTCTACTTTTGTACAACAAGGTCCAAATTTTTTCCGATTTATTATTCCCTTGGTAAATATAACATTCAAAACAAGCAGAATGTTGATTGGATAAAAATTGTTCAACAAGGAATTTTTACATCATATATACCAAATACGGAAGATATTTTAAATTACCAAAAGAGGATATAGCTATAATCTAATCTAATCAGTTGCGAATGAGTATGGATTTCAAATTTCCAATTGGCCAATTGGCAAGTTTTGCTCGAAGGGTCGTAAGGGTGTAATCGCAATGCTCGCGAAGGTATCGTTCCACAAACCCCCCCTTAAAATTGGGCTCACAGTAGAAATGATGCAAATATGACCGTGTTCGCTAATGGTAATGCTTTATAAGTAGATTCGCAGGTAGTAGACATCAACGAAAGCACCATCCGATCCGAGAAATGTTGTTGAACGGCAGCGAAGATGGCAAGCGATCTTGATCAAATTCCAGCAGCCTCTGATACCCTTCTTCAAAGAATCGTTGGTCCCATGATCATCCCGACCTGAATATTCAGGGTGAACAAGGCATTTGTTTTAGAGCTTGTAAGTGCTGGAATGACTCCTGATCAACTTTCAAAAATAGGGAGCTTCATAAACAAAGAAACAAAAATATGACGAAGTAAAATGTGATTGGTCATTTGCGATGGGTCCGAAGTGTAATACTGAAAAGGAAGGGAAGAGGAAAACATGAAATGACATGAATTGAGTGTATAAAAAAATGGGTCAAGAACAAGCGATCTGCGAGACGTGGCAGACGGAATACAGCTCTGGTGGTCAGCACCAGTGTTCAATCGAAAACCTATTCGTCAAGTCGCAAATAGAGTTGAGTAAAGGCTCTACATGGGAGGGGCTTCAGACGCACTGTATCTTCAAACGCTTCCTCTTCCCCATCTTCATCAAGCGGGTTCCAGGGTAGCTGAACCTCACCCCAACTATACGAAGAGAAAAAGATTATCAGTGAATCTATATACAAATACTCCTGAGATAGCTATGGAGGTTTCAGGAGTATCAATCAGGAATGCTCACAGGGCATCACCCTCACGCTCGACAATGGGATGCTCTTCACGTCTGTTGAAGAAGCTTCTTTTCTTCCGAATTGATTTGATCATATACAATGGCGTATAGTCGTCTTTGCCATAGGGATCACGGGCACTACGAAAGAGCCCGCTCGTATTTTGTGACCACCACTTTGCCTCCATTCCGACTCCGGCTGTTAAACCTGGAGCATTAGGTACAGGGAACGATCCCAATAATGCCAAATCGACGACATCGTTGCCTAAACAGTACATTAACTATCAACAAACTCGAGTGTGTTAGGATACTGGCACTTACTTTTATTCGATAAATATAAGCTATACGCAGGACAAGAGAACACCTCCGTGACAAGGGCCATGTCTTTCAGAGCTTCAACCTCGGCTATATGCTTAAGAAAAGTGTCACGAGGGATATAGGAACAGCGTGGATAAGCCATAATCAACAATGCTCCACGTTCACGACCAAAGGACCATTGTCCTTTGATCGATGCATCGGCAAGTCCAACGATCCCACTAATGGACATGCAGTTAGCATCGAAATATAAGTTGAATCTCGGGCAGCTTTCGGCGACAAACCCACGCTTTAGGTTCTAAGTTGAGTTCGCCACGTTTTACTTTCTTCGATGCTGCGATATAGACATCCTCCCGGGCACCCAGGACAGGAGGGTTGGCTTTCACCACACTGACAAGCTTTTCATCAAAGATATGCAGGTCATCGTAGATATTCCCTTCTTTATTAAAGACACCGGTCGACTCGTCCACCATGCCGAAGTCTCCTACCTTTCAATTTAAAGAGGCTTCCGTAACTTTATACGCAAGTAGATATCAAGAAATGCGAACCTTGATAAGATAGGGTGGGTTCCAGTTTGCCCATTTGCCTGACGCCGTGAAAATCAAATCAATGAACTTGCGTGAAGTTGAAGGATGGTCCATTGGAAAGAAAGGCAAAAGTAGAAGGTCCTAGGTGAGTTTGCTAGGACAATCAGATCATATAATCGATGCTATCGGATGGTGCAAACAACCGAACACACACACTGAGGTGTGGCAAGTTGACAGATATCCAATGGTCATGAGTTCGACATATCATTCAGTTACCAATATGTCGGAGTGACGGCACTGCATCACGGTGCATTCCAGCCTTCTCCTCACCTCTCGCCTTGTTTTCAACAAGTTCGTATGTACTTCACCGCTGGCTGTGAGCTGACCAGTCATGAGTTCGATATGGTACCCGTAAGAGTCACGGAGTGACGGCACCATTGTCAAGAGATTGTGTGATTTATGGCTCACACTGACGCCAAGGAAAAACTTATTTTTAGACATGTTTTCTCATTTCGGAAGGGTATGGAAACACAAAAAATTTCATCTTTTTTCAAGGAAACACATAAAGTGTTGGTGAACTTTTTTGTGTTTCCATGAGAAAAAAAAAACTTTGGAAATGACAAAACATGTCTAAAAATAAGTTTTTTTTTCAAGGGAAACACCTGGCGCTAGCAGTGTAAATAAAGGCAAGGCAGTTACAGAGAACTCTGCTCTAGAACCTTGGTAATTTTATATGTCAACCTATCAATAACATTGACTTTTGTTCCATTGTAGGAAGAGAAGATCTCGGGAAGCTCTCAGCTCCGTAAGGTTGGCAGGAACTCCACGGCAGGAATTTCATTTTATTGACTTCAGAGACTCCACGGCAGGAATTTCATTTTATTGACTTCAGAGACTCCTAGAACCAGCATGCTCGTATCACCCCTCATCCTCACATTATCTGATCATATCAGAGATATCATAGCATAATGTAAATCCATCTGAGAGCTTTAACTTGCGATAGAGCAGCTGGCAACACTTTGAATCGGTGATCTTGTCAATACCAGACACCGTTTCAAGTTCTGCCAGCCGCTCTATCGCTCTTTATAATATGAGTTTACCATTTGATGTGATAAGATAAGTTTCTACGAGCGATGGAGGGCAGGAAAAGCGATGATTTTTAGTTAAATATAAAGTCCTCAGCATCGCATTTGCATTTGTGAGATACTTTGTATAAAGCAGCCGATGTGCTGAAAGGGGTCCAATTGTAGCAATCAAGATGAAGATGGGCACTCTGTCTGCCACTGCTCTGTATTACCAATCCTCTCCTTCAAGGTCATTGCCTCCGGCCGCCGCCTCTTCCGAGCCCACCGTCTTACTTAGGTGCATTTCAACATGGCTCGTTTATCGAACCTATCACTGCTACCCAAAATTTTGCAGCCACCATCTGACTTACCCATCCGTTTCTTTTAAAGCACCATACCTTTTCGCATTTTGCCATCGTATACAGCAGGGGCGCTCTCCAAAAGCCAATGAACCAAATCTCCAAGCTTCAGTTTCAATACTCGTATCGACCTTTGTCCATTTTGTCGCATTTTATCTTCGTCTTGATCATATGGTATGAACGCCCAAGCGTTCAAGGTAGGTAATAGATAGGTTTTCGAAAAATAAGTCAATTACATGCAGATCCTTTATTTATTTGATACACGACCATGACTCGTTCGCATCTACACATATGGAGACAGGCCCAATCGACGAGTTACGGTATATATAAATACTGGAAAAAAGAAAGGAGGAAAAAAATTCAAAAAGATCTCAACGATATCTGAGGTTTCTGTCCGGCCCCTCCAGCACCAAACCCTCCAGCACCAGCACCACCCATAGCTCTCCTGATAGAATTTTCTAAAAGTTCTCTCATACTTATATCCAATTTCCCAGCTGCTTCTTTGAAAGCACCTGGCGAAGTGGTAGCGAAGGAGAGGAGTTGGGCGGTGGTTTGGGTTGTTATTGAAGTTGCTGTTGTTGATATCGCAGGTGGCGGTGGTGATGGGCCGTTGGACAAGAGGAGGGAGATGGTTGGGAGTAGAACACCTAACAATCTTGGTCCTAAGAAGAACATCATTCATTAAGAAATAATCCAGGATATTTTTAGAAATAACTCACGATGCTCTTCCGATGTAATCGAGAACAAAGCTGCAAATGCTCTCCATACCTCACCAACAGCAGCAGTATGTGATTCTATAATCGAATCATCATGTACAACCGGAGCCATCTTCGCTACAAATTCGATTAAACCAGGGATGAGAAGCCGTACACATTGTCGTAGAATTGGGCTGCCGGAGGAGGATGCCAATATCAATGTTTTGGCGCAGTGAGCCGCTGTTAGGGATATCTAGAAAAAAGGGGGATAATCTGAGATGGGACAAGACCATGAATGAAAATATGGAACTGACGTCGTCAGCATCTAACAGTTTCTGGGAGATCAAGAAACAACAATGTTCAACAACCGCTCTTCCGATTTTGACCCATGCAGGGACAATAGTCAAAACGAGGACTGCTGCAAGCATGTTATTCTTAACTTTCTTGGTGGATATGGCACCATGTCGACCTCTAAATAAGAAGACACACTCAAAACTCAACCAGGTTTCGCACCAGGAAAAACGGATCAGCAAAACTCACCGCATACCGTCAATATGACGAAGACATGTAGAAAGTAATGCATGTATCAACCGATTATATCTTTCTTTATCGTCTGAGCCTGGCGCAACTGGGAGGTTGAGTAAAGTCTTGAGGGCGGGGAATGTCGGTCCGACTAAATCAATTTCGGAGGTTTCGTCTTTGAGCAAATCTAGATCAATAAATACCAGTACATTCAAGTTGTTGATTGGGAGATTTTATTTTTTCCTTACTGGTATATAATAGAACAGCCACGCCACGAACATCTTCTCGTTGAGACGAATTTATCGAATTGGCGATCGATGTGAAAGCACCTATAGCGCTCGAGATAACAGCAATGCGATCTGAGGGCTGGCTCCCTGTGGGTACTTTTCAGTCACATGGCAACACATAAAGACCAAACCGAGCTTACGAGTGCTACTCGCACGCGAAGGCGATGTGGCTTGCTTGAGAATGTGAGAGCAGATTCGCAGACAATGGGCAGGAGGAGACGTCAAGGAAAGCACATCCAATCCCACTGATCGAGAATGTTGTTGAGCAGCAGCGAAAATAGCGAGCATCTCGATTAAATGGATTTGAATTCCAGCAGCCTCCGTCATACCCATCCGATAACAAAGACTGATAAACTCTTCAAAAATCGTTGGTTCCATGAGCGCCTGACCAGAATATTCAGGGCGAACAAGACATTTTAGAGCTTGAAGTGCTGAGATGACTCCTGATCGACTTCCAGAAGACGCATCTGCGGATGCAGTAGCTAGGGCTTCATAAACAAGACCAAATACGACGAAGAAAAATGCAGTTGGTTCTTTGCGATCGGTCGTTGGAATGAGTTGTGGATTGGGTTTGTTAACATCTTTGCCATCCATAGCAGAGAGGATGTAGGGATCTTTGGCTTGCATGGCAGTAGCTACCGCTTGTAGGATGACAGCCCAAGCTTTTGAGTAGTACTAGACTGAGGGTTAGCGAATACTGTACAATGTAACAAAAAGGTGTATACCGACCGGCAGTAAGACTTCTTTTCCAAGATTGGAATAGGAAGAATCCAGAGCAATGGAAGACGTGTCGTGAAGGGAATCGGAATCTACATGGATGCTAGCGTAGTCACGAAGCGAAGCTATCCACAAGGAGGAAAGCGTCGATCGATAAGGCTTGACCACGTTTTCCAAATATCCTTGTTGGACACTTGAAACTTGGAGCTGAGCCCAAGCAGATAGAGTGGATATTCTGAGCATGGCAGACGCGTTCGGACTCAACTCGCCTGTTTCTCCAAGAGAGAGCATGCCGGAATCTGATGAAAAAAGTGTTCTCAGGATACGTCAAATACTTGATGGAGAGGCCAACCTTTCGACTGCTCCAAAGCAGTAGTAAGCAGCTTGAGAATGCGACCCATTCTTCCAACGTCCTTCACTACACCGCACCCCACGAAGACAGCACATGCGTGAACAGCAGAAGCCAGAATTTCAGGCGTTGAATCTGAGGAGAATGCAGGTGTGAGAGCGGCAGTGATAGGTGCTTGATGTTGTTCCAAGAGAAGTGCATCATCATAGGCGGGGTCAGGAGATGTAGCAAATATCTACGGACATTCTTGGATAACGGTGGTCATGGCGAATATCAGAGAGGAAGGCGTACCTCTATCACGTCTCGAAGTACTACAAGACCCGCCAAACGAATCTCAGTAACATACGCTGTAGACGCTGTGAATGCCATTTTGATGAGATCAGCTACTCGAGAAAACAGTAGACCAGAGGAAGCAATGCCCTGATTTCGAGCCACAATGGAGCTTATATGTTCTCTTCGTCCACTTAAAGCCACGACTGTACAGATGTCATGAAGGCACTCTAAAGCAAAAAGCTGTGTACGCCATCGCGATATAAGGCGCCCACGATCATCTGCTTTTGACTCCTGCGAAAGACCGGCATTCAATGATTCCCCTTCATCATCACGGGAGTTCTGACTTGTGGCTGCATCGGCTACTCGTTGAGAGGCGGTGGTACGAGCCATAATTCGTTGGCATAAATCAATCCAAGCAGATGGATTATGGATTACCGTCTGGTGGAGCCAGCTTGAAATGACATTGCGTACACCTTGGACCGAAGAGTCATCATCCAACATTCCGAACAAGTCTTCAACGAGACGATCTCCTCCTAATTTAGACATTGCTAATGCATCTTTCTGGACAAGTTGATAGAGAGCGTTGATAGACGCTAGCTTCAAGGGCCGACGGGATGAGGATAAATGAATTCGGAATCGTTTGACGAGATCTGGGATGTTGGCATGCTCTGGGGCAAACATGAGGAAATGCTGGATACATTTGATGGCTTCGACACAGATGCCTTCGTCATCTTCCAGAGAAAACTCGTGAACAAGATTCAGGACTAAGGCTCTCGTTCGAGGAGATTCTTGAATATCAGGTCCAAGTATGGTGATAACAGAGTCGATCATCTGACACATCACAGGATATGCAGGGAAATCACCACTGGTGTTAGCATTGACTAAAGTTCCTCCCTCCCTTTCGTGAGCTTCCGTCAGATAAATCTTCAGCAACATGCCGAGAGTGCCTGAAACAAAGGGTGCGTAGGCGAGACTGGCGGCGTTGATGACGCGAGAAAGCGCATTTAGTGCCCAGAAGTGTACGGTGGGATGGGGATCATTGATGAGTGACATGAGGACGTTCACCGTGGTTTTTAGCAGCGGCCCAGCAGCGAGTCCTCCAACGTGACTGTAAATCGCACCAAAGGCTAAGGCGCAACCAGCTCGGCCGTTCGGATTCCGGTTGTTCACAACTTGGTCGACAAGGTCTTTGATTTGACCAGTAAGGTAATTTGTCCCAGAAAGACTGGCAAGTCGACCAATAGACTCGCTACCGGTCGAACGTAGAACGAGGTCTCCGTCAACCAATGCTTCCTACGATTGTGATCAGTCAACAAAACATTCAAGCAAGACACATACGGGGGAGACGAACCATTAAGAAAGGAGAAAGTAAAGATGTAATTTGAGTGCTGCCGAACGTATCACGCGCCTGGCGAAATTGAGAAAAGGTAGCGTTTCGGAGTGCCAAGACTAGAGCGATAGTAGCGTTAATGAAAACCGCTGCCTTCCGACCTGCATTCTTTTCTAGCTTTGGCGACTTCACAGATTCAACTAGTTGTGTAATGATTTTGATTGACGCCATGAGACCTTGAAGAGGCAGAAGCCTTGCGAAAAGCTCAATCGCTGTGTCTACAACCGAGGTGGCAGGCGGGGGTGGTTCATTGAGTTGGTATTCTGTGTTTGAGAACTGTGTTTGACAGAGAGAAAGTGGATCGTGTTCGCAAGCACCCAAAATCGGTTTCCTATTCTAACGATATTCAAAGGGATCAGGCGTCGAATAAAAGATTTGAAAAGGATGACGCAGACACACCAAAGTATCAATTGATACTTCCACAGTATCTCTATTAAGATAGTCATGTGGTCCACCGGTGAGATCTCCTTCTGGGCCAATCCCGCCCAAATCCACTATTTCGTTGAAGGTAACACCATATGCATACCCATCCACACTTTGCCAGACTGAAGAAAATGTACCAGAGGAGGATGCAATAGCCGCTTGCACGGAAGAACCAGCATAGCCATCAGGGCTGGCAAAAAGGATCACGACGGACTGAAGGAGAACTGTCTGCGTCGATTCTGCGATGCTGGAGAAACCAAGGGCAGTGAAACATTGGTGAACACGTCGGCGAAGAAGGGCTTCTCGATCCCGCATACTTAACCCCTTCTTCACAACAATGGGAAGTTGGCCATCGGTGTGATCCTCCACGTTTTGTGAAATGAAATTGTTAGCAAACGATAGCGCATTACTTAATAAGGAAGCAATTCGTCTGGCCACATCCAGTGTTACTAGGGTGGATGAGTTATGTTTAAGGAAACACCAAATTGCCCCGAGAGCACTTTCTCGAATATGGAGAAGGAATAGCCACTCGGAGACTGAACGTGCAGCGTTATTGACCGAATCCTTGGATGTCGGTTTGGGAAGGGCATTTCGCCATAAAACCAGCAGTTGAGAGAGATGTGGTCGGACAAAATTTGGTCCAAGAGACATCAGGGAAGCAATCAAGGTCCATGCTACTTCGATCTCTATCCCAGCTACCTTGACGTCGTGTTCGCCAGCACGTTTAAGAAGCTGCATGGCCATATCAAGTACTTTGGCGCTTACATCATAGGAGACGTAGAGTGGTCGTTGGGGGATGATGGACACCAGAGCTGCGAGTCCGTAGGCATGGCCCAGAGCCCGTAACGGTGCATCGGGAGAGCTACCTGGCGTTAAAGTAGTTGAAAGATCACGTTGAAGTTTGTCCATAACAGTCAAGATAGTTTTCGGCAGCCGAAGTGGTGTAGAATAACAGAAGCACCGCAAAGCCCAAGAGGCAGTTACCCGAACTGTATGGCTTGGATGCGATAGAAGCGCCATCAGCGGCTCAGCAAGGGCATTCTACCGTGGAAGGAGCGAAGTTAGAGACGGCAAAGGTAGAGAGCCGGAATGAAATCTACCTGCACTGGGGGAGGGGCATTTCCTAGTTGTTGAAGCAAACCCGCGACTTCTCTCAGAGCGACAACTAAAACTGAAGTAGGAGGGGCCACCTGGCCAGGCATCATCGCAGGCCATCGTTTCAAATACGCGTTCGCCAGCTCCTGGATCGCGGAAATTTGTCCCTGTTCACTCAACATACGGACCCCGATCAAATCTCGTAGCAGGATGCCAACCAAAGACCGAACGAGCAACGTGTCGTAACGGCTATTTCCACTGCGAGGGTTTGATACAATTTCCGACACCAAATGAGAAATGATGACAGAGAAATGGGATTCGACAAAAGACGCGCCAAGTTTAGTGAATAGTGCAGCATAAAAGTCGAAAATACCGATTCTAGTCTTGCGCGAGCCGTGGAATTTGTTAAATTGCACCGAAAGAAGTGAAAACATGTCGTTCGGAGTGAGCATAGGTTTAGTCACCTCGGCTGCTGCGTGAATCGACGAAGAGATGTCGTCAGCATGTTGTTCTGAGCCTTGATCTTTCTTCCCTTTCTGCGACGCCTCTGGGACAGGAATGACTCGTTCGATTTGTGTAGATGCAAGGAGATGTCCGACGAGCTGTGCATGAGAGTGTCGGGTGACCTGGTCCGCAGAGTCTAAACTCTTGACACATTGAACGACGATGGCTTCGAGATCGCTTGACACAAATTGAGTTGCATCGCTTGAAGATGACATTGCGATCAGGACCTGGGAATGCATTAGCCCGAAAAAAAAAACAATAAACATGAAGAAGGTATGTACCGCAGCGGCAGCCCGCTGTACCGGCAGAGATTTATCGGTAAGTGCTGATTTCATTTGTTTCAGTATATCCTTGGAGACCGCATCTGTCACCGCCCGCTTTGCCGTCATGAGAGACTTTTGCAGGGCGATGAGTGTATGATAACGGAGTATAGAGGACTGGCTGTGCAATATAAGCTACATTCTCCTCCGTTACGGACTCGAACTCACACTCGATGATTTATAGGCTCTTAGAGTTACGGCGCAGATTTCGGCCATAAACGACATGACCTAAAGAAGGCTCTTCGTCATCACAAAGGTCCATTGTGGATGATATACGTACTTGAGATCCAAATACGGCCATTAAGTCTCCAATACACGAAAATGCAGCTCTTTGCTTTATTAGCTAGATCCATATTGAAATGAATCATTACCACGTACATTCTGACGACATCCTTTTCCAAACTTTTAACATCACCCACCAAGCGAAGTAGAGCTTGAAGTGTATCGAAGAGGGTCCTCGTTTCCCCGCGAGTGTATAAGGCCACCAAGGATCGTCCTACAAGATTTCGGAAAGCACGGCCAGGTAATGGATAACCCTCTGACGCGGATATAATTTTGATGAATGTTTGCTCTAGCTCGCCTTGTATTGGTTTGAGATCGCCCTGACCATCACCAGTTCGGTCAATAGATACACCATCTTCCATGCACACGCACTATTGGTATATTTTTAAGCTTCCTCTCGGTCGACGACAGCCATTGAAAGAGATAAACTTCGCCATTCTCCTCTGCTAGTTCAGACTTGAACTCTAATGTTAGTTCAATATTTCATTGAATGTCGAAACAAACCTCTTCAATATTCTCGATAACGACAGGCTCAGTGGACATTTATCTAAGCCAAAGAGACCCCGATCTTTCAGTAAAGCACTGGTGAATTGAAGGAAATAGGTGGGACGAAAGTGTGGACCCTAACCTTTACCTAACGGTTAACCCTTGGCTCTTTAATGGTTAAATTTTAAAATATTTATTCTGATTACTTATTGTGGAAACTATTGAATTTTTCGATACGACTTCAGGCGAAGTCTAAGGCTATCATCTGAATATCTGGAAGACCAACTTGTGAGAAGCATCGATTATGTAGAGGTAGGAAATCGAAACGTACATATCCTCGTCTTTGAAAAGCGCGGGTAAAATGTACCGCTGCAAAGGTACATCCTTAACAAGGTATCTATATCGCAATGTTGGGGCGATAAGACTCGTGAACCCCATCTCAATGTCGCCAGCCCGATTATACAGTAGATTCCAAGAGTTAGTCTCGATGTAACCTTCGGGTAGCTGGAGCTTGGGAAGGATTGGAATGGTCCAGCACTTTGCATCTCCAACATATCGACTTCCTGCAGAAAATGCTGAGGTAGGATCCGCGATCTCATCTTGCGTCAACTCCCCGACCATCTCCCATCCACGCGCAACATACTTGTTTCGTGCAGCTTCTGCAGCTACCCCACCCGATCCTTCTCTATGCAATATGAGAGAGCGACGCTCTCCGAATGTTCCTCGAGGGAAAAGGGAGTACGCCTTCTCATGCGATATCAGATTCATGACACATGCTAAAATAATCGTTGAAGCCTGATTATGGCAACGTCAGGATTTTTTCATCAAATAGTACACGTACTCGAATGGAATTTCAGAATGAGTTCCAGTGGCGAATGATGGCAGGCGACCAGTTGTATCTTGCGATCGGGGTTAGATTTGTGAAAGTTGAAAACACTGGCAACATCGTAGTTCAAGTATGCCGCTGTCGAAGAGGAGACAAATTTTATGGTTTTGGGAATCACAGATTTCGTCAAACGTAAAGCCTCCTCCAAATCTTGAACAGAATGGCCCGGACGAGGTTCGTAGGTGTATCCTGTGCTAATCAGCCAGAAGGCGATCACTTTACAATATCGGTGTTCCACGTAGATATCGAGGTCAGATTCAGGATAAAACGTTCTATTAAAGAACTGGAGGGCGGTAGAGCCCGATATCAGCATGCCCGTCTTTGATTGCCAAGACCGAAAATACGATATTTGGTGTTCGGTGAAGAATCGACCAATGAGTTTCTCGAGGTTGAAGATACGTCTTATGTACGATGACACCGCCTGATGTGCTGTTTTGCTTGCCCTCGAGTACCGTAATAGGTCTATGGGAGGCAAATGATCAAACAATAGATCGTCAGTCGTTGATGGCCTACGATAGTGAATTAAAAGACCACAGTGAATTCATATAATTGTTAGCGACTCTGGACAAATCTACTAGTAGAAGATAAGAATACTTACAACATAGCGGCGATTACAAGGTTTGAAGGTTCAAACGTTCACGGCTTGCACTGCTTCAAGTTGGTTCTTATATTTCTTGTCAGAATCGAATCAATTATCTAGAGTCAGCGAACTCAGAGAACCAAATTTACCACTGGATAGGTTGGGTGTTCTGACTAAGAAAAGCAAAGAAAAGAATTAAAGAAAGGAAGGGTTGAAGGTACTTACTGGAAACCTCAAACAAAGAATTGGAGGCTAAGTGAGCTGGTCAAATGCCGTTAAATACTACCCACTGTGAAATAGTGTTATTTTTTTCTCGCACGCAGGGGCGCGCTATTTGAGGCCTGAGACACAAAATATAGACCTTTCAAGCTCATTTTTTGCCCTAGCATGCTGAATTTTTGGAATCAACCTCTTTTGTATGGGCCTTATTGTCTCAAATATTTTCAAATTTCTGCCCAATTGTGGAAGCCGCAACATGGGCAACGAGTACGAGTGACGCAAGGGGGTGGCGGAACGTGGAAAATAGACCTATACTCGCCTTTTTTTTTAGAGTCCTGCCTGACACACCCCTACCTTCCTAATAGAGTATGTTTTTACCATACATATGTTTTTGGAATTTTTTTTATTTAATGATAAGGAGATCATCTGACAAAATTCTCGACATAAGTACCTATCGACAGCGCTTCGTAGCGTTGGTTTTGCAGCTTGGGCATGTCCAGTTACGAGGCACGAATTGGTAATTCATGCATACGGTGTGAAACTGTATGTCCGCGACCCTTCAGAATGCGACAAAAATAACAGTTGAATCCCACGCACCCGGGATATAGACAAGAATCGACACACAGCGTCAGGACCCTGGGCAATAGGGTGAGAGGCTAGATCCCAGATTTCAAATTTTTGTCCGGACAAGATGTTGCAATTTTTGTCCGGATTGCACCTAGGTTCCCAAATTTTCCAAAAAAATGTCCGGATTGTTGGCCTAGCTATTTTTTCGGCCCAATTTTGTCCGGATCGGCAGATCAGGCCTTCTAGGGCTCGAAAA
>Ga0193743_1001008_pt1 | contig 21412 bp, 19 predicted proteins | sample L2c2metaG_FD_143038 | JGI IMG/M metagenome (GOLD analysis project Ga0193743, IMG submission 143038) | Soil microbial communities from a riparian zone of the East river system, Colorado, United States - L2c2 | ecosystem: Environmental > Terrestrial > Soil > Riparian zone | place: USA: East River... | reverse complement strand
TAGCCCACAGCTCCCGCGTCAAACTAGGAACGGGCGCTACGACGCCAAGATTAGAACGACGACAACGGGCGACCACACCCATTTTCAGCCCCCACGGGCTCCCGCGCAGCGGCCGCACAACTAGGAAGAATTGTGTCGTCAGGGCAGCAGTTTTTTTCCTAGAGAGCGGCCAATGGACTGTGTCCCCGGGACCGAGACCGCAACCAGCGACGGTGAATGCACCGTAGAGACGAACCGGAACCGATCGTGGGACGACGGCCTAGCTGGCGAATGGTTCGCGGGCGGCCGGGACTGTCCGGTCGCCCGGCAGGCCGTTGACCGCGTCCAGGAAGGCGCGGCCCATGCGGGAGCGGGCTCGGACGGCCGGGTGGGTGGCGCCGAAGTTGGCGGCGCCGGTCTGACCGTCGGCGAAGATGGCGTAGGTCAGCACTGGCGCGCCGCCCCGGTCGAAGATGATGCCGGCCTCGTGCCGGGATGCGCCGAACCAGCCGGCCTTGGTCGCGATCCGGCCGCGTTCCAAAGAGGACATTTCCCGGCGGATGCCGTCGGTGAAGGCGATCGGTGACCGCAGCCGGGACAGGATCACGTTGGTCGACGCCCGCGAGAGCAGCGTGCCGGCGACGAGCTTGCGCAGCAGCGTGTGGGTCTCGCGCGGGGTGGTGCGGCCCATGTAGAACCGGTGGGGGTCGGCCACCGGCTGCACCTGCGTCCGGCTGAAACCCTTCGCGACCAGGATCTTGTTGATCTCGGCGGCCGGCGCGACGTCGCCGCACAGCCGCGCCGCCACGTCGTCGGAGACGGTCAGCAGCGCGGAGAGCACGTGGCCCAGGGTGACCGCGCTCGGGTAGGCGCCGTCGAGGCGGAAGATGCCGTCGCTGTCGCCCGCCGCGACCGCCGCCGTCACGTTGACCCGCTGGGTGAGCTTCAGCTGCCCGCGGTCGACCTTGTCGAGCACCGCCACCGCGATCGCGATCTTGTTGACGCTGTAGGCCTCGACCACCGTGTCCGGCTGGTCTGCCACCGCGACCTCGCTCGACCCCGCCACCGTGACCAGCGCCTGCCAGTTGCCGCCCGCCGCCGCGCTCTCCCGGGTGTAGACCTGGCGCACCTTGCGCGCCGCCGCCAGCGGCGTCGCACGCAAATCCTCCGAGCCGCCGGGCGCCGCCGCCACGCCCTCCGGGAGGCCGAACACCGCCCCTACCGTTGCCATGGTCCCGAGTCCTAGCGCGGTGCGGCGATTGAGCGACGTACCCATAAACCCCCCTTTATGGACAGACATCCGATTCAAGCACGAATCGGACGCCAAAGGAGGCGAGGTAGAAAAACGGGCGGCACGCGAGAACGCGCGCCGCCCGCGAACGCTTACCCGCCGTTGGACGGTTGGTAGCGCGGCGCCCGCGCCACCCCCACCGCCGGGTCGCCGCTCAGTGCGTCGACCGTGTCCAGGAACGACCGGCCCATCTTGGCCCGGGCCGCCACCGCCGGGTGAGTGGCGCCGAAGTCGTCGGCCCCGGCCTGGCCGTCAGCGAAGATGGCGTAGGTCAGCACCGGCGCGCCGGCCTCGTCGAAGATGATGCCGGCCTCGTGCCGCGCCGTGTCGAACCAGCCCGCCTTCGTCGCGATCCGCAGCCGCTCGTTGGACGACATATCCCGGCGGATGCCGTCGGTGAACGCGATCGGCGCCCGCAGCAGGGACAGGATCGCCTCGGTCGACGCGGGGGAGAGCAGCGTGCCGGCGACGAGCCGCTGCAGCAGCGTGTGGGTCTCGCGCGGCGTGGAGCGACCGAGGAAGAAACGGTTGGGGTTGGCCACCGGCTCGACCTGGGTCTGCGGGAAGCCCTTCGCCACCAGGATCTGGTTGATCTCGGCGGCCGGCGCGACCAGGCCGCAGAGTCGCACCGCCGTGTCGTCGGAGACGGTCAGCAGCGCGCCGAGCACGTGGCCCAGGGTGACCGAGCTCGGGTGGGCGCCGTCGAGGCTGAAGATGCCGTCGCCGCCGGGGACCACGATCGCCGCGGTCACGTCGACCCGCTGGTCGAGCCCGAGCAGGTCGCGGTCGACCTTGTCGAGCACCGCGGTCGCCACCGCGATCTTGTTGACGCTGTAGGCCTCGAGCACCGTGTCGGGCTCGTCGGACACCGCGACCTCGCTGGACCCGGCGACCGTGACGAAGGCCTGCCAGTTGCCTCCGGCCGAGGCGGTCTCCCGGGCGTAGCTCCGGCCGACCTTGCGCGCGGCCCGCAGCGCGTCGGTTCGGCGGCCGAAGCGGCACCGGCGCCCGACGGGGCCGCCGACGCGACCGCGGGCAGGCTGAACACGGCGCCCGCCGTCGCCATGGTGCCCAGCCCGAGTGCGCTGCGCCGGTTGAGATGCGAGGTCATACGAAAAACCCTCCCCGATGGACGTAGACCGCCAGGTCGGTGTCAAGCGAGAGCAGCCGCAGCGCCGCCTCGATGATGTCGGGCTCCGGCTTGGTCCGCTCGGCGTCGCCCGACGAGGTCGCACCGTCGATCACGGCGCCGGCGCCGAGCGCGGCACGTCGTGGCCACCGGCGCGGAAGCCGTCCCACCAGGTGACCGCGTGTAGGTAGGTGCTGTCGATCAGCGTGCCGTCGACATCGAAGAGGACGCCCGCGGGTGCGCTCAGGGCACCCCGATACCCCGCTCGTTGCCTTTCGATGCGCGGATCCCGATCTCGAACCAGACGGTCGAACCGCGCACCGCCGGGTCGGTGCCCCACGCGTCACTCAGCTCTTCGATCAGGCCCAGCCCGCGCCCGCGGCTGCTGAGCGTCTCGGCGTGCGCGCGGCTGACCGCGCCGCGGGTGCCGCTGTCGGAGACCGCGACCAGCAACCGCTCGGCGCTCAGGTCGACCTGCACCCGCGCGGCCGTGCCGGCGTGCAGCAGCGCGTTGGTGGTCAGTTCGCTGGTGCACAGCACCGCCGCGCCGATCACCTGCTCGGGCACGTTCCAGGCGGTGAGCTGCGCCGACATCCAGTGCCGGACCCGGCCCGGCGCGGTCGGCTCGGCCGGGATCTCCATGCCCGCCGACCGGCTCGGCGCGGTCGCGTGCTCGACGGCCAGCACCGCGACGTCGTCGTCGGTGGTGCCGCCGACGGCGGCAGAGGCAAGGGCGCACAGGGTACGAGGGTCCCCGCCAACCGCCCCCGCCACGGTCGCCGCGAGCTTCTCCAGCCCGGCGCCCAGGTCGAGCCCGCGCCGCTCGACGACGCCGTCGCTGAACAGCAGCAACGTGTCACCGGGTGCCAGTGTCGCGACGGCCGACCGGCGCACGCCGCCCAGCCCGAGCGGGGTGCCGGCCGGCACCTCGAGATAGTCGGCCGTGCCGTCGGAATGTCGGACCAGCGGCGGCGGGTGGCCCGCGGTCGCCACGGTCAGCCGCCCGTCCCGCTCGATCACCGCGTAGGCCACGGTGACGAACAGTTCGTCGGTGCGCGCCTCGGCGCCCAGGCTGGCGACCAGCCGGTCGAGGCCGGTGAGCACGCTGGTCGGCGTCGAATCGGTGAGCGCCAGCGCGCGCAGCGCGGCCCGCACCTGCCCCATCAGCGCCGCCGCCCGCACGTCGTGCCCGGCCACGTCGCCGAGCACCGCCGCGAGCCGGCCGCCGGGCAGCAGGAACGCGTCGTAGAAGTCGCCGCCCGCCGCGTTGCCGTCGACGCCCGGGTCGTAGCGGGCCGCCAGCCGGAACCGCGGGTCGTCGGGCAGATTTTCCGGCAACATGCTGCGCTGCAACAACTGTGCGGTGCCGTGCTGGTTCTCGAACCGGCGGGCCCGTTCGGCCGCCTGCGCCACCAGCTTGCCGGCTGCGGTCAGCAGCGCCCGCTCGGCGGCCGACCAGGGGTGCTGGTCGTGCCGGCCGACGGTCAACGCGCCCCGCAACGAGGGCGTACGCAGGGGGAGCGCCGCGAGTGCGCGTACCTTCTCGTCGTGCCGGTCCTGGGCGGCCTCGCGCAGCGGGTGGCCGTCGGCGGTGAACCGCGCTAGCCCGGCGCCCGCCGTGACGGACAGCGGCGCGACCGAGTCGGTCGGGATCCGCCGCCACACCGGCGGCAGCCGCTCGTCGGCGTCGTCGAGGACCTCGCCGCGCACCCGGCGGACCACCCGCCAGTCGTCGCCGTCGTCGACCCCGAACGCCACCTGTTGCACGTCGGGGGAGGACAGGCCGTAGCGCAGCGCGACCCGGGCGACCTCGTCGAGGGTGAGCGTGCCGGCCAGCGCCTCGGCCAGCTCGCTGAGCCCTTGCAGGCGGTGCGCAACCGGTTCGGCCGCGACGATCAGCACGCCGGCGATGCGCCCGGCGCCGTCGCGCACGGCGGACAGGCCGCGGATGGGCAGCGCCGGGTCGGGCTCCTCGTCGCCGGCCAACGGCAACTCATCCTCACGCGGCGCGAACCCGGTGTGCAGCGTCTCGCGGACCGCCGCGCCGGCCGGGCCGTCCCAGGCCGCGCCGAACGCCTCGGCCGCGGGCGCACCGTAGGCGTCCGGGTGGCGCTCGCCCAGGAGCTGCCCGTACGCGTCGTTGTAGATTAGGCGCAGCCGGTCACCGTGCAGGAAGGCCATCGCGACCGGGGAACCGAGCACCAGATCGACGACGGCCAGCAGCCCCGGGTCCCAGCCGTCGGGCGCCGACGCCCCGACGGACGGGGTCGGCGACGCACCGGAGCCGGACATGCCAGCAGCGTAACCGCCGGGCGGCGGAGTGGCGCGGCGACGGCGGCGCGGGCTTGGGACCGCTCCCGGGATTGCCGCGAGCCGCGTTCGGGTAATGCCGTCGGCTGAACATCCACCCCCGACGGAAGGTCTGACATGGACATCGGTGCCGCTCTCACCGACATGTGGCGGTCAGTGCTGCTCTTCGTGCCGAAGGCGCTGGCGTTCCTGGCGATCCTGCTGGTCGGCTATCTGGTCGCGCGGGTCGTGCGCCGGCTGGTCGACACACTGCTGACCCGCGTCGGTTTCGACCGGGCGGTGCAGCGTTCCGGGATCGGCCGGCGGCTGGCCAGTTCGCGCTACGACGCCGGCGACATCCTGGCCCGCCTCGCGTACTACGCGATCCTGCTGTTCGCCCTGCAACTCGCGTTCGGCGTCTGGGGCCCCAACCCGATCAGCGACCTGATCTCGGCGGTGGTCGGCTGGTTGCCCAGGGCGTTCGTCGCGATCGTGATCGTCGTGGTGGCGACCGCGATCGCCAGCGCGGTCCGGGACCTGATCACCGGCGCGCTCGGCGGACTCTCGTACGGCCGGTTGATCGCGACCGTGGTCTGGGTGTTCATCGTGGGTCTGGGCGTGATCGCGGCGCTCAACCAGGTCGGCATCGCCACCACCGTGACCACCCCGGTGCTGGTCGCCGTGCTCGCGACGATCGCCGGCATCCTGATCGTCGGCGTCGGCGGCGGGCTGGTCCGGCCGATGCAGGCGCGCTGGGACCGCTGGCTCGACCGGATGGCGACCGAATCGGCGGTGATCCGCGAGCGGGCGCAGGCCTACCAGGCGGAGAAGGCCGACGTCGAGCGGCGGCGGATCGAGGAGCAGCAGCAGGCCGAGGAGCAGGCCCGGGCAGCGGCCGAAGCGGCCCGCCAGGAGGCGGCCCGGGTCGAGTCAGAGCGCCAGGAGGCGGCGCGGGCCGAGACGGCCCGAGAGGAAGCGGCTCGGGTCGAGGCGGCTCGGGTCGAGGCGGCGCGGCAGGAAGAGCAGGGCCGGGAGGCGGCCGCGCGGGCCGAGATCGACCGGGCCCAGACCGCGGTGATCAGCACCGAGGCCGAACAGACCCAGGTGATCCCGCGTCCCGAGGACTCCCACATCGTGCCCGGCATGGAACCGGCACCCGCCGCGCCCGAGCCCGCGCCCAGGCCGCGGCGGGGTCGCGGCAAACAGAGCGCGGCCAACCCGACACCGACCCGGGAGATGCCGGCGGTCGGTGAGCCGGTGGCCGAAGAGGATCCGACGGCGGAGCAGACCCAGGTGATCCGGCCGCGGGACGGCCGGGACGGGTAGCCGGCGTGGCCGGCCCGCCGCTATTCGACGCTGTCGGCGGCGGGCTGGTGCCGCTGGGCGTCATCGACGAGGATGAGCGTCCCGATCATCATCCCGACGAGGATGCTGAGCAGCCAGGAGTCGTCATGCAGGAGGCGGGCGGCGATCGGTGCCTGCACGGCGATCGCCAGGAAGGCGAGCCAGGCGTACCGGCGCTGGCTGACCGTGAGAATGCTTGGGGTCGTCTCGCGCATTCACGCAAGTCTGCCCGGAGGCCTCGGCGGCACCAGTCGTCCGTTCGGCCGACTTTGACTGACCTGTCCGGATTGGACGTCGGGGCATGGAGACACCGATGAGGCGGATGTCGCGGGCGGTCGCCCCGCTGTTGGCTGTTGTGCTCCTGGCCGCGTGCACCGCACCCGGCCCGGCGCGGCCGCGGCCGCACTGGGCCGCCGAGCCGGCCCGCGGAGCGGCTTCGGCTCCGCTGGGCCACACCGTGACAGGCCCGCGCGACGGCCTCGACGCCGCCACGTTCACGCTGGTCAGCGGCGTCACCACGCTGATCGTGCGGGTCGACGACCTGGACGACGACCTTTATCAGGTACGCACGCCGGACGGATCGCGGATCGCCCCGGTGGTCAACGCCGACGGCGGCGACCTGCGTCTGCTGGTCGAGGGCACCGGCCAGGCCGGCCCGGCGACCGTCGGCGTCACGCTCCACCGCGCCGTCCGCTGGCACCTGCGTTTCGGCGGCGGCGCCGAAGACGAGCACGTCGACCTGAGTGGCGGCGACGTTTCCGCGGTCGAGTTCCTGGCGGGCTCCAGCCGCATCTCGTTGACCCTGCCCGAGCCGCACGGCACGGTGCCGGTCCGGATGACCGGCGGCGCCGGCGACTTCGTCGTGCACCTGACCGGCGACGCGCCGGCCCGGGTGCGGCTCGGCGGCGGCGCGGGCAGCGTGCTGGTCGACGGTGCCGCCCGCAGCGGCATCCCGGGCGGCACGGTGATCGAGGGCGCCGGCTGGTCGTCGGCCCGCGACCGCTACGACGTCGACGCCGCGGCCGGGGTGTCGAGCCTGGTGGTGGACCGGGCCTGAATGCGCGCAGAGAGCGCTCTCATCACTATCATCGCCCGGTGACGTCCCCCTCCGCGCGCCCGATCCGCGCATCCCTGCTGATCCTCGCGTACTTCGCGTTCATCAGCCTCGGCCTCCCCGACGGCCTGCTCGGCGTCGCGTGGCCGTCGATCGCCGGTGACTTCGGGGTCGCCACCTCGGCGGTCGGGCTGCTGCTGATCGCGTCCACCACCGGCTACTTCATCTCCAGCATCGCCGCCGGCTTCACCATCGCCCGGGTCGGCGTGGGCTGGCTGCTGGCCTTCAGCACCGCCGCGGCCAGCGCCGCGCTGGCCGGCTACGCCATTTCACCGGCGTACGCCGTGATGGTCCCGTTCGCGCTCCTCGCCGGCTTCGGCGGCGGCGCGATCGACTCGGGCCTCAACGCCTACGCGGCGGGGGCGTTCGGCGCCAAGCACATGAACTGGCTGCATGCGTTCTTCGGCCTCGGCGTCGCGATCGGCCCGCTCATCATGACCGCGGTGATCAGCGGTGGCCTGAGTTGGCGCTGGGGCTATGGCCTGGTCGCGTCCGCGCAGGCCTGCCTGGCGCTGGCGTTCTTCGCGACGGTCCGCCGCTGGGTCCGGCACGGCTCGGTGGTGCCCGCTGCGGCGGCGGCCGAGGCCGTCCCAGCTTCGGCCGGCGACGCGGTGGCCACCGCCGTGGCGGTCAAGCCGGCCACCAGGGTGCGCACCCGCGACACCCTGGCCATCCCCGCGGTCTGGCTGGGCGTGCTGGCGTTCGGGGTCTACGTCGCGGTCGAGGCCGGCGCCGGCCTCTGGGCCTTCCTGCTGCTCACCGAGGCGCGCGGGGTCAGCGCAACGATCGCCGGCCTGTGCGTCTCGCTCTACTGGGGCATGCTGTTCGTCGGCCGGGTGGTGCAGGGCGTGGCATCCGAGCGGTTCAACCCCACGAAGATCCTGGTCGGCAGCCTGTTCGGGATGGCGGCCGGCTCGTTGCTCGTGGCGCTGCCGCTGCACGCGTCCGTCACCGTCTTCGGCCTGGCCGTGATCGGCTTCGCCGCGGCCCCGGTCTTCCCGCTGCTCACCCTGACCACCGTCGACCGGGTCGGCCAGGCCCACGCCGACCGCACGATCGGCATGCAGATCGGCGGTGCGGGCCTCGGCGGCTCCCTCATCCCGGCCGGCATCGGCCTGCTGCTGGGCCACTTCGGAGCCGGCGCCCTGGGCACCTGCCTAGTGATCCTGTCGCTGCTCTTGATCGTCTTCTACGCGGCCGCCATCCGCACCCGCGCTGCCTGACCCGTCAGCGGCGGGCCAGCCATCCGGTCCGCACGGTGCGCACGGTGAGGTCGTCGCGGCTGGCCAGACCCGCGACGACCTTCTCCAGGGCCCCCAGGTCAGCGCCGGACAGCCGCTCCTCCAGCCCGTGCCGCATCCGGAGCAGAGAGAGTTCGGCATACCGCGCGGCGGCCACCGGCAGCGGTGGCCGCAGGTCGATGTCGAAGCGCCGCTCGGTCAGCGCGCTGAATCCCGCGTGGGCGATCCGGTCGCCCCAGTTCTCGTGCATGTGCAAGCCCGCCTCATGGCGAAGTCTCGCCATTTCCGCGTGGACCCGCTCCTCGAGGCGCTCGTCCGGAGTGCCGACCAGGAAGTGCGGGAACGAGTCCAACTCGGCGATCACCAGCAGACCGCCCGGCCGCAGCGCGGCGTAGGCCGACGCGAGCGCCTGCCCAGGGTCGGCCAGGTGATGCATCGAGGAAGCGGCCCAGATCACGTCGATCGGGCCGAGGTCCGGCCAGGGTTGGTCGAGGTCGGCCTCGACGGTCTGGATGCGGTCGCCCAGCCCGGCGGCGTCGGCCCGGTCACGCAGGTGTGCCAGCATTTCGGGCGAGACGTCGACCGCGATGACGTCGGATCCGGGCAGTTCCCGGGCGAGGGCGACAGAGCCGGTGCCGCTGCCGGCCCCGAGGTCTAAGACCCGCGGTCGGTCGGCGGCCTCGCGGCCGACCCAACCGATCAGGTCCCGGTGGTAGTCGTGCAGGACCTCGGCGTCCAGGTCGAGCATCTCGATCAAGTGGTCGTGTGCCATGCGCCGACGGTAGCCGTCCATTGCGTGGATGGCATAGCATCTTGCGTATGAAGCAAGATGGGGATCTGGAGGGCACGGTCCGGCAGCGGATCCGGAGCCTGCGGACGGCGCGCGGCTGGTCGCTCGACGAGCTGGCCGCCGCATGTCTGCTCAGCCCGTCGACGCTGAGCCGGATCGAGACCGGCCACCGCCGGATCGCCCTCGACCAGCTGACCGCGATCGCCCGCGCGCTGGGCACCACGCTCGACCACCTCGTCGAGTCGGGCGCCGACGACGACGTGGTGATCCGCCCGCATCGCGACGCCGCGCGCGGCATCACCACCTGGCTGTTGTCGCGGGACAGAGGCCAGACCATCAGCAAGATGCGGGTCACCCGCAAGGTGCCGGAAGACCTGCGGGTGCATCCGGGGCGCGACTGGTTCACCGTGCTCTCCGGCACGATCGTGCTGCGCCTGGGCGAGCGGACGATCCTGGTCGGCACCAACGATGCGGCCGAATTCTCGACCATGGTCCCGCACGCGTTCGGCGCACACGGCGGCCCGGCCGAGATCCTGTGCATCCTCGACCACGAGGGCGAACGCAGCCACCTGGGCCCAACCGGCGACGCCGCCGACGACCCGGCACAACCGGCCCGCTAATCCAGCCGGGCGAGGTAGATCCAGCACACGCCGTCGTGCGGCGAGATCAACTGCTCGGGTCTGAGCTCGTAGTCGCCAACGACGTGGACGCGATTCCCGCCGACGGCGAACGCGTTCCGCGGGACCGAGCCCAGGGACGCCTGCACCGCCTGGGCGCGGCTATGTTCAGGCGATCAAGCGCGGCGACTCGATCTATCTGTCGGGACAGCTCGCCTACGAAGGCGCGGACCTGGTCGCCATGGCTCCGCTCGACGACCACGGAGAGATCGCCGATGCCGGCAACATGGCCGACCAGATCCGCCAAGCTCGCCGTCGGCGAGATCAACGTGCGCTACGCGCACGCGGGTCGGACGTACCACCAGGTACTGAAGGTCCACTTCGAGGTCCGGGACGCGCAGCCGGGCACGCCGTGCGACTAAATCAGAAGTCGATCCGCATGACGGCCCGCCGGGGCGTCGGGCGGGTGACTTCGGTGAAGCCGGCCTCGGCGAAGACGGTGGCGCTGCCGACGAACAGTTCGCCGCCGGCGACCCGGCCCGGCTCGGCGACGATCGGGTAGCCCTCGACCGCGTGGGCGCCGCGTTCGCGGGCGAACGTCACCGCCGCCCGGGCCAGCGCCCGGCTGATGCCCTGCCGCCGGTAGCCGGTCCGGGTCACGAAGCAGGTCACCGCCCACACGCCCGGGTCGGTCTTGTCCTCGGCGCGGCCGGTCCACGGGATGCGGGCCCGGAGTAGCCGCTCGTAGGCGGCCCGCGGCTCGACCGCGCACCACCCGGCCGGCTCGCCGTCGAGATAAGCGACCAGGCCGCTGGTCTGCTCGGCGCCGGCATCGCCGCAGTGGGTCTGTGACCGCAGCCGGTCGGCGCGCTCCTCCTTCGGCAGCGACCAGACGTCGCGGGCCTTGAACCACTGGCACTGGCAGTTGGCCGGGTCGCCGCGGCTGCCGAACACCGCCCGCAGGTCGGCCAGGCTCGCCTCGTTGGCGGGACGGACGGTGATCGTCATCCGCGCCACGCTACCGGCAGCGGTTACGACGCGCTGGCCGTCCAGCCGTCGGCGCGGAACCGGGCGGCGTCGCGCGGCCGGCGGTCGTCGAAGATCGTGGTGCCGCTGACCACCCGTACACCGTCCACATAGATCCCTCGCCCGTGCGGCGCCGCGGCGGTGGTCGCCCTCCAGCGCAGGGTGGTGGTCCCGCCCGGAACGGCCGCGCTGGCCGTCAGCCACTGGCGGCCCTCGAAGCCGGTGAACGTGCCGTCGGTGCTCCAGCGGTAGCCGGGCGCTCGCAGCCCGAGCGGCAACCGCTGCCAGGTCAGCCCGCCGTCCGGCGACGCCTCGACCGCGCCGAGGTCGGTCGCCGCAGTGTCATACCAGAGGTCGAACGCGAGCCGGGCGCCGCCGCGGGGCACCCGCAGCGGGATGGTCAGCGTCGCGGTCGTGTTGTCGGCGGTGCCGGCGAACCAGGCCGTGCGGCCGTGGGTCGGGCGCACCGGCAGGGCCATCGCCAGGTCGGTGCCGACGGCGGCGCGGGACGGGTTGTTGCCGCCCCACTCGCGGGTCGGGTGCACCCGGTTGGTCAGCAGGATCGCGAACGAGTGTGCGAGCGGGTCGATCACGATCGAGGTGCCGGTGAAGCCGGTGTGGCCGGCGGTCACCGGCGAGCTGAGCGCGCCCATGTAGCGCCGCTGGTCGAGCTCGAAACCAAGACCATGATCATGCGTCGGGTACGCCTGGTTGACGTTCGTGAACAACGAGCGCGTCGACTCTGCGGAGAGGATCCGTGCCCGCCCGTAGACGCCCCCGTTGAGCAGCGCCTGCGCCAGCGTCGCGAGGTCGCGCGCGGTCGCGAAGACGCCGGCGTGCCCGGCGATCCCACCGAGGCAGTATGCGTTCTCGTCGTGCACGCTGCCCCAGACCAGACCCCGACCGGGCTCGAACTCCTCGGCGGCGATCCGCGGCTTGAGCCGGGCCGGCGGGTTGAACATGGTCTCCCGCATGCCCAGCGGCCCGGTGATCCGCTCCGCGACGACCCGGTCGAGCCGCTGCCGGGTGACCGTCTCGATCACTCGGCCGAGCACCATCATGTTGGTGTCCGCGTAGCGGAAGCTGGTGTTCGGCGGGCTCAGCGGCTTGATGCCGAGGACCGCGGCCCAGCGCCGGGCGTCGGTGTCATACGTGCACAGCGACGGGTTCGGGTCGGCCGGCAGCCCCGAGGTGTGGGTCAGCAGGTTCCGGATGGTGATGTCGGACTTGCCCTCGGCGGCGAACGCCGGCAGGTAGCGCACCACCGGCGCGTCGAGCCTGATCCGGCCGGCCTCGGTGAGCTGCACGGCCGCGATCGCGGTGAACAGCTTGGTCATCGAGGCGACGTCGAAGATGGTGTCCCGGCGCATCGGGATCCACCGGTCGCGCGGCAGGTCGGTGCCCGCGGCGTCGGCGTAGCGCAGCGCGAAGCCGACCGTGTCGTGCGCGACGAGCACGCCGTCGTGCCCGGCCAGCGCGACCGCGCCCGGATACATCGGGTGCGTGGGGGAGGGCTCGAGGAACGACGCGATGGTGTCCTGGATCCCGTCCACATAGCGCGGGTTCAGGCCGACCTCCCGCGCCGTGCCGTAGCGCAGCGCCAGCGGCGGCCGGGCGAAGCGGATGTCGGCGCCGGTGACCGTCGGCGGGCCGGGTGCGTCGGGCGGGGCGACGACGGCCGAGGCCGGAGTGGCGGCCAGCGCGGCGACGGCGGCCACCGCCGCGAGCGCGCGCGAACTACGTCGTCCGAATCGCATGAGCCGGCCCCCCGGGTGCTGGTCAGGATCGCCGCCAGCGTAGTTGCTCCTAACCAGACAAATGCCGCAGGAAACGCCGTCAGGGGTATGTGGCCAGCCGCCCGCACATTCCGTAGCCGCGCTCCGGCGGCGCGCCGAGCACGGTGAGCCGGCCGTCGTGCAGATGCCGGAAGCCGCCCTCGGTGAGCCGCTCGATCTGTTCGCCGGTCGCGACCGCCGCCGCGGCCGGGCCGCGTGCCCAACGGCCGCGCCAGGCCGGCAGCTCGTCGTGCACCAGCGCGGCCGCCCGCTCGTAGAAATCGGTCAGCGCGCCGGCGCCGTCGCGCTCGACCCGTTCCCGCAAGCGCAGGAAGCCGTCGACGGCGAGATCCTTGCGCCGCCGTGCCCCGCCGGCCGGGTCGTCGGGTGGCAGCACGGCGGCCGCCCGGTAATGCGCCGGATCGGCGAGGTGCTCCGGCGGGAACGTCAGCACCGCGTCGCCGGCCTCGGGGAGGCCGGCGTTCTGCATGACCACGAGGATCCGCAGCCCGCCGTCGTTGACCAGCCGGTGGATCACGCCCGGCGCGAACCAGGCGACGGTCAGCGCCTCCAGCGGCGTCTCGGCGAAGCCGTCGGCGGCCAGGGTCTGCAGCCGGCCGCGGCCGCCCAGCACCACATAGCCCTCGGGGCAGACCAGGTGCACGTGCGCCGACCCGCCGGGCAGCCCGTCCGGCCCGGCCCAGTCGTAGACGGTGAGGTGGGTGACGCCGGTGCCGCCCGGGAACAGCGTCATCTCGCCAGCCTCGCGCAGGTCGCGTGGTCGAGGTCGCCGTCGGCGACGACCACCCGGTAGCGCAGCGTCAGCGTCTCGCCCGGCCCGACCGGGCGCACCTCGGCGAACGCGGCCGGGCAGAGCACCGCGTAGACCTCGCTGCGGACGAACCACGCGGTCGGCCCGCCCCGGTCGGCCATCAGCAGCGTCGCCCGCTCGCCGTCACCGTCGTGCCGCCCGGTGAACGCCATCCACGGCGCCCGCGCGCCGTTGAGCTCGTCGGTGCCCTCCGCGTCGGGAATCCGGACCGAGCCCGCGCTGAAGCTGCGCGGGCCACGCCAGAACAGGCCGCTGTAGGCCGCACCGGCCCGCCCCTCGGTCTCCGGACTGCCGATCGCCACCTCGGCATCGCCGGTGTTGCGCAGCGCCGTGGTCAGGTCGAGCCGCCAGGCCGCATCGCCGGGCAGCACCGTGACGTCGAGCGTCCGTTCTTCAGCGAACACCGCGCGCCCGTCCTGCGCCACCCAGGTCAGCTCCTCGGTCACGCCAACGCAAGCCTCAGCCACGTCGAGCCGGCTGAAGCCGTCATGCCGTTGCTCCCCGTTGTTGGCCAGCTGGGCGTAGCCGCCATAGCCGCGCAGGTAGGTGGGCCCACCCCAGAAATTGTCGGCGCCCACGTTGGCCAGCGCCAGCGACAGCCCCTTGTGCCAGACGTGGTCGTGCGGCCGATAGAGGCTGACCGGCCGGCCGCCGAGCGTCCACATCGGATGCAGGTAGGGCCGGGGTGACTCGCCCCGGTCGTCCCACGGCCGGTAGACGTAGCGGAACAGCTCCCGGTCGCGCCAGCTCACCCGCAGCGACCGGTCGTGCTCGTGGGTCAGCCCCAACCCCGGGCGGGCCGGCTCGCTCATGCCACCTCCTGCCGCGGTACGAGTCGCCAGGGCGGTCCGCCGCCCTGCATCCGTTCGTGGAACGGCGATCCGGGCCCGAGGTCGCCCGGCCCGACCGGCCGCCCGGTGAACGCCGACGCGTAGATCGCCGCCACCAGCCGCATCGTGCGGCGCGCCTCGGTCAGCGTGGCCGGCGGCCGTTCGCCGGCCGCGAGCGCGTCGAGCACGGCCGCGAACTGGGCCCGGTGCCCGCTCGGCTCGCCGCGCTCGCCGCCGTGCCAGGCGCTGAGCACCGCCTCCTCGTGGCCGGGCACCGGCGTCACCCGCCAGGCGTCCTCGCCGTACCCGTAGAGGTGGGTGAGCTCGACGGTGGCCCGTGCGAAGTCGAACCGCAAATAGCTCTCCTCGCGCGGGGACAGCACGCTGTTGACCACGCTGGCCACCGCGCCGTCGGCGAAGCTGACGTGGGCCAGCGACAGGTCTTCGGTGTCCACATCGCGGGCCTGCCGCCGGGCCAGGGCGCTGACCTGGGTCCAGTCGCCGAGGATCGCGAGCAGCAGATCCATCTGGTGGATGCCGTGTCCCATCGTGGGACCGCCGCCCTCGGTGTCCCAACGGCCCCGCCACGGCACGTCGAAATACTCCTGCGGGCGGAACCAGGTGGTGTGGCAGAGCGCCAGCAGCGGCCGGCCGAGCACCCCCGCTTCATACATCGCCCGCAGCCGGCGGGCGCCCGAGCCGAACCGGTGCTGGAACACCGTCGCCACGTGCCGTCCACTGTGGCCGGCGGCGGCCTCCAGCTCAGCGAACTGCCGCAGCGTCAGCGTGGGTGGCTTCTCGACCAGCACGTGCGCGCCGAACGCCAGCGCGGTGCGGGCCGCGTCCAGATGCGCGCCCGGTGGTGTGCAGACGTGCACCAGGTCGGGCCGGGTCGCCGCCAGGGCGCGTCCGAGATCCGTTCCGGCGTACGGAATCCCGTGCGTGCGGCAGAACGAGCGGGCCTGGGCGCCGTCGACGTCGACGCCGGCGACCAGGTCCACCCGGCCGCCGAGGCCCCGTAGGGCCTCGGCGTGGATCCGGGCGATGGTGCCGGTGCCGACCAGCGCGACCCGCACCGGTGCGTTCATCGGAGCGTCTGTAGCTGCTCGGTGAACTCCGTGCGGACCTTGTCGCCGCCCTGCGCGCGCCAGTTCTTGATCACCTCGTCGAGATGGCTCGGCGGCTGCCGGCCGGCAATGATGTCGTTCTGCCCGTTGAGGACGAGTTGGCCCAGCACCGGCTGCTTGCGCGACCACTCGTCGGAGAACAGGCCGTTGGCCACCGTCGGGTCGGGCACCGAGGTGTCGATGATCGACTTCTGGTAGTCGTAGGACGCCTGGCTGGCCTGCGGGCGGCCGGGGATGAAGATGGTGTCCGGCGCGTCGACGATGTAGCGGATGCCGAGCACGGTCTGGCTGGCGCCGGCCTGCGTGTAGACCGGGCCGCCGTTCTGCATCGTGTAATGCGTGCCTTCCTGCCCGTAGCGCCGGAACAGCCATTCCTGTGTGCCGAACGGCGCCGCGAGATAGTCGCAGAGCTTGAGCAGGTCTTTGACCCGGCCCTCGTCGGCCTTCTTGAACACGGTGAAGTTGTTGATCGAGCCGGCGCCGGATTGCCAGGTCGGTGCCCAGCCGCCGCCGTCATACTTCGGCGGCCGCATGCCGCTGATCGCGAACTCCGGGCCGGAGATGTTCTCCGCGTAGAACTGCGGCCAGGCGGTGTAGCGGTCCGCCGTCAGCATCGCCTCACCGGCGTTGAACCAGCGCTTCACCGGCGCGTTGTTGGCGAAACTGTCCGGGTGTACCACGCCGTCCTTGTAGAGAGCCACCACATCGGACAGTGCCTGGCGGAACTCCTCCGTCTCGACCACGTTGGTCAGCTTGCTGCCATCCCAGCGCCAGCCGTTGGGCGCGCCGACCATCTGCTGGATGAGGTGCATCAGCCCGCCGGCGTTGACGATCGCCCAGCGGCTGGCCTTCGCATCGGTCACCTTGCGGCAGAAGTCGCGGAACTCGGCGAAGCTCTTCGGGTCGGGGTCGACGCCGAGCTTGGCGACCAGGTCGTCGCGCCGGAACATCAGCGTGCCGGCGACGCCGCGGTGCACCGGCACGCCGTAGATGCCACCGTTGTAGACGCACTGCCGCCACGCCGCCGACGGGATGTTCGCGAGGTTCGGATATTCCTTGACCGCGTCGCCGCTCAGGTGCGGCGTCAGGTCGGTGCACTTGGTCGCCATCCACTGTGGCAGGTTGCCGATCCCGGCTGGCACCCCGTTGGGCAGGAACAGCGCCGGCACGATCAGGTCCGGCAGGTCGTCGCCGGTGATCAGGGTGGAGAACTTGGTGGCCATCTCCGCGCTGGGCGTGATGGTGAGCTGCAGGTCGACCCCGAGCCGGCGGTCGAGCTCCTGCCAGAAGGTGTTGTTGCCCTTCGGCGGCGGCACCGGCGAGCCGGTCAACACGAACGCGGAAACCGTGCCGCCCTTCAGCGGCGGCCCGGTGAACTGCTGCGGGGGCTGGCTCGGGTAGGCCAGGAACGCGGCCAGCAGTCCGTTGGCGTCGGGCGGCAGGTCGGGTTTGACGACCGTCGACGGCACGTACGCCGGGAGCTTGACGTCTTTGTTGGCCTTGCTGCTGTTGTCGTTGCGGGCGGCGCCGTCGTCTCCGCAGCCGGCGAGCAGCGACCCGGCGGCGAGTGCGGTGGCACCGGACAGCAGCGTGCGGCGGTTGATGGGTTGGTGCAGATAGCTCATCCTGATCTCCTTGCTGTGGGCGGTAGCGCGGAGCGGACGGTCATCCTTTGACCGCCCCGACCAGTACTCCCTTGCTGAAATGGCGTTGGATGAACGGGTAGACGAGCAGGATCGGCACGATGGAGATCACCAGGATCGCCATCTGCAGCGCCTCCTGCGGTGGCAGCTCCGCGGTGCCGACCTGGTCGACGCCGAGCTGCTGCTGGTTGACCACATAGGTGCGGAGCACGAGCTGGATCGGCCACTTGGCGGAGTCGTTGAGATAAAGCAGGGCGCCGAAGAACGCGTTCCAGTAGCCGACCGCGTAGAACAGGCCGATCACACTCAGCACGGCCTTCGACAGTGGAAGCACGATCCGGCCGAAGATCTGCCCGTCGGAGGCGCCGTCGATGCGGGCGCTCTCCACCAACTCGGCCGGGATCTCCATGAAGAACGCCCGCAGGATCACCACGTTGAAGGCGCTCACCACGACCGGCAGGATCACCGCCCAGTAGGAGTCGATCAGGCCGAGCAGGTCGATGGTGAGATAGCCCGGGATGATGCCCGGGGTGAACAACAGCGCGCCGACGACGACCATCAGCACGGGCCGGTGCGCGAACGATCCGGGGCGGCTCAGCCCGTACGCCAGCAGGGTTGTGCTCGCCAGGCTCAGCGCCGTGCCGACCAGGGTGATGAACACGCTGACCCCGACGGCGCGGGGCACGACGCCGCCGGTGAACAGCGCGCGGTAGGCCGCGAAGGTGACCTCGTCGGGGATGATGACGAAGCCGCCGGAGTTGACGATCTGGGTGCGGGTGGCGAGGCTGGTCGAGATGATCCCGACGAACGGCACCACGACCAGCGCGCAGCAGATCGTCAGCAGGACGCCCTTGACCGCCCGCACGGTGACCGCCGGCGCGCTGCCTCTCATCGGGCCTCCCGGCGGTAGAGGCCGGCTTCGCCGAAGGCGTGCGCGAGGCGGTTGGCGCCGAGCACCAGCGCGACCCCGACCAACCCCTTCACCAGCCCGACGGCGGCGCTGACGCCCCAGTCGCTCTGCACGATGCCGTTGTTGTAGACGTAGGTGTCGAGCACCTCGCTGGCGTCGATGCCGACGGCCTGTTGTTGCAGCAGGATCTGTTCGAAGCCGACGGTGAGCGCGTCACCGAGCCGCAGGATCAGCAGCAGCACGATGACGCTGCGCAGCCCTGGCAGGGTGACGTGCCACATCTGCCGCAACCGGCCGGCGCCGTCGACCGCCGACGCCTCGTAGAGCTCCGGGTCGATCCGGGACAGCGCCGCGAGGAACAGGATCATCGCCCAGCCGGCCTCTTTCCAGAGCACCTGCCCGGTGATCAGCTCCTTGAACACGGCCGAGTTGCCGATGATGTCGATGGTCCCGAGGTCATGCCGGCGCAGGAACGTGTTGATCGGCCCGCTGCCGCCGAGCAGTTCGTTGAAGATCGAGATGACGATCACCCAGGAGAGGAAGTGCGGTAGGTAGAGGATCGTCTGCACGACCCGTTTCAGTCGTTCGGACAGCAGGCTGTCGAGCAGCAGGGCGAGCGCGATCGGCAGCGTGAACACGACGCCGATCTGCAGCAACATGATCAGCAGGGTGTTGCCCAGGGCGGTCAGGAAGATCGGGTCGCCCTCGACGATGACCCGGAAGTTGTTCAGTCCCGTCCACGGGCTGTCGACCAGGCCGAGGTAGGGCTGAAAGTCCTTGAAGGCGATGACGTTGCCGAGCAGTGGCAGGTAGTGGAAGGTCAGCAGCAGCCCGAGGCCGGGGAGCATGGCGAGCAGCAGGAAGCGGTCACGGTTGACCCGACTCGGCGGCTTTGCCGGTGCCGGCTGGTCGGCCGCGCTCGGCAGCCCGCTCAACGGTTGCACCGACACCTCCCCGTTCCGCCGCTTCCGGACAGCCGCCATCGACCCGGACCGCACGTGGTGGCGACCCCGGCGAAGGCCGGCATGGTTCGAGAAGAGACCGATACATATCGAAACTCTTCCGGAAGATTTCCCACACGCTACGAGTAGCAACGTCGTACGTCAATGCCGCAGAGCGGCGCGTTTCAATACGTGCGAGGGTGGCTGCTGGCCGAGAAACGTCCGGAACATCTCGAAACCCCCGGACCGCGTCTGTTGCCGCCCCCACTTACCGTGATCGAGGGGATCGCTTCGGTTGGGATCGGGTGCCGGCGCGGCACAGCGACTTTCGGTTGGTCCAATCGTCCGCCGGCGCCATCACCGCCGGCCCGCTGTTGACCACCATGAGCGCAGGGCAGATCGCGCTACTCCGCATCGTGTGAGAGATCGCCGATCATGTGCGACCCGCTCGGCGGTTAGACCTCAAACCGCCCAGGGTGGAGCCGGTCGGCCGGTTGGCGGCACCAGCAGGCGCCGATCGCGTGGCGCTGGGCGGTCATCTGGCGAGCGACCTTAGGCGACGGCGCCGCTGGGGCGGGTGCGCAGGCCGGACAGCGCCGAGTAGGCGGCGATCAGTTGGGCGGCCACCCGCTTCCAGGAATAGACCTGGCGCGCCCGGTCGATGGCCGCCGTGGCGTAGGCCAGGTGGCGGACCGGGTCGCCCAGCAGCCGGCGGATCGCCGTGCCGAGGGCGCGCGGATCGCGCTGTGCGACCAGATCCCCGGTCAACCCCTCGACCACCGTCTCGGCGATGCCGCCGACCGCGGTCCCGATGACCGGGACGCCGCAGGCCATCGCCTCCAGCGGGCTCAGGCCGAAGGGCTCGTACCAGGGTGCGGCGACCAGCAGATCCGCGGAGCGGTACCAGAGCGGCATCTCGCGGCGCGGCACGCTGCCGACCAGGTGGACGCGGTCGCCCACGTCGTAGCGGTCGGCCAGTTCGCGCAGCTCGCGGGCGCCCGGGTCGTCGCCGAGCGCCTCCGCCGGTGGGCCGCCGACGACGACGCATTCGGCGTCGGGGACCAGGCGGAGTGCGGAGATCAGGTCCTGGTGGCCCTTGCGCGCGGTCAGCGCGCCGACCGAGAGCAGCCGGCGGCGGGCGCCGCGTGGCTGTGCCGGGCCATCGGGCGCGAACAGGTCGTCGTCGACGCCGCCGGGGATGAGCACCAGGCGGGCCCGCGGGACGCCCATCCGGACCAGCTCGCGCAGCTCGTCATGGCTCTGCGCGACGACCCGGTCGACCGCGCGGCCGAGCACCCGTTCGTAGCCGATCCGCTGCGGCGGTCCGGCGAAGAGGTTGTTGCGCCGCGCCGCCGAGCCCAGCTCGTGGTAGCTCTGCACGACCGGCACGCCGGTCTGCCGGCCGGCCGTGATGGCGGCCAGGCCGTTGGTCCAGAAGTGCGCGTGGGCCACCTCGGGGGTCCAGCCGTCGCCGCGCCAGCGGTCGACGAGCCAACGGGCGAAATCCTTCGTGTACGGGAGAAGCTCCTCGTCGGGCAGTGGCCGGGCCGGGCCGGCGGGCACCCGGATGACGTCGACGCCGGCGCGTTCCTTGGTCACCTCGGCACCGTCTTCGGCGACCCGGCGGGTGTAGACGCGGACCTCGTGGCCGGCGGCCGCGAGCGCGGCCGACAGGTCGCCGACGAACGCACCGCGGCCGCCGATCGCCGCACCGTCGGACGGATCGGCGTGCTCGGAGATCATCGCGATGCGCATGCGTTCATCCTCCCGCGCCGGACCTGCGTACCCGCTGAAATCCGGCTTTCCCGATGATCCGGACCGGCCGTGTCGCCGCATTCTGTGCAGCACCTCCCCACCAGGGCTCAGAGCTTCCCGCGCGGCACGGGGCTAAACATCACCAGCACCGCGGGCACCATCCTCACCGGTAGATCGCGCGGTGCGCGGCGCCGACCGCGGCGGCGTAGGCCGAGCCGGCGCGACCGGCCCTGACCAGGGCCGCCCGGGCCGCGTTATGCCCGGGGGCGCCGTGCACGCCGCCGCCGGGGTGGGCCGACGAGCTGGCCAGGAACAGCCGGTCGACGGGGGTGTCGGACCTGCCCAGGCCGGGCACCGGGCGCAGGAAGAGCTGCTGGTAGGCGGCCGCCGTGCCGCCGCCGAGCGCGCCGCCGACCAGGCTGGGGTTGGCACCGTGCAACTCGGCCGGGCCGGCCACATACCGGCCCACCACCAGAGCGCGGAAACCGGGCGCGTGCTCCTCGAGCACGTCCTCCATCCGCTCGACGTGCGCGGCGATCTCCTCGGCGTGCCACTCGGTGCGGAAGGGCAGGTGGGTGTAGGCCCAGAGCGACTCGGTGCCAGCCGGCGACCGTCCCGGGTCGCTGGTGGTCATCTGTCCGGCCAGGAGGAACGGCCGCGCGGGGAGGTCGCCGGAGGCCAGGTCGGCGGCGTAGCGGCTCAGGCCGTTGAGGTCGGCGTCCAGGTGGATCGTGCCGGCGCCGGCTGCCGACGGGTTCCGCCACGGCACCGGCCCGGAC
>Ga0193743_1001007_pt1 | contig 21422 bp, 16 predicted proteins | sample L2c2metaG_FD_143038 | JGI IMG/M metagenome (GOLD analysis project Ga0193743, IMG submission 143038) | Soil microbial communities from a riparian zone of the East river system, Colorado, United States - L2c2 | ecosystem: Environmental > Terrestrial > Soil > Riparian zone | place: USA: East River... | reverse complement strand
CCGAACTGAAAGTGATCGACAAAAGGCCGGATCCGATAGCTGTGCGCCAGCGTCATGTAAAGCACGCGTATCGCAAAGGCGACCCAGAAGAGACGCCACGGTGCCCGGGGATCGCCCTCTGCGCGTGAATCTTCCGCTTTCATCCACGTCCAGAGGCGTTGCAGCATCGTGCTTTGATTCTAGCTTCCTCCTCTTCTTTAGTCCCATATTTGCTTTTTCATGAGGCCCCCGGCGATCATCGCTGAAAGATCGTTGTGGAATGAGGGACCTTTCAGGATGAGTTCGGCCGTACGGATCAGGGTGAAGAAGTTAGTGGAACAGGCGCGGCTTCCGCGCTACTCGCATGTGGGAGAGTACGGCGATCTGGCGGCAGACCTCTACGCCTCCGAGGGCCTTATCCTCGAGCCTGGCGCGACCGCAGCCGTCTCCACCGGCATCGCCATGGAGTTTCCCTCCACGCACGGCGCGCTCGTCGAAGACCGCTCCGGGCTGGCGCTCAAGGGCATCACCACTCTGGCGGGCGTCATCGATCCCGGATATCGGGGCGAGATCCGCATCGTCATCACGAATCTGGGAGCCGCCGCCGCCGAGGTCAAGCCTGGCGATCGGATCGCCCAGCTCAGAATCGTCCAGCGCATCGAAGCTGATTTTGAAGAAGTTGCAGAGCTCGGCGAGGCAGCACGGGGCGCTGGCGGGTTCGGCAGCACCGGCGCGTAAACCGGAAAAAGCCTGGTTCAGAACCTCCTGAAGTGATCGGGATGGCAGAACTGTAGTCATGACCGGTTGAAGGCACGCGACAGCTTCGTTATCGCCAGCTGTGCAGGAATGTCTCCGCAGGCCACAGGAGACCCGCATGTCACGTACAATTAACCTTGCGAGCCATGGCCAATCTGCAAGCGGAACATCCCATAGCGGTACCCTCCCCAGCGACCATCACTCCGGAGCTGTTAAAGCAGCACAGCATCACCCCGGACGAGTACAAGCGAATCGAAGAGGCGCTTGGCCGAACCCCCAGCCTTACGGAGCTGGGGATTTTTTCGGTCATGTGGTCGGAGCACTGCTCCTACAAATCTTCGCGCGTCCACCTGAAGCGTCTGCCCACAAAAGGGGAGCGCACCACCGGCCCCGGAAGCGTGGTTCAGGGACCCGGCGAGAACGCCGGCATTATCGACGTGGGCGACGGTTGGGCCTGCGCCTTCAAGATCGAGTCGCACAATCACCCCAGCTACATCGAGCCCTACCAGGGCGCGGCGACCGGCGTCGGCGGAATTCTAAGAGACATCTTCACCATGAACGCCCGTCCTCTGGCAGTCATGGACTCCCTCCGCTTCGGCCCGCTCGATGAGTCCGAGCCTGACGAGGCTCTGCGGCGCAAGAATCATCAGGTGGCCACCGGCGTCGTTCACGGCGTCGCCGGATATGGAAACTGCTTCGGCGTCCCCAACCTCGGCGGCGAGACCCGTTTTGAGCCCTGCTACTCCGGCAACCCGCTGCTGAACGCCTTCGCTCTCGGCCTGGTGAAGAAGGACGAGATCTTCTACGCCAAGGCCGTCGGCATCGGCAATCCCGTCATCTACGTCGGCGCGAAGACCGGCCGCGACGGCATCCACGGCGCAACGATGGCGTCCGAAGAGTTCACCGAAGGCTCCGAGCAGAAGCGCCCGAACGTCCAGATGGGCGACCCTTTCATGGAGAAGCTTCTCCTCGAAGCCTGCCTCGAAGCCATGGCCACCGGCGCCGTCCTCGGGATTCAGGACATGGGCGCAGCGGGTTTGACCTGCTCGACCTGCGAGATGGGAGCACGCGGCGGCCTCGGCCTCACCGTGGAACTCGATCGCGTTCCGCAGCGCGAGACCGGCATGACCAGCTACGAGATCATGCTGTCGGAGTCGCAGGAGCGCATGCTTCTGGTTGCCGATAAAGAGCGAGCAGTTGAAGTTCTCGACGTCTTCTCGAAGTGGGGCCTCGACGCCTCCATCGTGGGCGAGGTCACCGCCGAGCCGCACATGCGCATCACCCAGCGCGGCGTTCTGGTTGCGGACATTCCGAACCAGTCGCTCACCGACGACGCTCCCGTGTATCACCGTCCCGTCGGCACATGGAAGGCACCGGTCCCGCTCGATCCTCCGGCGCACGTTCTCGAAGAGCTGCAGAAGCCCCGCGACTATACCGCCGATCTCAAGAAGCTGCTGGCCAGCGCGAACATCTGCGACAAACGCTGGGTCTACGAGCAGTACGACTCGATGGTCCAGACCAACACCGTCCAGGGCCCAGGCGGCGAAGCCGGAGTCATGCGCATCAAGGGAACGGGAGCGAAGGGGACCTCGCTCTCTCCGACCGACGACAGGGAACAGAAGCACGCTCCGCGTGAGCGCGGTCTCGCGATGGCTCTTGCAGGCAACGGCCGCTGGACTTATCTCGATCCCAAACTTGGCGCGATGCACGCCGTCGCCGAAGCCGCTCGCAAGGTTGCCTGTACCGGCGCGACCCCTGTCTCCGCGACCAACTGCCTGAACTTCGGCAATCCTGAGAAGCCCGAGATCATGGCGCAGCTCTCCGCCGCCATCGATGGCATCGCCGAAGCCTGTAACGCGCTGGGAACTCCGGTCACCGGCGGCAACGTCTCGCTCTACAACGAGACCAAGGGTGTGGGGATTTATCCGACCCCGGTGCTTGGGATTGTCGGAATTATTGATGATGTGACGAAGGCTGTGCCGGCTTCCTTCCGTAAGTCCGGGGACGCCGTTCTCTTCATCTCCGCGCTGAGCGGCAAGGGCCGCAACGCGAAGCAGGATCTGGGATCGACCGACTTCGCGAAGACGGTTCTGGGAGAGCTTTGGGGAGCTCCACCAGCGCTGGATATCAACGAGGAGGCAGCTCTCCACAAGGCACTGATAGCACTCGCGGCGAAGGGGCTGCTCCAGTCAGCTACAGATCTCTCGGACGGTGGCTGCGCCACTGCATTCGCCAAGAGCGGCTTTCCAAACGAGCTTGGTGTGAAGGTCTCCATGAAGATGGAGTCCGATGAGCCCTTCCTGCTCTCTGAGCGTCTCTTCAGTGAGGTTGGATCGTCTGTCATCGCGACCGCCGATCCCGTAAAGATTGAAGAGATTCAGACAGTGTTGAAGGAAGTTGGAAGTGTTTGGGCCTTCGCCATCGGCGAAGTCACTTCAGGCGACTACACCATAGAGGTCAACGGCAAGACGCTGATCAACTCAACGATAGGTGAACTGAAGCAGGCGTGGTCCGGCGCTCTCGAAGCCCAGCTTGCAGAAGAGGTGGTGACGGCATGAACAATGAATTCACCGCTTTGAACGATGAAGAAGTCATGATCGAGGATCTGCAGGACGACGAGACCCCGTTCGACAAGCTGCGCGAAGAGTGCGGCGTGATGGCCATCTACAACCATCCTGATGCCGCTCGCATGACCTACTGGGGTCTCTACTCGCTGCAGCATCGCGGACAGGAGTCCGCGGGCATCGCCTCCGCCGACGGTCAGAACGTCAACGACATCAAAGGCATGGGGCTGGTCTCCGAGATCTTCACCGACGAGGTTCTCGCCAAGCTTCCCGGCCACATGGCCATCGGCCACACGCGTTACTCCACCACCGGTGACTCCGCGCTGCTGAACGCGCAGCCCATCTCGGTCGAAAGCACCAAGGGCCTCATCGCCATCGCGCACAACGGAAACCTCGTCAATCTCGGCAACTCACGTGAGCGGCTTGAGCGCGACGGAGCCATCTTCCAGACCACCTCCGACTCCGAGATCATCATCCAGCTCATCGCGCATTCGAAGGCATCGACGCTGGTCGACTGCATCGCCGACTCGCTCTCGCAGGTCGACGGAGCCTTCTCCATCGTGATGATGACGCGCAACCGCATCTTCGCCGCACGCGATCCGCATGGCTTCCGACCGCTTTCGATGGGCCGCATCCCTGGCGTCGACGGCGCACCCGACACCTTCGTCTTCGCCTCGGAGACCTGCGCCTTCGACCTGCTACATGCCAAGTACGAGCGCGACGTAAAGCCCGGCGAACTCGTCATGGTCTCGGAAGATGGCGTCACCAGCCGCTACTTCGACACCAAGACGCCGCAGGCCAGCTGCATCTTCGAGCACGTCTACTTCGCGCGTCCGGACTCACGCATCTATGGCCGCTGGGTCCAGAAGAGCCGTGAGGAGATGGGCCGGCAGCTCGCCCGAGAATCCCACGTCGACGCCGACCTCGTCGTCCCTGTGCCCGACTCTGGCGTTACTGCCGCACTCGGATACGCCGCTGAATCGGGCATCCCGTTCAACCTCGGCCTCATCCGCAACCATTACGTCGGGCGGACGTTCATCCAGCCGGAGCAGCGCGTGCGCGACTTCGGCGTCCGCATGAAGCTCAATCCGGTGCGTTCGCTGCTTGAGGGAAAACGCGTCATCCTGATCGACGACTCGATCATTCGCGGAACCACCTCGCGCAAGATCGTGCGCATGGTTCGGGCAGCCGGGGCGAAGGAAGTGCATCTGCGCATCTCGTGTCCACCGACGATCTCGCCGTGTTTTTATGGTGTGGATACTCCGAGCAAGAAGGACCTGATCGCAGCGAACCAATCCGTTGCAGAGATTTGCGAGTATATCGAGGCAGACTCGCTCGCCTATCTGTCCCTGGTCGGTCTGACCCACTCCTGCACAACAGGCGAGCCGCTCCATGGCCTTGAGCCCGGCGACTTCTGCACCGCCTGCTATACCGGTGACTATCCTACCCAGTGGGTCGATGTCGCGGACATCCTTCCGGCTGTGACGACCGTAGGTTAGGTAAGAGCCGCACTCCCTCAGTCATGCTCATCGCGATCTTCCGCGAAGGCGTGATCGCTCGATGCCATGCTCCTAGCGGGCTTCTTGTTCTGTGGGATGTTTTGCGGTGAACTCCGAGCAGCAGGGCTTGGCCACAGGCTCGAACTCCATCATCTCTACTCGAGTCAGATCCGGATCATAGAGGTTCACCTGCACCTTGCCGTCGCGCCCGGTCTTCGCGGAGGAGCAGTTTGGACCCTCGCAGTGATTGCGCTCGAGAGCGGCGATGGCGTCGCTCATGTGGGTTACACCGAGCGACATGTGATCCGATACGCCAATTTGTTTCAGCGTGGCATTCGGACTGATGTTGAGCATGTACTCCAGCCAGTCCGACCCATCGGGAACCTGCGCGCTCACCCAGTCGGTCGTGGAGTCGTTGCGTCCGCCATGCCAGTAGGGGCGGAAGCCGAGGATGTCTCGATAGAAGCGGTCTTCGGTGGCCGGATCCTTTACGACGAAGCCGGCGTGGATCATGCGTCGCGAGACGGCCGTCGCAGGAACCGTGCCCGGGATTGCCGACCCCTTCACCTGCTGGACGAAGATGATCAGGTTGCCCTCGGGATCGCGCACGCTGAAGCGACCCTTGCTGAGGGGATCGACGATCTCGACTGAGTGAGCTTTCAGATAGCTCTGAAGTGCTTTCGCATCCCGCGTCATGAACCCGACGGCAGCCAGTCGCGTATTCGGAGCGGGCGAAGGCAACGGCGTTACCTCGATCCACTGCGAGTCGTTGACGGCGTAGCGGGTGATCTCGCCAGCCTTATCCGGATGAAAACCGAGCGTCTGGCCGTAAAACTTCGCGGTGGCTGTGCTGTCGCTGGCGTAGACGCGAACGAAGGCGATTCCGGTGATGGCCGGACGCTGCTGCGACCACGCGAGGGTAGCCGCAGCGAATAAAACCACGAGTGCGAGCGCTTTTTTCATCGAGCGCCACTCTACCGGGGCCCCGTCGCGAAGTCAATGCAGGCGCGCCGGTTAGCTGCGGGAGAACTGGGTCTGCTGCTTCTCCCGGTGGCGTTCGACGGCGAGCTGGATGAGGCGATCGATGAGCTGCTTGTAGGGCAGGCCGCTTGCGTCCCAGAGCTTGGGATACATGCTGATGCTGGTGAAGCCGGGAAGCGTATTGATCTCGTTGAGGAAGATACGCGGCTTCTTTCCCTTCTTTCCTTTGGCTGCGGGCTCCATCAGGAAGTCAACGCGGGCGAGACCGGCGCAGTCGCAGGCCTTGAAGGCCTCGATGGCCATCTGGCGGATCTGCTTCGACTCGGCGGCGGTGAGCTTCGCTGGGATGATCGGCACGCTGGCGTCGGAGAGGTATTTGGCTTCGTAGTCGTAGAACTCGGCTCCGGGGACGATCTCACCGACGACGCTTGCCTCGGGGGAGTCGTTGCCGAGAACAGCGACCTCGAGCTCGCGCGGCTTCGCGCCTGCTCCTCCGACGCCCTGCTCGATCACCAGCCTGCGGTCGAAGCTGGCGGCTTCATCCATGGCGGCTGCGAGCTCGGAGCGATCGTGGACCTTGCTGATTCCGACTGAGGAGCCGAGGTTCGCGGGCTTTACGAAGATCGGATATTTCAGTGCGGCTTCAATCTTCTTCGTGCAGGCTTTTGGGTTGGCGCGCCAGTCGCTGCGCAGGAGTGAGATCCAGGGGGTCTGCGGCAGCCCGGCGGCGGCGAAGAGCTTCTTCATTGCGGCCTTGTCCATTCCGGCGGCGGAGCCGAGGACGCCGGAGCCGACGTAGGCGATGTCGGCGAGCTCGAAGAGACCCTGAATGGTTCCGTCTTCGCCGAAGGTTCCGTGGAGGACGGGGAAGATGACGTCGAGATCGAGCGCGGGCCGGGAGAGCTCGGGGCTGGCCCGGAGCTGCAGGGGCTGGAGCGACTCGGCCGGGACCGGCGGGATGATGATGGCCTCGCCGCGTTTGAGGACAGCGGCGGTTGGGGTGGTCGCCGGGTCGCCTGCGAGGCGCGGGTTTTCGGGAGCCTGTTTGCCGGTGAGGAGGGCGTGGGCGTCGGAGGCCGTGACCCACTGGCCCTGCTTGGTGATACCGATGGGGACGACGTCGTACTTCTTCTTGTCGATGGCCTTGAGGATCGATGCGGCGGAGAGGAGCGAGACCTCGTGCTCGCCGGAGCGTCCGCCGAAGAGGATTCCGATGCGCTGCTTTTTCTTCATACTTCTTTCAGTCTCTTCTATGCGCCGGAGGATTGGTGCGGAAGTTCGGCGCGGTACCACGCAGGTATACCCCCTCCCGTACTTTTTTGCGCAAAGTCTTCGATTCAGGGAATTTAGGTCCGGACCTCGCTGCAGGGGCGGTTTGAGCCTCCCACGATTTTCGAACGCTACTTCCATTATAGGGAGCGAGGGGGAACTGATCGGCAACGGATAAAGCATTTTGAATGTGTTGCTTGGGTCGAATAGAGGCTTGACAGACCGGTTGCCGGGCACGTTGCGCTTGGCGGTCTGCGGGAGAAGCGAAATACAGGGATCTCTCCACTTCGCTGCGCTTCGGTCGAGATGACGTATTGGATGGTGGAGGCAGGCCCCGTCCGGCTTCGCTCAGGGATTTGAACCTGCGTTCTTCTTTAATTCATGGTCTGCAAATTGACAGGGGAGGGGAGGCTGGGTAGCCTCAAGGCGTCGGCGATAGCGGCGGGCCAATCTTCTATCTTCCTGCTGACTAATCCAATGGCCCTGCCGGCATAGATGCCTTGCGTGGGGCGGAGGCATTCGATGAGCACAAAGGCAGACTACAGCGCGGACGAGTGGGACCTGTTGCGTTCTTCGCCGATGATGGCGGGGATCCTGGTGGTGGCGGCGAGTCCGAGCGGGCCGGTTGGGCTGGTGCAGGAGTCGGCTGCGGTGGGGAAGATGATTCTTTCCGCAGCGAGCTCGGCGCAGACTCCACTGCTGAAAGCCCTGGCTGAGGACATGAAGGCCTCGATGTCGATACCGAAGCCGCCCGCGGGAGCTTCGCCTACGGCAGTGCAGGACGCAGCGACGGAGATTCTGCGGCGCACGTCAGAGCTGCTGGCGAAGAAAGCTACGCCGGAAGAGGCCAACGAGGTGAAGCAGTGGCTGGGCAAGATCGCCGATGCCACTGCAGAGGCTACCAAGGAGGGCGGATTCCTTGGGTTTGGGGGAACGCTGGTCACCGAGGAAGAGAAGGCCGCGGTGGCGAAGGTGAACTCCACACTGGGGATTGCAGCGGCCTGAAAAGTTCCAGCGAAGGTGGACCCTCGATTTTGGGAATCCTGCAATTGGATCCTGCAAAAAATACAGGGATCTCTCCACTTCGCTGCGCTTCGGTCGAGATGACGTGGTTTTGCTGCGCTTCGGTCGAGATGACGTGGTTTTGCTGCGCTTCGGTGGAGATGACGTGGTTGTTGGTGTGGTAGCTGACGGGGGCAGACTCTCGGCTTGCTGCGCTCGCTCGGAATGACGCCGTGGGCTGTTTGGGTTTTAGTTGAAGGGCTGAAAATTATTAAGGCTGAAAAGCGACCACGCCTTTGGTCTCCGAAGTGAAATATCGCCGCTTGATCCAGAAGGCGACGTTGACCAGCCCGATCAGTGCGGGAACCTCGATTAGCGGGCCGACGACTCCGACGAAGGCCTCGCCGGAGTTCAATCCGAAGACGGCTACGGCTACCGCAATAGCCAACTCAAAGTTGTTGCCCGCAGCGGTGAAGGAGAGCGTGGCGGATTGGGCGTAGTCCGCGCCCAACCGTTTCCCCATCCAGAAGCTGACCAGGAACATGATGAGGAAGTAGATGACCAGGGGGATTGCAATCTTCACCACATCGAGCGGGAGACGGACGATCAGGTCTCCTTTGAGCGAGAACATGACGAGGATGGTGAAGAGCAGAGCTACCAGGGTGAGCGGGCTGATGCGTGGAACGAATCGGGTGCGATACCAGTCCTCTCCCTTGCGGCGAATGAGAGCGTAGCGGGTGAGGAAGCCCGCGACAAAGGGGACGCCGAGATAGAGGCCGACGCTCTTTGCGATCTGGCCGATTCCTATGGGAACAACGCTGCCTTGAAGACCGAACCAACGGGGAAGGATGGTCAGGAAGACCCAGGCATACAGGCTGTAGAAGAGCACCTGAAAGACGCTGTTGATGGCCACCAGCCCGGCGACATAATCGGTATCACCTTCGGCGAGCTCATTCCAGACGAGCACCATCGCGATACAGCGGGCGATGCCGATGAGGATGAGTCCGCGCATGTAGGCAGGCTCGCCGTGAAGAAAGACCAGGGCCAGCAGGAACATCAGCACCGGACCGATCAGCCAGTTCTGCACCAGGGACAAACCGAGCACGCGTTTGTTGCGAAAGACCTCTCCCAGCTTTTCGTAACGGACCTTCGCCAGCGGGGGAAACATCATGACGATAAGCCCGATCGCAATGGGGATGTTGGTCGTTCCCGATTGAAAGCGGTTCACGAAGCCCGCGGAGGATGGAACGAAATGGCCGATCCCGACGCCGAGAGCCATCGCAAGGAAGATCCAGAGAGTCAGGAAGCGATCGAGAAACGAGAGCTTCTTTCGAGCGGCGGGGGCGCAGATGCGACCTTGTGCAGCGGGGGCAACGGACATCAGCAGGACTCGCAGGAGGTGTTTTTGGCGGACGACAGAGGAGCGATGGACGAGGGCAGGGGAGCTCCGTCGAGAAGAGCGTATTTCGCTGGCGCGCAGCAGGCCTTCGTCAGCCTGGCCCGGTCGGCGTGCATTTGTTTGTCTTCGGTAAGCCAATCGAGCGTCTGGCGGAGAATCTGTGCTGCGCCGATGTGGGGCGGCATGACGATGCGGTAGTGCATCCACTTGCCCTCGCGCCGCGCCGCAACGATTCCCGCGCTGCGGAGATAGGCAAGGTGGCGTGAGATCTTCGGCTGAGGCCCTCCGAGAATTTCGACGAAGTAGCAGACGCAGATCTCCTGGTCTCCCATGAGGTTCAGCAGGCGAAGGCGAGTATTGTCCCCGAGTGCCTGAAAGAAACGTTCCACATTGAAAGCCGGTTTTGCCGCCATGAATTTAATATATACGCCTTGACGTATTCGATGGCAAGCGCATATAGTCGCCTAAGCGAATATGTAGGAGGGCGATATGCCTGAGCAGATTCTGGATTCGGTGAAGTCGAAGTACAGCATGGTTGCGGAGAGCTCGCTGTCGAGCCATCACGAGGGAGTCAAGGCAGTGGCGGAGGCCTTTGGCTATAGCGCCGAGGAGCTGACCTCCATTCCGGCAGAGGCGAATATGGGCCTGTCCTGCGGGAACCCGACGGCTACCGCTCATCTGAGGCCGGGAGAGGTGGTTGTTGACCTGGGCTCCGGCGGAGGGCTTGATGTCTTTCTCGCTTCAAAACAAGTGGGAGAGAAGGGTCGGGCCATCGGCATCGATATGACAACGGCGATGATCGAGCGTTCGCGAGAGAATGCGCGAAAGGGCGGCTACAGGAATGTGGAGTTCTATCAATCGACCATCGACAGGATTCCTCTGCCGGATGCCTCGGTGGATTGCGTTCTCTCCAACTGCGTGATCAATCTGGCGCCGGACAAGCCTGCGGTCTTTCGCGAGATGGCCCGCGTCCTCAAACCGGGCGGCCGTGTCGCCATCAGCGATATCGCTTTGAAGCACGAACTTCCGGAAGCGGTCGCCCAAAGTATGGCAGCCTACGTGGGGTGCGTTGCGGGAGCCATCCTGATCGAAGACTATCGCGCGGGCCTGCTGGCGGCGGGATTTCAGCACGTCGAGATTGTGGACAGCGGAGCGGATCTGAATGCCTACGGCAAGGTTGAGAATCAGGCCGGTTGCTGCTCCCCTGCGATGGAGGGGAACAGTTCTGAAAGTGCCTGCTGCGCTCCGTCTGCCGGTGAGTCATCTTTGCATGACGATCTGAAGACGCTGCTTTCGCAGTATGACGTGAATGCGGCGGCAGCCAGCGTGAAGGTCTACGCGGTGAAACCAGAATCGGCTTCGGCCAAGACGTGCTGCGGGCCCGCCTGCTGCTCATAAACCGGAATGTTTCAGGAGATGTTATGTACACGGTAATCTTCGCCTGCGTTCATAATGCGGGACGCTCACAGATGGCTGCGGCCTTTTTCAATCACCTGGTGGATCGACAGAGAGCGAAGGCCGTGTCCGCGGGAACGGAACCGGGGCTGCGCGTGCATCCGGAGGTTGTGGCGGTTATGCAGGAAGCCGGGATTGACCTGAGCGACGCAAAACCGCAAAAGCTGACGGAGGAGCTGGCGCGGGAGGCTCACCTGCTTGTGACGATGGGCTGCGGAGACAAGTGCCCTTATGTTCCGGGGCTTCGAAGAGAGGATTGGCCTCTGCAGGATCCGAAGGGTCTGCCCATCGAGGAGGTGAGAGTGATTCGCGATGAGATACGAGGCCGGGTGCAGCGGCTTCTCGCGGCAGAGGGAGTTCTGGCTGGGAATGAGTCTTCGCAATGAGAGGCGCCGAGGCTGGTGCCTCTCATTGCAGGAAAGCGATCTTCAGAACGTCGACCGTTCTACCGTTACCGGTCCATCCAGACCGGAAGGATATAAGGGTGTCTTCGCGCTGACTTTGTGGACGTTGGTCTCGGTCAGGCGTTGGTTTGGGGGAAGGCTGGCATCTCCGATCAACCGGTTTGGCCACAGGTTCACAACCTTGATCTCCAGCTCGTTCTTACCGGGGTACACAAACTTTGTGATGTCGATACGGGCAGGCTTCGTCCATACCACGCCGACATCCTTGCCGTTCACGCGGACTGCCGCGACCTCGTGCACCTCGCCCAGGTTTAGCAAGAGTTTTTCGCGTGCCTTCGGAGTAGATGCAAGGCTGAAGGTCTTTGTGTAGAGCGCTGCGCCGGAGTAGTGCTGAATTCCCCACTCAGGCCGTTTGGTCCAGTCGGTCAGGGTGTCGAAGGTTACGTGCTCCGGGCCTCCCCACTTTGGATCGAAGGCGACCTGCCACGGCCCGTCCAGGGTTTCGAGTTCTTTGATGGCCGGATAGTTTGTCTGCGCGGTGCCTGAGGCAGACCGCGAGATGGCCTTTCGAAAGACCACGAAGACCGAGCCTCGCGGGCCGAATTGCAGGGGCACGGTTGTCCTTCCGTCGGCCTGGGAGAATGCATGGGCGTTGCGAATCTCGCCGGTCACGGGATCCCACAGCTCCGGTTGTCGGCCCGCAACGCGAAACGTTGCCGAGATCTTCTCTTCCGGGTCCCACTTGCTTGCGATGAAGTAGATATCGGTATCTCCGGTGCGGCGGTGAATCCAGTCGATGGTTCCCTTGTCGCTCAGCCCGGTGTAGGCAAGGTCGGGCTGCAGCTTCATTGTCTTCAGGGCCTCTTTCGCATCGCCCCGGAAGATTTTGCCGTCTTCGAGCCGGTCACCCCAGAGTTGATCCACGGTGGCGGAAAACTCCTTTTTCACGTTTGCGTCGAGTACGTGTCCTGCTATGCCCGAAGGCTTCGGACCCACGATGACGGCGCCTGCTCGAAGCAGCCCGGCGATCTTCGTCAGAGCTTCGGGAGTCATGGCGGTGTTCGCGGGCAACACGAGCATTCGGTAGCTCATTCCATCGGGAAGGGCGAGGCGTCCATCGTGCACGGTCAGGCGATGCAGCAGGGCATCGAGATTGATGTTGTCGTGGTCGTATCCTTCGGCGGGAAGAGCGGGTTCGGTCTTCCTCTGCTCGATCTGGCCGATGGCGTCGCCGCGATAGTACAGCGCATCGGCGACGAACAATCCTTGCTGCAGCAGAAACGCACTGCGGCCAAGGTAGGCGTTGAATGCCGGGGTCTCATCCCACCAGGTGGTATTGCGGCTGTAATGCGTTCCCGCGAAGTAGACGTAGCCGGGTTTCGCGGTGACGGAGGGCGACTGGCTGTAGTTGTGGACCACGATCAGGTTGCAGCCATCGGCGAATCCCTGGTCGCCTGTGTTCTTCATGTCGAAGAAAGTGTCTTCCCAGTGCGGTCCGACGGAGGTAAAGCTCTCGCATCCCAGCACGTGCTTGCCGTAGATGTGTCCGGCGCTTGCCGTGTCCCTCATGAGGAAGCGACGGTCGGGAGTGGGGCGATGGGGTGAGGGAACCCAGAACTCGCCCATCGGAACATCCACACCGCTTAAGTCCTGTTGCGGGTCCAGCTGGCCTGAGTTGGGCCCGGCGGCCTCCGAATAAAATCGGAGCCCGTTGCGATGCGCGATCTCTCCGAGGTGCGCATAGTGGTTTGTCGCGATTACGTCTGCGATGGTTCGATAGTAGTCGCGGCGCACGGCCTCCGCATCGCCTGCATTGCCCATGGACTTGCCTGCCAGCGCGGGGAGCCAATGGATGAGGTCGTATCCGCGCAGACGCGCGAACTCGGCGGGAAACAATCGCGTCCATGTGGTGGGCCCGGCTTCCCAGCTGTCGTCTTCAACTCCATACAAGCCTTTGCGCTCGCTGGGTGACATCTCCCTGAGCACGCTGCCCATGGTGACGTTCCAGGTTCTGTCGAGGGCTTCTTTGCTCATTCCGTCGGTGTAAAGGCCCCAGGCGTTTCGCATTCCGGTGGGCTCGTAGGCGAAGCGCAACACGGTCCACGCGCCAGCGGGAGCGTTCCAGTTGAGCTTTCCATTCGCATCGACCTTGTTGGTGAGGTCGATGACTTCGGTCTCGTCGAATTGCTCGCGATCCGGCACCGCGAGTACGGCGATCGGATGGCGGTACTTCGCGACGTCCGGGAGCGTAAATTTCTCCGCCACCATCGAGTGCACGGCATTTTTACTGGGCTGCATCGCGGTCTTTGGCTCAATCAGCATGTCGTCAAACTTCGCCGGGCCTTTTATGGCGGTCTCCGACCAGACGAGCTTCTGCTGCGAATCTTCGATGGGAATGTCGCCGGAGGTGCTGGCGAGCCCCACGGTGACGACCAGTTTAACGCCGACACGCGCTGCCTCCTGCGCGGCAAACCGTACCAGCTCACGCGACTCCGGCTGCCACGACTGCATGGGCGGAGCGGGAATTTCAGAGAAGTGCGCGCCGGGGAAGTCCGTCGTCGGGACTTGCTTGTATTCCTTGTCGCCGAGGACCATCTTCGTCGCGCCCTGCATCTCATCGCCAACGCCGCTGTCGTAGAGGATCGCGCCCTCGATGCCTTTGGCGTGCATGGCTTCGAGATCCGCCGTGATTGCAGCGTGATTTGTCTTCACGCGCAGCCACATCCAGAAGACCCAGGGCTGCGAGGTGGCAGGGGGATTGCGAAAGCCTTGTTCCAGAGAAGAGCCTTGCCGGTTGTGCGTCTGTGCGTGAGTACTTGTTGTGGAAGCGAGACACAAGGTCAGGAGAGCAGCGCAGGCAAAGAGAACGGTGCAGACGGAACGGCGCGATTTCATCCCCAACAGTGTATGTCGCAGGATGAGATGCTCCTGCTGGCGAGGCTGCTAAATCGTTGTTTGCCGGTTGCTTTTAAGGAGGTCCGGGAGGCGGAGGTGAAGCTTCGCCGGAGACGAAGTAAGCTCATTCTATGAATGCTTTGAATCCCCTGGTCTCCGTCTCCTGGCTTGCCGATCGGCTCAACGATGCTCAAACGGTTGTGCTCGACGCAACGCTTCCTCCGGTGGGAGTGACGCCGCCTGTCGATACACGCGGACGTTATCTTGAGGGGCATATTCCGGGGGCAGTGTTCTTCGATATCGATGAACTCTCGGACCACTCCACTGCGTTGCCGCACATGTTGCCGGGGGAGGAAGAGTTCTCGCGGAAGATGGCGGCGATGGGCATTGGCGATGGGATGACCATTGTCGTGTATGAGCAGGCAGGAGTTTTTTCGGCTCCCAGGGCTTGGTGGATGCTGCGCAGCTTTGGAGCGCGCGAGGTGCATCTCCTCGATGGCGGTCTTGAGGCATGGACGAAGGCGGGACTGCAGGTAGAGTCGGGTCCGGTGGAGCGGGGCAGGGCGAGCTTCACGGCCAAGCTGGATCGGGATGCGGTGAAGGATTTCGTGCAGCTGCAGAGGGGGATTACGGCGCGGGGGCAGATTCTGGACGCGCGTTCGGCGGGAAGGTTTGAGGGCACGGCTCCGGAGCCGCGGCCGGGGATCAGCTCCGGCCATATGCCGGGTGCGACCTCGGTTCCATTTACGGAGCTGGTTGCCGAGGGCCGGATGAAGGATGCGGAGGGGCTGCGCGAGGTGTTCGCGGCGAAGAAGGTTGACCTGGTACAGCCGATTACGACGACGTGCGGGTCGGGCGTGACGGCGGCGGTGATTGCTCTGGGGCTAGAGATTGCCGGAGCGAAGGATGTGAGCCTGTATGACGGATCGTGGGCGGAGTATGCGCAGCGTCCGGAGGCTGTGATCGAGAAGGATCGTTAAGGCGCCCGGTTTGCTACGGACTGCAAATGCTTAGACGGCTTCTGGTTTGAACTGATTGGGCTAACCGTGCTTTTGTGGTGGCACTGGCGAAATACAGGGGTTCTTCGCTGCGCTCAGAATGACGTGGTGGGGGAAACTTATGGGTTGGGGGTTGGGTCTGCCAGCAGGCTGACCTTTACATCTGCCATCTCGATGGTGGCGCATGAGCTTCCCAGAATCTCTCCATCCGCCTGCACGGCAACTGGCTGTTTGTACTTCAAGCCTGGGATGGGACGGCACTGCACGCGCTTCACATCTTCATAACGGGCTGCGGCATTCTGCCGGGGCTGGCGGTCGCGCTGGCCTGCCCCGAGCAACATGGCCTCCAGCGAGGCTTGAGCAAGCCGGATACGCGACGCCTCCTCGACGCTGGCGAGACGAAGGAAGGGAAGCTCCAGGCCGCCGCCTGGGCGCCATCGATTCAGCTCGGCGACGCGAACGGCGATGATTTCAGAGGCGTTCCTTTGCAGGACGGTTCCATCGAGGGTTGTAATCTCGAGCTCGAACGGCTGAACCGATTGGGTAAGGAGCGTCTCAAATCCAGCGGCAAAGTAGGCGATACGTCCGGCGCTGTGTTTACCGTACCGGAGGGCTGCGGCCATCATCGCCGCGTGGCCGCCCATTCCCGCAGCCATGGCAAAGAACCAGGTTCGCGCGCCTGCGGGGGAACAGCAGGTGATTTTTCCCAGGGGGACGGGGCGCGGAGTTGCTTGAAGCAGCCATTGTGCCGCTTTGACGGGATCCGCGGGAATTTTCAGGTTCTGCGCCAGGATGTTTCCGGTGCCGAAAGGGCAGATTCCCAGGGGAATCTCTGACCCGGCAAGGCCCTGCAAAACGTCAAAGACCGTTCCATCGCCGCCACAGACGATCACGCCGTCGATGCCGCGCTCGATGGCGCGGATGACGGCGCTGTCAGCTGCGCGATCCGGTCCGGTCTGCTGGACTTCGACGTCGCAGCCAGCTTGTTCGAACACCCGCAGGATGCGAGGGAGATATCGCCGCTGCTGGGATTGGAAGACGGGATTCGCCAGCAACAAAATCTTGCGCACGCGATCATCTTAACTGCTTTGGAGCTCGAATGGGTCGGCAGCGAGGATCGTGGAAGAAGGAGTTGCGTTCCGGTGTGGTTGTTCTAGGTGCGAAGGATCTGCGTGCTATGGATTTACGTGCGATGGATCTACGAACAGGGGAGTTGCGGAGCGAGCGTCTTCGGGCATCGGGATGCGGAACAGAGAGGGAGCTTTTTGTAGGGATGCGAGGGGCACAGGCCTTCCCCTGCGAGGGACGAACCTGGATTCAGCCGCACCTGCTGCGATTTATGCAGTCGCAGCGAGCGCGGTTTCGGTTGCCTGCTTCCAATCGCCCAGAGATCGGCTGAGCAGAGCCGCGGCGCAGCCCTCCCCGCAGAGGACGATGATGTCGTCGCTCTGCGCGAGTTTCCAGTCCCAGGGCATGAAAGTAATTCCTGCAGGAGTCACCGAGGCAAGAACCCAGTGGTTCGTAGACTTCTTCTGGATTCCGCAGAGGCATGTAAACACAGGCGTGACTGCCATGGTCTTCCTCCTTCCCTCGCTGGTCAGGAGGCGGAAAACTGCACCACCAGATCGAGAGAGATCGGATCGTGAGTGATTTTAGCTGTCGATAGTCGTGACCCGATACCTATGGGACGCGCGAAAGTGAATGTTGGTTCGCTGTTTCTTATAAAAATCTTTCGTGAATGGACGGGTGATGCCTGCGTTGCTTCCTGCCTATTGGGGATTGGGAGGAAGGTGGACGGAGTGCAGGAACGGTTTTCCGGAGGGAGCTTTGACCTCCGAGGCGGTGGCAAAGCTGGGGCACCCGGCACAGCTAAATCAAAAAGCTTTGACGACTATTCCCGCTGAATAACGAAAATTATTTTGCGATGTTGGAAGGTAATTTGCGACGCCATTGAAGTTGAAGCTTGTATGAAGGTAGTCGAACTGCGCCAGGCGGAGAGCTAGTCTATGGCCAATTTTGTAATCAACACCGCCGCCAGCTGCGAGTGCAAGCGCATCTCGCGTAGCGCTCGGAAAGGGGAATTCGGCCAGGATCGCTCCATGGCTGTCCCCCACTAGAATGTGTGCAAAAGGCGTAATTTTGGTGTTTTTGCGATACGTCAGCGTAGGACCAAATAGGAAGTTATGAACGTGCGTACGATACCCAGGGTCAGGAGTAAATCTATTCACATCAAGAAAATCTCCGGCATATTGACCGCTGAACTCCGCCGTAACGCCAAAATAGTTGGTGACGTTATATGTTCCTGCAACTGTCCAACCGTTCAAACCCATACTAGTCGAGGTAACACCTACCAATTGCGGAGTGTTGGAGAACCCGCTATTAAAATGAAGGTACGAGTACCCTCCGAATACCTCGAGTCGATGATTGCCAGGAAGTGTCGGATTGGCAGTTGTGGATTGTGCTTCAGCGTAGTTGATTATGAAAGTCTGGAAGATCAATCCCAACAACAATGCAAACCGCATAACTGTGTAACCCCAAGGTCCCCTAAGTTTCTCGAATAGGATCGTTTTTTATCTTTAGTGGAAATGATGGTAACAACAAAGATTGAATTTTTCGGTGAGCCGCTGGCAAGATCCCTCAGCGAAAAGAGCAAAGTATCCCAAAACGGGAAAACCGATTTTAGGGACAAGATAGAACACAGTTCGTCGAGACGTCCGAAAGAGAAGTGTGGCAAGGCGGCTCGATCGTTTCAATTACCTTTCAAACTCTTCTGGAAGAACCTGAGTGCGAGGTCTTCTGTTTCGATATGGATTTGGGCGCGGTCGATTCCATCGTCGGGTTTGCAGGAGGCGAGGGCCTTTTCGCCTGACGGCTTGCAGAGAGTTCCGAAGATGTAATGGTTGGCGCTTCCGGGAAAGATTTTGAGTTGCGCGCCGGGGATGAACTTCGCGTAACGCTCGGCATTGGTCACGGGATCGACGACCGTATCGCCGGCACCGACAACGATAAAGACCGGTACATGGATCGACCTCAGGCTTTGTTCGCTGAAGGCAAAGCCTACGGCGGGAGCCATGGCGAAGATCGCTTTTACGCGAGAGTCGAAGTGTGGGTCGCGCTGGTGACGGAGAGCTTCCAGGACGACGGGGTCGGTGTCCTTGATCTTGTTGTAACCGGCGACCCACTGCCGAAAGATTGGCGGGAGATTGCAATTGGCGTCCTGGGGGTGCGCGTTGCAGTAGCCCATGGCGTCGAAGACGCCGCCTGCGATCTCGATGACGGTGGCTCCGCCAGCGGAGTGGCCCACAGCGCCGATGCGTGCTGCGTCGATGTGCGGGCCGAACTTCGGATCGGCGAGCATCCTGTCGATGAGCACGGAGATATCGCGCGGACGTTCCCATTCGAGAACGAAGCCCTGGGGCAGCATCTGGGGTTCGGCAGCGGTGTTGCCGTGGTGATTGACCCCGGCGACGATGTAGCCGTGGGAGGCAAGAAACCAGCCCAGCCATCCCATGGAGTAGGCGAGACTGGATGTGCCGTGCGAGAGGACGATGAGCGGAAACTTTCGACTGTCTGAGGGAAGCGGAGCCTTCGGAGCGTTCGGTTCGATGACGAACATGCCCTTGACGAAGCTCTCAGCTTCCGGCTGTACGGCGGCGACGGAGCCGTCGGCGGCGGGGTACCAGATGACGGTCTCGAGCGGACGCGGTCCGGTGTCAGAGTAGTTGCGTCGGGTGTCGTCGATGAAGGAGCGGGTCTCGAAGCCGACCGTGTAGGTCTTCTGCGCGAAAGAGACGCAGGGGGCTAGGAATCCGGCAAGGAGAAGAAAGAACCGCAGTGCCAGCAGTTTCATGGCGACCATTGTATGGATGTGGGACGAAGCGATTTCTTTCAGGGATGAGCCAAATCAGAAGCCCCGGCCTAAGCCGGGGCTTGTTGTGGGTGATGGTTTACGGTTATCCCTTTGCTGCGAGCTGGCGGAGGACGTACTGCAGGATCCCGCCGTTCTGGTAGTAGAGGATCTCCTGCGGGGTGTCGATGCGGACGGTGGCGGAGAACTCTTTGGTCTTGCCGAGGTCGTCTTCGGCGAAGACGTTGATGACCTTGCCGTTGGCGAACTTCGAGTCGAGCATCGCCTTCAGCTCGCCGGGCTGGCCGACGCGGAAGACCTCTTCTCCGGTAAGCAGGAGGGATTCGACGTTCTGGCCGGGCAGGAACTGGAGCGGAAGGATGCCCATGCCGACGAGATTGGAGCGGTGGATACGCTCGTAGCTTTCGGCTACGACGAAGCGGATGCCGAGCAGGCGCGGTCCCTTGGCTGCCCAGTCACGCGAGGAGCCGGAGCCGTACTCCTTACCCGCAAGGATGGCGAGCGGGGTGGAGCGCTGAGCGTAGGCGACCGAAGCGTCGTAGATCGACATTGGAATGTCGTCCGGAAGCAGACGGGTGACGCCACCCTCGGTTCCGGGAGCGAGCTTGTTGCGCAGCCGAACGTTGGCGAACGTTCCGCGCACCATGACCTCGTGATTGCCGCGACGCGAGCCGTAGCTGTTGAAGTCAGCAGGCTTGACGCCGTTGTCGGTGAGGTATTTGCCTGCGGGTCCGTTGAGTTTGATGGAGCCTGCGGGCGAGATGTGGTCGGTGGTGACGGAGTCGCCGAGGACAGCGAGGACGCGGGCTCCGGCGATGTCCTCAACGGGCGAGGGCTCGGCCTTCATGCCGTCGAAGTAGGGAGCCTTGCGGATGTAGGTGGAGTCGGGCTCCCAGCCGTAGGTTTTGCCCTCGGGGAACTTCAGGCCACGCCAGTTCTGATCGCCTTCGGTAACACGGCTGTACTCTTCCTCGAACATGTGAGAGTCGATCGAAGTTCCGACGGCGTCGGAGACCTCCTTCTGGGTGGGCCAGATGTCGCGGAGGAAGACGGGCTTGCCGTCCTTGCCCTTGCCGAGCGGGTCGGTCTCGAAGTTATGCGAGATGTGGCCAGCGAGAGCATAGGCGACCACCAGCGGCGGGCTCATGAGGTAGTTGGCGCGAACGTCGGGGGAGATGCGGCCCTCGAAGTTGCGATTTCCGGAGAGCACGGAGACGGCGACCAGGCCGTGATCCTCGATGGCCTTCGAGACGTCGGTGGGCAGCGGACCGGAGTTTCCGATGCAGGTAGTGCAGCCGTAGCCGACGGTCTGGAAGCCGAGTTTGTCGAGGAAGGATGTCAGTCCGGCCTTCTCGTAGTAGTCGGTGACGACGCGGGAGCCGGGAGCGAGCGAGGTCTTGACCCACGGCGGTGTGCTGAGGCCCTTCTCGACTGCTTTTTTCGCGAGCAGTCCGGCGGCGAGCATGACGTAGGGGTTGGAGGTGTTGGTGCAGGAGGTGATGGCGGCGATCACGATGGAGCCGTGATCGAGGTAAGGCTCGGGATCGATGCCATAGCGGCCCTTGATGGAGATGGCCGGCGCTTCGAGTGTCGCTACGGCAGAGCCGAGGGGATCGGGAGCGGGAGCCCCGACACTGCTGGCGAGATTGCCGCCGAGCGAGGCGTGTCCGCCCTCGCCCTCCCATCGCAGCATCTGGCGAACCTCGTTGAGGTTGGCATTGGGACCGAGGAGGGTAGGCAGCTGCTGCTTGAAGCTGGGGCCAGCCTGCGAGAGGGGAACGCGATCCTGCGGGCGCTTGGGTCCGGCGACCGAGGGCTCGACGGTGGAGAGATCGAGCGAGATGGTGGCGGAGTATTCGGCTTCGGCGGCGTCGGCGGTGTGGAACATGCCCTGTTCGCGGTAGTACGCCTCGACGAGCGCGATCTGGTCTTCGCTGCGGCCGGTGAGGCGGAGGTAGCGAAGGGTTTCGGCGTCGACGGGGAAGATGCCGCAGGTGGCGCCGTACTCGGGAGCCATGTTGGCGATGGTGGCGCGGTCGGCGAGGGGAAGCTCGGAGACGCCGGGGCCGTAGAACTCGACGAACTTGCCGACGACGCCGAGCTTGCGGAGGGCTTCGGTGACGGTGAGGACGAGGTCGGTGGCGGTGGTGCCTTCCTTGAGCTTGCCGGTCAGCCTGAAGCCGACGACCTGGGGGACGAGCATGGAGACCGGCTGTCCGAGCATGGCGGCTTCGGCCTCGATGCCTCCAACGCCCCAACCGAGGACGCCGAGGCCGTTGATCATGGTGGTGTGGGAGTCGGTTCCGACGAGGGTGTCGGGGTAGGCGAGGCCGTCTTCGGTTGTGAAGACGAC
>Ga0193743_1001006_pt1 | contig 21473 bp, 17 predicted proteins | sample L2c2metaG_FD_143038 | JGI IMG/M metagenome (GOLD analysis project Ga0193743, IMG submission 143038) | Soil microbial communities from a riparian zone of the East river system, Colorado, United States - L2c2 | ecosystem: Environmental > Terrestrial > Soil > Riparian zone | place: USA: East River... | reverse complement strand
GCCGCCTCTCCCTTCACTTCGGACATTACGCAATGGACGGATGCTATCAATCATCCCGATCCGGGTGACAGCGGTGCGGCAATTATGGATGGACTGAAGTATGCGCTGAATCTGCTCGCCAAGCAGCCACCAGCGAATCGCCGCGCCATCCTTCTGATCTCGCAACCGACAGATCTGGGCAGCAAGACTACAGCGAAGGAGATCCTGCAGATCTCCGGCGAGACCAATACGGCGATCTACACCCTGACCTTCTCCCCACAGATGACGAAGCTCAAAGATGCTTTGAAAGAAGGCGGACACTCGCATCCACCCGTCAACCTTGCTACCGGAAGTTATGTTGCCTACTTCGATCTGGGCGAGCCACTGGGAATGATTCTCGGCGCGATGCGCAAGAACGTCGCAGCCGAGATGGCGTCACTCTCCGGAGGCGAGGCAGCCGGCTTCAACAATCAGCACGACCTGGACGATGGGTTGACGACGATCAGCAATCACCTGCGCAACCGCTACACCCTCAGCTTTACTCCCGGTTCGTCCGAGCCCGGTCTTCACCCGATCCAGGTACGAATTCCAAACCATCCCGATCTGACCGTCTCGGCACGAGCCAGCTACTGGATCAGCGATCAGCCCTCTCGGTAGAGCTTATTCGTCATCCTTGGAGTCATCGGAGGCCACCTCGTCTTCGATCTCCGTATCCACTTCGAGGTCGCGGGCCTTCAGCTTTCCGCCGCCCTGCTGCACCAGGATCTGGATGCGACCTTCTGCGGCCTCGAGCTCCTGCTTGCAGCTCTCCGAGAGCTTCATGCCTTCTTCGAAGAGACGGACCGATTCCTCGAGCGAAAGGTCTCCCTGTTCCAGCCGTTCGACCACACTCTCCAGGTCGGTCAGTTTGCGCTCGAAGTCCGCCATCTACACACCCACGCCTTCGGTCAGGCCCAGTACCTGGGCTGCGACCGCGTACTTGCCGAACGGTGCGCTCACCTGAACGCCCTGCACCATGGGCCGGGCCTCGGACAGCATCTCCTGCGCGATTCTCACGCCCTCCGCTCGCGCAGCCTCGGGCGAGCTGACCTTTGCCATCCTGGCCATGATCTCGTCGGGCATCGAGACGCGCAGATCGTTCTTCATGAACTCCGCATTGCGCAGGCTGGTCAGAGGCCAGATGCCCGCAATCACCGGGATGCGGAAGCCTTCGATACGGCGTAGAAACTCCTCGAGCACGCGCAGATCGAAGACCGGCTGCGTGATGGCGAACTCCGCGCCCGCCTCCACCTTGTAGGCGAACCGGCGCACCTCTTGCTCGATGTCAGGAACGCCCGGATTCGCCGCAACCGAGATGGTGAATCCCGTAGACTCCCCAATCGAGTTCTTTCCGATATCGAGGCCACAGTTCAGGTTGCGAACGATATTCACCAGGCCGATAGCATCGACGTCGAAGACCGCTGTCGCGTCCGGATAGTTGCCGAGCTTCGGAGGATCGCCGGTGAGGCACAGAATATTCTTCAGGCCGATCGACGAGGCTCCCAGAAGATCGCTCTGGATGCTCAGCACGTTGCGGTCGCGGCAGGTGTAGTGAAGGATCGTCTCGATGCCGACGTGCTGCTGAATCTGCACGCAGAGGCTCTGCGCGCTCATCCGCGCGCTTGCGCGGGGAGAGTCCGGCACATTGATCGCGTCCACGCCAAGCTTGTGCAACTGAGCGGCGCCATCGATCTCCTTCGAACAGTCGATCCCCTTGGGCGGCACAATCTCGACCATGGAGACGAATTCGCCATGCGCCACCATCGCCCCGATTCTGGAGCGCTGCGCCAGTGGAGGAGGCGAAACCTTTGGTGTTGAGGGAGATTCGACGGCACGGCGCTCCATCACCTCCGCACCCGCCTCCATCGCGTCCAGAGCGCGAAGCGCTCCCCGCATGGCGCGAGTGTAGCTTGGCGTGGTGCCGCAACAACCGCCCACCAGCGAGGCTCCAGCCTTCACCAGCTTGCGCGTGAAGCTGGCCATATACTCCGGCGAGGTGAGGTAGATCGTCCTTCCCTCTACGGCCCGTGGGATTCCCGCGTTCGGCATGGCCACCAGCGGAAGCTTCGTCAGGGGCCGCATGCGCTCGATCACGCTGAGCACCGTCGCTGGGCCTGCGCTGCAGTTGCATCCAATCGCCCTGACCCCGGTCGCCGTCAGTCTGCGCGCAGCGGCCTCGGCGGAGGTGCCATCCAGGCAGTTCCCTTCCTCATCTACCGTGACCATCACGATCACCGGAAGATCGGGCGCCACGGCTCGCGCCGCCGCAACGGCCTGCTCGGCCTCGATCAGCGAGGTCATCGTCTCGACTGAGAGCAGATCGACTCCGACGCCAGGGCCGCCTTCGATCAGCGCGGCGATCTGTTCGGCGAACGCCTCCCGGGCCTCGTCGAGGCCGACCTTGCCCAGCGGCTCCAGCCTTACTCCCAGGGGACCAATCGCTCCCGCAACGAAGGCCTCGGTCGCCTGTTTATCACGAATCTGGTTGACCGCCTGGCGAGCCAGCCGCACGCCGGCAAGATTAATCTCGCGGACCTTGTCCCGGAGCCCGTAGTGCTCCAGGCGAAAGGCGTTGGCCCCAAAGGTATTGGTCTCGACCAGCTCGGCACCGGCCTGGAGATACTCGGTATGGACCTCGCGCACAAGATCGGGCTGCGACAGATTCAGCTCGTCGTAGGAGCGGTTAATGAATACACCGCGCGCGTAGAGCATCGTCCCCATCGCGCCGTCGCAGAGCACCGGCGCTCCCACAAATAGTCTTTCCACCGCCGCGGAACCCTGGCCCACGCCTGCTATCCTCTCACTCATTTATGGTCTCCGGCCTATCTCATCTATCCTAAGCCACCGCGCGAGAGGGCTCCAAATCTCTGCGTTCCCCCGTTTGCCCTCATCCCTTTGTTATACTTTGCCGTAGAGCGCGGGTCATCCGACCCACGTTTGGAGCGCAGTCCGGAGTCAGTCACCGTTGAAGATTAGAAGTCCCTTTTCCCTGTCGTTCTGCGCCCAGTTTTTCTGCGGCCTGCTACTCGCCGTAATCACCGTAGGACTGACCTCCTGCGACCGGCGCTACTACGACTTTCCTGAGTTCAACTTCGCCGGCAGGCCTATTCCGCCCAGCCGGCTCGCTAACCGCGTCATGGTCGGCCTGACGATCAACGGGACACAGGGCGCATTGCAGATGCTCGACGCCAGCCGCGATATCCGGAACAGCGTCTTCAATCCCAACTCGACCTTCCCCATCTCGGGCTTTTCGGGTGGATATCCGAACATGATCTTCAACTTCCCGGAGCAGCTGGCCGGTTATGTCTACTCCAACTCGGATGGAAGCCTTACAGGGGTCGATTACAGCAAGGAAGCGGTATCCGCTACTGCAGGCGCGCTGCCGGCGCGATCGGATTCCGTCGCGGTTCCGATAAACTTCAAACATTTTTATTCCGCATCTTCTACCACCGGCCAGCTTGTCGTCATCGACAAGACCAATGGGCTGACGTATGCGCTGAATCTTCCCAATGTGTACCGCGTGGCCGTCAACCAGGGCGACTCCGTCGTGCTGGCCATGGTGCGAAACTCGAACACACTCTACCGCCTGCTGCGGCTGAACCAGAACCAGGGCTTCATACCCGGCGCAGTCGACTGCCAGCCCTTCAATTTACCGGTATGGTGCGTGGTTCCGGTCCCCGACAGCGCGACCAGCCCCAGCCTCGACCGCCCGGTGGGAGCCTACTTCTCGCTCGACGGCACAACAGCCTATGTAATCAACTGCGGTCCTGAGTGCGGCGGAGGAACTGCCGGCATCACGATGCTGCGGCAGGGAGACATGCGCGTGGATAACTATCCCACGTCAACGCCCTACCCGTCGCCCGTCACCGGAAATGTCCCCGTGCCGGGAGGCGCGACCGCGGTGCTTGCCGACGGGACAACACTTTATATCTCCGGGCAACAGCTTCAGCCCGACGGTCTCTTCGCCGGCTTCCTGTCGACGATGGACCTGTCCAGCAACACCATCACCGGGCAGTATTCGATCTCCGACGGATATCACACCAAGATGCTGTTTGGAGACAACAACACACTCTGGATCGGCTCTCAGGGCTGTGCCACCGGCGAACGCGCCAAGCTGAAGCAGAACTACAACTGCCTGACCCGCTACGATATCGGCGCGAAGAGCGCAGCCGTGGTCCCGAGTGTGAATCCGGCCGATCCCAACTCCAAGGTGCCCTATCCTAACGCCAACGAGAATCAGTACTACTACGGGGATCTTACCGGGCTGTGCTGGGTACAGAACTTGAACAAGATGTACACCGCATATGGCGGGCAGGTTCACGCCTTCAACACCGCCGACGGCTCGGAGATCAACAACTCCCAGATCACCGTCCAGGGAACCGCGCTCGACGTTGCCTATATGGACGCACTCACCAACGCCGCGAATTAATTGTCAGCTGCAGGTTGTTTGTTGTCAGTAACGGTGACGATCAACAACTGGCAACCTGTAGCTCACAACCTGCAACTTTCATGCTCGATCTTCTCGCCATCGCCGCGCACCGTGACGACGTAGAACAGACCTGCGGAGGCACGCTGCTGGCGATGCACGCCCGCGGATGGAAGACCGGCATCCTCGACCTGACCCAGGGAGAGTCCGGCACGCGTGGCACGGCCGAGGAGCGGCGCGCCGAGGCGGAGGCCGCTGCGCGCATCCTTCAGGTGGCTCATCGCGAGGCGCTCGACCTTCCAGACGGAAACGTCGAGAACACACAGGCAAACCGCATCAAGGTCGCCGCCGTTCTCCGTCGCCTGCGTCCCCGCGTCGTCATCCTTCCCTATTGGCTGGGGCGTCACCCGGACCACTACACGACAGCCACGCTCGGCTACGAGGCCTGCTTCGTCAGCGGGCTCAGCAAACTCGAGATCCCCGGGGACACCCACCCTCCTCACCGCCCGTACAAGATCGTCTACGCCTCGCTTTACGCCGACGTCCGCCCTTCCTTTGTGGTCGACATCACGCCCTACGTCGAGCAGCGCCTGCAATCGCTTCTGGCTTACCGCTCCCAGTACGCCAACCAGACCGCTGGCGGAGGCCTCTTCGTCCCGGAGGAGGATATCCGCGAGCGCACATTTTCAACCACTCGGCATTACGGCCTGCTCGCCGGCGTCCGCTACGCAGAGCCCTTCGTGCAGAAGGAGGTCGGCCTGGTCGAGGACCTGATGCTGCTTCCGGTGCAATCGATCTAATCCTTCCCTAGGAGGTCTCCGCTCGCCGGGACTTCTCGCCTGCCTGAGTTCCATTTGCAGTCTCGACGGGGCGCCTCTGAGCCGTCTCGTAGTTCCACTCCGATGCCGCCGCGACGATCCTGTTCTTTCCCTCGCGTTTGGCCTGGTACAGCGCCGCGTCGCTATCGTCCGCCAGGCTCTGCCACTGCATGCCGGAGAGGTCCGAGGAGGTGACCCCGAGGCTGGCACGGATCTGCACCGTCTCGCCCCGATACCGGATCAGGAGGCCGCAGATCTCCTCACGCAGCCGCTCGGCAACCCGCATCGCCTCTTCGAGCGAGCTCTCCGGAAGCAGGACGCAGAACTCGTCGCCCCCCATCCTCGCCACGGAGTCGCCAGCGCGGACCGTCTCCTGCAGCACGCCTCCGACCGCCTGCAGGACCACATCACCGCAGCTATGCCCCTTCGTGTCATTCACCACTTTCAGTCCGTCCAGATCCAGCGTCACCAGAGCCAGTGGGAGGCTCGAGCGGCGACAGCGCTGAATCTCGCGCAGGGCCGTCCGCTTCAGGGCCCAGCGGTTCAATAGCCCGGTCAGCTCATCCACCTGCGCCCTCCACAACAACTCCACACGCAGCTTCGCCGTCGAAAGCGACATGAAGCCAAAGGCCGTGGCTGCGGTTGTGATCAGGCATGCCATCAACCAGACCGTACCTCCCCGCACCAGCTGAGCCAGGGTCCCATCCCACTCCGGATTCGCGCGCGCCACCGCCCTTATGAGAAAAACCAGGGCGTAGGCGGCCATCGCCAGACTGGTCAGCCAGCCCACCGGGCCCACCTCTTCGTCGGAGAAACGGAAGACCAATACGGCCACCAGTGCGTGTAGCACTCCCAGCGTTGCGAACAGGGCGGCCTGTGGCAGCGGAGACTGTGTCGGGTAGACCATGAAATAGAGCAGTACGGCGGTCATGGCTGCCGCGAGACCGAACTGAACCGTGCGCAGGATAGCCTTGCGCTCCAGCAGCTCCGCAAAGCTCTGGTGAAGCAGAAGGACCCCAACAATCGTCAGGGCGCCGCTGATAACCTCTGCAAAGCGGACCGATTCCAGGTCCAACCGGCTAGTGCCCAGGATCAGCATCGACGTGCCACGGCACAGGTTGGCCCCCGCGAACCACACGGCACCACGCATCCCACCCACCATCCTGGCATTGATCAGCATGACGCCTGCGCATAAAGCGAACAGCAGGACATTCGCAAGAACCAGCGTTATCGTATCCATCGCGCCCGCCCAACCCCGGCACCCAGCCGAGGACCTTCCCCTGCGCTGCACACGTCTCAGGTCGATGGCCTAGTTCACCCGTGACCTGCCGCCTCTTCAGGGCAAACATGATGTTTCAAGCTGCTGAACGCAGAAGCATAAACCCAAACCTGTACAAATCCAAAGCACCAATTTCTAGGATGATCAAAGTCACAACTGGAGCTGACGCGCAATAAACTCCAGTGCTTCGGCCGTCACATACTCTGGTGGATGCATGGCCAGCACCCGTGTCCCCTCGATCAGCTTGAGCGAGATACCCTTCCACGTCGGCCTGCCAAGCGCCCCCTCGGGGACCAGCACAGCATCGGCACGATCCAAATACAGTCGTGCCGACTCCTTGAAGTCCTCAACACCCGGATCCAATACGCTCAGATAGAGATCCGGGCGAAGGAACCTCAGGATGCTGTTGGATTCGATCACAGCATTCTCCACCGACTCCAGCTCTCGGCGGATGCGCGGCATGGCCTCGGCCAGGTCGCCTGTCCTCGTCCTTACCCACAGCGAGCGCACCGCTCCGGCCGCCAGATAGCGCGAGGAGTCTGTCCCGAGCGTCCTGTCCCTCTCTTCGCTCACCGCAATCGTATGCTCGGCCGTTTCGCAATCGCAGGGCTCACCGTTGGCCGAACACATGCCGTGGCCGAACTGGGTTACTTTGAAGGCGGTCCACCGCATCTGGGGCAACCCGCGGATCACACCTTCGACGACGCTCGTCTTGCCGATATTCCGCGAGTGTCCGCCTACGACCACGACTGCCATAACGCACCTTCCTCGACCTAAGTACGCTCTCCGCCACGCTTCAGACGAGCCAGATCGCGCAGATACTCCTTCAAAGGCCGTGCAGGCCTACCCCAGAAGACCTCGCCTTTGCCATGCATCTTCTTGCCGCTCAGAACTCCGGCTCCGCCTCCCAGAATCACGCCCTCGCCTACTGTTGCATGTTCTCCGATCCCCACCTGGCCTCCCAGCACCGCACCGTCTTCTACGGTGCTTGAACCTGAGATGCCTGTCTGCGCCGCGATGACCACGTTCCTGCCGATCACGCAGTTGTGTCCGATGTGCACGAGGTTGTCGATCTTCGTCCCCGTCCCGATCCTCGTCTCCCCCAGGGCGCCGCGGTCGATGGTCGTGTTCGCACCAATCTCCACGCGGTCCTCGATCACCAGCCGCCCCTGCTGCGGAAACAACACATACTCCCCGGTCTCAGCACTCCGCGCATATCCAAAGCCCGCCGAGCCCAGCACAGCGCCAGCCTGCACGGTAACCTCATCGCCGAGAACCACTCCCGGGTAGATCGTGACTCGAGCGTCAATTCTGCAATCTCTCCCTATCCTGGCTCCATCGCCCAGAACCGCACCGGGCCCAATCGAGGTTCCCTCACCGAGAACGACGCCCTCTCCCACGATGGCCGTCGGATGCACACCGGCCTCGGCCGTCTTTCCCGCGAGCCTCTGCGCCAGCAGCGAGAATCCATACCGCGCATCCCGCACCCAGACGATCCTGTCGTCCACCAGAGCAGGATCGTCGCGCTTCAACTTGATGTTCGCCAGGATCAACCCCGCCTGCGACGCAAGCGCCGACTGGAGCGTGACAGCCTCCATGGCAAAGACAGCGGCGTCCGGGGCTGCGTCTTCGATCGCCGCGACGCGTGCGATCTCCACATCTGCCCCCACATCCGCTCCTGGATTGGCTCCTGGATCGGCCTTTGCCAGCTCCCCGAGCCACGCTGTCAGATCGCTCCTCTTCGCCATCTCAGTAGATCCCCTTCTCTCCCTCAGGCCTGGTCTTCCAGCGGCGATGCATCCACAGCCACTGCTCAGGATAGCGCCGTATGTACTCTTCAATCACCGACGTAAACGTCGCCGTGTTCTGGAGCGCATCCGCCTCCGCATCGTCAGTGCAGACCACCGGAAGCTCTTCGCCGAAGTGCAGAACATACCGCTGCTCGCTCTTCTCCCACAGCAGGAATCCGGGAATGACCGCGGCTCCGGTTCTCGCGGCCACCCGAGCCATGCCGCTCGCCGTGCACGCCTCCACGCCAAAGAAGGGGACGAAGACGCCCTGCGGAGGCGTCATATTCGTATCCATCAGGATACCCACCGTCTCCCCGGCCCGCATGGATGCAATCAGCCCCCGGGCGAAGTCGTCCTTGTGGATCACGCGGTTGCCGTGCAGACAGCGTATCCGGTTCACGAAATGGTCCACCAGGGGATTGTCAAGCCGGCGGATGACCATCCCCATCGGATAGCCCATCAGCGAGTGGTAGAAGCTGGACAGCTCCCATGCCCCCAGATGCCCGGTCAGGACGAGCACGCCTCTGCCCCGGTCGCGTGCACGTAGGTAATTCTCCAGCCCCTCGTAACGGATCCACCGGCTTGCGCCCACCGCCGTATATCCGGGCATCAGGCAGAACTCCGCCAACTGGTGGCCGAGGCTGCGATAGACCCCCTTCAGGATCTGCTCGCGATGGTGGATGTCCATCTCGGGAAATGCCAGCTCGAGGTTCCTCATCCCTACGCGACGAAGCCGCGACAGGCCGGAGTAAGCGATCTCGCCGATCGCTGCCCCCACACCGCGCGCCAGCCCCCGGGGAAGCACCCCGAGCAAGCGCACCAACAACCACACGACGGCAAACTCCAGCCTCTCGCGTACGCTGGCCCTCGCCGGCGGTGGCTCTCTTTCTATCGCGTCGTTCAAGCCTTCAGTCTAATGGAGACCCTGTTACTTTCGCGCATTTCTCCGCCCTGCGCACATTCTTGTCCTAAAGGAAAAGACGGCCCGCAGGCCGTCCTTCCACCCTTCAGCACTCTGGCTATTTATTCTCTTCGCGAGCCTCGATAAAATACTTCGCCACGGTCCGGACAAAGGGCCGCGCCTCTTCGGGAGTCGCCTGATTGCCTTTCAGGATGGTCTCAAACGGAATGGCGTTGCCGTACATCACCCGGGTGTCTTCTTCGTTCTGCGAAAGCACCGTTCCGTCCAGATCGATTCCCGCAAACAGACCCTTGCTGCGCGAGTAGGTCAACAGCTCCGCATTCATCTTCCAGTCCGTACCTGCCTGGGCGTTGCGGCCTACCGGGCCGGCCGATGCAGCCGCATCCGCGCCAATCTTGAACTTGTTCTTCAGCATGTCCTGAAGTCCCTGCTGGTTCATGGCCACTATAATCAGGTCGGTCGCCTGACCGCCGATCTGGAATCCGAAGCTTCCACCAGCAAGCTGTACGAAGACGGGGGCGCTCCAACCACGCGAGGTCCGGCAGGTCGCGACACCTTGCCCATACTGCGCGCCGACGACAAAGGCTGCCTTCTTGAAGCTGGGAATCACCGCCACGCACGTCGCCCCAGAAAGAATGCTTGAGGGAATCCCCTTGTCCGGGGTAGCCATAATCTGGGTGACCACAGCCTGGGCATCCTGCATCCGCTCCACCAACTTCGGCTTATCGGTCGCGGCAAACGCCGCAGTCGAGCCAACGGTGATCGCCGTACCGTACGCAATCACAGACAAACACTTCATCCATCGTTCCATCTTCCAGACCTTCTTTCTTTTCCAAAAAACAGGGGAAACAAAAAATAAACTACTTATTTCCAATAGGTTATTGGATTGTCAAAACAAAAAACGCGTTGCTTCCCTCCGTCACAACCCCATGAATTAAAAAAAATGGGGGTTGAAGAGAAGTGCCTGATTTCTCAGGCGCGCTCTCTACAACCCCTCTCCCAGGTCTGTGTTGCTTAGAAAGAGATTGCCTGAGCTACCAGGTATCTACAACGGTACGGAGGTATGTAGACCTTCGCGCAGAAAGGTCAGCCGAAGTAACCGCCCAGGCAGACCCGGATCACTTCGACACGAGATTGCGATTCACGGCCTGCACGCTCAGGGCGATCCGGTTGTCCACGCCCATCTTCCTCATCAGCCGGCCCACATGCGCCTTCACGGTAGCCGCATCGATCCCCAGAGCCTCGGCGATCTCGCGGTTCGGGCGACCCGCCACCAGAAGCTGCAATACCTGAGCCTCGCGCTCGGTGAACTTCGGCTCCGGCACCGTCGTGTTCCTCTCCACTGTGGAGGCCTCGAGCAGGCGAGCCAGCACCTTGCGCGGCGCCCACACCGAGCCGTCACGCACGATCTCGATCGCCAGCCGGATCTCGTTCTCTCTCGCCGTGTGGCTGAGGTAACCTTTCGCTCCGGCGCCAATCACCTTCTGGATATGGTCGTGGTCTTCCTCAAGACCGATCACGATCAGCCGCAGGTGCGGTCTCGAGCGCCGGAAGGTCTCCAGCAGCTCGAAGAGATGGTCGGTGCAGGCGGCATCGACCAGAATCAGCGAGACCCCGGAGGCGTCCAGCGCGCCAGGACCCGCCACCGGGACCACCTCGACCAGGCCGCCTTCAGCGACAATCGTCTGCAGCCCCAGCACGCGCAGCGGATCGGTGGCAATCAGACCGATATGGAACGGCTCTTCCTGCTTAGTCTCTGTCATGGCCTCGGACGGTGCGAACATCGGAAAGTCAGGGTGCCCGACTTTTCAGTCACCCGTTGCGGAAACGCAGATTTCACTTGTGCGGGGCCCGGCGTGCCGAATGTCTTAAAGCTTAGGGAGAACGATTCCCTGTTGTTTCTGATACTTGCCCTTACGGTCGGCATAGCTGACCTCGCAGGGCTCATCGGACTGGAAGAACAGGATCTGGCACAGCCCCTCATTCGCGTAGATGCGGGCAGGCAGGGGTGTCGTGTTCGAGATCTCGAGCGTTACAAACCCCTCCCACTCCGGCTCAAAGGGAGTGACGTTCACGATAATCCCGCACCGCGCATAAGTCGACTTGCCGACACAGATGGTCAGCACATCCCGCGGAATCTTGAAGTACTCAATCGAGCGAGCTAGGGCAAACGAGTTCGGCGGAACAATCACGCTATCGGACACCACAGTCACAAACGACCTCTCGTCGAAGGCCTTCGGGTCGATGATGGCATTATTCACATTGGTAAAGATCTTGAACTCGTCGGAGACCCGAAGATCGTACCCATACGACGACAAACCGTAGGAGATCACGCCTTCACGAACCTGTTTTTCACTGAACGGGGAGATCATTCCGTTTTCCTTCGCCTGCTGGCGAATCCAACGGTCACTTTTTATGGCCACTCGGCTCTGCTTCCCTTCTTCCTGAGAGATCTTTTCATGAATCTTCGTCTAACAATTTATCGTGAGCACGGCCCGGCTTGTGTCAAAATAGGGCCCGGCATACCGCAGGTACCAATTGCGTCATTAGATTCTTCATCTTACGGTAGCGGTCTGCCGTTGACAACCGGGTTCCGAGTTTCTACTATCACGTTACTAACCAGGTCAGTTTTGGTTTCACCTTCATTATCAAAAATCTACAGCCCAAAAAGGACGGCGGCCCAGAATGATAAAACAGGATCTAATACAGAGGGTTGTTGAGCGCACCGGCCTGCCTCGCACTAAAGCCGAGGCTGCAGTGGACGCTATTTTCGAGAGCATGAAACAGACGTTGGTCGCTGGCGACCGCATCGAACTCCGCGGCTTTGGCGTATTTACCGTCAAGCCGAGGAAGACGGGCATCGGACGCAACCCACGAACCGGGGCCGAAGTCACCATCGCCCCCGGAAAGGCGGTTCGCTTCAAGCCCGGAAAAGAACTGCATCTGCTGAACTAGTTCCACCTAGACCTCTGGCACCGCTGCGTATCGAAAGAGAGTCCAGCCATATGTGCGTCAAATCAGCCGCGCTTCGGCACGGAGCGGATTTTTTGCGGTCTAAAGTATCCCGCTCCACTCCGGTAAAGGTACGACAGCCTGACCTACATCAGGTGCAGAGCATCTACGTCTACCACCAGGTTACGGCGCGGAACGCCTTGCGACTCGGCAAAGCCGAGCATCGCTCGCAGAGCTTCGCTCAGCGCCTTCCTGCTCTCTCCCTTCAGGACGAAGTGGAACCGGTAGATCCGCTTCAGCCGCGAGATAGGCGCGGCAGCCGGCCCTAAAACCCTGACCTTCTCCAGCTTTGTGTTCTGGAACCATCGGCCCAGCTCCGAAGACCAACCCGTCGCCTCTTCGAGTCTCTCACTCTGCACCACGACATTGGCTAGCACGCCATGTGGTGGATAGTGCATCCACCGCCGGTACTGCATCTCCTTGGCGACAAACCCCGGATAATCGTGCCCCGCCGCAAACTTCACCGCGTAGTGATCCGGGTGATACGTCTGCACCAGAACCTTTCCCGGCAGCTCTCCGCGTCCTGCGCGTCCCGAGACCTGCGTCAGCAGCTGGAACACTCGCTCGGCCGCGCGAAAGTCCGGCAGCCCCAGCGCAAAGTCCGCGCCCACCACACCCACCAGCGTCACACCGTGGATGTCATGCCCCTTGGCGATCATCTGCGTGCCCACCAGCAGATTGATCTCTCCTGCATGGAGACGCGCCAGCAGTCTCTCCATGTCGCTGCGTCCGCGCACCGTGTCTCGATCCATGCGGCCGATGCGGGCGTTGGGAAAGATCTCCTGCAGCCGCTCCTCGCCCTGCTGCGATCCAGCCCCAAGGTAGTACAGATGCTCGCTCTCGCACTTCGGGCATTTCTTCGGAACTCCACGCCGGAAGCCGCAATAATGACACTCCAGCCGCTCTCCCGGCTTCGCGATGCCGTCGCCCTCCGTACCGTGCCTGTGGTACGTCATCGAGATCGCACAGTTCTCGCACTCGATCTTATCCCCACAGCTTCGACACATCACGACAAACGAGTAGCCACGACGATTCAGCAGAATGATCGCCTGCTCGCCGCGATCGAGCGACGCCTGCGTCTCCTCGATCAGCCGCCGCGAGAAGATCTGCTCCTGCCCCGTCTCGCGGAACTCGTTGCGCATATCCACTAGCTCCACCGCTGGCAGAGGACGTGACATCACGCGCTCACGCATCTCCACTCGCGCATAACGTCCCTTCTCCGCGTTCGACCAGCTCTCGAGCGAGGGCGTCGCCGAGCCCAGCACAACAACAGCAGCGTTCAGCTTCGCCCGCATCACCGCTACATCGCGTCCGTGGTAGCGCGGCGTCTCCTCCTGCTTGTAGCTGCTGTCGTGCTCCTCATCCACAATGATTAATCCCAGCTTCTTTACAGGAGCGAAGACAGCGGACCGCGTCCCCACCACCACCCGAGCCTCGCCTCGCCGGATTCTGTGCCACTGCTCCGCGCGCTCATCCGGCGTAAGCTGCGAGTGCAATAACGCCACCTCGTCACCGAACGCTGCCACAAGTTGCCCTGTCATCGCCGGGGTCAGCCCGATCTCCGGAACCATCAGAAGAGCGCTCCTCCCCGCATCCAAAGCCCGCCGCATCGCCGCGAAGTAGACCGTCGTCTTGCCCGACCCGGTCACGCCATACAGAAGATGCGGAGCGAATCCGCCCTTCGCTATCGCTGCCGCAATCGTCCCCAGTGCCTCCATCTGAGCCTCGTTCAGTGCATGCTCGTGCGCGTGCTTCTTTCCGTGCAGACCGACGCCACCGAAGTGAAACTCCTCGGCCACCTCCTCCACGCGCACCAGCCCGCGCTTCACCAATGTGCCCAGCGTCGACTCCGGCACACCCTTGCGCCCCACCGTCTCCTTCAGATCGCTCACGCGCATCCGCCCGCCCACCGCCGCCAACTCCGCCATCACGGCAAGCTGATTCTCATTCAGCTTCGGCAGCCGTCGTCCTTCGAGTCCCTCGGCCCTGACCCCTGAGCCTTCTTCCAGCACCGCCACCTTCTCCAGCCGCCGCGCATCCCGTTCTTCGGCCAGAGCGTCACGCACCAGCCACTTCTTCCGAACCATTCCCTCCAGCAGCGACTTGTTCGCCCCAGTGGCCGAACGCAGCGCCGACAGCTTCGCTCCCTCTCCGCTCTCGAGATAGTTCAGCACCGCATACTCGCGGTTCTGCTCCTCCGGGCTCAGCTTCGATCTCCGCGAAGCCCCCTTCACCGCGCCCTCATACAGAACCTTCCGGCCAACATCGGTAATGCGATAGACGAAGTGCCGCTTCACCTCCGCACCCAGCGGAAGCATCCCCCGCAGCACCTCTCCCAACGGAGCCACATAGTACTGCGCGATCCACCGTGCCAGCTCCATCAGCTCGTCCGGAAGCAGGGCCACATCGTCCAGCACCTGCTGAATCGACTTGATCTCGAAGTCGTCCGCCGGAGCATCGTCATGCACCCGCATCACGACTCCCATCAGCCTCTGCCCGCTGAACGGCACCAGCACCCGCGCACCCGGCACAGGGACTATCCCATTCACCTCGTAGGTAAATGTCCGATCCAGCGGAACCGGAAGCGCGATGTCGGCGTAACGAGACACAGTACTCAGGATAATCGCCCGGCGCCCAGCATCCCCAGGAGATCGCATGCTCTGCTCCCGCATCACGCCCGCTTTAGCAATCGCCGTCTTCCTCGCTCCAGCCTCACACGCCCAAAGCCCGGACACGAAGCAGGCGATCTCAACACTCACCCGCGACATCCCCACCCTCATGCAGCAGGCCGACATCCCTGGCCTCTCCATCGCTCTGGTCGGCCATGGCCGCACCGCCTGGGTCCAAACTTTCGGCACCGTCGATCCCACAACCAACGCACCCGTAACCGACCACACCCGCTTCAGCGCCGCCTCGCTCTCAAAGCCTGTCTTCACCTATGCCGTCCTCAAGCTCGTCGACCAGGGCAAACTCGACCTCGACACTCCACTCACCCACTACTGGCCCGAGCGCGTCGTCGACCCCGCCAACGACCTACGCCTCGACCAGATCACCGCGCGCATCGTCCTCAGCCACCGCACCGGCTTCCCCAACTGGCGTCCCGACGGCAAGCCCCTCCAGATCCACTTCAACCCTGGCACGCGCTTCAGCTACTCTGGCGAAGGCTACGTTTACCTCCAGCACACCGTCGAGCACATTGAAGGCAAGCCGCTCAACCAGATCATGCAGCAGCTCGTCTTCGCCCCACTCGGCATGAACGATTCCACCTACATCTCCCTGCCCGGCCCCAATGTCACGTCAGGCTACTCTCCCGCACTCAAGCCGCGCAGTCCCATCGAGAGCAAGGACGGCAATGCCGCCGCCAGCCTCCTCACCACGGCTCACGACTTCGCCCTCTTTCTCGAGGCCATCCTCAACGGCCGCGGACTCAAGCCCGCCACCCTCCGCCTGATGGAGACCCCGCAGATCGCCGTCGATCCCTCCTGTACAAACTGCGCCGACCGCCCCGCGCCCACCACACTCTCCAAAGAGATCTTCTGGGGACTCGGCTGGGGAATCGAGCAGACCGCGACCGGCAAGTACCTCTGGCACTGGGGCGACAACCCCGCCTACAAGGCCTTCGTCTCGATCGACCTCAACCATCGCCGCGCCGTCATCGTCTTCACCAACAGCCAGAACGGTCTCTCCATCGCGCCCAGGCTTATCAGCGAAGCCCTCGGCGGCTATCATCCTGCCTTCCATTGGATCCACTACGACACCTACGACTCGCCGCCCTTCCGCTTCACACACGACATCGTCCACACCGGCGCAGCCGCGCTCACCACGCACGCCGCCGATCTCCAGCAGCACCTCATCTCCGAGGACACCCTGGAGTCCGCCGGCTACATCCTCCTCTATGACCAGAAGAAGAACAACGACGCCATCGCCGTCTTCACCCGCAACGTCGAGCTCTACCCCGACAACGGCAACGCGCACGCCAGCCTAGGCGAAGGCTACATGGTCGTAGGCAACAAGGCCCTCGCCCTCGAAAGCTATGAGCGAGCCCTGAAGCTCGTCCCCAACAGCAACTTCGTCAAATCCCAGCTCGCCAAACTGCGCGCAAATGACGCAAAGACAGAAGCGGCCCACTGAATCCAGTGAGCCGCTTCAACTTCATCCACCGCGAACAACTACCAACCGAACGGACCGCCATGGCCTTGGCCATTGAACCCACCCAGTCCGGACAGCGGACCGCCATGGCCCTCAGGTTCATACTTCGAGCCAGCCAGGTCCGCGTCCGTAAACCCGAACACAAAGAACTGGTTCGGATTCGATCCCACCACCCCGCCGTAGTCCTGCAGGAAGTCGTTGTCGTTGGCAACCCACAGCGTATGCATCTTCGTCCCCTTCTCATTGACATCCGGTCCGAATGCAATCCCCTCAATCTTCGCCGGCACCTGAGCCGGGATTACGCCGTTGTCGCCCAGCACCTTCACGATGTCAAGGAACAGCGTCTTCGGTACAGCTACCGTCGCAGCCGTGTTCCCATCCATCCCGGTGATATCGGTCGCATTCTTCAGGTCGATTTTGAAGAGCTGCTTAATCTTCGCCTTGCTTCCATCGCCCAGGCCCTTGCCATCGCGTTCATCAACCAGGAACTCGTGATCGTTTAGCGCCACGATGTCGCTGACGCCACTGCCCGTTGTCAGCAGGTAGCCGTACTCATGCACCGTCTTGCCTGAAGCAATATCGATCATCGCCATGCGCAGCAGGTTCGCTCCCGCACCACCCGCATTCGTATCCTCGATCGTCGCCGTCTGCAGTATCCCGACCAGCGTGCGGCCGTTAGGAGTCAGCGCCAGCCCTTCCATACCCTTGTTTGGTATGCGGCCCGTCGTATTCGTCGCCAGCTCACCAGTCGTCGTTGTTCCCGGATGCGCTACATCGAACCCTTGCGGCAACTCGAACGTTCGGATCCTCTCACCCGAGCGACGGAGAAACTGGTACACATACGGCCCGTACTCATCCGAGATGAAGAACGTCAGACCATCGTTCGATACCCGGATGCTCTCCGGATCCAACCGCGCATCCCGCACGTCGCCTGAACTCTGCTTCGGGTCGAAGTTATCCGAACGGCCCGTGAAGTAGTTTCGCAGAAAGCTATTCTGCGCTGGCTTCCCCGAAGGAACGCCATACGCCGTGCCGTCGCCATATACCAGCGGCAGCGGACTCGCCAGCAACGTCGTGTCCACCAGCTTCGGCGCAATCGTATACGGCAGTCCGGTGCCCTTGTTCTTCTCCAGGTTCATCCGGACCGTCTGCACGCGGGGAATATACGAGGCCGTGTCATCAATCAGCGAGTTGTAAGGAATCGCATTCGGCCCGCGATCCGGCACCGCTAGAAACGTATCACCCGAGACATACGCAATGCCCGACCCCAGCCCGCCCAGCAGGTTCGCCGGCGCGCCATTTTCCAGCGTACCCTTCAGACCTGAGAGATCCTCGTTCGGACCGGCCACCGAGCCGGTCAGCGTTCCCTTTGCAATCAGCGACACCTGCGCCTGTGCAAGCGGCGCCACCGCGCCTCCACATACCAACGCGATAAAAGCCTTCCGCAAAAATGCGTGTTTCATCTTGTTCTGTTCTCCTGAAGATCGCCTCTGGCGGTCTCGCCGAGACTAAAGAACCACGTGCATCACTCACATGAACAAACGATGAATTTGCTTTAAATGCAAAAGGCTGCATATCCGCAGCCCTTTGAACCAACTCCTCTGTGTCCTTCGAACGCCGCCGCAATTCCTACGCCGGGATCTGCGAAGAGATCAGCAGCAGACTCACACTGCCATCCGTAGTCCTCTTGTGGGGAGTCATCCGCGGCACAAACAGATAATCCCCCTTCTTCAGGATCACCGTCTTCGCGCCCTCGCTCTCCGGAGCCAGCCACTCGCCCGGCTTCGTCTGATGCGCTCCCTTTGGCGTGCCACCCAGCTCATACTTCGTCTCTCCATCCAACACCTGGAAGACATGATCGCGCGTCTGGTGCCACTCGAACTCCTTCGCCGCCTTCTTCGTCTCCTCGTTGAGAATGATCAGCGTTCCCGGCGTCGTCAGCAGGTTCTTCGCCCCGTGGTTCGCCTGCACACCCTTCAGCTCACTCGCCATCTCATCGGCGGTAAACACCTGAACTTCACTTGCGGCCGCCGGCTGCCCCGCGGCAAAGCCGGCAGTCGAAGCGCGCATCATCGTATCGGCAAAAGGAGAGACGGCTGCTGCGGCAACCGGAGCCGTCAGCAGAAAGTTACGGCGAGTCTGTTTGTTAGCCATGCACAAAAGTGAATCACACCTCACACACTTTCGGCCACTCCCTGGACTGTATCGACATAGGAACCTACCTGAAGATCCAGATTTCAAAGCAACAGTGTTGTCGTTTCATGGGGAAGTATCATCCTGAGCGCAGCGGAGTCGAAGGACCCTGCGGTTTACCCGAACAGCCTGTAATCTGCTGTATCCTTCCCTCACCATGAAGAAGCTCCTCCTCCCTTTCCTCGCTCTTCTTCCGGCATTCACCGCTTGCAATCCGCGCCCAGCGCCAGCGCCCGAACCCAAGCCGCCAGTCAGCTCCTCGCAGGCCGCCGCGCAAACCTCACCTGCAGCCAGCGCGCAGAACTTCGACTACTACCTGCTCAACCTCTCCTGGTCACCCGAGTACTGCCACTCCCACTCCTCTGACATCCAGTGCGCCCAGCACTCCACCTTCGTCCTCCACGGCCTCTGGCCCGAGAACAACGACGGAACCTACCCCGAAAACTGCAGCAGCGCCCCCGGCCCCGCCGACCCCTCGCAGTACAGTGACATCTACCCCGACGCCGGCCTCCTCCAGCATGAGTGGAAGACCCACGGCACCTGCTCCGGCCTCGCGCCCGATGCCTTCTTCCAGCTCGCGCGCCAGGCCTTTCACACCATCGCCATCCCACCCACACTGGCGACGCTCGACAAGCAGCTCTCTCTTCCCCCAGCCCAGATCCTCGGGCTCTTCACCACCGCAAACCCCTCTGTCAGCTCCACGAGCCTCGCCATGAGCTGTGGCAACAACTACCTCACCGCAGTCGAAGTCTGCCTCGACAAGCAGGCCCACCCCATAGCCTGCGGCAAGCTCCGCTCCTGCCGAGCCAACACCGTCAAAATTCCTCCGCCGCAGTAAGTGATGCGCGCCCACTGGCGTTGAACGTAAGTTGAAATATCTCACCTTAAGGAACCGGCGTCGACGTAGCACTCACTGGGAGAGTGATCACATTATCGGTTTTGCTGTCGCTGGTAATCTGCAACGTCGCGGTTCTATCTCCCAGGGCATGGGGAACGAAGCTGATGAAGATCTGGCAGCTGCCCGCGGGATCCACCTTGTACCCACAGTTATTGGTGGGAATAGCAAAATCACTCGCGTTGGCCCCCGACAAGGTAACCTGACTCACACTCATCACAGCATCTCCTGTATTTGTGACGGTTACATATTGATTTGTCCAGGTGCTTCCAATCTCCTGGCTAGGGAAAGCAATAGACGACGGTGACACCGAGATCTGCGGCAGCCCACCGATACCGGCCAGATCCACCTCGATCGATGCACCCGTGATTCGATCTCTTATCTGCAGGGCATCACTCTTGTTCGCCGCAGACAAAGGATGGAATCGTACACCAATCTGGCATGGTTCCCCTTGCACGCAGGCACCGGCATCCATCACAAAATCTCCCGGGCTATTAAGACTGATCACCAGCGGATGTCCATGCGCTGGTGTAACAGTGACGTACTGTACCGCGCTGGTATCGCCCACAGCGACATTCCCGAACGTCAGCTGGGTAGGAGTTGCAGTTGGGTAGTCAGCTGGGTAGTTCACCGGAGGGGGCGCCTGCCCATTCAATGGCAGCGATCGCGAGATACCGGAGATGGCATCTATGAACGTCGCGCCCTGAGATCCCGTTCCCCCGCCGTAATACACCTCGACAGTGCAGCTTGCTCCAATCTCCAGAAGCTTCCCGCTGCACTCATCGTTCGAACTGGTGAAAGGGTACCCTAGATTCAACGCAAGAGCCAACGGCGCGGATCCCGTATTAGTGGCCTTAATCGTGCCCGCATAACCCGGCACAATCGTGGTTGGAGAATTTGACGTAACCGTGAAGTCCGCGCCATCTCCATCGCCGCCGACGCCATAGGCGGCGATATTGCCCCACCTGGTCACAATCGTCGCCGTGCGCAAGCCGCTTCCTTGAGGAGTAAACGTCACTGTGGCGTCGCAATAGAAGTTTCCATAGCACACAGTTTCGCGGGGAGTGACGAATTCTGCCGCATTCGGTCCCGTAACCTGGGCATCGATCGGCGGTGGAAATCTGCCCGTAAGAGTGGTAAAGATTTTCCCCTGCGAACCTCCCACAGGCACAGTCCCGAAATACAGTGGAGAAGTATATAGACCGGTTCCGTCGAAACTCGCCGCCACCGTAATTGGCAGGGTATAAGGAGTCGCAGAAGACGAGGCAAGTATTGAAGCCGTCAGATTCTGGACCGTCCCCTGTTGGCTACCTGCCTGAACGGAGATATGACAAGTTCCGTTCACCGGAATCACCGTGCCGCAGTCGCTGCTCTCGATGCCGGTCATCTTCTCGATAGTCAAATCCGAGGTTCCGCCATTGATCACGGTGACCTCCTGCGGAATTCCTCCCCCCGGAAGCGACACGCTGTCCGGGGCGAAGATCAGCGGGCCGCCCGATACCGCGAGTGCATTTCCACTCACGGTCACGCTGGAAGCGAATCCGGAGTAAATATCTACCATCTTCACAATCGCTGTTCTCGTACCTGCCGCCGTGGGAATGAACTGAACCGAAATCCTACAGCTCTGCCCGGGCTGCAGCGGTGAGCAATAAGTACCTCCAAGAACAAAATCTCCATCATTCCCCGACTTCGTGAACTGCAAATTCATCGCATACTGGCTGGTATTGGTAATAGTCACGCCCTGTAACGACGAACTTCCTCCCACATAAACATCCGGGAAACTCAGCGTCGCAGGCGAAACAACTATCGCTGCAGGTCCCACCGGCGCCAGCCCCGTCCCGCTCATGTTCAGCGTAAACGTTGGATTATTCAGATCGGTGGTCGCCAACTGTAATGTTCCGCTAAATACCCCTTGAGCCAACGGCTGAAAGATCACCGAAATCGTACAGCTTCCACCCGGCAAAAGCCCCG
>Ga0193743_1001005_pt1 | contig 21482 bp, 19 predicted proteins | sample L2c2metaG_FD_143038 | JGI IMG/M metagenome (GOLD analysis project Ga0193743, IMG submission 143038) | Soil microbial communities from a riparian zone of the East river system, Colorado, United States - L2c2 | ecosystem: Environmental > Terrestrial > Soil > Riparian zone | place: USA: East River... | reverse complement strand
CAGATAGGTTAATAGTTCAGCTCTCACGTTAAATCCCGTTAAACACCCATTGCTCCGCAAACCTTCATCACTTAGGAGCCGCCTTCATCTTCTGCAGCACATCCATCGTCTGCCGCGCCGGTTCGCTTTTCGCATCAATCTGAAGCGCAATACGCAGCTCCACCTCCGCCTCATCCAATTTAGCCATCTCAGCCAGCGCCGCCCCAATCTTCCCGTGGAGCACCGGATCCCCGGACCGCAGCGGAAGCGCCTCGCGATAACGCTGCAGCGCGTCTTCCTTCTTCCCGCTGCTAAGCAGCGCGTCTCCCCAAAGCAGCAGCACCTCGCCCAAATGCTGCCGGGCCTTCCCATCTCCAGGCCGCTCTTGCAAAACCCTCTGAAAATTCCCCGCCGCGTCTTCCCATTCACCGGCCGACGCCTGCACACTAGCCAAATCAAACCGCGCATCCGTATACCCGGGGTCCACGTCCAACGCATGCTGAAACAGCTTCTCCGCTTCCAGCGCCTTGCCTTGCGAGAACAGAGCGATGCCGTACTCAGTCGTGGCGACGGCGCTTTGTGGATTCGCGATTGCCGCCTTGCCGAAATACGCTGCCGCCTTCTGCGTTTCGCCTTTGCTCATCAGCAGGTCGCCCATCATGTAGTTCGCCAGGAAATCGTCCGGATATTTCTCCAGGCGCTGCGCGGTCAAAGACTCCTGCAGCTCGGCGCGTTGATCGCCTCCGCTGGCAGGCAGCACCTGCAGCCACAGATGGCTCATCTCATCGGTTGCCTGGTTGCCGCCTTTCACTTCTTTCGGCGGACGATTCGGATTGCGCACGTTCCCAACGGAATTGTCGTAGTGATAGCGCATCGAAACCACGGTGCCCTTCGGCAGTAAGAGAGGCGACTTCAGACGGAACACCGCCTGCCAGCTCAGGTCCCAGTCTGGAATACGCACGAGCCATTTTCTCGTCCCGTCCGGCAGCGTGGCGTATCCTTCCATGAGCCGGGCCAGATAGTGCGCGTGGGGATAGACGGCCAGAACGTTCAAGTCCATGGGCACGCGAAAGTCATCGCTTACGGGAAAGTCCTTTTCGCCCGGCGGAATGTCGATAATGCCGTCATGCTCCAACTGCACCAGCATCGGAAACTTCGTCTGTGGCTGATCGGTGAAGTAAAGCCCAATCTCCGGACTGATCGTCTCCGGCTTGCCGCTCGGCCGCAAGTGGACGTTGAGCACAAGGCTCATGCCGGGGTCGGCGCGCCAAGCCATGCCATCCGGCTCAACTACCGGCGCGCTTCCGGGCTTCCAGGAAAGAAAATGTCCGTCCGGATCATACGTTTCTTCTTCCACGGAAAGATCCATGCCGGGAAATCCGGCGCCGGGAGTGCGCTCATGTCTGCGCGAGCCGCTGGAACGATCCACAATGACATTAGCGTGGTGGAAGATCTTCGGATTGCCCGGCCGCACTTCAATCGCTCGCACCCAACGCGTGGCGGTGATGGGCACGGGCATGATGAAGTTCCAAAAGACCTCGTTGCCGCCGGCCGGGAGCTGGTAAGGCTGACCTACCCGCAGTATTACATCCGGCGCGCCCAGTTGCCACCCATCCGGGGGAAAGACCGGCGCCTTCGGCGCGTCGACGGAAGATCCAGCAGGCGCACCCGCTTTCACCCAATTCTGTATGGTCTGAATCTGAGAATCGCTAAGGCGCTTTTCGTCTTCAAATTCGCCGTGGCCCGGTTCGGGAAGCCAGGGCGGCATGAAACGCCGCTTGGTGACGCTAGCAATCTGAGCCGCATGCTTGGCGGCATCCTGGTAACTGAGTAAGGGAAAAGGCCCGGATTCTCCCGGCCGGTGGCAGGGAGCACAGTGCTCATGGAGAATTGGCGCAATATTTTTGTAGAACGTCACCTTAGGCGGCGTCGGCCACGGACGGCGCGCCGCCCCACAGCATTGGAACCGCCGACAGAGCGATTCCCAGCAAGGCTCGACCCCAAATGCGCGCGTACACTGATCTAGTGTAGGTGATCTAGTGTACGCGATCTAGTGTGCGTTGCCAGCCGCGGTTAGTTCACCGCCCCATGCGATGGCAGTGCCGTCCGGCAAAGCGATATCGCGTCGGTGCGAATCTTTTCCCATTCTTGAACCGACAAACCCTGCGCCTCAAAGAACGCACGGACGTTACCGGATGTCCAGCCGAAAAGGTCTTCTAGAACGGGCACAAGCACACTGGTAGCATCTTCGCTCAGCACAGTTCGTCTGGCGATGGGCGTCAGGTACTTGTTCTCAGAAACCGCGATAGTAAAGCCGTCCAGGCGATTCACGTGAAGCATCACATGGATGTCGGAGCTGCCATCACCCACGTACACTACGCGGTCGGGACCGATTCGCATCTTGGCGCGTAAGGCATCGACCACTGCGACTTTCCCGTAGCCGGCCGGCAGACGGACAATCGAATCAATCTCACCGGAATCCGGGTTATACCGGAATCGCGTTCCGTGGATATGATCCGGCGGAAGAACGCCTTCGAGCGCCGACTGAATGACTTCTTCCGGCGCTGCCGACACAACGTGAAACGAGAAGGTGTGGCCGTCCAGATTCTGGAGCAGAGAGGCCAGCAGCGGAATATTTTCCTTTAGACGAATCTCCTTGCCCACTTCGGCAAGCTGCTCCTTACGAACGCGGCGGAATTCGGGGTCATGCAGAAGCAGGTAGGCGAGTTCGCCGCCCTGCTGTACCAGATGAATCGCGGACAGGCCAGCCACGCGCTCGCTGAAACCGGTGATGCCCAGCATTTCACTTAGGACCAGGCCCGAGTCATTGAAGCTGAGCGTCTGGTCAAAATCGCTGACGAAGAGGTATTTCTTTACCGATGAATTAGTCATTTTGTTCCTTCCTTTGAGGTACCTGAGAGGAGGGCGCCGGATTTGCAATCCGGGCCATTGTGTTCGCCATGAAGCAGTGACTTGCTTCCTGCCGACAGGGAGGAATGCAGATAGAGAGGATACCCTCTCGTAGTTGTTAGATGGCTTCGCACCAACCAAGTTGCTGAACACTTGAGAAAGCTGCTATATCTGTTTGGTAGCACTTGCGCTCCCCAGATGAGCCTTTCCGCGAAGAAAAAGCCCAAATATCAGGAGCTATTTGAGTCCTTGAAAGCGGACATCCTCTCCGGACGTTTTGTTCCCGGCCAGAAATTACCGAGCGAGGCCGCGCTTGTAAACCGAAGCGGCGCATCGCGGATCACCGTGGGCCGCGCGATGCGCGAACTACAGAACCTGGGCCTGATCGACCGCATTGCGGGGTCGGGCAGTTATGTCCGGCATTTGGCCGCCGATGATCAGCGGCCCTATCTGTTTGGGCTGCTGATTCCCGACTTGGGTGAGACGGAAATCTTTGAGCCCATTTGTCACGGTATCGCGAATTCACCGGACGCCGGAGATCATGCGCTTCTCTGGGGTCACGCCGACCCGCGGCATAGCAAGCCGGATCAAGCATGGCGGCTCTGCCAACAGTTCGTAACAAGGAAGGTCTCCGGGGTCTTCTTTGCGCCGCTCGAGTTTGAGAGCGAGGCCGAAAAGGTGAATCGCCGCATCCTCTCGGCTCTGAAGGACGCGGGCATTGCCTCAGTCCTGCTGGACAGAAGGCACTTGAAAACTCCGGAGCGGAAGCGCCCGGACCTGGTCGGCGTCAATAACCGGCAGGCTGGGTATGTGGCGACCGAGCACCTTCTCAATCTCGGGTGCAGGCGCATCGGGTTTATGGGCTACCACGGCGCCCCTGCCACCATCTCGGAGCGCATGCGGGGGTACGAAGAGGCGCTTCTCGCGCATGGAGTACGGCCCGCCCTCGGCTCGGAACTACATTTGCATTCGCAGGCGGAGCAGACGCTGAGAAGTGCGAGCGGCTATGACTCGCTGGAAGCATTTGTGTGTGTGAACGACCGCGTCGCCGGACAAATGATGCACATGTTTCTAGCGCAGGGCTTGAGCATACCGGACGATATCCGGCTGGTAGGTATCGATGACGTGACTTACGCAAGCCTTTTGCCCGTACCGCTGACGACTGTCCGGCAGCCTGTTCGCGAGATCGGAGAAACCGCCCTTCGCACCATGTTAGAGCGCATCCGCATGCCGCACCAGCCGCCCCGTGAGATCTTGCTGGATGGTGAACTGATCGTCAGAAAGTCGTGCGGAGCCAGTTAGTCTTTTATCTCGCGCACCGCATTGGCGAGACTGGCCGCAAGCAGACTCAGCGCAATCACCACCAGAAGCGCCATCCGCAAAGAACTCAACTGCGCCACAAAGCCGATCAGCGGCGGGCCAAAAAGAAATCCGATATAACCGGACCCACTCACTACAGCCACGCCCGCGCCGCTGGGAATGGAAGGTACCCTCCCCCCAGCGCCGAAGACGATAGGAACAATCACGGCCAGGCCGGCGCCCGTCAACGCGAAGCCTGGAAGCGCCCAATACGGAGATTGCGCCAGTAGTGCCAGCGAGAGAGCACCCGCCGCAAGCAGAGCACCGCCCCGCACCGTAGCAACCGGCCCCAGGCGCGCCGTAAGATGATCTCCCAGCAGACGGAAGATTGCCATGCCGACGGAGAAAGCAGCGTAGGCAGCGGCCGCCAATCCCGGCCCCGCGCTCAAGACTTGTTTCAGGTAGACGGCGCTCCAATCAGCGATAGCGCCTTCTGAAAGAAACATACAAAAGCCGATCACTGTCAGGCCGAAAAGCACTTTCGGAATGCGTCTCAGCTTAACGCCGTGGGCACGCTTCGGCGCTTTGTCGCCGGCTTCGAGCAAACGCGGCGCCGTGATCAGGCTGAACAGAAGCAGCAGCGCGGATGCTATTGCCAGATGCATGCGAGGCAGCACGCCATGTGCGGCGAGCAGGCCGCCCAAACTCGCCCCCACCATTCCCCCGATGCTGAACATACCGTGAAAGCGTGACATGCTGGGAGCGGCTAGCGCGGATTCTACCGCGACTCCCTGCGAGTTGATGGAGACGTCATTGGCTCCAGCCATGGCGCCAAACATGGCTAGTGCACAGAACAACGTGGCGCTGTTCGTCGCAAGCGCCGGTCCGATGAGTGCGAGACAGAAGCCAACGGTACTCCAGGTCGTCACTTGCTTACTGCCATAGCGCGTAATCAACCAGCCGGTGAGGGGTACCGCCATCACCGATCCAACGGCCGTTCCTAGCAGGCACAGGCCGAGTTGCGCATTCGTCAATCCCAGAGCGCCTTGGACCGCCGGAATTCTCGAAACCCACGTGGCGACGACCAGCCCATGAATCAGAAATCGGGCGACGACGGCCCACCACGCCGCATCGACGCCTGAACGCTCAAGCGTGCCTACAGCGGAATCGGTCAGTTCAATTGCTTGGTTGCTCACCCATATTGGATAGCGGAGTTCTATAACAAGTTTCCGATCCAGGTCAAAAGCTGCTATATCGGCTTGTTGCGGATCCTGGGTGGAAAGCGGGCGCTTCACCGCAACGAAGGCGTATCTAATTCTTTTTCTTTCGACGAGACGATCAGTTTTCGTTCGGCTCTCTTGCGCGGTCTCACGTCATAGAACTGAAGCCGGCAATACCAACAGTGATAGAGGGTGCCGCCCATAATCCTTTGGAAAAAGCTTCGGGGGCTCCTCACCAGCTTGTCTATTTTGTCGATGCGCTTTGGAGCGGTGAGCTCGTAGGAGTGGCACTTGGGGCAAGCCGCAAATTTCAGATTCTTTGACTGCGATGCAATCGTAACTCGCACGCGTGCGTCGCAATCTTTGCAGCGGTAGGCCTTGGAATAACCGAAGCGCTCGAGTAACCTACGGCGGGAACGGCGCAGTTCCCCCCCGCATTGGAGACATATCAGAGAGTCCATTACGTAACGAGCCAAGATCAAGTTTATATTAGATTACAGGACATTCCAGCCGATTTTGACCTATTTGAAGTTAGGTAACTCATGCCTAGCCTTTGACCTGAGCCAAAGTTCACGAAACGCGTTCTGCTCCGGGCTAGGCTGCAGGCCGGCTTTCTCATAAGCAACAATTTCAAGCGAAGGGTCCTCGGAAAGAGTAACATTCGCGGTTTTCGATCCCGCGCGCGTCTTCGCCGTAAGCCTTACGCTTGCGCCCGGAGAGCGCTTTTCGGCACAGGTTCGTAGATCCGCGGCTGTTTTCACCGGTTGACCGTCGCACTCGCTAATCCGATCGCCCCGCTCCAGGCCCGCGTTGTATAGGGGTGAACCGTACAGGGCATTGCCGGATATTTCAACCGAACCGTCGCCTGAGGTAAGGCGCTCCCCGCCGATCCAGGCTTGTCCCGTATGAGCTTTTTGCAGCTTGAATCCGGCCGGCGCCAATAGTGCGGCATAGTCGAGCGGCTCCTTTCCAGCGATATGGCGCTCGAACATTTCGGCGGCAAACTGGCTGTTTCCAGTGGTCTTTGCAAGGGCGCTTTGCAGGTCATCCAGCGTATACGGGCGATCGATGTCGGGATGTTCGCGCCAGACAGTGCGCATCCAATCGTCCAGAGACTTTCCGGGGAATTGCTCCCGGATGGCGAGGTCGATACCAAACGCCAGCGCTTCTCCATAGGTGTAGTACGAGATGAAAACGTTCTCGAAATTCGTTGGATCAATCGACCTCGCGGCATCGACAAAAGGCGCCAACTGGCTCATCTCCACCGCATCGTTGATGTTCCGGCCAGGGGAGTTCAAAACGGCGTTGACTGTGCGGCTCATGCCATGGAAGAACTGTTCCCGCGTGGAAATGCCGGCGCGCTCCAAAGTGAGCGGCCCGTAGTAGTTGGTGAAGCCTTCGGCGAACCAAAGCTCTCCGGACATGTTGGCGTGTTCAAAGTCGAAGGGCTCCAGAGAGCGCGGGCGGATGCGTTTGACATTCCAGGCGTGAAAAAACTCATGCGACACGGCTCCGATGGCGGAACGGGCAGAGTCAGGCAGTTTCGCCGCCCCGCTGATGACAGTGGAATCTCGATGCTCCATCCCGTCTCCCGAAGCGTATGGCAAATAGTCGATCAGAAACGTGTACGTGCCGCCGTCGTATTTCGGAAAGGCGCCGAAAATGCCTTCTTCCTCGAGGACCACCGCCTTGCACAAGTCAGCGTAGGCGCGCGCTTGCTCCGCCGTTCCTTGATGGTGAAGCGCCAGACGGAAAGTAGCGTTCTCGATTTTCCATTCGGGCATATCGAAGTTGCTGAGCTCAACTGGACTATCCATCAACCATTCGAGATTGGGAGCGGACCATACGCCGTTAGCTTCCGGGATGAGCTGTGTGGCGGCTCGCCAATTGGAGCCGGCAGGCATCTCAAAGCTGAGGGCCGCGCGCGAATGCTCGAAGCCATGCGCCCAAACCAGCGCCGCCGGCAAGTTCAAGTGCGCGTGAGTCTGGTCGATGGCCGCATAAGTGCCGTCAACGTGGTCTCCATAAAGCGTGTATTCGACAATCACCGTGCCGTGGTGGCCGGACACATTCCAACCATACGGGCTGGGACGCATCACGGAAAGCGCATGTCCTTCGCCGTCGGTGGCGCGGAAGTTAGACACGTTCTTGGCAAATTCATGCAGGGCGTAGCGCCCCGGCGAAGAACGGCTCATGAGGACTTCCAGGACCGGCTGCGGCACACCTTCAAACGTCGCGCGAATCTCTGCTTCGTGATGCACCGCATTCGGGAATTTCAGCCGGTATTGGACAGAGGACTGCGCAACCAGCGGAAGAGCCGCCGCCGCGAAAACGAGCAAGAGCGCTTTCATAGCTCGAGCTGTCCGCGAAACATCATGCTGGTCAAGCGGAACTTGGTCTGGAGATTGAGCGAGCCGAAGTGCGTGAGGAACACCACTTCCTTTTGACGCCGTTCCAACGGATGCGTCCGGGCAAAGAAGATGTGCACCGCTCCGGTAGCAGGATCGAGCTTCACGTTGGCGGGACGAATATCGGAAATACCGGCAGCGCGCAGCCTGGAAAACTGCATGAAAGCCTCAAGAACCTCTTCCGGATTACCGGCATCCGGGTTCTTGCCGGCTTCCCCATCGCTGCGGGAAACGTTCGGATTGTCGGTCTTACCCTGGGCACGATACTTGCCGCCTTGCACCAGTCCGATCACCGTGATGACGTATTCCGGAACCGCTGTCCCCTCAGCTGGCCTCGCCAACATGTACGAATCCATCGCGGGCGTAGAGGAGGAGGACAAACGCAGAGCTTCGCGGATCGGCAAAGCGCTCTCCCAGCGAACGGTCACGGGAACACTGGGAAGGCGGCCCATGCGGTTGCGGCCCACGCCACCATCCCAGCTGCCGCCGTGAGATGGGCCGGCCAGCCCTGCTTCTTTGGCTCCCGGCAGTGGCGCATCGGTCTGTTCAATCGCGTCATACGGATCGACGATGGTAGCGGACGCCACTTGCGCCCATGGCGAATTGCTCAGCAAACGCGCGATATCGGCCGGATTCCACGCCGTCGGATGCTTGTCCCAAGGCTGCGCAGCCCAGATGGCGGCCACAAACACAAGCGGCAGGATGCCAAAATGAATAAAGATGCGCAAATCCGCAACAAATCGTGTCACGCTATCGTCATTCTAGTATCAAGCGCTTGCAACGCTTTAGAAAGCATAGTTTTGAAATTGAGTTTTGAATAATCCGGTCATGATCAAATCGCCCACGCTACGCCTCTTACTTGGCCTTCTGATCACACTTGCGGCGGTCTCTGGATTTTCATCATACACGCTCTATCAACTGCGCGGTTTGCGGCTACTGCAAACCAACACCATCGATTTAAACCGGCACGATTCCTTGCTGCTGCTGCGCGTCGAAAGCGATCTCAACCGGCTTGGATTGCGGCTGCGCGACATGATCCGCGAGCCTGCATCGGAAGATGTAAGCAAGTACCGCGACGAATTCAACCGGCTGGATGCCGACCTGCAAGAGTCTCTTGAGGAAGAAGCGAAGCTTTCTTCCATTACGCGCCGCCGGGGACAACACGCCGAACTGATCAGATCGCTGAAAGAGTTCTGGCAGAGCTGCGATGAAGTATTTTCCGCTGCCAACGCCGGACATCCGGAGGCCGCCCGAAAGCTCGTGTCCACAAGCCTCTTCGCGCAGCAGTCGTCCCTGGCTGGAATGGTCTCGCGGTTACTGGTGCACAACAACGAATCGGAAGAGCGGGCCGATCAGCAAGTTGCTTCCATTTACGACGGCGTGGAGCGAGACATTTATGCGTTTCTGGCAGCGACAATTCTGGCAATCCTGATTACCAGCCTGTACTTGATTTATTCCAACCGCGAGATCTTCGACCGGCTGGAATCGTTATCCCGCCAGCGGCGCGTGTTGGCCGCTCGCTTGATTTCGTTGCAGGAAGAGGTGCTGCGATCGGTGTCGCGCGAACTGCACGACGAATTCGGGCAGATCTTGACAGCCGTGAGCGCCATGTTGGCCCGCGCGGAGAAGAAGGGTGTACCCGCGGATTCGCCGTTGCGCACCGAACTAAGTGAAGTGCGCGAAATTACCCACAACACGCTGGAGAAGATGCGCAGCCTGTCACAAATGCTGCACCCCGCCGTAATCGATGATTACGGACTCATTAAGGGCATCGAATGGTACGTAGGCGTTTTTCAGAAACAGACCTGCATTGAGACGCGGGCCATCGTGTCCGGCGAGCAGACAAGCGTCATCGGGCAGCCGGCCACGCACGCATTCCGGGTCGTGCAGGAGGCGCTAAACAACGCCGCGAAGCACTCCGGATCAAAAACTGCTCTTGTAGAGATGATTTTTTCAGACCTTACGTTGCTGATAAACATCAAAGACTTTGGGCGCGGTTTGCCTCCCGCGAAAAAGGGCAAGCGCGGTTTGGGCTTGATAGCCATGCGGGAGCGCGCCGAGTTACTGGGTGGAAGCATTGAAATTCACTCAGCTCCGGGGAGCGGAACTACCATTTCGCTCGCCATGCCATTGCGCGCGGACGACCGCGCGCTCAACACAATCGACGGCGAAGAGTTATTAGAAGAGGCGATCAGCAGTAGGGCTTAAACAAATTCATGAGTGAAGAAATCACAGTTTTATTAGCGGACGACCATAGCTTGGTCCGGCGCGGCTTCCGGCGAATCTTGGAAGATGAAGAAGGCATGAACGTAGTTGGGGAAGCCGCCAACGGAGTCGAAGCAATTCGCATGGCGTACGAGCTGAAGCCCAAGGTGGTAGTGATGGACCTTTCCATGCCCGAACTCGACGGAGTTCAGGCCACCAAAGAGATCGTGAAGCATCTTCCCGGTACCGAAGTACTGGTGCTGAGCATGCACGCCGACGACAACTACGTCCGCAACGCGCTGGACGCGGGCGCGAAGGGGTATCTGCTGAAGAGCGCAATCGACGTCGACTTGGTAGGGGCAATTCGCGCGGTAGCCGAAGGAAAGCGCTACATCGGACCGGGACTCAAATATGTCGCGGTTCAACAGGACGATGAGCTCAGCAGGCTGACGGCTCGCGAGAAACAGGTCTTGCAATTGATTGCGCAGGGTAAGTCGAACAAAGAGATTGCCACTCTGTTGGAATTGAGCGTCAACACGGTTTCGGTACACCGGGCCAATTTGATGGAGAAAATGAATATCCACCGGACGGCGGAGTTGGTTTTGTTCGCTATAAGGAAAGGTCTGGTGGCGCCGCAATAAGCAGCGCTCCAGGATCTTGCTACACGCTTGCAACGGGCTCCAGGTAGTGCCCGTTGCGCTTTAGTGGACGGTGGTTCTGGCGTTCTTGGCGTCTGTCGCGGCCTTTTTCAGAGCCTGCAATTCGAGCGCCTTGGCGGCCTTCTTCTGGAACCGGTCCACGCGGCCTTCGGTATCGATGAGCTTCTGCTTCCCGGTGAAAAATGGGTGGCAGCTGGAACAAATTTCCACGCGGAGGTCGCCCTTATGAGTCGATCGGGTAGCGAAGGTGGAACCGCATGCGCAGATCACTCTCACTTCCTCGTAGGCGGGATGAATCCCTGCTTTCATTGTTTCGGGGTCCTTTCAAAAACTGGGTGGGATATCTCTAGCTTATCACGAAGCAAAGCCCCGCTTTGGGCGTGTTTGAACACACCATCACGGGGCTTTGTTCACAGCTATAAAACGCGCGACGGGGCGGCCGGTTCACTTGAACTGCGGCCTCGTCACTGAACGAAACCTGAACGTACGAACGGCGACTAGGAGTCGGCCACCTCGCGCGTGGATAATATGCTACAGTCACTACCAGAATTCATTATTACTGGACCACCTCCTTCCTCAGTGATGCTTCGATTTTAAACAGTAGAGCCGGAATGTGTCAACGAAATCTGCGGAGGTGACGGCAAAAACAGCCGGCCCAGCTCAGTCGCCTTCCGTTCTGCGCGGCTTCCTTGTTCTAGGCATTCTGCTGGGCCTGCCCGGTTCGCTTCTTGTCGCCTGGCGGTATCACATTGATGTGGAGCCGCAAACCATCGGTTTCCACTTCCTGGCGCTGAATGCCGGGTACCTCATCGCCTCAGCCATCGCGCGGCGATACGTCAGACGGGTACGCGCAAAGAGAATGGCTGCCCTATCGTGCGCCGTAGCCGCGGCTGGATTAGTGGCGCTCTCGTTTCTGGCGCCGCCTGTCTCCACCGGATGGCGGATTGCCTTGCTGGCGGTTGTGGGTGCCTCCGGCGGCGGCCTGGCCACCGCCTTGTTTTATCTTTCCGAGACTTTCTTCGTAGGCGCGCCGGCCATGGCGGCAAATCTCGGCGGCCTGTTGTTCGGATGCGGGTGCCTGCTCGCTACCGTCATGACCGGGGCAACCTACTTCGCCGGTTCCGTCCGGCTCGAAACTCCCGCGCTCGCGCTGCTTCCACTTCTATTCTCTTTTCTGTACCTGCGCGGCGAAACGCCTTCGGAACAGAGCCAGACGGAACAAAACCGGGCCGAACAAAACCAGAAAAAAAAAACAAACGCTGAAGCCGCGCGCGACACACTCAAAGATCTGCGCAGCATTGCCACCCTACTGTTCAGCCTGTTGCTCTTCTTCCAATTCGGCAACGAGTGCTCGCTGGCGGGCTGGCTGCCGCTGTTTTTGATTCACCGGCTTGGCACCAATCCGGTCTGGGCGATTGCGGGCCTGGCGATCTATTTTGTCGCTCTGATGTTAGGGCGTTTGGCGGCCCAACTGCTCCTGTCGCGCGTGAATCACCACCGGCTGCTCCTTTCGAGCACCGTGCTGGCATTGGCGGGATATTTAATTCTGAGTTTCGCAACCGCGCTGCCGGTGGCGCTCGCCGCCGTCGTTCTGATTGGCGCGGGCTTCGCGCCCATCTACCCACTGATCGCGGAACAGCTGGATGACCGCTTTTCCTATCATCCGGGCTTCTACAGCGGCGCCATCGCCATTGCGGTTGTGGGCGCAACCGGCGCTCCTTGGCTGCTCGGATACGTCAACGCTTACCTGGGCATGCAGGCGGTCATGTTGGTGCCGGCGTTCGGCTCCTGCGCGGTGCTAGTGCTTGCGCTGCTCATCATGTTTGAAGCGCGCCTCATGAGTGGAAAGAGCCGCCACGAAGAGCAAGGCCCGCTGATTACCTCGGGCAAGAGGTAGTCAACGATATACTCGCCTGAGATGAGGCCCGAGACAATCAAACATAGTTATCTGGCATTGGATCTGGGCGCGGAGAGCGGACGCGCGATGCTGGCAAATCTCGCGAGCCATAATCTGGATTTGGTCGAGTTGCATCGCTTCGCCAATATCCCGGTTCGTCTGCCAACCGGCCTCTATTGGGATACGCTGCGGCTCTTTCATGAGATGTGCGATGGCATTCGCGCGGCGGCCTGTGCAGTGGATACTTTGGATGGCATCGCCGTGGATACCTGGGGCGTCGACTTTGGCCTGCTAGGCGAAGACGGCAGCCTGCTCGATCATCCGCGGCATTATCGTGACGCGCGCACGCGGGGCGCCTTTGAAGAAGTTTTCGCCCGTGTGCCGCGCGCCGAAATCTTCCGTCAGACCGGCGTTCAATTCATGGAGATCAATTCGCTCTACCATCTGTACGCCGCGCAGCGTGATTCCCCGCGCGTCCTAAACATCGCCTCGCATCTGCTCTTCATGCCCGACTTGTTCAACTACTTCCTGACGGGCGCATTCACTTCCGAGCGCACTATCGCCAGCACTTCGCAGTTCTACGATCCGGTCAAGAAGCAATTCGCCACCGACATGCTGCGCCGCTTGGGCATCGCTGGCGGATTTCTCACTACGCTCACCGATCCAGGCACCGAGTTAGGTCCGGTACTGCCGCATGTCGCCGAGCATTGCAATCTAACACAGGACGTTCCGGTCTACACCACCGGCTCGCACGACACCGCTTCAGCAGTTGCGGCCGTGCCTGCCTCCGGTTTGAAAGACTGGTGCTACATCAGTTCCGGCACCTGGTCGTTAATGGGCGTGGAACTGGACGAACCGGTGATTAACGATGCGGCGCTCGAAGCCAACTTCACAAATGAGGTAGGCGTGCAGGACAAAATACGCTTCCTGAAAAACATTCCCGGCTTATGGGTGCTGCAGGAATGCAGGCGGGCCTGGGCGCGCGAAGGTAGCGAGTATTCCTACGCCGAATTGATGGAACGGGCAGCCGCCGCCAAAGCCTCGTCCACGGTGTTGGATTTGGATGAATTTGTCTCGCCTGGCAACCATCCGCAGCGCATCCAAGAGTACTGCCGCAAGACCGCGCAGGAGGCGCCCGGAGATGTGGGCGCAGTGACCCGCCTGATCTTATATAGTCTGGCAGTGCGCTACAAACAGGTGCTTGCACTCATTGAGCAGTTGACCGGCAGGCAAATCAACGTGATCCACATTGTCGGCGGCGGTTCGCGCAACTCGCTGCTGAATCAACTCGCGGCGGACGTGACCGGCCGTCGCGTGATTGCCGGACCAGCCGAAGCAACGGCCGCCGGTAATGCATTGATACAAGCGATGGGCATGGGCCACGTTGGATCGCTCCAGGAATTACGCGCCATTGTAAGGAACTCGTTTGAGGTGGAAGAGTTCCGGCCGCTGGCAAGGAAATTGAAATCGGCGAGCTAACGCCGTAAGAAAAACTGCTGCTTATCGACGGTGGGATTTACCGCTACGTCAAAGAAACCCACCATCATTTCCGACCAGGTCTGCTCGCCCCAGGTCACGGTCGCCTTGGGATTTGGGTTATGCGGATTGCCGCTCGAATTGTCAAACGTAGCTATCGCTTGCAAAACGGCGCCGGCCTTGAGCAGGATCGGCGTCGCCAACCGGTAGCTCAGCTGCCAATAGAAATCGTAGTGCGGAATGCGTAGCAGCGTGCGGATGCGGCCGTGCGGCTCCACTAGGTTGTACTCGAAGGTTTTACCCCGGAGATGCATGTGCGGAAAAAAGCTGAGCAGGAGAGCATCGTTGGGCAGCGAGCCATGCACCTCCGCCCGATAATTAGGGTCGCCTGGAGGGATGGAAAAACGGTCATTGGTCAACTGCAAAGTCAGGACGCGCTTGGCAGGGGGCTGCGTGGCGAAAACCAGGCCAATACTGGTCTGGTCCTCCGTGGCGCGGTGGGTCATATTCGAGTAATGCATCTGCAAAACGATGTCTGACCCCGCGGGCACAAGTTTGGCAAAGCCTTCCGGCCAGCGGTCCGGCAGGCTGCCAGGCGCGTAGACCAGCAAAATGTCGCTATCGGTCCACATGGCGTCGCGGCGGAGCTCGGGAGTGGGCAGACTGTCGGCGCTGAAGGGCTTGCCCACGGGCGCTCCACGCAGCCATTTCGACCCCGGCGGCCGGATATAGGCAACCGCATGATGCACGACGGCTCGATTCCCCGGCCGGATTTCCGACATGCTGACCCAGCGGTCTGTTTTAAATCCGGACGGCAGAACGATGTATTGGTAGGGTACATCGCCATGCGCGGGAAGGTGCTTAGGACCCGGCATTCGCAGCACCGTGTCTGGTGGCGAGATATTCCAACCCGTTGTGAAATGATTTGGCTCAGGTGAGTTGGCGGAGGACCCTTCCGGCGCTTTCGCGGCAGCCCAGGCAGCTAGCGTTGCAATCTGCTCGCTCGACAGAGATGGGTTGTTCGAGAAATGGCCGCAGCAGGCATCCGCAAACCATGGCGGCATCTTGCGCGCCGCCGTGCGGATGGCGATGGCCCCGGCATAGGGCCGGACCTGCCTGTACGTTTCAAGCGGCATGGGCGCCATTGCGCCGGAACGGTGACAGCTCTGGCAATGCGCCTGAAGAATCGGGAGGACATCGCGATAAAAGGTCGGCGGCGCGAGCAATGCCAGGTTGGCAAAGACGGAAAAAAGCTTAATGCTTCTCGTAGAAATGGGACGGCATGCCGGGCCAGCGGGGCTCGCGTTTTTCTTTGAAGGCCGCAAGCCCCTCTTTGAAATCGTCACTCTTCATCAGCTTCGCACGCAGCTCGGCCGCCAGCTGGCCGGCCCCCGTCCACGATTTTCGGCGCGAGCCGCGAACATACTGCATACCGGCTTCAATCGCGACTGGACTGGATCTGGCCAATTCCCGCGATAGAACCTTAGCCCGGTCCCCTAACTCCGCGGAAGGGCAGATCTCATGCACTAGACCCCACTGCTGCGCGCGTTCCGGATTGAAAAAATGTCCGGTGAGGCTCAATTCCAATGTACGGCGCGCGCCAATGGCGGCTTCCACCGCACGGTACACAAAGAAGGGCCACAACCCGATACGTATTTCCGGAAGACCGAACATTGCCAAATCGGAGCTCATCACGACGTGACCCTGCGCCGCCAGGCCCAGACCCCCGCCCAGCGCCGCGCCGTTAACCGAAACTACTATCGGCTTTAGCGAACTAGCGCCCAGGCTGAAGAGGCGTTCATGGATACACTGCAGATCGGGCCCCTGCGGGTCCGCCGCTTCGTCCAGGTCCATCCCGGAACAGAAAACGCTGCCCGCGGCACAGATCAAGATACAGCCGATGTTCTCTTTGTGCTGCGCCTGCTCAACAGCATCGACGATGCCGGCGCACATAGCAGCGGTTAAAGCATTCCGCTTGCTCTGCGCATTTAAGGTGATATGCAAAACGCGATGTTTTTCTTGTATCAGTAGGTCCATTGGGTCGCCGCTATATTTTTACACCACCCCAAGCAACTGAAGCGGAACGTGCTCGGCTGGTTGGTTTGCGCAGGCAACCTCGAACGCGAGATCGAGAATCTGACGAGTGCCGGCGGGGTCGATCAGCGCGTCACAGTGGCCGCGGGCAGCGGCATATTTTGCGTCCAGCCAGCGATCATAATCAGCGCGCGTTCGAGCGATTTTAGTCTCAAGATCGGGAGGAACGCGCTCTCCCGCCGCCTTCAATTTTTCGAGCTCCGGGCCATAGATAGCCTGCACGGCGGAATCACCTTCCATAACTCCGATGCGCGCAGTAGGCCAACAGAACGTAAAGTTGGGATCGAAGCCTTGCCCGGCCATCGCGTAGTAACCGGCGCCGCTAGCGTGATTGACCGTGAGGACAATCTTGGGCACAGTCGCGCAGGCCATGCTCTCCACCATTTCGGCTCCGGCCCGAATGATGCCGGCAGTCTCCGCCTCCACGCCCACCATGAAACCGGAGACATCCTGCACATAGAGCAGCGGCAAACTATGGCGCGCCGAATTTTCGACGAAATAGGCCACTTTGCGGGCGGATTCTGTATAGACGATGCCGCCGACGCGCGGGCCAGTCCTACCCTTCAGAAAACCGCGCCGGTTGGCGATGACGCCGATATTGCGTCCGTTCAGGCGCACCGCCGCGCACAGCAACTCCGGAGCATAGTCCGGCTGAAACTCCAACCAATCCCCCTCGTCGAGAATCCGCTCCAGCAGGCCTTCCATGCGATAGGGCAAGCGATGGTCGGCCGGAAGTACGCTGTACAATTCCGCCGGATCGCCTTTGGGCGGATTCCCTTCCCTGACAGCCGGGGGCTCCGGCATTTGCCGGAACTGCTGGCGGATCAGGTCCAGACACGCAGCATCATCCGCCGCGCGGTAGTGAGCCACGCCGCTGAGGGCGGTATGCATGCGAGCGCCGCCCAGCGTCTCGCCGTCGGTGACTTGACCCACCGCTCCTTTCACCAGGTTCGGACCGCCCAGGCCCATGAAACTGGCGTTCTCCACCATGATGATGACGTCGCTCAGCGCCGGCAGATAAGCGCCGCCCGCGATGCACGGCCCCATCACCGCCGCAATCTGCCGTATGTGCAAGCGCCCACGCATGAGCGAGTTGTAATAGAAGATGCGCGCGGCTCCGTATTGCCCGGGGAAGATGCCGTCCTGCAGGGGCAGATTGACGCCGGCCGAATCCACCAGGTAAACAATGGGAATGCGGTTCCGCATGGCAATTTCCTGCGCCCGCAAAATCTTCGTGATGGTCTCCGGCCACCACGCGCCCGCCTTCACCGTGGCGTCGTTGGCGACGAGTACGGCCGGCCGCCCTTCGATTTTGGCCACTCCCGTTACAACGCCCGCCGAGGGGGCCTGGCCGTCATACTTGTCGTACGCGATGAGCAGGCCGGTCTCCAGAAACAGGGTTCCCGGATCAATCAGCCGGTCGATCCGTTCACGCGCAGTCAGCTTGCCTTCGGCGTGCTGCTTGGCGACCTTCTTTTCACCGCCGCCGGCGCGAAGCTTGTGCTCCAGCGCGTGTAGTTCCCCAACCAACTGGCGCAAATCCCGCGTGAGAGCTTGCATCGAGCGCTTGACTTTCAGCCTAAACTAATAAAAGTACAAAACTTAGACAATTGTTAGTCTAACAGTGACGTCTCAAAGTGACATAGATGCTAGCCATAGATCAGCGAACGTTGCGCATCGTCTGGACCGTGTTTGTATTCGGGCTGCTGCTTCTTTTGGTCTACGAGATCCGCGAAACGCTGTTAGTCTTCGCCACCGCGATTTTCTTTGCCTACATGCTGTCGCCGATTGTGGCCTTGATCGAACGATTTATGCCCAAACGGCGCGCGCTGGCGCTTGGAATCGTGTATGTACTCCTGGTCGGAGCGTTAGTCGGCTTGGGTTTTGCACTGATTCCTCAGTTGGCGGCGGAGGCTACCAGCCTGCTCACGCGCCTCCCGGGACTTCTGACCACCGGCACACTGACAAAATTCCCTCTCCCGCACTGGGCGGAAGGCTACCGGACCGAGGTAATGGAAGCCCTTACCAGGCAGGCCGCCAACTTGCAGGCGAGTGCGGTTCCCTTCATACAGCGGGCCGGTACGCAAATTGTGTCCGGCGTCGGCTCAATTTTGCCAGCGATTCTGGTGCCCATCCTGGCCTTTTTCTTTTTGAAAGATGCGCGGGAAATTCGTGCGGCGATTTTGGACGCCTTGGCTGCTAAACATCGTTCCACCGCCGAACTCATCCTGCGCGACGTGCATGAAGTGCTCAGGAGCTATATCAAAGCATTGATCATTCTGGCGGCGGCGTCTTTTGCGGCCTGGGTAGTATTTCTGAATTTAATGGGCGAGCCTTACGAGTTGCTGCTGGCGGGCCTTGCGGGCGTGCTTGAGTTTATCCCCGTGATTGGTCCCGTGGCGGCGCTCGCCATTATCGTGCTGGTCTCCGGAGTCGCGGGTGCCGGCGGTTTGTTATGGATCGTCCTTTTTTGGGCCCTCTACCGGGTTTTCCAGGATTACGTTCTAAACCCGTTCCTGATGAGCTCCCGGGTAGAGATCCATCCGCTGTTGGTGCTATTCGGCGTGCTCGCCGGCGAAAAAGTCGGCGGCATTTCCGGAATGTTCTTCTCAGTGCCGCTGCTCGCAATTCTAAAAGTGGCCTATGGCCATCTGCAGCGCGCGCACACGGCCAAAGCTATCCTCGGTTCCGTACCAGACCACCGTTCTGATCGGGCGGCATCCTAGCTGCCAGCGGTATTCCAGGCCGAGTAGACGGCCATGCCGGCAATCGCCAGCCCGTAAAGGATTACCGCCACCAACAGACCATTCTTGGTCTTGTCGATCGCATCCAGGCGCTTCGCCATCGAGGCCTGCGTAGTGATAATGCTCGAATCGTGAGCGTCGTTGTGCAGGTGGATGTATGGATCATCCTGATTCTCAAGCCAATGACGGTAGAGAAACAATGCGACAACCGTTAACCCAAGTACCCCGCACACCATCAAGTGAACCGTAATATTCAAGCGAATTTCTCCCTTCTTCTGGACACTCGCGCAAAACGGACACCCGGACGCTGCCGGCCAACGGTGCACGGCGTGAGTTGAACCCTTCGGTATGGATAATACGCCTGTTCCTAGCCTATTTCAAGGGCCTTGTTGCGGCCTGCGCCCGCGGCTGACGAATGTCATACAGACGCCGCTGGTTTCCCAGCAAAATATGCAATAGGCCTTAGGGGCATAATGGGGAAGTTGGAACTACTGGCAAAGTTACTATTTACAGGCATCTACTTTCATTTCAGGAGAAGGTCCGAATGACCGAAACCGTTCGAACCAATGCACCGGCATTCATGGTTGAGAACATGCTTGCTCAGGCAGACGCGCTTCGCGCCGTGGTGAACCAGCAATACGGCCCAGGACGCGGGACGCTGCTCGCGGCCGGAGAATTGCTTAAAGCCAGCAAGCAGATTGTTCTCAGCGGCATGGGAACGTCTCTGCATGCTTGCCTTCCGCTGGCGGATTTTTTGGCTTCGCGCGGAGTGGCCGCGCCGGTGGTGGAAACCGCCGAACTGCTGCATTTTCGGTCCAACCTGCTGGGACCGGAAACGACAGTGGTGCTGGTTTCACGCTCTGGCGAAAGCGTGGAGACCACGAAGCTGCTACCGATCCTGCAGCAACGCAACTGCAAAGTCATAGGCGTCGTTAACACTCCGGGAAGTAGCCTGGCTAGCCAAGCCACGCACGCCATCCTGCTCGGCAACTTACCGGAGGAGCCGGTTGCCATCCAAAACTACACCGGCTCCCTGGCCGCACTGACGCTGTTAGGGTCGTCTTACGTGGGCGATTTGGGAGGCAGCATTAGGGCCGATCTTGAAAAGGCCGCAGCCGCCCTGGCGCATTGCGTGCCGGACTGGTTCCGGTTTAGCGGCAGCTGGCCCGGCTTTTTCGCGCATGGCGTGCCGCTGTACATTCTCGGGCGCGGACCTTCTCTGGCTTCCGCTCACGTCGGCGCATTGCTGTTTCAGGAGCTGGCGAAGATGCCTGCGGTCGCTATGTCGGCGGCTCAATTCCGGCATGGCGCGGTAGAGGTGGTGAATGACCGCTTTCGCGCCGTCGTCCTGGGCTCGCAGCGCGCGACTGCCACATTGGACGCGGCACTGGCGGAGCAACTCGTTCAGATGGAAGGCAACGTCCGCTGGATCGGCCCAGACTCGGGACGCCCCGGAGTCGTCCCATTGTGCGATTGGCCCGCCGATATTCCGGACCGCTTCGCCCACTTCTTTGACATCATCCCGTTGCAGATGGCTGCCTATCATACGGCGCAGTGGCAGGGCTTCACGGCCGGCGAGCTCAAAATTGCGGCTCCGGTGACGCGTTCGGAACAGGAGTTCGCGCCCGGCGTCGCAAGCGGTTCGTAGGCTAAGGCGTGCACGCACCCGGTGGGCCGCTATAATCGTGGTTCCGTGCAGCTCGCATGACTTTGAATGCCGTAGATTGGTTCCCGCTCTGGCTTAGCTTGCGAGTAGCGGCGCTGGCGACGGCATTCGTGCTCAGCGCCGGCACGCTGCTGGCTTACCTGCTCTCGCACAAGACGTTTCGTGGAAAGAACTTCCTGGATTCGATCCTGACGCTGCCACTGGTGCTGCCGCCCACCGTGCTGGGCTATTACCTGCTGGTCCTGCTGGGGCGAAACTCCATACTAGGGCACCTTTACGAAGCGCTGTTCGGACAGCCGCTGGTCTTCACCTGGCAAGCGGCCGTGGTGGCCGCATTTCTACACTCGGCGCCTATCTACATCAAGGCGGCGCGGGCAATTCTGGAGGGCGTGGACTACCGCTACGAATGGGCGGCGCACAGCTTGGGCGCTTCCGAGTGGCGGACTTTCTGGCGCGTCACCCTGCCGCTCGCCTGGCGCGGCTTAAGTTCGCTCGCATCGCTCAGCTTCGCCCGCTCGCTGGGCGATTTCGGCGTCACCATCATGGTGGCGGGCAACATACCCGGTAGCACGCAGACGCTTTCGGTAGCTATTTTCGAGGCTGTGGAATCGGGCAATGGGCAGTTGGCCCGCGTGTTGGTGCTATCCATTTCGGCTGCGGCGCTCGCTTTACTATGGGCCGCCGGCGCCCTTTCGCGGCAAGCGCCGGCGCGCACCGGTTTTTGATGGGCGCACAACGCTAATGGGGATCGATGCGCGACTGGTGAAGCACCTCCCTGCCGCCGCGGGCGCGGACGCCTTCGAGCTCAACGTGCATTTGAAGTCGGACGCGGCCATCACGGTGCTGCTTGGCTCCAGCGGAGCCGGTAAGACACTCACATTGAGTTGCCTCGGTGGCTTCACGCGCGCGGACGAAGGGCGTATTC
>Ga0193743_1001004_pt1 | contig 21491 bp, 18 predicted proteins | sample L2c2metaG_FD_143038 | JGI IMG/M metagenome (GOLD analysis project Ga0193743, IMG submission 143038) | Soil microbial communities from a riparian zone of the East river system, Colorado, United States - L2c2 | ecosystem: Environmental > Terrestrial > Soil > Riparian zone | place: USA: East River... | reverse complement strand
CTTCCATGAACGTCGCCGCTCAGCTCCGCAGGGTCGCACGTTTGAAAGGGCGACTGCGCGAAGTTTCCGTGACAGCGCCCGAGCCAACTGATGAGCTGACCCCGGTTGGTAGGTCCTGAACCGAAGCGTCCGCCTACGATCTTGGCCAGCTTCTACGTGTTGTGATCACGCGGTGGGGTGACCGCCGGGTCCCCGTCTTCCCACAGCAGCAGTTGACGAACCGCTGAGCGTGATCCGTAGGGCTGAAGCATTTGGCTGGCGGGGCGGGGGCGCACCCTCAGCGGCCACCAGAACCAGCGCCCGAGCAACGCGGCGATGGACGGCGTCATGAATGAACGCACGATCAGTGTGTCGAACAGCAGACCCAGGGCGATCGTCGTCCCGATCTGACCGAGAATCCGCAAGTCGGCGAACACGAAGGAGGCCATGGTGGCCGCAAACACCAGACCGGCCGCCGTCACCACCGCGCCGGAGCCGGCCATCGCCCGGATGATGCCGGTCCGCACGCCGGCGCCGACCTCCTCCTTGAATCGAGAGATCAACAACAGGTTGTAGTCCGACCCCACCGCCAACAGCAAGATCACCGCCAGCGCCAGCACGATCCAGTACAACTGGATACCAAGCAGGTCCTGCCAAATCAGCACGGAAAGCCCGAAAGAGGCGCCCAACGACAGCGCCACGGTGCCCACGATGACGAGCGCGGCGATGATGCTTCTGGTGATGAACATCATGACGAGCAGAATCAGGCTGAGCGCCGCGATCCCGGCGATCAGGAGGTCGTATTTGGCGCCATCCTGGATGTCCTTATAGGTGGCCGCGGTGCCGGCGATGTAGATCTTGGAGCCGGCCAACGGCGTGCCCTTGACGGCCGCCTGCGCGGCGTGCCTGATGGCGTCGATGTGCGAAATGCCCTCTGGTGTAGCGGGATCCCCGTCGTGGGTGATGATCATGCGGGCAGCCTTGCCGTCCGGTGACAGGAACAGCTTCAGCCCGCGCTGGAATTCCGGGTTGGTGAACGCCTCCGGTGGTAGGTAAAAGGAGTCATCGGTTTTCGACGCGTCGTACGCCTGGCCCAGGGCGGTGGAGTTCTGCAGTGCCGCCGCAGTCTGGTCGTCGATGCCCGAGGTGGTGGCGTAGTTCGTCATCGTCAGGTCGCGGTTGGTCTGCTGGTTCTGGATCTGAGGCGGAATCAGCGCCAGCAGTTTGGGCTGGAGTTCGTCCAACTTGGTGATGCTCTGCGAGACATTGGTCAACTGATCAGTCAGCTCGTCGATGCCGTCGAGCGCGTCGAAGATGGACCTCAGTGAGGCGCACACCGGAATATCGAAACAGTGTGGCTCCCAATAGAAGTAGCTACGCAAGGGTCGGAAGAAGTCGTCGAAGTTGGCAATCTTGTCGCGCAGGTCCTGAGCCGTGGCGACCGTCTGTTGAAACGCCTTGGTCTGCTCGTCGGTGGCGGCGCTGGACTGTTGTTGCAGCGCATATTGCTGCCGCAGGACGTCGATGGACTTGTTGATCACGTCGACCTGCTTGAGCAGAGCGGCGCCGCGGGCCTGCTGAAAGGGCAGGTTCTGGATCTGCGCCGAGTTCCCCGCGCTGATCTGGAACGGGATCGACGTGTGATCCAGGGGCGTGCCCAACGGCCGCGTGATCGACTGAACCTGGGCGATTCCGTCGGTGTGGAAGACGGCCTTGGCGACCCGCTCCAACAGGATCATGTCGGTGGGATTGCGCAGATCGTGGTCGGCTTCGATCATCAGCAGTTCGGGGTTCAGCCGCGCCTGCGAAAAGTGTCGCTCGGCGGCCGTGTAGCCGACGTTGGCCGGGGCACTGGCGGGCATGTAGGGGCGGGCGTCGTAACTCGTCGTGTAGCCCGGGAGGGCGAGCAGACCGATGAGGGCCACGGCGATCGTCGCCACCAGGATGGGTCCGGGCCAGCGCACGATGGCCGTGCCGATGCGCCGCCAGCCCCGGGTGCGCATCACGCGGCTGGGCTCGAACAGACCGAAATGGCGACCGATGACCAGCAGCGCCGGCGCCAGGGTCAGCGCCGCCACCACTGCGACAAGGACGCCAACTCCCGCGGGAATGCCAAGGCTTTGAAAATACGGGAGCCGGGTGAAGCTCAGACACAGCACCGCGCCGGCAATCGTCAGGCCCGAACCCAAGATGATGTGCGCGGTCCCGTGGTACATCGTGTTGAACGCTGATACGCGATCCTGCCCGGCGTAACGCGCTTCGTGAAAACGGCCGAGAAGGAAGATCGCATAGTCTGTCCCCGCGGCGATGACCAGCAACGTCAGCAGATTGGTCGAATACGTCGACAACTCGATGATGCCGGCGTTCGCGAGCACGGCAACGACGCCGCGGGACGCCGTCAACTCGATCATCACCGTGAAGATCACGAGAAACACCGTGGTGAGACGACGGTAGAGCCAGAACAGCATCAGTGCGATCACCCCGAGGGTGATCAGGGTGGTTTTCAGGGTGCCATGGCGGCCCACCTCGAACTGATCGGTGACCAGGGGCGCGGCGCCGGTGACATAGGCCCTGACGCCCGGCGGCGGCGGTGTGTGATCGACGATGTTGCGCACCGAATCGACGGACTCATTGGCCAACGACTCGCCTTGGTTGCCGGCGAGGTACAGCTGCACCAATGCCGACTTGCCGTCGGAACTCTGCGAGCCGGCCGCCGTCAGCGGATCTCCCCAGAAATTCTGAATGTGCTCTACATGCTTGGTGTCCTGGGAGAGCTTTTCAACCAAGCCGTCGTAGTAGTGGTGGGCGTCGGCGCCGAGCGGCTGATCGCCCTCGAGGACGATCATCGCCGAACTGTCGGAATCGAACTCGCCGAACACCTTGCCGATACGTTTACTGGCCTGCAGCGATGCCCCATCCTGGGGGCTTAGCGACACGTTATGGGATTCGGCAACGGTCTCCAATTGCGGCACGAAGACATTCGTGACCACCGCCAGGCCGAGCCAGAACAGCGCGATCAGCACCGAAAACCGCCGGATCGTGCGCGTGATCCGGTCGTTCAACAACGGGCGTTCAGCCTGGGGGGTGCTCATCCGGACTTGTCCAGGCAGGAGGTGTAGGCGTTCAGGGTGTTCACCGTTCTCTCGTCCTTGACGACGTCGTCGATCTTGATTCGGCAGCTGATCGAGTCACTGTTGCCCTGGGCCTGGACGTTGACGAACACCGCGGGCAGGGTGGTGGTCGTGTCGTAGGCCCAAGGCAGTGTCGCGGCGTCGACGCGCTGCGGCTGGGCGTCCACGTCGAGATAAGTAATGGTTGCCACCGTGCCCGGCGGGCCGAAGACCTCCAGGACCACGTGCTTCGGATTGAATGGAACGATCTCATTTGCACCGCCGCTCGGAGTCGACGTCACGTCCTGCGAACCGAAGATGCCGTTGAGGCGGTACACCGCGAATCCCGCCACCGCGACGACCACTATCGCCACCAGCAGCATCCAGCGTCGGCTCAATCCCCGTCGGATCGAAAACCGCGGCATCCGTGACCCTTTCGACGAGCGGCGACATGCAGACGGTGAGAGGTCTCCTCGGCGGACGGCCGTATATCAACGAGGTTGACAGTACGATACGGGACCGGACTCCACAACGAATACCTCGGGCATTATGCCGGGTGAGCCTGAGGATGATCACGTCGTCGACCAAGTCGTGCCCAGCTCGGGGGATGCGTACCGACCGGCCATGATCGAGCGGTAGGTCAAGTAGCCCCTGCGAGCTACGAATACGTGCGCGCCGCCGCCACCCAGCGAGCAGAACACTGCGGTTTCAGGCGATACCGAAGTCCTTGATCTTGCGATAGATCGTGGCGCGGGACATCCCAAGGGCCTCGGCGGCATCGGCCTTGCTGCCGTCGTTCTCCGACAGGCTACGGACGATGGCGTCGCGCTCCATTGCTTCGAGGCGGGTGAGCTTGCGCCGGGTGAGCGACCGGCACTCGGCGGGCAGCTTGTCGATGCCGATCGCGCCCGCTCGCTGCCGGGTGACGGTCTCGGCCAGGACGCCGCGCAACTGCGCGACATTGCCGGGCCACGGCAGCTTGCTCAGCTGCCGCATCGCCTCGCCGTCCATCCGAACCTCGCCGCGCGTCAACTCGTTGAGCAGCATGGGTACGAGCTCTTCGAGGTCCTCGATCCTGTGGCGCAACGCGGGGACCGTCACGGTGTGAGTGAAGAACGGAAGGACGAGCATGTCCACCAGCGGCGAGTTTCGCTCGGTGCTCGTCGTCGCAGCGATCCAACCGCGGCCCGCGCGCATCTGCATCGCGGCAGCCAGCGGCTCGAGCACGTCGTCGGCGAGCTCGTCGACATTGGCGACGATGACGGCGAAATCGTCGCAGTCCGTCTCTGCTTCGAATTCCGTGACGAAACGCTCTGCGGTATCGAAGGATTCGGCGCGCAGAATGCGGATGGTGCGCTCAGGGCTGACGAACTGCGCGACCGATTGCCCAAGGCGTGTCCGACCTGAACCACGTTCGCCTTCGATCACCACCCATTCGCGGTCGCGATAGCAGCGTTCGACCTGTTGGCAGCTTCGCCGAAATGAACTGCTTCGGCCGGCCAGTCGCGGGATTGGCTGACCTCCACGTACCGGAGCACTTTCCGTGATGTGCAGTGACACGTGGAACACCACGCTGTCACTGCGGACACGAACGGCGATGCGTTCGGCGGCCGATATCTTCACTGACGCACCGCTGGGCAAGGTGGCCACTGCCGTCGTCGTGAACGATGTCCGCGTCATCTCGGCGGCGTGGTCCAGAAGCGCGGTCTGATCGGCGGCGTCCAGGGCCTGCCGGAGGTAGGGATTCATGAGGACGACATCGCCACCGATCGCAAGCACTCCCGCGGGGTAGCGGCGGCTCTGCTTGAGGTAGGCGTCGAGCAATGCGGTCTCGGTCTCGTTGTTCATCGCACGGATGCGATCCTCGATCTGGCTGCCTGCGCTCTTGGCGAGGACGAAGAGCAGGGGATCCGCCTGCCTGGCCCAACAGGTCAAGTCGATCACGCCGACAATTCGCCGGGTGACGGGCTCGCGGATGGGCGACCCCGCACACGCGAGTCGCCCCAGTGTTCCGACGTAATGCTCGCTGCCCTGGATGAACGCCGGCTTGCCGGTCTCCAGAGCGGTACCGATGCCGTTCGTGCCTGCGAACTCCTCCGCATAGCTGTAGCCCCTGGCGAGGCGGACATCGTCGAGCATCCGCTCGAACTTGGAATCGGCCGCGATCCGGTCGAGTACCAGGCCGTCAGCAGAGGTGAGGACGACGCTCACTGCTTGCTCCGAGAGATCCTCGGCGATTCGACGGAGCACCGGTGCTGCCGCATGGGTGAGAGGGGTGTCGGTGTCCGGGTCACGGAGGTAGGGCAACTCGACGCGATCGGGATGTACCTGCAGGTCGCGCGAGCGGCGCCACGAATTGAGCACCCCGGGTGCAACGGCATCGGCACTCAGCGCGCCCGCCGCGAGGAACTGTTCTCTCGCGCGCCTGGTACCGACGGCTGTGTCGGCATCTTTGACCATGGTGGCTGTACCTCGGTCCTGAAGGGCTGCAACCGGAAGTTTAGGCACCCCCGGAGATGGCTGCGTCTCAATTTGAGAATCTCGCCTACCGCTACGGAGGCGATCCCTCGAATCAAAGTCCATTGTGACGTCCGTCTCAAACTGAGACGCATGTGGGTCAGGCCACACGGTTACATCGGTGACGCATCGTCCCCAAGCCCGGCGGGATGAATGGCCCATCTATTCAGGAGGCTCACGTTGAGCAGACAAAGCCTGACCAAGGCGCACGCAAAGATCAGCGAACTGACCTGGGAGCCGACGTTCGCAACTCCGGCCACCCGGTTCGGCACCGACTACACGTTCGAGAAGGCACCCAAGAAGGATCCGTTGAAGCAGATCATGCGGTCCTACTTCCCGATGGAGGAAGAGAAGGACAACCGCGTGTACGGGGCCATGGACGGCGCCATCCGCGGCAACATGTTCCGGCAGGTCCAGCAGCGCTGGCTCGAATGGCAGAAGCTGTTCCTGTCGATCATCCCGTTCCCCGAGATCTCGGCGGCCAGGGCGATGCCGATGGCGATCGATGCCGTGCCGAACCCGGAGATCCACAACGGACTTGCGGTGCAGATGATCGACGAGGTACGGCACTCCACGATCCAGATGAACCTCAAGAAGCTGTACATGAACAACTACATCGATCCCGCCGGCTTCGACATGACCGAGAAGGCGTTCGCGAACAACTACGCGGGCACCATCGGCCGACAGTTCGGCGAGGGCTTCATCACCGGCGACGCCATCACCGCAGCGAACATCTACCTCACCGTGGTCGCTGAAACTGCTTTCACCAACACGCTTTTCGTGGCGATGCCGGATGAGGCGGCGGCCAACGGCGACTACCTGCTGCCGACTGTGTTCCACTCGGTGCAGTCCGACGAGTCGCGGCACATCTCCAACGGCTACTCCATCCTCCTGATGGCACTGGCCGACGAACGCAACCGGCCGCTGCTGGAGCGCGACCTGCGGTACGCCTGGTGGAACAACCACTGCGTGGTCGACGCGGCGATCGGCACGTTCATCGAGTACGGCACGAAGGACCGTCGCAAGGACCGTGAGAGCTACGCCGAGATGTGGCGGCGGTGGATCTACGACGACTACTACCGCAGTTACCTTCTGCCGCTGGAGAAGTACGGTCTCACGATTCCGCACGACCTGGTGGAGGAGGCGTGGAAGCGCATCACCGAGAAGGGCTACGTCCACGAGGTGGCGCGATTCTTCGCCACGGGCTGGCCGGTCAACTACTGGCGGATCGACACCATGACCGACACCGACTTCGAGTGGTTCGAGGACAAGTACCCGGGTTGGTACTCCAAGTACGGCAAGTGGTGGGAGGCCTACAACCGGCTGGCCTACCCGGGACGTAACAAGCCCATCGCCTTCGAGGAGGTCGGCTACCAGTACCCGCATCGCTGCTGGACGTGCATGGTGCCCGCGCTCATCCGCGAGGACATGATCGTCGACAAGGTCGACGGCCAGTGGCGGACCTACTGCTCAGAAACCTGCCACTGGACCGACTCGGTCGCCTTCCGCGAGGACTACGAGGGCAGACCGACGCCGAACATGGGACGGCTCACCGGTTTCCGCGAGTGGGAGACGCTGCATCACGGCAAGGACCTCGCCGACATCGTCAGCGACCTCGGGTATGTCCGCGACGACGGCAAGACGCTGGTCGGTCAGCCGCATCTGGATCTGGATCCGACGAAGATGTGGACCCTCGACGACGTTCGCGGCAACACCTTCCAGAGCCCGAACGTGCTGCTGAATCAGATGACCGATGGCGAGCGGAACGCCCACGTCGCGGCGTACCGCGCCGGCGGAGTGCCGGTCTCCTAACGGGCTCGGCGGGTGGCACTGCGCCGACGCGGTGCCACCCGCCGTCACCACCTCACATCAGTTTGCGGCCAGGAGGTACCGCCATGGCGGATTCGCACGAGATCAACTTCGAGCCCGTCGACATCCAGATGGAAGTCGGCGAGGACGAGAACATCCTCGACGCCGCCTTCCGGCAGGGAATTCACCTGATGCACGGTTGCCGCGAGGGCCGCTGCTCTGCGTGCAAGTCCTACGTGCTCGACGGCGACATCCAGATGGAGAACTACTCGACCTTCGCGTGTAACGATACCGAGGTCGACGAAGGGTATGTGCTGCTGTGTCGATCACATGCGTTCAGCGACTGCACCATTGAGCTGCTGAACTACGACGAGGACGAACTCCTCGGCGGGATCCCGATCCAGGACGTCCGCACCCGGGTGGTGTCAGTCGAACCCATGACCCGCGACATCGTGTCGTTGCGACTGACGCCGATCGAGCCGGGCAAGTTCGACTTCAAGCCTGGCCAGTACGCCGATCTGCACATCCCCGGAACCGACGAACACCGGTCCTTTTCGATGGCCACGACCCAGTCGACGACCGATGAGGTCGAGTTCCTGATCAAGAAGTATCCGGGAGGCAAGTTCTCCGCACTGCTGGACGGTCAGATCCAGGCCGGCGACGGGCTCTCGCTCACAGGCCCCTACGGGTCGTTCACCCTCAAGGAAGGACACGTCCTGCCCGTCGTGTGCATCGGTGGCGGAGCTGGGATGGCGCCGATCCTCTCGCTGCTGCGGCACATGAACGAGACCGAGAACCGCAGGCCGGCGAGGTTCTACTACGGTGCGCGCACCCCGGCGGATCTGTTCTACCTCGACGAAATCCTGCAACTTGGAAAGGGTTTGACTGACTTCGAGTTCGTGGCCTGCCTGTCCGAGTCGGCCGACGGTTTGGTGCCTGACTCGGTCACTGTCGAGGAGGGCATGGTCACCGACGTCGTGGCACGTCACGAATCCGACATCGGCAAGACCGAGGTGTACCTGTGCGGACCACCGCCCATGGTCGATGCCGCGCTCGTCTTCCTCGACAGCAGTTCGGTGCCCAAGGACCAAATCTTCTACGACAGCTTCACGAGCCCGTTGTTCGATTAGTCGACGCAACTGCTCACAGGCCCACCACAAACCAATCCGGTTCCAGCCCAACCCGAGAGGATCAACAAGTGTCCACCACTGAGAAATCCAAGGAACGCAGTTTCCCGAAGATCGAGTTCACCGACTCCGAGGCCGGTGCACGCGAGTTCCCGAGCTCGAAGAGCCGCAGCTACTCGTACTTCAAGCCGGCCAAACTCCGCGCGACGATGTACGAAGACGTCACAGTCGACGTCCAGCCCGACCCAGAGCGGCACCTGACGCAGGGCTGGATCTACGGCTTCGGTGACGGCCCCGGTGGATACCCGCAGGAGTGGACCACGGCGAAATCCTCCAACTGGCACGCGTTCCTCGACCCGAACGAGGAATGGAACCAGACGATCTTCCGCAACAACTCCGCAGTGGTTCGGCAGGTCGAACTGTGTCTGAAGAACGCCAAACGGGCCCGCGTCTACGACGGCTGGAACTCGGCGTGGCTGACCTTCATCGAACGCAACGTCGGTGCCTGGATGCACGCCGAGAACGGTTTGGCACTGCACGTCTTCACGTCCATACAGCGGTCGGGACCGACCAACATGATCAACACCGCGGTGGCGGTCAACGCTGCGCACAAGATGCGCTTTGCGCAGGACCTCGCACTGTTCAACCTCGATCTGGCGGAGGCTTCGGATGCGTTCGACGGCGGCGCACATCGGGCGGTGTGGCAGGAGGCGCCGGAGTGGCAGCCCACCCGTGAAGTCGTCGAACAGTTGACGGCCGTGGGGGACTGGTGCCAACTTCTGTTCGCCACCAACATCGTGTTCGAGCAACTCGTCGGCTCACTGTTCCGCAGCGAACTCGTCATGCAAATCTCGGCCCGCAACGGCGATTACATCACCCCGACGATCGTGGGCACGGGTGAGCACGACTACGACCGCGACCTGAACTACACGCGCAATCTGTTCCGGTTGCTGACTCGCGATCCCGAGTACGGCGTCACCAACAAGGCTCTGTTCGGGGGGTGGTTGGAAATCTGGGTGCCACGTTGCCTTGACGCTGCACGCGCACTGCAGCCGATCTGGTCGACGCCGGCCGACAAGGCAGTCACGTTCGCGTCCAGTCTCGATGCGGCCGTGGCGAAGTTCCGTTCCGTGCTCGAAGAAATCGAGCTCGACATCCCCGAGGAGTTGGACAAGTGAGCATGCAATTCGGATCGGCCACCAAGTTCTCCAACATGTGCGGCGTCACCTTGATGAACACTCCCACCGGGCGAGTCGTCGCCGAAGTCATGGGTGCGAAGGACGGGGTGGAACTCACCGAGTACCCGTCGATGATCCGGGTCGATGGTGTGCGACTACTCGACTTCGACTACGACGAGCTCTCGGAAGCCCTCGGTCAGGACTTCGACGGCTCCATCTTCGAGGAGATCAGTTCGACGCATTACGGGCGCATGGTCCATCTCGACGACAAGACGATCCTGTTCGCCAGCCCGGAGGATGCCGCCGAGTACATCGGCTTCGACCTCACCGCCCGGTGATCCAGTAGCCAAACAGTCAATAGAGCAAGGAATTCAAGATGTATCAGAAAGACGGACAAAAGTACTTCATCGTCGACGGGCACGTCCACCTGTGGGACGGCCGCGCTACGAACCACAAGAACGTGCACGGCAAGCAGTTCATCGACTGCTTCTACGACTACCACAAGAACCTCAGTCCCGAAGAGGCACTGTGGGACTACGACACGTACACCTATTACGGCGGCGACCGGTTGATGAAGGACCTGTTCGTCGACGGCTACGTCGATCACGCGATCTTCCAGGCCACTCTGCTCAGTGACTTCTACGTCACTGGCTTCGGTCAGACCGAGGAAGCGTTCGACCTCGCCAGACGGCACCCCGCCAAGCTGACGTACAACCATGCCTACGACCCGCGGTACGGGGAAGCGGGCCTCGCGCAGTTGCGCAGGGACGCCGACCGGATGAACCTGCAGGGCGTCAAGCTCTACACCGCCGAGTGGCACGGCGAATCCCGTGGGTACAAGCTCGACGAACCGTGGTCGCGTCGATACCTCGAAGAGTGCATCAAGCTGGGTATCAAGAACATTCACGTGCACAAGGGACCCACGATCCGTCCTCTGGATCGAGATGCCTTCGATGTCGCTGATGTGGACAAGGTGGCCACCGACTACCTGGAGTTGAACTTCGTCGTCGAACACGTTGGTCTGCCCCGGCTCGAAGACTTCTGCTGGATCGCCACCCAGGAGTCGAACGTCTATGGGGGACTGGCAGTAGCCATCCCCTTCATCCACACCCGTCCCCGGTACTTCGCGCAGATCATCGGTGAGCTGTTGTACTGGATCGGCGAGGACAAGATCCTGTTCTCCAGCGATTACGCACTGTGGACACCGAAGTGGCTCATCGAGAAGTTCGTCGACTTCCAGATCCCGGAGGACATGCTCGGCGAGTACGCCCCGATCACCGTCGAGCAGAAGCGAAAGATTTTGGGGCTCAACGCGGCCGCACTCTACGACATCGACGTTCCGGCTGAGCTGCAACTCGATGAGCCTGCAGGACAGGGCGGCGTCGACGTGGCGGCCGGGGCCAAGGAGAGCGTGTCACTATGACCGCCGCCGTGCTCTCCGCCGAAGCCGAGGTCCTCGATGCGCTCGCCACCGTCACCGACCCCGAACTCGACGAACCCATCACCGAACTGGGTTTTGTTCGATCGGTGCTCCTCGACGATGTCGGCATCACCGTCCATCTGCGGCTACCGACGGCGTTCTGCTCGCCGAACTTCGCCTACCTGATGGCGTCCGATGCGCTCGATGCACTGCGGGAACTGGACCACATCGGAGAAGTCAGGGTATTGCTCGACGATCACCACGATAGCGAGAAGATCAATACCGGACTCGCGGCGGACGCCGGCTACCTCGGCACCTTCGGTGACGAGGCGGAGGAGAGCCTCGCCGCGTTGCGGGATGTGTTCTGGCGAAAGGCGCATACGGCGGCGATGGAGCGCGCCATCGGATCGCTGATGCGCCAGACGCCGATGGACGTGGACCTGATTCGGCGACTTACTCTGCGGGATCTTCCCGAGGGCAAGCCGAAGGTTGCACTCTTGCGGCGCAGGTTCGCCATCGGGTTGAGCAATTGTCCGAACTCCCGCGTCCTGGTCGACGATGACGGCAAGTCCATCCCGATCGAGGGTGTCCCGCTTCGGCTCCGGTTCGCCAAGTCTGTGCGGATGTCGATGGAAGGGAATGCGCACTTCTGCCGCGGACTGCTGGCCACCCGCTACGCCGACGACTCAGTCGGCGCCGAACCCATCGTGACGAACACGAGAACACTCAGGAGGATGCAATGAAGGCTGTCCAGGTTGTCGGCTACCACACCAAACTGCAGTTGACGGAAGTTCCGAAGCCGGTCATAGAAGGCCCGTTCGACGTGATCGTGCGCATCGGTGGCGCCGGCGTGTGCCGCACCGACATCCATATCCTCGAAGGCCAATGGGAAGCCAAGAGCGGCGTCGAACTGCCCTACACGATTGGTCACGAGAACGCCGGCTGGGTGCACGCCGTTGGCGACGCAGTCACCAATGTGTCCGTCGGCGACAAGGTGATTCTTCACCCGCTGATCACCTGTGGGCTGTGTCGGGCGTGCCGCTTCGGTGACGACGTGCACTGCGAGAACAGTGACTTCCCCGGCATCGACACCAACGGCGGCTACGCGGAGTATCTGCGGACCACCGCGCGAAGCGTCGTTCGGATCGACGACTCCCTGGAACCCGCCGATGTCGCTGCGCTCGCCGACGCGGGCCTCACGGCGTATCACGCGGCTGCCAAGGTGGCCGCTGCCACTCGTCCGGGCGATGTGTGCGTGGTCATCGGTGCTGGCGGGCTCGGCCACATCGGCATTCAAGTGCTGAAGGCGATCTCGGGCGTGACAGTGGTGGTCGTCGACCGAAACCCCGACGCCGTCGACCTCGCGGTGAACGTCGGTGCTGACCGCGGAGTCGTGGCCGACGGCACCCACGTCCAGCAGATACTCGATCTAACCGCAGGCCACGGTGCCGAGGCGGTTCTCGACTTCGTCGGTGAGGGGGGTGCGACGCAGGAAGGGATCGCCATGCTGCGCCGTGCCGGCAACTACTACGTCGTCGGATACGGCGAGAACATCGACGTTCCAACGATTGACGTGATCTCCACCGAGATCAACTTCATCGGCAACCTTGTCGGCTCCTACAACGACCTTCAAGAACTCATGGTCCTCGCAGCCCAGGGCAAGGTCACGCTGCACACCACGAAGTATTCGCTCGATGAGTTTCAGCAGGCACTAGACGACCTCGAGGACGGCCGGGTACGCGGCCGCGCAATCCTCGTCCCCTGACACGTTCTCACCAAAAAAGCTCGCACGAAAGGACATACGACAATGGCCAAGGAATTGCGGTTCAGCACGGAGGCACGTCTTCGACTCGAACAGGGAGTCAATGCACTCGCCGACGCCGTTAAGGTGACACTCGGTCCGAAGGGGCGCAACGCCATCCTGGAGAAGCTGACTGGCCCCCCCACGATCACCAACGACGGTGTGACGATCGCCAGAGAGATCCAGCTCCGCGACCCCTTCGCCAACATGGGCGCCCAGTTGGTCAAGGAGGTCGCCATGAAGACCAATGGCGTAGTCGGTGATGGCACCACCACGGCCACTGTTCTCGCCCAGGCGATGGTGCGGGAAGGATTGCGGGCTGTCGACGCCGGCGCCAATCCCATGCGGGTGAGGCGCGGTATCGAACGAGCCGTTCCCATCGTGGTCGAGGCGTTGCGCGAACACAGCGTGCAGGTCAGTGGGAGCAAGGATCTGCACCGCATCGCCTCGCTCGCGGCCAGCGACGACGAGGCGATCGGTGACGTGATTGCCCGCGCCGTCGAGCATGTCGGCAAGTCGGGTGTTGTGACGACGGAGGAGAGCGATGCGCCGGGATTGTCCCTTGCCATCGTCGACGGCATTGAGTTCAACCATGGCTACACGTCGGGCTACATGATCACCGATCACGAACGATCGGAAGCCATGCTGGAGAGTCCGCTGATTCTGCTGACGAACAAGAAGATCAGCCAGGTCCAGGAGATCATGCCAACCCTGGAGGTCGCCAAGCGCGCGGACCGTCCGTTGGTCGTGATCGCCGAGGATGTCGATGGCGCTGCACTGCAACTGCTCGTCGGTGGAAACATGCACAAGACCATGCAGTCAGTGGTGGTGCGCGCCCCCGGCTTCGGACATCGGCGGGTCGCCGAACTCGAAGATCTTGCTGTAGCGCTTGGCGGACACGTCGTCGCGAAGGACACGGGAATCGAACTCGGAGAAATTACGCGGGAACACCTCGGTTCATGTGACCGACTGACCGCGACGGAGAACGACACGACCATCGTCGGCCCGCACGGGCAGCAGAAACTCGTAGATGCCCGAGTCGGCCAGCTCGAAGCTCAGCGCGAACGGGCGAAACTCGACGCGGACCAGGACAGCCTCGACATGAGGATCGCCCGATTGACGGGCAGGGTCGCCGTCATCCGCGTAGGCGGAGCGACCAGTGTCGAGCTCAAGGAGCGCATGCTTCGGGTCGAGGACGCGCTCGCGGCAACTCGTGCTGCGCTCGAAGCCGGCATCGTTTCCGGCGGGGGCACTGCGCTAGCCCAGACACACCGGGCGCTCAGCATCCTCGAGCTCGTCGGTGATGAAGCGATCGGTCGTGACGTGGTTCGTCGCGCCTTAGCGGAGCCACTGCGGTGGATTGCAATCAATGCCGGATTCGAGGGCGACGATGTGGTGGACGTCGTTGTCGATTTGCCTCTGGGGCACGGATTCAATGCTCTCACCGGCGAGTACGGTGACATGTTCGACGAAGGCATCATCGATCCGTTCAAGGTGACCCGTGCCGCGCTCGAAAGCGCCGCGTCCATCGCCGCTCTGCTCATCACCACCGAAACAGCTTGTGGTGAGGAAATCTTCGGAAATCCGGGCGCCATCATGGCACCAGGATTTGGTGACCTCGCCGAGGGCATGATCCGGCCGTCGAACATCTACTGACCTATTCAAGCGGCAAACCACGTTCCGGAGCGGCGAATACGACGATCGCTTCTTGCATACCCCGGGTTGCCAGTTCGTCGGCCAGTTCGTTGTCGGCGACACCCGTGTGCCCCTTCACCCAGAACCACTCGACCCGGTGCCGCGCGCAAGCCATCTGGAGCCGCTGCCAGAGGTCGACGTTCTTCACCGGCTGCTTCGCGGCGGTCTTCCAGCCGTTGCGCTCCCAGCCGAGAACCCACTTGGTGATGCCGTTCCGGACATAGGTGCTGTCGGTGTAGAGGTGCACCACCACCGGTCGGGTGAGCGCCTCCAGCGCCATGATCGGCGCCGTCAGTTCCATCCGGTTGTTACTGGTCTCGCCGGACTCGCCGCCGTACATCTCGCGGACGTGCTGACGTTGGCGCAGCACCGCCCCCCAGCCGCCGGGCCCGGGGTTGGGTCTGCACCCACCGTCGGTGTGGATGACCACTAAGTCCTTGATGGACTCGTCCACCTGCTCAGTCCGCCCGTGCCTGCCGGAGCAGCCGCACGGCCTTCGGCCCGACGCCGTGAAGAGCGAGGAGGCCGTCGAGATCCGCGGCATCGACCATGCGCCGAGGATAGACACTGCGTCGAGCGATGGGCTCCGCGACTCGCGAGGCCATCGTGATGACGTCCTCTCATCTCACACAGGCGCGGCCGGCAGCATGCCGATGACCGTGTCGATGAGTTGCTCGGCGGTGGTTTGCCACTTGTCCCAGACGAGGTGGCCACTGGACTCCAAGCTCGTGATGCCGTGGACGTTGGTCAGCAGTAGTGCGCCGTAATGTCGCGCCCGTTGCGGCCCAACGATGCGGCCCACGATGTCGAGGAACAGGTCCCACGTGCGATCGGCCGCCAGGACCGCCGCGGTCGGGTCACCCGCTGGGGTGGTGAACATGAGGCGATACAGGTGAGGCCGGGTGCGGCCGATGGTGAGCAGCGAAACCAGCGCGGAACGCAGGGACTGCTCGGGGGAGTCGTCGCTGGCGGCCAGAATTTCGAGCGCGTCACCCAGTTCGCTCAACGCATCTGTAGCCAGGACGTTGAGCAGGGCTTGCTTATCCGCGAAGTGGCGATACGCCGCCGAGCGCGACACCCCAGCGCGGGCACCCACTTCGCGCAGCGTCACCGCGTCGACTCCGCCGATGTCGAGCAACGCCCCGGCGGCATCGATCAGCGACACCCGGGTCGCCGCGGCAGTCTCCGAGCGCCTCGCCATCCGCAGGAGCATAGGCCACCACCCGCAATGAGTTGACATCGTCAACTCAACTGATAGTTTTTCAGATGACGTTGTCAACTGAAATTGGAGATGGTCATGAACGCCTCGAATCCCCACCGGCAGGAGTTGGTCGTCGTGACCGGCGCCTCGACTGGCATGGGCGCGGCCACTGCACGAGAACTCGCCCTAAGGGGCTTTCACGTGTTGGCCGGTGTCCGCCGCGACGTCGACGCCGAGTCTTTGCGGACCAACGGGATCGAGCCGGTCATCCTCGACATCACCGTGGAATCGGATGTGGTCGCCATCGCCGACCGCGTCGCTCGCGACCCGCTGCGACGGCCCCTGCGCGCGCTGATCAACAACGCCGGTATCCAGATGAATGCACCTTTCGAAACCGTGCCGATGGCCGAATGGCGCCGCCTGTTCGAGGTCAATCTGTTCGGTCACGTCGCGATGACCCAAGCGCTCTTGCCTGCTCTGTTGCGCAGTGCGGGCACCGTCGTGAACATCAGCTCCGTCGGCGGCAAGGTGGCGATGGCGACCTATGGTCCATACGCGGGTGCCAAGTTCGCCCTCGAGGCCGTCAGTGATTCTCTGCGCCGCGAAGTCGCCGAGTTCGGGGTCAAGGTCGTCGTCATCGAACCCGGCGCGGTCCGGACCGAGATTGCGGAGCGCGGCTTTGCCGCCGCAGATCGACTAAGCGCCAGCATGACCCCTGCCCAACTCCAACGTTATGGCGATCTCACCGCGGCGATCTCAGCACAAACTCGATCGCACATGAAGACCGGCGTTGCGGCCGAACGCGCGGCGAAGGTGATCGCAAAGGCCGCGACGGCGTCTCGACCACGCACTCGGTACGCCATCGGGCGCGACGCTGCAATCGGCGTACGGCTGGTCCGCGTCATGCCGGACCGGTTACTCGACCGCATTCTGCGGCTGGGCCTGCGGCCCCACTACGTCGAGATTTCTCAACGAAGCGCGCCGGGCTCCGACTCGTCGATTTCAATCGGTGCCGGTGGCGGCACTTCGGCTAGGACGACCTATTGCGGGTGGGTCGCCAGGTAGTCGCCGACGGGGATCGGTGCCGTTGCGGCGTAACCGATTGGGAGCAACACGTCACCGGCGGTCGTGTAGTAGTAGACGTCCCAACGGTAGTAGCCGGCGAACGCCGCGGGGTCGGCCGCAAGCAGTGCTGCGTAGTCGTTGACCGCCTGCACGTATTCATTGGCGTTGTTGTAGCGGTAGATGGCGTGGTCACGATCGCTGGCAAAGCCATTGGCGGCCAGGTAGCGGCCGGCGGCCATGATGCTGTCGTGCGGCGAGTTGACGTCGCCCCCCGCTCCGTAGGCGGCGAACGTCGAGGGCATGAACTGCATGGGACCTTGCGCGCCGGCGGTGCTGACGCCGTCGATGCTCCCGAAGTGGGTCTCGATCAAGTTGATCGCGGCTAGGTAGTTCCAGCCGACGCCGGACGCCGACTCCGCGTCGCGGTAGTCACCCAGCAACTCCTCGGCCGGAGCCGGTGCGGCGATGCGCCATCCGGGCAGGGTGTCCTTGACGTGGGCCATCGCGGTGAGCTGTCGGCGGGCATCGACATTGCGCTCGTAGATCTCGAGCAGCGTCGGCGGGATTCGCGGTCGCGTGACCGCATCCCAGTCGGGGTGGCGCCCAATCGCGCGGTAGGCGGCCTGCTGTCGGTGCGCTGCGGTTACCAGCGCTGCCTCCGGCGTTGACGGGTCACGCAGAGCTTGCTCGTCGGCGACGAGATCGTCGGCCAGCTGCGCCGGGTCTGCTGCCAGCCGCGGCTGCGCGCCCGCGGGGCCGTCCCCTGCGGTGGCCACCGTCGAGTCGTCCATCATGGTCGCGCCGACACGTCCGTCGGCGGGCACCGTGGTGGCGGTCGAGCCGGCGACCGACGCCGTAATTGGCCGTGTCGACTCTGAACAACCGACAACTGCGACCAAGATCGCGGCGAGCACGAGCGGGGCGCCACGCCGCCGCCGAACGGCGACTACACGGTTACGGCCCACTGGTGCACTCCCGTCGACTGCCTCAGAGAGCGACGCTTCTCTCGAGAGGGCGGGCTCTTCACCGAAGCCTATGTGCTGAGCGTGCGACCACGTCCGCTTCGGTTGTTCCCGATGCCAGTTCTGCTGCATGACTAGGGAATCGTTGCTAGATGGCAGTCGTCAAGAACTGTCAGATACGAATCCGCCGGTCGAGGGAGCATCCCGTCGTGAGGGTGGGGTGTGCGGCATGGCGACGACCGCGACGGCCGTCGCTGCGGCAAGGATCAGTACGCCGATGAATACCGCAGCCGCGCCCGATTGGATGGCCGCCGGGCCTATTGATTGGATGTCACCGGGGCCGAAGATCGAGTTCGCGATCGCACCGAAGATGGCGACACCGACAGCACTACCCAGTGAACGGGCGAACATGTTGTTGCCCGTCACGACGCCGCGTTCGTTCCAGTCGACGCTGGACTGCGCGGCGATCAGTGTGGGTACCGCCAGCAGTCCCATGCCTGCGCCGATCACGAAGCACACCGCCGCTACGACGGCGACGTTCGGTCGGTGTGCCATGGCCACCAGCGCCGATGCACCAGTGGTCACCAGTGCGGCGCCCACCACTGCGGTCTTCTTGAATCCCCAGCGCAGATACAGCCTCCCGGCCACGGCGGCGGTGGTCGGCCAGCCGATCGTCAGTGCGGCCAGCGCAAGACCCGCGACGATGGGTCGGACGTGCAGCGAACCTTCGAGATAGGTGGGCACGTACGAGGTCAGCCCCATCAGGATGGCGCCGACCCCGAACGCGACGATGGTGGTCACACACAGCAGCCGACGGGAGAACACCCACAGGGGCAGTATCGGTTCGGCCGCTCGGCGTTCCACGAGGACGAAGACGGTCAAGAGCACCACGCCCGCCGTGAACGCGCTGACGCTCGGCGCAGAGCCCCATGCCCAGGACTGGCCGCCGCCGAGGACGGCCAGGACCAGCGACGTCATCGCCGACGCCAGCAGCAGCGCGCCAAGAGCATCGACCGTCCGATGCCGGGGGGTGATCGTCTCGTGGAAGTGCCGATTGAACATCCATGCCGCCAGCAGGCATAGCGGGATGTTGATGAGGAACACGCCACGCCAGATCCCGAGCTGTGAGAACACGCCGCCAAGCAGCGGCCCGACTACCGACGAAATGGCCCACACGCTGGCCAGATAGCCCTGCACTCTGGCGCGTTCGGCCACCGTGTAGATATCCCCAACGATCGTCATCGCCGTGGGTTGGACCGCGCCGGCGCCGAGGCCCTGTACCGCACGAAAGACGATCAACGCCAGCATGTTCCACGCCGCAGCGCACAGGATCGAACCCAGCAGGAACAGCGCGATTCCCAGCAGCAGGATCGGTTTGCGGCCGAAGACGTCGGAGAGCTTCGCATAGATTGGTGTGGTAACCGCTTGTCCAAGAAGGTATGCGGAGAACAACCAGGGGAACTGGTGGAAGCCGCCCAACTCGCCGACGATGGAAGGAATGGCCGTCGCCAGTACCGTCGAATCGATGGCGACCAACCCGGTGCTCAGCATGACTGAGATGAGGACCGGTCCGCGCTCCGAGCGGAACCCGACCGCGGCCGTTGACGTCGAACTCACTGCCGGCTGATCCGCAGACCCGCCCCACGATCACCGCTGTACTTGGTGCTCCACGACTCGGTGTTGACGTTCAAACGCCGCGACCCTTCCCGCCGTATGCCCGGCCATCTACCAATACGTCTTCGACCCGTGGCCGCTGAGAAGAATTTACGCCCTTCGGCCGGGGCGGCGCTGCCCAGGGCAGCTCGAGTGCGCGCGGAGTCGACCTACCGTTTGGCGGCGCCCCGCACGACGCGGTCAGCGGATGACGGTTTCCTCCGCGCTGTAGAGGGTTGCCCCTCCGGTGGCGAAGTTGGGCACATCGGAACTAGCGGCGGCCATCTCAGGGGAGGTGAGCGCGGTCTTCATCGTCTCGGCGGTCTCGAAGCCGAGGGTGGCGACCATGTAGTACGGGGGCTCCCCCCGGCCCAGGGAAGCGCACTTGCCCGTCGTGAAGCTCACCAGCCCAGGCACTTTCAGTGCCAGCGGGACGTGGGTGTTCGTGTAGTAGTCGTCGAAGGCGGCCGGGTCGGTGGGTTGGCCGTAACAGACCGATACGTGAAACATTCAGGCCTCCTGGGTGGTGGGCAGTTTGGCTACCAGGGTCAGCACGTCATAGGTGGCCACCGGTGAATCGTCCTGGTTGGTGACCACGGCGTCCCAACGGACCTCACCGTAGTCGGCCGACAGTCGCGGGGTGAGTTGCTTGGCGGTCAGCGTGACCGTCAAGGCGTCGCCGGCCTTGACGGGGGTCAGGAATCGCAGTCCGTCGACACCGAAGTTGGCCAGCACCGGGCCCGGGTTGGGTTCGACGAACAGGCCCGCCGCCAGCGAGACCACCAGGTAGCCGTGGGCGACGATTCCGCCGAAGAGCGGATTCTTGGCGGCGGCGTCGGGATCGGTGTGGGCGTAGAAGGTGTCGCCGGTGAACTCCGCGAAGTGCTCGATGTCCTCCAGGCTGACGGTGCGCGGTCCACCGACGATGGTGTCACCGATCTTCAGCTCTTCGAGGTGCTTGCGGAACGGATGGACAGCGGTCTGATCCCGAGCTGCACCCTTGGTCCACTGCCCGGTGATGGCGGTCATCATGTCGGGGGACGCTTGAATTGCGGTGCGCTGCATGTGATGCAGGACCCCTCGGATGCCGCCGAGTTCTTCACCGCCGCCGGCCCGGCCAGGTCCGCCGTGCACCAAGGTCGGCAGCGGCGAGCCGTGGCCGGTGGATTCCTTGGCGTCGTCGCGGTCGAGTACCAGCACTCGTCCGTGGTGCGCGGCGATGCCCAAGACGAGCTCGCGCGCCACACCGGGATCGTGGGTGACCACGGATCCGACAAGGCTGCCGTGCCCGCGCGCCGCCAGGGCGATCGCATCCGGGACGTCGCGGTAAGCGATGACTGTGCTGACCGGCCCGAAGGCCTCGACGTCGTGCACGGCCGCCGCGGCGGCGTCATTGGCCAGCAGCAGCAGTGGGGGAAGGAATGCGCCAAGGTCGGCGTCGGCGCCGACGACAGTGAAGTCATCGGGATCACCGCTCACGCGGGTGGTGGCATCGGTGAGGCTCTTCAACGAGCGCAGCACCTCGTCGCGTTGGGCGATGCTGGCCAACGCACCCATCGTGACGCCCTCGGTGTCGGGGTTGCCGACCACGACCTTGGCCAGGCGCTCCTTGGCGGCGGCGACGACGTCCTCGACCAGATTCGCCGGGACCAGCGCGCGACGGATCGCGGTGCACTTCTGCCCGGCCTTGGTGGTCATCTCCGCGACGAGTTGTTTGACGTACAGGCCGAATTCCGGGGTGTCCGGGGTGGCATCGGGGCCCAGGATCGAGCAGTTCAGGGAGTCGGCCTCCGCGTTGAACCGCACGCCTGCCTCCACGACGCGGGGGGACGTGCGCAACTGTGCAGCCGTGGACGCCGACCCGGTGAAGGCGACGAGGTCTTGGCCGTCGAGGTGATCGAGCAGGCCACGCGGGCTGCCGCACACCAACTGAAGGGACCCCTCGGGCAGCAGCCCCGAGTCGATGATGTGTCG